>Ga0181529_10007955_pt1 | contig 10448 bp, 8 predicted proteins | sample PEATcosm2014_Bin_36_FD_119763 | JGI IMG/M metagenome (GOLD analysis project Ga0181529, IMG submission 119763) | Peatland microbial communities from MTU Mesocosm Facility, Houghton, MI, USA - PEATcosm2014_Bin10_30_metaG | ecosystem: Environmental > Terrestrial > Soil > Wetlands > Peat | place... | reverse complement strand
GCCGATCTGCTTGGTGTTGGAGAGACAGGAGACTGCGCGCGCCTTCTCGCGCGCCTGGGCGAAAACGGGAAACAGAATGGCTGCCAGTATGGCGATAATGGCGATGACGACAAGCAGCTCGATAAGAGTGAAACCGGAACGTCGGTTCATACCCGCCAAGAGTCCTTCCTGGGGCTCGATTGCCCCTGCCGTTGCGCCTGGCGCGAATGTGCCGGGTCAATGGGCTCGCAAGGTCCCGAGATCCGCACGTCGCACACAGACGCGGGTACAAGGCCGGCAATCTCCCAACCGCTTGATCGGGAAATCGACGGACTCCCTCCAGGCCATATCACCGCGCCGATATCTCTGCTTGGAACGTCCTCGCGGTCTTAGGCGCCGGGAGATTGGATTGCTGTGCCGACCGGTGACCCACCGGCGACGCATACAGCATAATCCTCAACCCTGGAGCCCGCGTTGTAGCGATGGACACATTCGCAGGGTTGATTCTCCGATCGCTCTGTTCTACAATAGGTCTGCGACACAAGAGCCGCAGGAAGGAGGCGTTCGATGGCGAAGACCACTTCGTTCAGCGGAACCGACCCAAAGGCGCCCCGCCCGAAGCGATTGCAGGTTCCCATTCTCGCAACGAAGCTGGCTATCCCATCTCTACGCCCCGGTTTTGTAGGCCGCCCCAGGCTCGGCGACCGCCTCAGCCAGTGCCCCCCGCAAGCGCTCGTTCTTATCGCTGCGCCCGCAGGATGGGGCAAAACGTCCCTGCTCAGCCAGTGGTGCGCCCGAACAACGGAAGACGCGCTCCGGACCGCCTGGGTCTCGCTGGACGCGGGAGACAACGATCCCACGAGGTTTCTGCTCTATGTGGCCGCTGCGATGGAAAACGCCCAGCAGCCCGGGCTGGGCGAGGCCGTGCGCGGAATGCTCCAATCGCCGACTCGACCGCCGATGCAGGCCATCCTGACCGCCCTCCTGAACGAGATCGATGCTCTGAAAGAGACCCGCACGCTCGTTCTGGACGATTACCACGTGATCGAGGCGCAGCCCGTTCACGATGCCCTCGCCTTCCTTATCGATCATCTGCCGCCCACACTGCGCCTCGTCATCGCGACGCGGATGGACCCGCCGCTCCCGCTATCGCGGCTGCGCGCGAGAGATCAGCTCGTTGAGCTGCGGGCGAGCGATCTCCGGTTCACTGAAGACGAAGCATCGGCGTTTCTGAACCAGGTCATGGGCCTGCACCTGGACGCGCAGGCCGTCTCCCGCCTGGAATCGAGAACGGAAGGCTGGATCGCCGGATTGCAGCTCGCAGCCCTCTCGTTGAAAGGGCGCGAGGATGCGGCCGCGTTTCTCGACTCGTTCACCGGCAGCCACCGTTACATCATGGACTACCTGTTCGACGAGGTGCTGGCCCGCCAGCCGGAAGGCGTGCGTGAGTTCCTGACCCAGACCTCCGTCCTGAATCGGCTCTGCGGTCCGCTGTGCGAGGCCGTCACCGGGCAGCCAGGCGGGCAGGCGACGCTGGAGCGGCTGGAGGCGGCCAATGTGTTTCTTATCCCGCTGGACGCCGAGCGGCGCTGGTACCGCTACCATAACCTCTTTGCCGACGTGCTGCGCGCTCGCCTAGCGCAGGAGCCGGAGGGACGCGCCGCGGAGCTTCACAGGCGGGCGGCGGAATGGTTCGACTCCCGCGGCATAGGCGAAGAGGCGGTAGATCACGCTCTTGCAGGCAACCATCTGAACCTGGCCGCCGAATACGTCGCGCGCTACGGAGATGAGATATGGAAGCGGGGCGGGCAGGACACGATGGAGCGATGGCTTAGCGCTCTGCCTTATGAGGTCAAAGCGTCGCGTCCCGACCTCTGCGCCAGCCAGGCGTGCATCTACCTGTACAAGTTCCAGACAGAGGAGTTGAGGCGATATCTGGATACTTGCCGCCCGGACGTGCTTTCCGATGAGCCCTGCAAGCGAGACATGCAGGGGCGACTTCTGGCGGTGGAAGGATATCTGCTGCGGCTTCAGGGCAGCTACGCGCGAGCGCTGGAGCTCTCCCGGAGCGCCTACGCCTGTTTCAGACAGGAGAACATACTCTGGCGCGGCTTGACGATGCTCAACCTGGGCACTCTCTATTACGAAAACTGCGATCTGCAAGCCGCAATCGACGCATTTACCGAGGCGGGCCGGCTGGGCCGCGCAGGCGGGGACCTGATCACGGTCCTGAGCTCCGCATGCTGTCTCGGCGAGGTGCGGGAAGAGCAGGGCGCGCTGAGAGAGGCTGCTAACATCTTCCGGACCACGCTGGACTATGCAACAGAACACGGAGTCGCCCGCTTCCCCTATCTTAGCCGCTCCTACGCCTGCCTGGGGCGCCTCCACTATCAGTGGAACGATCTTTCCGCCGCGCAGGCGCTGCTCGAGGAGGGCCTGGAGTGCAAGATCGCCGGCGCCATCAACCTCTGTTTGCTGGAACTCGTCAAGGTGTACAGAGCGCTTGGCCGCGCCGAGCAACTCGCCGCTCTCTGCGTGCAGCTTAACTCCGACCCGTCGCGCTTTGCCCTGATTGACCTTCAACCCGTCGTTGCTGCCTTTCGGATATGGGCGCAACCGGAACGGGACGAGGTCGCGCAAGCCTGGCTGGCGAGATATGACGCGACCGCAGGCGAGAGCATGGCGCTCACATTTCCCTGCATCCCATACCGGCTCGCCGAGATGCTGATCTGGGCGCGCATCCGTCTGGCTCAGGGGCAGACGACGCTCGTTCGCGCGCGCCTGGAGTCGCAACTGGCGCGCCTCTCGCTCCAGGGAAGACACGGCTCGGCCGTCGAGGTGCGAACGGCTCTCGCCGCATTGCATCAGCAGGAGAATCGGATCGAACAGGCGGTTGCCGTCCTTGAACCGGCGCTGGTCCTCGCAGAGAGGCAAGGCTATGTCCGGGCCTTCCTCAACGCAGGGAAGGCGCTCATCCCCGTCCTTCGGCAGGCAGCAGCGCAGGGAATCGCCCCGGATTGCGTCGCAAGGCTGCTGGACGCCTTCCGCGTCGAGGGCTTGCTGCGCCCGGAGAAACAGCCCGGCGTGTCGGATCTGGAAGAGCCGCTAAGCGAGCGTGAAATCGAGGTGTTGCGTCTGGTGGCGGCCGGCTTGACGAATCCGGAGATCGCCGAACACCTCTTCCTGAGCGTGGGAACCGTCAAGCGCCACGTCTATAATATCTATTCCAAGCTGCAAGTCACGAGCCGCGTCGAAGCCGCAACCCGCGCCCGCAATCTCAAGATCCTCTGACCGGTCATCCGGAATCGCGCCCGGCGTCGGGATGATGCCGGCGGAATCAACCCTCGCAATGTGTCTCTCGACATATGACTCCCGGTTCGTCGCCGGGATATGATAACAGTGCTCGCGATTCGGACAAAGGCTGTGCCGTCGAGTCTCCGGCCTTTGCCCGGTCGTTACAACGCCGCATGGCGCCCTGGCTCCGGCAACGCAATGGAACCGGAGTCGCGCCTGGCGCCGGATTTCTATCCCGTCGAGGAAGATAGACCGGGAGAATGCCATGACGAAACAACCATGTGACCGCGCCTGCTGCTACCGATATGCAATACGCATCGAGGGACACCTGGACTCGCGCTGGTCGGACTGGTTCGACGGCATGACCATCACACCGCAACCGCAGGGCGATACGATCATCGAGGGGCCGATGGTCGATCAATCGTCGCTGCAAGGCCTGCTCGCCAAAATCCGGAACCTGAATCTCTCGTTGGTCTCCGTGCAGCGTCTCGTCCCGGATAGCGCAGCCTCCTCCGATCGGGAGGCCCGCGGACAGGACGACGCATGAAGCCCGGCCGCCGAAATCGCCCTTGCCGGCGATAATCCGCGCGACCGCTATCTCAGCCCTCTGCCGGATCCCGACGGTCAATGGTTAGACGCAAAAGACCCATCCCGAAAAGTTCGGGAGGGGTCTTTTGCTGCGCAGGGGCGTCTCTATCCCAACGCTCCGTCCGGAGGCCGGCGGTTAGGAGGTTCCCTCCCCCTTCCCCGTGGGGAAGGGGGCCGGGGGGTTAGGTAGGCCTACGGCTCTTCATCAGGAGGCGGCCCACCCATTCCGTTGTCATCCGGACCGCCGGGACCACCCGGACCGCCAGGACCGAAGCCCGGTCCGCCATCGTCACCCGGGCCACCGGGACCACCTGGCCCGCCAGGACCGCCCGGACCGAAGCCCGGTCCGCCATCGTCGCCAGGACCACCGGGTCCACCGGGTCCACCGGGACCGCCCGGACCACCGGGACCTCCGGGCCCTCCAGGACCGAAGCCCGGACCTCCATCGTCGCCAGGACCACCGGGTCCACCGGGCCCGCCCGGACCACCGGGACCTCCAGGACCTCCAGGACCGAAGCCCGGACCGCCGGGACCTCCCATACCCTCCGGCGCGGGATGGGCCTTGATGTACTTCTCGACGATCGCTTTCTGATCGTCCGTAAGGACCGCCATCGCCTGATCGTGAACCTGGCGGCGAGCTTGCATCATGGCCTGACGAACCGATTGGAAGTCCCCGCTCTGGCGAGCGGCCTCCATCTGCTGCCGCATAGCGCCCCGGGACGCCCTGGCGATCGCATCCAGCTTCGTCATCTGGTCCGCCGTCAGCTTCAGGTCGCCCATCGTCGCCGGCGGAATTCCGACGGACTGCAGGGTTCCGATGTTCCTGATCACGCCCGGAAGCGCCTTCTGCTGATCCTCAGTCAAAACGTCGGTGATCTTCTGCCTGGCGCTCTTCATGATGGTCTGCATCTTGGTGCGGTTCGCCTCCATCGTATCGGGATCGGGCGGACCGCCTCCGGTATCGGCGAAGAGCCGGCGCATCTGCGCCCGGGTCTGCGTCCGGATGTTCGTGATCTGCTTCTTCTGGTCGGCGGATAGCCCCAGGCCGGCGCCCAGCGCCTCTATCGGTGCGCGCAGAAGCGCGTCCTCGCCTCGCGCCATTCCGCCCCGGAATCCGCCGGGAGGGCCACCGAACGGCGGACCGCCGGGAGGACCTCCCGGCCCGCCCGGTCCACCGGGCTGATCCGGCGGCTGGGCCGTCGCCCTGGGCGCAAAACCCACAACGACCACGGAGAGCGCGAGGGCCAATCCGACACTGCCGAATGGAACTCTTCGTCTCATCTCTTTGCTCCTTTCGCTGCGAGGTCCGTACCGGGGCCTCGCCCTGGATGACCTTCTGAACACGATGGTACTGCGCCAAAGTGAGGATCCAATGATAGACGAGCCATCTTCTCCAATCCGTCGCAATTTTTTTCAAACGGCTCCAAACCGCCGTCTCTCACCCTTTTTTCATCTTCTGTGCCCACAATATGTGTGGCTGCGAATTCGATCGCGCAGGCCAGGAGTCTACAATGAGGGTACTGCTGGTAGAGGACGAACCCGGTATTGCGAAGGCGGTCAAGCGCGGATTGGAACTGGCGCGCTATCAAGTCGATACGGCGGACGACGGACGAGTCGGCCTCCGCATGGCCATCGAGAACACCTACTCGGTTGTGATCCTGGACCTGATGCTGCCAGGTATGGACGGATTGCGCGTGTGCGAAGAGCTCCGCCAGGAGCGAGTCCGCGTGCCCATCCTCATGCTGACGGCGAAAGGCACCGTCCCGGACAAGGTGCGCGGCTTCGAAGTGGGCGCGGACGACTATCTGGCCAAGCCGTTCGACTTTGCAGAGCTGCTGGCGCGCGTGCAGGCGCTCATCCGCCGCGACAGGGTCCACAGGTCCAGAATCATCCGCGTGGAGGACCTGGAGATCGACACGGGTCAGCGCCGCGTCACCCGCAGCGGACAGCTCGTCTCTCTCACTCCCCGCGAATATCAGCTTCTGGAGGCCCTCGCATCTCGCGAGGGCGACATACTCACGCGAGAGACCATCCAGGAGCGCGTATGGATGGACGACGAGAGCTACTCCAACGCAGTCGACGTCTACATCGGCTACCTGCGGCGCAAGATCGACACGGGCTTCCCGGTTAAACTGATCCATACGGTGCGCGGGCTGGGATACACGCTTCGCCGGCCCGATCCGGAAGGAGCCGCATGACTCGCATCCGCTCAGGCGCGCGCGGCCGCGCATCCATCCGTACGCGGCTGATGATTCTGAACGTCGGCACGCTGGCGCTCATCCTGACAGCGGTCGGCGGACTCGCGCAGTACATGATCCGCACGGGCCTGCTTGCCTCCGTGGATCAGGACCTGGCGGCCAAAGCGAGCGCGCACCCGGCGCATCTCGCGTTCGGGCCGAATCCGCCGGGACTGCCTGGCGGAGGGCCATTCTATTTCGGTCCGCGGCGTCCCTACCCTCCGGGCGAGGTCCAGCCGCCCATCCCAACTCAGCCAGGCGGTCCGCCCGGCGCCATCGGCGCCTTTCCCGGCGAGCCGCAGCCGGGCAATTCGCCGCGCGAACAGGGCGGACCGGGGCCGGGACCAGGGCCGAGCCGGCTGGCGGCTGCCGCGCTCGGTTCGCAGGATCTCTATGGGCCGAAGGTCATCCGCGTGAGCGGGCCGGGAGCTTCGCCGGAGGGGCCGGACGACCGGTTTCCCGGCTGGCCGCCGCGGCGTGGAGGGCCGCCGTTTCAAGATAAGCCGATCGACGCAGCCGCGTTTGCAGCCGCGGCGCGCGGGCAGCGCGTCTACAGCACGAAGATCGTCGATGGAAGCCCGGTTCGCGTGCTTTCGGATCCGATCCGGCGACGGGGCGTGGTCGTCGCGGTCCTGCAACTCCCCTATCCTCTCGCCTACATAAACGAGGCCATCGACCGCACCAACAGCGTGCTGCTCACGCTCATTCCGCTTGCGCTGCTGCTTGCCGGGCTGGCCGGATGGCTTCTGACGGACCGCGCCATCCGACCGGTCCGGGAGATGGCGCTCGCAGCCGGGCGGATCGGCGAGCGCGAGATCTCTCAACGCCTGCCCGTCACGGGCCAGGATGAGTTCTCACGCCTGGCGGTCACGTTCAATGGAGTGCTGGCCCGGCTGGAGACGGCGTTCAGGAGGCAGGCCGCTCTGATCGAGCAGGAGCGCCGGTTCACGGCCGACGCCTCGCATGAGCTCAAGACGCCTCTTACAATCATCAAGGCCAACTCGAGCCTGATGCTCCAGATGGATCCCTCCCGCGACGAGCTTCATGAGATGGCGGGCGAGGTGGACCGCGCCGCCGATGCCATGGGCCGGCTCGTGCAGGACCTGCTGCTTCTTGCGCGGTTCGACGCCGGACAGCTCGGCCGCAACGTCGTTCCGCTCTCCGTTGCGGACGTCGTCGCGGAGGCCGTCGGCAGGGCGCGGCCCGCAGACGGAATCCGGATTGTCTGCGAGGTTCCGGACGGTCTCACCGTGCCCGGCAACCGGGACGAGCTTGCCCGCCTCCTCTGCAACCTTATCGAGAACGCCGTCCGCTATTCGCCTCCGGACGGCGACGTGCGGATCTCCGGCCGGCAGGAGGGCGAGGCCGTTGCGGTGAGCGTGTCGGACGGCGGCCCGGGCATCGCGCCGGAGCATCTTCCGCACCTCGGCGAGCGCTTCTATCGCGTCGACGCGGCGCGAGCGCGGCCCGACGGCGGCACGGGACTGGGCCTGTCGATCTGCAAGAGCATCGTCGAGGCGCACCACGGCGCCATCCGGTTCGACAGCGTGGTCGGTCAGGGCACAACGGTTACGGTACGTCTGCCGCTGCAGGAGGGACGCGCTCCCGAAAGCGCGGAATAGTCCGCAGCGATCTCTTACGGTGGCAAGTCCGATGGTTATCTCCGCAAGCCGCAGGACAGACATACCGGCCTTCTATGGCACGTGGCTCGTCAACAGGCTTCGCGCCGGGTTCTGCATGACGCGCAACCCGATGAACGGCGTGGCCGGCCGGATTCCGCTCGCGCGGCCGGAGGCCGAAGGAATCGTCCTCTGGACGAAGAACTTCCGGCCCTTCGAGAAGCATCTTCCCGCCGTCGCCGATTCCGGCCTGCCGTTCTACGTCCAGTACACCATCAACGGCTATCCACCGGCGCTCGAGCGCAACGTCGTCGAGTGGCAGCGGTCCGTCGACACCGTTCACCGGCTGGCGAGCCGGTTCGGACCTCGCAGCGTCGTGTGGCGTTACGATCCGATCGTCTTCTCTCGCCTCACGCCGCCCGAGTTCCACCTCGATAACTTCGGCCGCATCGCCCGCTCTCTCGCCTCGGCAACGGATCAGGCAGCCGTCTCGTTCGTTCAGGTCTATCGCAAAACCCGGCGGAACATGGACCGGATGGCTGCGGATTGCGACAATCCCTGGTGGGATCCGCCGATCGAGGAGAAGCGCGCATTCGTTCGGCAGCTCGCAGGCGACGCCGCCGGCTCCGGAATAACGCTCACCGTCTGCTCGCAGCCGGAGATCGCGCTGGACCTGCCATCCGCGCACTGCGTCGACGCCCGGCGCCTATCCGACGTCGCCGGCGCGCCGATATCTGCGGCGACGCTTCCGAGCCGGCCGGGCTGCGTCTGCAGCGCCAGCCGCGACGTCGGCGAATACGACACCTGCCCTCACGCCTGCGCCTACTGCTACGCCGTCCGCTCGCCGGACCTGGCCGTCAGGCGCTTCCGATCCCACGATCCCGAGAGCGAATACCTGTTCGGCGCCCCGGATACAAGTCCTGATCGATGCGGCTACGCTGACGCAGAATGTGAACGTGCCCCATCTTAGACTGGCGGTGAACGGAACTGCCGTGAGCGTCCATAGGACCGCGATCAGGGGCCCGCCTGGATGATCAACACGAGCCTCACGCCAGCCTGTTCGCATCACCGCGACCGCGGACCCTGCTTTTTGGTGATTATCGGGGCCATTGACCGGCGGGCCACGACACGGTAGAATGGAACCGGGTTATCAAAAAGGAGGCGCAGGCATGACGCTCAATATTGAATTCACTGCCCAGGGCGAGGCGTGGATTGCGTCACAGGCTGAACAGCACGGACTTCCCGCTGCGGAGATCGTTCGCCGCGTAATTGACGAGCGTGCACTGTCAGAAGGCGTGCCGGCTACCATCGACGCCAGGACAGCGGCTGCAATCGCCTACCTCGACCGCCGGATCGCCGAGGCTTCGGCCGCGACTCCGGAAGAGAACCGAAAGGCTCAGGAAGAATACGAAGAGCTTAAGCGTAACCTGAATGCCAACCGCGCAGCCACCGACGACCACCCGGTGTTCCCCTGATGCGACACATCTTCCTCGACTCCGCTCCGCTCAGCGCGCTATCGTTGCCGCCTGCGGCCGGTGCACCATTAACCGCCATCGCGCAGTGGGCCCGCTCTTGTTTAGCGGCGGGAAACCAAATCTACGTCCCTGAAGTGATCGACTACGAGCTGCGTCGAGAACTGCTGCGATCCGGCAAGACTGCAAGTGTGGAGGAGCTCGATCGGCTTCATAGCGTGTTCCATTATCTGCCGATTACGACACGTGCGATGCAACACGCCGCCCAGCTATGGGCGACCGCACGGAATCGCGGCATCGCGACCGGCGACCCGAAAAAGCTCGACGTGGACGTTATCCTTGCCGCCCAGGCTCTGACGCTCTCAGTACCAGCCTCCGACATCGTCGTGGCGACGCCGAATGTCGCTCACATTTCCCATTTCGTGAGGGCAGCGGACTGGTCGAGCATCACGCCATGATTGCGGATCGGACTCGAACGGCTTCGGGCGGCGCGCCCTCACTTCGCCGAATGGGTCGAAACGCTGGAGGGGCTTTCCTCGGCCGCCGGCACGGCCGGCGAGCCCGAATCGTAAACAACCGCCGCATCTGAGAGGGCGCCGTCATCCCAGGAGGTTGTGGAGGCGGGCGGGATGAAGGTCATTGCGCGCTCGGCCAGCGCGGTTATCGTGAGGCTCGGATTGACGCCCAGGTTGGCCGCGACCACGGAGCCGTCGCAGACATACGCGTTTCTATAGCCGAAGAGCCGGTGCTGTGAATCGACCACGCCGCTCTCCGGCGAATCGCCGATCACGCATCCGCCCAGGCAGTGCGCAGTGCCGGGAATATCGAACAGGATCTCCGGGATCAAGCTCATCGCCGTGCCGCCCGCAAGCTTCGCCAGCTTCTCCGCGAAGTCGTTCGCCTGAGGAATGAAGGTCGGGATCTTTCGGCCGCTGCTCACCAGCGTCTTGCGGAACGGCCACGTCAACTTGCGCCGCCAGCGCATGTCGATGTGACCCTCCAGGGCCTGCATGCAGAGCAGGATCACGCTCTCGCGAGCCGATCCCACCGGATTCAGTATGCGCATCGTCCGGATAGGATGCCGGACGAAAGAGGTGGCGACGTTCTTCAGCCAGAGCGCGACCCGAAGTGGTCCTGGCCTTCCGCCTGTAAGCATCGTGGTCAGGCAGCTCATGGCGTCCGATCCGGCCGGATAGCGGGTCGCCTCGATGTGCGTATGCTCGTCCAGGTAGATGCCCGATCCGATGGCGACGCCCATC
>Ga0181529_10007954_pt1 | contig 10449 bp, 9 predicted proteins | sample PEATcosm2014_Bin_36_FD_119763 | JGI IMG/M metagenome (GOLD analysis project Ga0181529, IMG submission 119763) | Peatland microbial communities from MTU Mesocosm Facility, Houghton, MI, USA - PEATcosm2014_Bin10_30_metaG | ecosystem: Environmental > Terrestrial > Soil > Wetlands > Peat | place... | reverse complement strand
TCTCGGCCGCCGATGCCATCCGTCTCACCACACTCTCGGCCTTCAGATTCCAATCATAGCCGATTGCGGTCCACATCACGCCCATCAGCCCCAGCCGCCGCTGCGCCGCCCGCATCCCGAACCAGCGCACCCCGAACGGCGCGCGGAACCACTCGGGCCGCGTACCGGTGTGCCGCTCGATGCACTCCTGCGCCTTCGCCAGATCGCGCTCCATGAATCCCGGCGTTCTAGCGCAGAACAACGGGTGGCTATAACTGTGATTGCCGATCGGGTGCCCCGCCTGCTTCACCGCCCGCGCCACTTCCGGCAGTCGCTCCACGTTAGCCCCAATCTGGAAGAACGTCGCCGGCACGTTGTAGCGCGCCAGGATTTCGAGAATCCGCCCCGTCCCTTCGCTCGGCCCATCGTCGAAGGTAAGCGCCACCGCGTTCCTGCCGGGATCGCCGCGCCATACCGAAGGACCGAACACCGCCGCCGATCTGCCGCGCACGGCCCAGCTCATGAATCCGGCCGCCGCACCCGCCGAAACCAACGGAATGCCGCGCGCGATCAGGGGGTCCATAGTTCGATGCTACCAGCAGTTGCCGGGCCGACGCCGTGGGGGCCGACATGGAAGTGCCGGGACCGCCGAACGGGGAAGGCAGTCGAAGCAATCGGGGAGCGGGTACTCGCAGTCGCTCGCCGGCCGTCCGACTCCGCGCCGCTTGCAGGCGTTGCGGCCCCCTCCGGAACCGCGAGGGTAAGAAGCCGTGAAAAAGTGGCGCACGCACTCATGCGTGCCGCGTCCCGATTCTTCGGGACGCCCGGCCGAGAACCTTTGAATCTACGGGTGTTCGCCGAGCATCCCGATGAGTCGGGATGCGGCGCGCACGAGTGCGCACTCGACGAACTGCCGTCTCGCACTTGCGCCGGGGGATTCTTTCACGGCTTCTAGGCGAGCGGCCCTCGAGAGGGGCTTAAGGAGCCGGGCCACCGCCCTACTGCGCTACCGGGGCCGCGTCTCCGGAGAGATCTTCGACCTGCACGGGCGGATTGTAGTAGAGAATCCGCTGGCAACTCTCGCAGGCCATCACCTCGTCGCCATGCTTGAGTTCCTGGAAAAACTGCAGCCGCAATGCCATGTTGCATTGCGTACATCGGCCGTCCACTACCTCCGCCACACCGATCCCGCGCCGCGTCTTGCGGACACGCTCATAGCGCTGAATGGTCGGCGGAGTGATTTGCGCCACGATGGCGTCGCGCTCCTTCTTCAACTCGGCGGCGGCTTTCTCATCGACGGCGGTACGCTCGCGTACCAGTTGCTTTTCTTTTTCGACGTCGGCTTTTTCCGCTTTGAGCGACGCCTCGGCCGCTTTCAGGTTCTTGTCGAGAGGCTCGGATTCGGTCATCAGTTCCAGAATACGGTCCTCCGACTTGCGGATTTCCTTCTGGCAGAATTCGATCTCGCTCTGAAAGGCCCGGTATTGCTCGTTGGTCTTGGCTTCGAGCAGTTGGTCCTTCAGCTTGGAGATCTTCTGTTCCTGTGTCTGGATGGCCGCATCGCAGGCCTTGCGTTCCTTCTGGTTGGCCAGCAGGGCAGCCTGGCCGGCCTCCAGTTTGCGCTGATGCGAAGTCAGCTTTTTCTCGGTTGCCGCTAACTGTTTGGGCAGTGTGGAGATTTCACGCGTTAGTTCCGCCAGGCGATGATCGATTTCCTGCAGGCGGATCACCAACTTCAGGTCGGGAAGCATTTCTACTCGCAGTGTAACACGCGGCCCACAGTTCCTTCAGTTCCTCGCTTCCCAGTACCATCGCCACCGCGCAGAAAACGGCCGCTCCCAAGGGAATGGATACCGCGACATCGGCCAGTTGCCCTTTCTTCCCGGCCCCGGCCAGCGCGCGGATCAAGTGGCTGGAAGCACCGCATGCCGCCCCCATCGCCGCCGCCGCGGAGCAGGTTTTTAGCGCACTCGTCCAAATCCGCCGGCCTTCCAACGCGGCCCCCATGGCCGCCAATCGCGCGCGCATCAGCCCCAATAACGCCGCCGCTCCCGCTAACGCCACCATCGATGTGGAAAGCGCCAGCCCCGCCTGCCCCATGCCCCATTGCCGCGCCAGCAGCAGCGCCGCCGCGAGATTGAGGGCGATCGACGCCACGCTCACCAACATGGGAGTGCGCGCGTCGTTCAGTGCGTAGAACGCCGGAGCGAGTAGCTTTACGCCCGAATATCCCGCCAGCCCCACGCTGTAGCACGCCAGCGCGGAGGCGGTCTGCTGCGTGTCGAACGCCTGGAAGCGGCCCCATTGGTACACCGCGCCGATCATGCTGCGGCCCAACACCGCCAGCACCACCGACGAGGGAACCGCCAGGAACAGCGTCATGCGCAGCGAGCGCCCCAGCGTCTTTCCGAATTCGTCCATGCGCGCCCGCGCCGCACTACGCGCAATCTCCGGCAGCGTGGCGGCGGCGATGGCCACTCCGAACAGCCCCAGCGGCAGTTGCAGGAAGCGGAACGCATAGCTCAGCCAACTCACCGGCCCGTTGAGCACGTGCCCGGAGGCGTCCGTGAGGCTCGAGGCGATATTGGTATTCACCATCACATTGATCTGCACGGCGGCGTTCCCCAGGAAGGCCGGCAGCATCAGGTGCGCGATGGCGCGTACGCCCGGGTGACGCGGATTCCAGCGCGGGCGGTAGGCGAAGCCCGCGCGCCACAGGCTGGGCGCCTGCCACAACAACTGCAACAGGCCGCCCGCAAGCACTCCGATCGCCATGCAGACGATAGGCCCATCGCCGCGGCTTCTGCCAATGGTGAATCCGAGCGCCAGACCGACGGCCACCGACGCGACGTTGAAGACCGCCGACGCCAGCGCCGGGACGCCGTAGCGATCGCAGGCGTTGAGCACTCCCATGGCTTGCGCCGCCAGAGCCACCAACGCCAGGAAGGGGAACATCACGCGCGTGAGCAGCACCGCCAACGCGAATTTGCCGGGCACCTGTTCGAATCCCGGAGCCATCAGCCGCACCAGCACCGGGCTGAAGATCATGCCGACCGCGCAGGTGGCGCCCGCCGCCAGCAGCAGCAGCGTCGCGGTGAGGTTGGAAAGCTCCGCCGCCGCGCGTTTTCCCTTGGCGGCCAGGTACCCGGTGAAAATGGGGACGAAGGCCGAAGAGAGCGCGCCCTCGGCGAACAGATCGCGCGTGAGATTGGGAATGCGGAATCCCAGCAGGAAAGCGTCGTAGGCCTGGCCGGCGCCGAAGAGGCGCGCCATCGCCATCTCGCGCACCAGCCCGGTGATGCGGCTCAGGAAGACCGCGGCCGAAACGACTCCCGCCGAGCGCAGAAATCCTGGTCCGCCCTCCGCCGGATCTGCGCGCGGACCGCTCACGCTATTCGACGCGCCGGACTTCCACCTGGCGGTAGATTTCCTGGGTTTGCGGCAGGCTGGCGAAGGCCATCCCGGGCAACTGCGCCGAAGCCGTCCCCGCCGCCACGCCCCAGCGTAGCGCCTCGGCCGGCCGGTCGGGATTCCGCTCCATCGACCAGGTGTAGGCCGCCGCCAGGGCGTCTCCCGCGCCGATGGGGCAGACCGCGTCCACGCGCGGGGGAATCGCCTCGTACATGCCTTTCGCGAACGCCCCGATGGCGCCGCGGCTGCCCACCGAGAGCACCACCGATTCCGGTCCCATGGCGCGAATTTTCTCGGCCGCCTCCACGTAGGTCTTGCGCGTCAACAGCGTGACCCCCAGCAACCGCTCGGCCTCCTGCTGATTGGGCGTCACCACCGTGGGGCCGGCCTCGATGCCTTCGCGCAGAGCCGCTCCATCGGCATCGAGCAGCGTGCGGACATGTTTGCGCCGCGCGGTGGAGATCAATCTGGCGTAGAACGAGGTCGGGACGCCGGGCGGAATGCTGCCGCCCACCATCAGCCACGAGGCTTTGTCGAGCGCCTCCACCACGGTCTGTTCCACGCGCGCCACTTCCGCCTTGGAAAGCGTAGGGCCGGTCTCATTGAGGTTCACCGTGAGCCCGTGCTTATCGGTGACGGTGAGATTGGTACGGATGGGAAGGCGGATGGGCACCACCGCGATGCTCAGCCCGCAGCCGTGCAGGTAGGCTTCCAGGCGCTTCCCCGAATTGCCGCCCGACGGAAATACGGCAGTGCTCTCGGCGCCGAAGGAATGGATGACGCAGGAAGCGTTGATGCCCCGGCCGCCGGCGGTTTCGCGGCTGGAATTCACGTAAGCGCGGTCCTCGAAAGCCAGGCGGTCCACGCTGAGAGTCCGGTCGATCGCCGGGTTGATAGTGAGTGTGACGATCAAACCTATATTCTACGCGATGGCGGCGCGGGGCAAGCCTGGCCATCTGGTTTGAAACGGGCTTTCGTGGAAATCATATCCCCGCGCGGCTGTGCGTGACGGTTGCGCCGGCCGCATCCGGTAGGGCGCGCGGGACCCGAGGTGTGAATTGGCGAAAGAGGCCTCGCTGGCCGGCATCTTGAATCAATTGCAGTTGAATGGGCCGGTACCGGTCGAGGGGGCCGGTCGGCAAGTTCGGCGATAGGGCTGGTTCGGCGGGAGCAAATATCACTCGCGGGTCTTGAGCCCTCCGTTGGGGCGGCGCCATTGCAGCAATTCACAAAGAGTGGCCGCCAATTCGGTCGAGGCGAGATTGGCGAACTCGCGCGCAATCCCGCGGATCGGCCCGAGATCCGAGTCCGTCAACGCGCGACCGCAAAACGCCAGGCCGTCACCGATCGCGATTGGCATCGGAAGCGGCCTGCAAAATCTACGTAACAACGGTGTTCGGGCTAATGGCTAATCGCCGCATTCAGCCTTTCGAGCGTAATCGGGGAGCCGCCGAAAAGATTGAGCGGAAACTGGCGATATCGCAGCATCTCGTTGTAAATGGCCTGCTCCGCGTTGGCGTTCACCGCCAGGCCGGCCATATATTGCAATCGCAGATTGCCGTCGCGATTGATCTCGGCGCCTTGCAGCCAGGGCTTCAAGTCCGCATCCTGGCCGGCATAGGTGGAGAGCAGTTCCACCGCGCTGCCCAATCCCACTTCGCGCAACGACTCCACTACGCGGGCGTAATCGGGCCGGTCCAGCCGCATCTGCATGGCGTCCACATCGATCTTCCCGGGTTCCAGTTGGCCCAGCAGGAATACGTCGTATCCCCCGCCGCTCAGCTCGTTGGCCCAGACCGATCCTCCGGGGAACACTTCCAAGAACGTGGCGATTTCGCTCTTCACCACGTCGGCGTCGCTCTCGTACAGCGGGACCCACTGTGTGACCACTCCGCCGGGGTTGAGATGGTCCCTGACCAGCTCGAAATACTCCTTGGAATACAGCGTGGCGCTGCCTTTCACCCACGGATGGATCGGGTCGCTGGTGATGATGTCGAACTTGTCGCGCGTGGTCAGCACGAAGTGGCGCGCGTCGTCGTAGTAGATCCGCGTGCGCGGATCGTTCATTACGTTGTAATTTTCCCTGGCGAAATACCGCGTGGCGGTGGGAGGAATGATCGGCTCCATTTCGCAGATCGCGATCTTGGCGACATTCGGGTGCACCACGAAAGACCCGGCCGTCACTCCCGCGCCGAAGCCGACGATCGGCACCGATTGCGGGTTGGGATGCACCAGCGCCGGCATGTGGCCCAGCATGCGCTGCAGCCGCATATCGTAGGGCTCGGTGGAGGCTTCCACTTTCCCGCTGACGTGGAACTGAACGGCGCCATCGTTCCAACGCGTGATAGCAATGGAGGAATTCATGCCTTCGCCGACGTACAACAGTTGGGAACTGGCGGCGGAGGTAATCATGCGGCGGCCATAGGCGATCAGGTTGCCGGGCACGGGCGCGACTTCCGCCACCAGGTAGCCCACCGCGCAGAGAGACGCCGCCAAGGCCCCGAGCGCCCCCAGTTTACGCTTCGCCCGCCAGGCCAGCGGAGCCAGCACGAACAACGCGCTGAGCGCCGCCAGCCCGATCAGCGTGCGCTGACACTGCCGCGTGCCCACGCAGGGAACCAGGATCATGCTGAAAGCCAGCGCACCGACGATCGCGCCACCCGTATTGGCGGCGTAGACGCTGCCCACCAGGCGGCCCGGATCGTCGTTACGGTCCGCCACCGCCCCGAGTGCCAGCGGGAAACTGGCGCCCCACAGCAGCGTCGCCGGGAAAATGGTCCAGATGGCGCGCGCCATGTCCACCTGGAAAGTGATCCACGGGCTGCCCGAGAGCAGCGGATTGACGGGCCAGAACGGGAGGGAGGTGGACAGCATGAAGGCCGTCCAGGCGATCGCTCCGGCCAGAAGAAGCTGGCAGACTCCCAGCGCGGCGCGCGGCCGCATGGAGCGGGAAATCATGGAGCCGGCGCCGCTGCCGAGAGCGATCCCCGCCAGGAAGATCGCCAGAATGATGGAGAACGTGTACACGGTGGCGCCGAACAGCAGGCCCAGCAGGCGCGTCCAGATGACTTCCGCGCCCAACGCCGTGGCCCCCGATAGCGCAATGGCGACATACGCGGGCCAGAAACGCCGGGTGCTCACGGGCCTGGCATCCGCAGCGGTGTCGGCTTCGGCCGGCGCGCGCTCCGGGGTGGTCTTCGAGAGCCGCCAACTCCCCAGCGCCACCAGTGCGTTGATGGCCGCGGCCACGAACGTAGCCGTCGCCATGTCGTAAACCCGCAGCAGGTAGAATCCCGCCAGCAGGCAGCCGGTGACCGCGCCCACTGTATTGCCGCCGTACAGCAGCCCCAGCCACGAGACGCCGCGCGGCGAGGTCTCGATCCACCGCGCGATGGCCGGCAGCGACGCGCCCATCAGCAGCGTGGGCGGCATCAGGCACACCGCGCACACGATCGCGCGGAACAGAATAGCGGGCATTCCGTGCCCCACCGCAGCGCTATAAACACCATCGACCAGCGGCATGCCGAACAGCACCAGGATGCCGCAGGCGCCGATTCCGGCTTCGATCAAGGCGTACACCAGCAGCGGATGCCGCCATTTTCGAGCCAGCATCCGCGGCAGGGCCACGCTGCCAATGCACAGGCCGCCCATGAACGTCGCCAGGAGCACGCCCAGCGAGATGGCCGTGGAGCCGATCACCAGTTGCAGCAACTGGTACCACACGATTTCGTAGATCAACGCCGAGCAGCCGCTGCCCGCGAACAGCAGCAGGAGAACCGGGAGGAATCGCGAAGAATCGAACGCCGCGGTGGATTGCAGATCTCTCTTTTGTACGGGCTTTTGCATGGGGAAGGCCGCCTGGACTATCCGGAATCTCGCATCATAGCACCTCGTCGAGCGCGTGCCGTTTCCGGTGGATCGCGCCGGTCGAAGGTCACTCCTTCCCCGGCTTCAGATCGATATGCGTGGTCTGGTTGCGGTCGCAAGCGAGGACGCCGTCCTTGTGTTCCAGTTCCACCACTTGAATCACGGAGCGTTTCTGCCAGCCGGGCTCTTTTCCCTCGGCGTCTTTGCCGCCCTGATGCGTGAAATAGAAAAGCCAGGCGCGTCCGCCGCTCACGACCACGTCGCAATGGTCGCCCTTGGCGCGGTCGGTTTCGATAGCGCCGGCTTCCTGCAGCAGGTTCGCGGATTGCCGCGTCCAGTGCAGACAATCGCCGGAACGGAAAACCGCCAGCCCGTTCCACACGTCGGCAATCAGCCAGTAACTGCCTTTCCACGGGAAGATCTTGGGGCCTTCGCCACCCACGGCGGGGATGGCGTTGCCCTTGGAGGCCCAACTGTAAAGGTCGGGACTGTCGGCATAGTAAAGCGAGCCGTCCTTGGCGCGCTCGTTCTTGTACCACATGCGCCATCCGCCGTCCGGCAGCCGCGCGATGCTGGGGTCGATCACGCGATCCGAATTGAGCTGCAGCGTGGACTCGTACTTCCATTTGCGCAAGTCGGTACTGGTGAGGTGGATGATATCGCGGGGCGCGTTCCAATCCTCGAAAATGCCCGGCACAATGGACAGGTACATATGATAGATGCCGTTGAAATCGACGATCTCGGGCGCCCAGTGGGTATAGTCCGGCTTGCCGTAATCGATATCGGCCGTGCCGACGTACTTCCAGGTAGCCCCGCCGTCGGCGCTTTCCGCGATGCCGATGCGCGTACCATGCACCCAGGCGACGCGCGGCAGGCCGGGCACGCTGGCGCGGCGATTGGTATAGAACATGTTCCACTTCTTGTCGGCGCGGTTCCAGACCAGGACAGGGTCGGCCGCGCCGTCGTAAACCGGGTCGCGGAACAGCGGCTTCGGAGCGGGTTTGCCGGGCTGCGCGCACAGGATGGGAGCGCTCAGAAGCAAGGCGAAAGCGAGTCTGTTCATGGACCATCGAGTATAACGCCTGCGGGCTTATGCGCGGCTGGTTGGCAACCTGCTGCCCGGCCCGGCGGACGCCGCGTCTACGGCAGCCGGTCCCGATACTTCGCCCAATTCCCCGCGATCTCTTCCACCACCACGCGGCCTACGCGCCAGGCCGCTTCGAGCGCCGGGCGGTACGCGCCATACTGAGCGATCTTGGTCTCCGCCAGGCTCTCCGCCGCGGTAATCCCGGGACGCTGCTGGTCGTAGTTGCTGGCCGTACGCAACACCAGCACGCGATCCAGATCCACGCGGCCGGCGTGGCTCAGAAACGTCAGCGCCTGCAAGGTGCCGGTGTCCTCCATGGCCGTGGTCACGTAGTTTCCCCGGCCGCGGGTATGATACTTCACCCACTCGTTGGCCCAGTCGCTCATCAGCTTGCCGTGCCAGAACGTCATCGACGAAATGGTGTCGCCTTTGAGTACGAAGGGCGGACGGCGGGCGTTGGGCTGCTCATACTGCTCGCGGCGCGCGCGCAGGGTTTCGGAGTCGTCCAGCTTGACGTCTTTCGTCAGACGATACGCCCAATCCACCAGCGCGGGGTTCAAGTGGTAGGCCTCGCCCTCGTCGCCTTCGCGGTGCGGCAGCTCGAAGGGCACCGACTTGCGCAGCGGCACATAGCCGGTCCTCCAATCCTTGGGGATTTCGCGCGCGTCGATCTCGTGGGCCAGGTCGCCATCCACCACCCATTCGGCCCACGCCGCCGATCCGAGCGAAGCGTCCGCCGGATCGACGCCCGCAATCCCGGCCACCAGCCAATACGCTTTACGAAGATCGAAGCGCGGATCGAGCCCCAGCGCCATGATGCTGGCCGCCGCGCGCGCCGTGCCGACCCCGGTCACCGTGCCCAACACGCCCTGGCGGTTGAGGCGCACGGGATGGTAAGCCTGGGGAAGCTCCATCACGCGGTCCAGTTTCTCGCGTTCCACCCAGAATTGGAATTCGCCAGGCTCGTCGCCGGTGTCCGCGCCGCGCTCGAACATGGTCACCACTACCACCTTGACGGGAATGCGCCCTTGCGCATGCGACGCGCAAAACGCAATCAGGAACAGTACCGCCAGCTTGTAGCGCATGAATGCAGGATAGCGGACTGTGTGCGCGGCAGTCTTATGTGGGGAGGGAGGCCTGCAGGAAGCGAAGGATGGGGGTGAACAGTTGCGCCGGATTCCATTGGCAACGCGAGAAGAGAAAGTACTCGGCGCGGCGATAGGTACGGGGCTGGGGGAACGACGGCTCCCAATCGGCCACGATCGCCAGAAAGCAGGCTAACAGGCTGCTGGGGCCTTCTGGTGGCGGAGGGTTCGGAACGCGCTGCGGGGTTGGTGGCAGGTTCATGTCGGTGGCTCGGGCGGGGGCGCGCACAGGCGCTGGCGCCAGTTGCGGCGGAGCGGGTATAAGAAGATCCGTTTGCGGATGCCTTCGGCGTGACCCCCACGGTACATGCGTCCGCGTCCCTGGGTGGTCCCCACTTCCCGCCAGTTGGCCACGCGGTACCCGAGGAGGTGCATTGGCGAAAGAGGCCTCGCTGGCCGGCGAGACCTCGGCTGCGAGGCGGTCAGCCAGGGTAACCAGCCGCGACGATGCAACTCCCGCAGGAACAAATAACACTCGCCGGTCTTGAGCCCTCCGTTGGGGCGGCGCCATTGCAGCAATTCACAAACGGTCGCCGCCAACTCGGTCCAGGCGAGATTGGCGAACTCGTGCGTGATCCCGCGGATCAGCCGGAGTTCCGAGTCCATCGACGCGCGACCGCAAAACGACAGGCCGTCACCGATCGCGATTGGCATCGTAAGCGGCCTGCAAAGTCCAGGTATCCACGCTTACGGTACAGGAATACTCGGAGAAAGTTCAGAGAAATCTCCACGGCGGCTTTCGGAAATGTACAAAATCCAGGGGCGGGTTGACAACCCGCCGAAGGATGACATCCCAGTGCCGCATACTTTTCCCAATACTGGAGATTCTGCGGAATTTGTGGGGCAGGATGGTATCCTGCGGCCGAGTGGTACTCGGCCTGGTCGGCATTTGCATGCTGGTCGGCAGGCCGAGTGCGGGGTGCCCACTTGGGGCCGGGCCGCAGGTTGCCAACCTGCCCC
>Ga0181529_10007953_pt1 | contig 10449 bp, 7 predicted proteins | sample PEATcosm2014_Bin_36_FD_119763 | JGI IMG/M metagenome (GOLD analysis project Ga0181529, IMG submission 119763) | Peatland microbial communities from MTU Mesocosm Facility, Houghton, MI, USA - PEATcosm2014_Bin10_30_metaG | ecosystem: Environmental > Terrestrial > Soil > Wetlands > Peat | place... | reverse complement strand
TTCGTGGTCCTGTACTTGCTAATTCCGGATTCCCGTTAACAATCCTTCGATTTCAGCCTTCTCTTCCGCTGAGATCGGGAGCAGCGGCGCGCGGGCGCGGCCTCCATAGTAGCCGTTGAAATCACAGGCGTACTTGACGCCGTTGATGCCCAGGCTGCCTACGATGCGCTGGCTAGGAGCCGAGATGCGCTGCTGTTTCTCGTCCGCGAGGCTCAGATCGTGATCCTTCCAGGCAAGATAGACCTCCTGGCAGGCCTGGGGGGCGCAAGCGGCAAAGGCCAGAATGGCTCCAACGGCTCCAGCTTTGAGCGATTCGAGCAGTCCGGCAGCCGAGCCCGTGAGCACCTGAAAACCAACCTCCCTGGTTCGAGTCTTGAGCGGCGTCGCCGGAGGAGCCGTAGCCGTGGCCGCGCCTGTTGCCAGATCCCCTGCCGAGACAAATGTGCCACTGCCCGACTCAGTTCTGGGCGCTATCATGCGGGCGGTCACTGCTTCAAAGATGGGCGTAACCGTCTCGGTCCGCGATGGAGCGTTGCGCGTAGCTTCGACTGCAGCGCGAATCCGCTCCAGACTGCCGCTGGAATCCTTGATTCCGATAATGTTGGGGTGCTGCGCCAATTCAGCCACCAGTTCAATAGGGATCTGGTATGGGACGCATGTGGGTATGTTGTAGAGCAAAACCGGCAGTGGCGAGCGGTCCGCGACACTGCGGAAGTAATGCAGAACAGCCCCTGAAGACATTTGGCTGGCATAGTAGGTTGGCGTCCGGACCAATACCGCGTCGTATGCGAACCGCGCTGCTGCCTCGGCCAACTCGACGGTAGCCTTCACGCTTTCGCGCCCGACCCCGGCAATCAGAACTTTCTCAGGAGCGGTGGCCTCTGCGGCTACGCGCAACACCTGGCCGGACTCGGTATCATCCAGCAGGATCGCCTCGCCCGTAGACCCCAGAACCACTATCCCGGCCAAAAGGCTGCGCGAGTAGTGCGCCATGTTGGCTTCCAGCTTGCGCAAATAGATCCGCTCGTCAGCGTAGAACGGTGTAGGTACTGCCGCAAAGATGCCTTCAATCAGCATGGTCTCATTGTAGAACCACAAGCTGAGTATGCGGCTTGATCGCTACTTCGCCCTCAGGCTCCGCTCGACGCGTGCAGTTGCTGCAGCGCATAAACCGTGGTGTGGTGCAGTTGCATGGCGGCAATCCCCTCCGCCGCGGCCTGCGCTGCGGCGATGGTGGTGATGGTGGGAATGCGCGCCAGCACCGCTGCCCGGCGGATCGCCTTCTCGTCGAAGAACGTGTCCTGGCCGCGCGGGGTGTTAATGATCAATTGAATGCGGTCGCCCTTGATCAGATCCACGACATTGGGCCGGCCTTCCTTGACCTTGAAGACCCGTTCGACCACGAGCCCGGCCCTTTCCAGCACATCGGCCGTGCCCTCTGTAGCAACGATCCTGAAGCCGAGATGCAGGTAGCGGCGCGCCAGGTCGGTGGCCACCGGTTTGTCATGGTCGTTGACGCTGAAGAAGACCGTGCCGGCGGTGGGCAACACCTGTCCTGCTGAAAGCTGCGCCTTGGCAAATGCCTCGCCAAAGGTGGCTGCGACGCCCATCACCTCACCAGTGGACCGCATCTCCGGGCCTAGAACCGTATCGACGCCCGCGAATTTGGACCATGGAAAGACCGGCGACTTCACGTAATAATGCGTTCCCGTTTCCAGGTCCTTGCCAGCGGCAAGCTGGGCCGGCAGCAGATCGCGAAGTTTGCGTCCGGTCATGAGCCGCGCCGCAATTTTCGCCAGCGGAATGCCTGTAGCCTTCGAGACGTAGGGCACAGTGCGCGAGGCGCGTGGGTTCACTTCGATCACATAGACGTGGTCCTGGCCCCTAGCGTCGCGCTGGATGGCAAACTGCAGGTTGACCAGGCCGACTACTTTCAGCGCAAGAGCCAGCTTGCGAGTATAGGCGCGCAGCGTCTCCTGGGTCTCTTTGCGAATGCTCACCGAAGGCAGAACGCAAGAAGAGTCGCCGGAGTGGATACCTGCCTCTTCAATGTGTTGCATGATTCCGGCGATGATGACGTCTTCGGAATCGCAGAGCGCGTCCACGTCTACCTCGATGGCGTTCTCAAGAAAGTGATCGACCAGTACCGGACGCTCCTGGGAGTACTCGACCGCCTGCTTCATGTATTGGGCAACCGCCTCGGCATCATAGGCAATCACCATGGCCCTGCCGCCAAGCACGTAGCTGGGCCTGACCAGCACCGGATAACCGATTCGCGCGCCAACGGCTAACGCTTCTTCCACGCTGGTAGCTGTGCCGCCACGAGGTTGTGGAATATCAAGCTCTTCAAGCAACTTGCCGAAGCGCTTGCGATCCTCGGCCAGGTCAATGGACTCAGGCGAAGTGCCGATGATCGGCACCCCGGCTGCTCGTAGCCTTTGGGCGAGGTTCAGAGGCGTTTGCCCGCCGAACTGGACAATCATGCCGATCTCCGCGCCCGACTGTGCCTCGTGGTTATAAACCGCAAGCACGTCTTCCAGCGTAAGCGGCTCAAAATAGAGCCGGTCACTGGTGTCGTAGTCAGTGGAGACAGTCTCAGGGTTGCAATTAACCATGATCGTCTCGTAGCCGTCGTCTTTGAGCGCAAAGGCAGCGTGGCAGCAACAGTAGTCGAATTCGATGCCCTGACCGATGCGATTCGGTCCCGAGCCTAGAATGATGATCTTCGGGGTCTTGGTAGGCGGCGCCTCGTCCTCTTCGTCGTAGGTCGAGTAGAGATAGGGGGTCATGGATTCAAACTCAGCGGCGCAGGTATCCACCAGCTTGAAGACCGGCTTGATTCCCTTTCCTTCGCGCAGTTCCCTCACCTGCTGTGTGCCTGCGTGGCCTTCCAGCTTCCACTCCGTGGCGATGCGCTCGTCGCTCAAGCCCAGGCGCTTCAAGCGGCGAAGCTCGTCCGTGTTGATAGCCTCGGGCGTGGTGGCGGCAATCGAGCCTTGCGCCAGCGTAACTTCACGAACCTGGTGCAGGAACCAGGAGTCCATGCCGGTGAGACGCGCCACCTCGCGAACGCTCAAGCCGCGTTCGAAGGCATAACGGATGTAACCAAGTCGCTCCGGCTTCGGCGTTACGAGCATTTGCGTCAGACGCCGCGGTTCCAGAATCTCCGCGCCGGTCTTTTTGCCGGTTTCGAGCGCACGCCAGGCCTTCATCAGCGCTTCTTTGAAGGTGCGGCCCATGGCCATTACTTCGCCCACGGACTTCATCTGCGGACCAAGAGTGTCGTCGGAGCCGGGAAATTTCTCGAACTGCCATTTGGGAATCTTGACGACGACATAATCGATCGTGGGCTCAAAGCAGGCAGGCGTCTTGCGCGTAATGTCGTTGGGAATCTCGTCCAGCGTGTAGCCCACGGCCAGCTTGGCGGCGATTTTCGCAATGGGGAAACCGGTGGCCTTCGAGGCCAGCGCCGAGGAGCGCGAGACGCGGGGGTTCATCTCGATAACCGTCATGCGGCCATCAATGGGATTGACGGCAAACTGCACGTTGGAACCGCCAGTCTCCACGCCAATCTCACGCATCACCGCAATGGCGGCGTCCCGCATCTTCTGGTATTCGCGATCCGTAAGCGTCTGCGCCGGGGCCACCGTGATGGAGTCGCCGGTATGCACACCCATGGGGTCCATGTTCTCAATGGAACAGATGATGATGACATTGTCTGCCAGATCGCGCATCACCTCGAGCTCGTATTCCTTCCAGCCCAGCACGCTTTCTTCAATGAGGCACTCGTGAACCGGCGAAAGGTCCAATCCGCGGGCCAGAATCTCCAACAGCTCTTCACGGTTATAGGCGATGCCGCCGCCGGTTCCGCCCAGCGTGAAGCTCGGCCGGATGAGCACCGGGAAACCCAGCTTGCCGGCAAAATCCAGGCCGTCACGCAGGTTGTTCACCAGCGCAGATTTTGATACGTCGAGGCCGATGCGGAGCATTGCGTCTTTGAAGAGCAGCCGGTCCTCGGCCTTCTTGATAGCCTCCAGCTTGGCCCCGATCAGCTCTACATTGAACCGGTCAAGGATGCCAGCGTCCGCCAGATCAACGGCGAGATTCAGCGCGGTCTGTCCGCCAACGGTAGGCAGCAGGGCAAATTTACCTGAGCCGGGATTCGAGGCCAACATCTCTGCCTCGATGCGGATGATCTCCTCGACGTATTCTCGGGTGAGTGGCTCGATATAGGTGCGGTCGGCCAACTCGGGATCGGTCATGATGGTGGCGGGGTTCGAGTTCACCAGCACCACCTCATAGCCCTCCTGCTTGAGAGCCTTGCAGGCCTGCGTACCGGAGTAATCGAACTCCGCGGATTGGCCAATCACAATCGGCCCCGAGCCGATCACCAAGATTTTCTGTATGTCATTTCTGCGTGGCATGTGTTTTTCGATTTCCAGAATTATGTTGTTTCTGCTTGATTGCCGTTGCTGCTGCTTTGGAAGGGCACAGCTTCAGCCATACCCTTTCAAAGCGCTCCATGATGCGGGCTTTCCGCCGGTCTGACGCTGTAGACAAATTCCACTCGCCCGGCGGAGCTCAAAAAACAGCGGAGCCTGGGCCCCGCTGCTGTCGCGAAAACCATCTTCGTTCCTCCTGAAGCTCTCATCCCTTCCACTCCTCCATCATCCGCCGGAAGTCGCGGAAGAGATAGTGGGAATCATGGGGGCCTGGGGCGGCTTCGGGGTGGTACTGAACGCTGAACAGGGGCAGCGTTTTGTGGCGCAACCCCTCTAGAGTCTGATCGTTCAGGTCTATGTGGGTCAGCTCCACCTCGTTGGCGTTGATCGAGTCGGGATCGACGGCGAAGTTGTGATTGTGGGCCGTGATCTCGACCTTGCCAGTGGTGTTGTTTCTGACCGGATGGTTGCCGCCGTGGTGCCCGAACTTGAGCTTATAGGTTTTGCCACCCAGGGCAAGGCCGGTGAGCTGGTGCCCCAGGCAAATGCCGAAAACCGGCACCCGGCCCAAAAACTTGCGAATGGCACGGACCGCGTAATCGACCGGCTCGGGATCGCCGGGGCCGTTGGAGAGGAAAACTCCATCGGGCTTAAGCTCAAGCACGGCTTCGGCTGAGGTCTCAGCAGGAACCACTGTTACCCGGCAGCCTTCGCGGGAGAGCATCCTGAGAATGTTGTGCTTGATCCCGAAGTCATACGCCACCACATGCAGGAGCGGCCTCTGCTCCTCCTCGTGGGGCAGGAATCCGTCGGTCAAAAAGGAGTCACCCGACTGGTTGCGGCTATCAGAGGAATCAAATTGGTATACAGCCTTCGTCGAGACCACACGCGCCAGATCGGTGCCGTCCATCTTGCGGATGCTGCGGGCCTTTTTGACCAAGGCCTCCGGGTCGGCAACCGCGGTTGAGATCACACCGCGCATCACGCCATGGGTGCGCAGGTGGCGAACCAGCGCGCGGGTGTCGATTTCAGCCAGCACCGGCACAGCATACCGCTCCATGTACTCGTCGGTGACCTGCTCCGAGCGCCAGTTGGAACTGATGGGCGAAAACTCGCGGACGATCAGGCCCTCAATATAAGGCTTCGCTGACTCGTTGTCTGCCTGATTGGTACCGTAATTGCCGATCTGGGGATTGGTGAGAACGACGATTTGACCGGCATAGGAAGGGTCAGTAGCGATTTCCTGATAGCCGGTAAGGGAGGTATTGAAAACAACTTCACCCTGGCATTCACCAGGTGCGCCATAGCCGTGGCCACGGAAGATGCGCCCGTCTTCGAGCGCCAGGATTGCCTGCATTGCCTCTCCGAGGAGTGGATTCAACCGATTCTAACAGGTTTGAGCGGTAGAATTCCGGACGGCTTCCAATGGGCCTAATGTACTACCCCCGCATCACGCGCCGGCCAGTACACAAAGACGGCCTTGCCGTAGATGAGTGAACGCTCCACGGGTCCAAATTCGCGGCTGTCGGACGAGATGGAACGATGGTCGCCCATCATGAAGTAGCTGCCCTCTGGAACCACCATCTCCGCCAGTGAGCGGGTATCACGATATGTCTCGGGAACGTATTTCTCGTTCTGCCGCTTGCCGTTGAGCCAGACCACGCCATGGTCGATCCACAGCCGGTCTCCGGGCAGGGCTATCACCCGCTTGATGTAGCTCTTCTCAGGGTCGCGCGGATAATGGAAGACCACCACGTCGCCGCGTTCGATTGCCGAGATGTGATAGACGAACTTGTTGATAAAAAGGCGGTCGCGATCCTCGAGTCGCGGCAACATACTGGTTCCTTCCACACGGACAGGCTGGTAAAGGAAGGTAATGATCAGAATCGAGGCTGCCGCAGAAACCAGCAGATCGCGAAGCCATAGCCCGATGCCTCCGGATTTGACGGATGGCGCGGGCGCAGGGTTGAGTTCCGCCTGTCCAAAGTCTGCCTCAGGAGTTGCAGTCTTGTTGGGGGCTGGGGAAGAGTCGTTTGAAACCGTTTGCATCTCTCTTTTAGATTACTCGCAGCCGAGGCCTCCCGGGGGGCAGAGGACTCGGGCGTGGTTAGGCTTTTCCAGCGGTTTGGGTTGGCTGGTGGCAGGAACCAGGGCCGGCGCTGTGCCGCTAAGGTTCTCCTCCTCAAGAAGAAGAGGCCGTTGCAAGACCATCTCAACCTGCGTTCCGTTCTCAATGTTGACGTCGGCGCCGCGTGTAAAGAGCGACACAAGGCCAGCTGCGGCAATTCCAGCTCCGATGCCGGCAACGCCTCCGGCAAGCGGGTGTCCCGATCCCAGACCGCCTATGGAACCAACCGTTCCCCCGGTTGGAATGGCGATCTTGGCAACCTCGCCGGCATTTCGCCCCTTGTCGCCTTGTTGCTCGATGGTCCCCTCTCCATCGTCCTTGACTGACTGTTTTTTGGCGCCGGGCAAGCTGTTCACCAGCCCCGGGATCTCCACCACCGTTCCATTGGGAAAGATGATCGAGGTGAAATGCATGTCCAGCTGTGCCCTGCCCTTGACGCGCCCTGCCCGGACAACACGATCCACAACGCCCTGCACGTAAACCCCCGCCGGAATCATCACCTTGTTCCCGACAACAACCGGAAAGGTCGAGGCCAGGTAGACCCCATCTCCGGCTTTTGCGCTCCTGGTGTTGATGGCGCTACGCAACTGAAGCAGAACCTTGGTACCGGCGGGGACTGCATAGGTCTTTTTCACCTGAACGGGCGGCGTATCGCTGTGAACTGCGGGATCCTGCATGGCGGCCGTAGCGTCCGTTGGCTGGCTAAGCGGAGAAGGAGGAACCGTGGGCGGCTGTGCCGGCGCGCTTGTGCCAGCTTCTGGCGTGCCGGGCACCTGCGCCGCCGACGCGGAATGGATAGCCCCGGTCGCCAGACATAACGTGAGCGCAGCCGTCAACCATCCACACAACAGACGCATGATTCCTCCGCAGGTTCCCCTGTTCTTATAGACTTCCGGTCCGCATCCAAGGATAGCCTCAATTGTGCTCTGTCACACGAAAAATGAGACGGCTGGCACTGCGCCGGGCTCCGATTCGCGCTACGATGCAAATCAGCGATGGAGTCCAAAATTTCCGTGCCCGACCCTTCTTCTGATGACCCCAATGGCCGGTTTGCCCACGCTTACCGTGTTTTGGACGATGCAATCGCCGCCCGGGCCTTCCCCGGTTGCGCTTTTGGCGCCTTGGCGGGTGGTGAAATTGTCCTTCAGGGCGCGCTGGGTCACTTCACCTACGACGAAGACGCGCTGGCCGTTTCCGCAGAGACCGTTTACGACGTGGCCAGCCTCACCAAGGTCGCGGCCACCACGGCTGCGGCTATGCTGCTGTATCAACGCGGCCTGCTCGATCTCAATACGCCGCTGGGCGAGCTGCTTCCGGGCTTTATCGTAGGCCGCGCCCCCGGCGGATACGCTCGCCATGTGAAGCTGCGCCACCTGTTGGCGCACAATTCCGGGCTTCCCGGCTACGTGGAGTTTTTCCGCAGCGTCAGCACTCCGTCCGCGCTGTATCGCGCATGCCTGGAATTACCCCTCGAAGCCGAACCCGGCACTCGCGCCGAGTACTCCGATCCGGGCTTCATTCTGCTGGGCAAAGCTCTCGAGGTGTGCATGGGCGAATACCTCGCAACCTGGGTTCGCCGCGAAATCTTTCAACCGATTGGGCTGACAGCCACGGGATTCTGCCCGGCACCGGCGGCGCGAACCATGATTCCACCTACGGAAGAAGACACATCGCTGCGCCATCGCCGCATTCAGGGCGAAGTCCAGGACGAACACGCCTGGCTTCTGAAAGGCGCTGGCGGCCACGCTGGACTCTTCTCCAACGTGCCGGATCTGCTGCGCTTTGCTCACGAGATTTTAGATGCCCGTTCCGAGACCGCCCCTGCGACTGGGAAGTCCGGCCTGTTTGACCGGGCGACGGTCGAGCTTTTTGCCGAGCGGCAGGGCCCGGAGGGTAGCTCACGGGCACTCGGCTGGGATACGCCCTCCTCAAATTCCTCGTCTGGCCGCTACTTTTCGCCGCGCTCGATCGGGCACCTGGGATTCAGCGGTTGCTCGCTTTGGATTGACCTGGACGCGGGGGTCGCGGTTGCTTTGCTCACCAATCGCACCTGGCCTGACCGGCAGTGCCAGATGATTCGTGAGGTTAGGCCCGGTTTTCACGACGCTATCCGCGAAGCGCTCTGATCATTCTGCATGCTGCCCGGTTTTGGACGGTTCGGCAAACCAGAATTCTCTCGGGAGTTGCGTAGATTCCAGATACAATTAAGCATTGGGGACATCCGCATGCTTACCAGCTCAACGATTCAGGAGACGGCCGGCGCCCAAACAAACGACTCAAAGAAAAGCCAGGCATCCCTGCTTCAACAACTCACCACTGAGAGTCAGAACGAGGCCTCCCAGGGCTTTGACACAAAGTCCGCGATAGAGATTGCGCGCATCATCAACCATGAGGATGCGAAGATTTCGGCAGCGGTCAAGAAGGCGCTTCCGGAAATTGCACAGGTCATCGATCAGGTGGCTCGCAGTCTGCGGGATGGTGGCCGGCTTATCTACATCGGCGCCGGCTCCAGCGGTCGCATTGCGGCGCTAGACTCCTCAGAGTGCCCACCGACCTACTCCACGGCGCCTGGGCAGGTGCAATACATCATGGCTGGCGGACCCAAAGCTCTGGCCTCGGCCGTTGAGGTTAACGAAGACTCAGAAGAACTGGGCCAGCGGGACATCGCCCGCCGCCGTCCCACGCGCAAGGACGTTGTGGTGGGAGTCTCCGCTTCAGGCCGCACCCCGTATGTGGTCGCCGCCGTGGCCTATGCCCGCGCACGTGGAGCGCATACCGCAGCCGTCACCTGCAACCACGAAACTCCTCTTGCCGCGGCCGCCGATATCGCCATCGTTGCCGACGTCGGTCCAGAAGTCATCTCCGGCTCCACACGCATGAAGGCGGGGACAGCCCAGAAGATGGTTCTGAACATGATCACCACGGGTGCCATGACCCGGCTGGGCTATGTGTACGAAAACCTCATGGTGAACGTACACATGCAGAATTCGAAACTGGTCGAACGCGGCATTCGCATCCTCATGAGCGCCTGCGACATCGACCGCGCCACGGCCGTCGAGACCATCAAGAGCGCTGGCCGCAGCGTTCCAGTGGCCCTCGTAATGCTCAAAGCCAAAGTGGACAAGCCGGAAGCCGTGCGCCGCCTGGCCAAATCGGACGGCAACGTGCGCCTGGCGATCGAGGACAATGTGCTGGAGCTGTAACCAATAGAAATCGCCTGCGCCTTTCGTACGGTTGCCGGCGAGAATACCGGCATTTGCAGGCCAGTTCGCTTGATCCTCTCGATTTACACTAAGAGGCACGGAGTTTTTCAATTTTCATGGATAAGTTTGTGATTCGCGGCGGCAATCCGCTGGTGGGTACCGTTCGCATCTCCGGGGCCAAGAACTCGGCACTGCCCTGCATGGCTGCGGCAATTCTGACCGAAGACGAGGTCACGCTGGAGAACATCCCCCAGGTGCGGGACATCGAGACCGAACGGCGACTGCTGGTGTCGATGGGTGCCGAGGTCGAACTGGGCTACGGACGTGCCCAGCACCGTACCAAGATTTGTTGCCGGACGCTCTCTGACCCCGAAGCCAAATATGAGATTGTAAAAACGATGCGCGCCAGTTCCCTGGTGCTCGGCCCACTTGTGGCACGCGCCGGAATGGCACGTGTGGCCATGCCGGGCGGTTGCGCCATCGGCGGCAGACCGATCGACCTGCACATCAAGGGCCTGGAAAAAATGGGCGCTACCATCACCCAGGAGCACGGATACCTAGAGGCCCGCGCTGAGCGGTTGCGAGGGGCGCACCTGGTGTTTGACAAGATCACCGTGACCGGCACGGAGGACCTGCTGATGGCCGCCGTGCTGGCCGAAGGCGAAACCCTGATGGA
>Ga0181529_10007951_pt1 | contig 10450 bp, 8 predicted proteins | sample PEATcosm2014_Bin_36_FD_119763 | JGI IMG/M metagenome (GOLD analysis project Ga0181529, IMG submission 119763) | Peatland microbial communities from MTU Mesocosm Facility, Houghton, MI, USA - PEATcosm2014_Bin10_30_metaG | ecosystem: Environmental > Terrestrial > Soil > Wetlands > Peat | place... | reverse complement strand
GACAGCTTCTGCACCGCCGCGATCTCGCGCATGATCCGGTCGAGCGCCGCTTCGTAGAGCTGGCGCTCGGAATAGGACTGCTCGGGCTGCGCCTCGGAGCGGTAGAGGTCGCGCACCACTTCGGCGATGGCGTTGATATCGCCGGAATTGATCTTCGCTTCGTATTCCTGGGCGCGGCGCGACCACATCGTGCGCTTGATGCGCGCGCGGCCGGTCAGGATCTCAAGCGACCTCTTGGCGGCGTCGGGATCGGACAGCTTGCGCATGCCGACGCCCACGACCTTCGACGTCGGGACCCGCAACGTCATCTTGTCCTTGGCGAAATTAATCACGAACAGTTCGAGGCGGAACCCGGCCACTTCCTGATCCTCGACAGCGACGATCTGGCCAACGCCGTGGGCCGGATAAACAACAAATTCACTGACCTTGAACCCCTGACGCGGACCGGCGGCCAACCTGCCCGGCTTGACGGCGCTCTCCGTGTCGATGGCGGCGGCCACGTCGACCGGGCGTACCTTGACCGCGAACGGCGGCCGCTTGCCGAGCGGCGCGGCCGCTTTGGCCGGCGCGGCGGCGGCCGGACGCGGCGCCTGAGCGGCGACACGCGCACCCTTGCCGTCGACCGTGGACTTTGCGGCGGCGGCCTTGGCGGCTTCGTTGACGACGGGCTTGGCCGCCGCGACCTTGCCGCCCTTGGCGGCGACAGGCTTCGCAGCCTGGACCGCCGAAGCCGAATGTGCGCGACGCTTGGCGGCGGCGCGCGCGGCGCGGCGCTTGGCCTCGACCTTGTCCGTCTTGGCTTTGGCGTTGCGCGCGGTTTTGGCCTTGGCCGTCCGGCGCGAGGCCGATGCGGCGGCGGAAGGCTTCCGCTTACGCGAGGTCGTCGATCCGACCGGCGCTTTTGTCTTCTTGGTAATCGTGCCGGACCCCTTCTTGCTCGCTTTCTTGCGCGCCGCCATGACGGAAAAACTCCAAACGCGATGACCGACCGGCCGGACGGATTTCCGAATTGCCGGTGCAGACAATCAAGATATTAACGCTATTTGCCCCTGCTCTGAGGATATGGGGCGAGAATCGTGCCTTGCTAGGCCGCAGGGGGCCTTACAATGTTTTCTTTAGCACAATTTCGGCGAAGAATCAAAAATGACCGCAGTCAGCCTTAAGCGGCGACGCCGCTCAATCCCCTTGGCCGGGTTTGGGCGAAAAGAACGCGGTGAATTTTCCCTCGATGCCGTCGTAGTCCTTCGCGTCCGGCGCCTGCTCGCGTTTGGCCGTAATATTCGGCCAAGTCTTTGAATAATCCGCATTAAGGCGCAACCAAGCGTCGAGATTGGGTTCGGTGTCGGGCTTGATCGCCTCAGCCGGGCACTCGGGTTCGCACACGCCGCAGTCGATGCACTCGTCAGGGTGGATGACGAGCATGTTCTCGCCTTCATAGAAGCAATCGACCGGGCAGACCTCGACGCAGTCCATGTACTTGCACTTGATGCAGTTTTCGACCACCACGTAGGTCATTTCGCCGATCCTCGTCCTTTCCGTCGACGCCGCGCGTCGCGGGACGCCGTCCCCAAGTCGCAATCCGGCGCTCTATACAGCAATTTCATCATAAGACTAGCCGCCGCGAAACGAGGCGATCGAACGTCGCGCCCGCCACAGACCGTCTCACTGGTTTTTGTCGCGCCCCTGCAGCAGCGGCTTGAGGGCGAGCAGCTTGGCGAACGGCGAGTCGAGGTTGACGCGCGGCTCGGCCGGCGGCGGCCGCGGCCTGTCTTTGTCCGGCCGCTTCCCCTCCTCGTCGCGCGGGCTCCGATCGTCGCGGCGATCGCCCTTTGCGCCGGCGTCGCGGCGCCACTGCGGCGGACCGCGCCGGCCTTCGCCAGGCCGAGCGTCGCCGCGCGTCTCGCCGGCGGCGGCCGCGGGACGAGCGCCCTCCCCCGACGCATTGCCCGACGCTTGGCGTTCGCGCCACGGCTTGCGCCCGCGTCCGTCCTGGACGCGCACGCCGTCCTGGGCGCTGGCGCCGCCGCCTTCGACCGCCGCGGCCACGCGTTGCGGCTGGTGGTCGCGATAGCGATGATGGGGGGCGTGGCGCGGGCGGCGCGGCGCCGGCCGCCAGACTTCGATCGTCTCTTCCTCCGCCGGCGCGGCTTCGGCCGGGGCGGCTTCCGTCGGAGCGGATTCGCTCCCGCCGGCTTCGGCCGGCGGCGCTTCGGGCGCGGGCGCGACCGCTTCGGACGGCGACGAAAGCGCGCTTTCGACCGCATCCGCGACAGGCGCGGGCTCGGCGGCTTCAGGCGCCGCGGCGACTTCGCTGACGGTCTCGGCGGCGGCCGGAGGCGCGGCCGCAACCGCGACAGGCTCGGTCGCGGCCTCCGCTTCCTTCGGTTCCTCGACGGATGCGGCGGCCTCGGCGACCGTCGCTTCTTCGACCGGGGCGGCGCCTTCGGTCGCGACGGGCTCGGCCGCGGCGGCCGCCGTTTCGCCTTCCGCCGCGGGCGCAACCGCGACTTCGACGATCGGCGCCGCAGCGGCGGCCGCGGCGGCGGCGCGGCGCGCGATCGCCGCCAGATAGGCTGACTTCTTGACCTGGTGGGCGACGAAGCCGAGCGAATGCAGGATCGATGCGAACGGCTCGCCCGAGCAGCCGGTCAGCGAAGTCATTTGCCCGGTGACGACGAAGCCGTCGGCCTCGTCGGCCGGTCCCGGCGTCGGCGAGCGCGGTAGCGCGGCGCGGATCAGGTCGGACAGCCGCTCGACGATGTCGACCCGCACCGCCCGATCGCCGCACAGGCGGAAGCCGGCGATGCGGCAGAGTTCGGCCGAAGCCGACGGCTCGGCGGCGAAGGACGTCCGCCCCGAAGCGGCGAAGTGCAGCAGCCGCTCGGCCCCCTCCTGATCGACGCCGGGCTGGGCCAACGTCCACAATTGCGCACACAGCGTCCGCGCCGCCGGCTTCAGCAGGGCCGGAACATAGATGTAATGGGCGCCGAAGCGGACGCCGAGCTTGCGCAGGGCGCCGCGCGCTTCCTGGTCGAGCGCCTTGACCTCGGCTTTGACGCGCTCGCGCTCGAGCACGCCGAGCGCCTGCGAGACCTTGAGGGCGACCGAGCGCGCCGCTTCGGGCGCGCCCTGCGCGTCGGCGAGCGCGATCAGCGGCCCGAGGACCTTATGCAGATAGGCGGCGAGCCACAGCGACAGACGGCGTTCGGCCGCCTCGCGACCCTCCGGCGACAGCGCTTCGTCGGCGAGCAGCGTCGCGCCCGGCTCGAGCGACCCCAGGCCGACGATGAGCTTGCCGATCGGATCGCCGAGCCAGCGGATCGTCCCGTCGCTGGCGAGCGTCAGCGCGTCGTCGACCGCTTCGGCGAAGCGCGAGGCGCGCGCGGCGAGCGCCTGAACGATCGCCTCCTTGCGCGCGGTTTCGTCGATCCCGTCGGCGGCCGCCTCTCCCGCGGGGGCGAGCAGCTGCAGGCCGCGGATGACGCCCGGGTCGAAGACCGGCTCGGCCGGCGCATCGGGCGGCGCACCGCCAGCCGGCGTCGCTTCTGGCTCTGACATCGCGATACTCTGCAACCTCGATACGGCGGATCGACGCCCGGCTTGTCGCCGCCGCAGCCGAGCGGCGACGTTCTTTACCTGAGGCTGGCCGCGGCGCCAATGGCGGGCGGCCGAGGCGGACGGCCGCAGGCGCCGCGAGAAACCCATTATTTGCCCTCATGGCCTCAGGGTGCGATGCGGGCTCTTCGGCCCACTTGGGTGATTCGCGGCCTCGACATGTACCGCAACTTCCTCTCGGTCGGCGGGTTTACCGCCCTGTCGCGGCTGACCGGCTTCGCCCGCGATCTGATGATCGGCGCGGTGATGGGCGTCGGCCCGCTCGCCGACGCCTTCGTCGTCGCGTTGCAGCTGCCCAATCAATTTCGCGCCATCTTCGGCGAGGGCGCGTTCAATTCGGCCTATGTGCCGACCTATTCGCGCGTGCTGATCGCGCAAGGGCACGAGGCCGCCAATCGTCTCGCCAGCCGCGTCTTCACCCTGCTGCTCATCTCGCAGATCGTGCTGCTCGTCGCCGCGCTCGTCTACACCGACGCACTGGTCGCGCTGATCGCCCCGGGTTTCTCCGAACACCCGGAGAAGTTCGCGCTCGCCGTCGGTATGACGCGCATCACCTTCCCCTATCTCGCCTTCATCACGCTGGCGACGCTGCACAGCGGCACGCTCAATGCGAACGGCTATTTCAGCGCCGCCGCTTTCGCGCCGGTGCTGCTCAATTTGTTCGTGGTGGGATTCCTCGCCCTCGCCTTTCTTTTTCCCAACGCCGGCGAGGCGGCGTGCTGGGGCGTGTTCGTCTCGGGAATCGCGCAGCTCGCGCTGCTGATGGCGGAAGCGCGCCGGCGCCGCGTGCTCGAGCGGCTCGCCGTTCCGCGCCTCGATCCCGACGTGAAGCAGTTCTTCGCCGCGCTCGGGCCGGCGGTGATCGGCTCGGCCGGCCAGCAGATCGCCATCCTCGCCGACACGATCTTTGCGTCGCTGCTGCCCAACGACGCCAACTCGTCGATGTACTACGCCGAGCGCCTCTACCAACTGCCGCTCGGCGTGATCGGCGTCGCGGCGGGCACGGTGCTGTTGCCGGAAATGAGCCGGCGCCTCGCCACCGGCGACGAGCGCGGCGCGGCGGCGGCGCAGAACCGCTCGATCGCGCTCACCTTCGCCCTCGCCGCGCCGTTCCTCGTCGCCTTTCTCGTGCTGCCCGAGGAGACGATGCGCGGCGCGTTCCTGCGCGGCGCCTTCACCGCCCAGGCGGCGCGCGGCTCGGCCGCGGTGCTCGCCGCTTACGGGCTCGGGCTGGCGCCGATGGTGCTCATCCGCTCGGCGGTGGCGAGCTTCCAGTCGCGCGGCGACACGACGACGCCGATGCTGTGCTTCTTCGCCGGGCTGGCGGTCAATCTCGCGCTCAAGTACGCCCTTTACCAGCCGATGGGGCCCGCCGGCCTCGCCTTGGCGACGGCGACCGGCGCCTGGATCAATTTCGCCCTGCTGATCGCGCTCGGCTTGCGGCGGCGCTGGTTCGCGCCCGACAAACGGCTGATCGAGAACGTAGCTATGGCCGCCTTCGCCGCCGGCGCCGCCGCGTTCGCCGCGCCGTTTTGCTTTCTCGCCGCAGACCGTTTTTTCGGCCGCCTGCCGCTGCTGCGCAACGAACTCGACATCGCCGCCGCCGGACTGCTCGCGTTCGTCGTCTATGCGATCGTCTACGTCCTGGGCGCGCTCGCCTTCGGCCGCTCTGCGCGAAAGCAATTGCTGTAGCGAAAAAACTTCGCTTGCCCGTCGATCCAATTGTGCTAGGTGGGCCCTCTTTTCCCGTTGCTTCAGGGACGTTCATGTCGCGCCGCTCGATCGTCATCATCGGCGCCGGTCACGCCGGCGTCCAGGCCGCGGCCAGCCTGCGCGAGGAAGGCTCCGACGACGCGATCGTCCTGCTCTCCGGCGAGCCCGACCTGCCCTACCAGCGCCCGCCGCTGTCGAAGGCGTTCCTCAAGGGCGCGATGGACCGCGCCGGCCTGCCGCTGCGCGCCGAGCAATTCTATCGCGAGAAGCAGATCGACCTCAGGCTCGGCGTTCAGGCGACGCGCATCGACCTCGCCGAGCGGCGGGTCGAGCTCGGCGCAGGCGGCGCCGAGCCGTTCGACCATCTCATTCTCGCTGCCGGCGCGCGGCCGCGGCCCTTCGCCATTCCCGGCGCCGATCTCGACGGCGTGCTGACTTTGCGCAACATTGCCGACGCCGCGGCGATCCGCGAGCGGCTCGGTCCTGGCCGGCGCGTCGTGGTGATCGGCGCCGGCTTCATCGGCCTCGAGATCGCCGCCACGGCGCTCGCGGTCGGCGGCGAGGTGACGGTGGTCGAGATCGCCCGCCCGCTCGGCCGCGCCGTCTCGCCGCCCACTTCGGACTTCTTCCTCGACGCCCACCGGGCGTTCGGCGCGCGCTTCCGTCTCGGCGTCGGCGTCAACGCCATCGAGGGCGCAAAGGGCGCCGCCGCCGCAGTCGTCCTTTCTGACGGCGAACGCGCGCCCGCCGACCTGGTCATCGTCGGCGTCGGCGTGCTTGCCGAGGACTCGCTCGCGCGCGCGGCGGGGCTCGTCTGCGACAACGGCGTCGTCGTCGACGCCCATTTGGTCGCGTCAGACCCGGCGGTGTCGGCGATCGGCGACTGCGCGCTGTTCCCGCAGCATTCGGTCGGCCAGATGCTGCGCCTCGAATCGGTGCAGAACGCGACCGACCAGGCGCGGTCCGTCGCGCGGCGGCTGACCGGCAAGCCGGCGCCCTATGCGGCGCTGCCGTGGTTCTGGAGCGACCAGGGCGACCTCAAGCTGCAGATCGCCGGCCTGTCGCACGGCGTCGACCGCTGGGTCTTGCGCGGCAATCCGAAGGATCGCGCCTTCGCCGCGTTCGGCTTCCGCGCCGGCGCGCTGGCGGCGGTCGAGACGGTCAATCGCGGCGCCGAGCACATGGCGGCGCGCCGCATCATCGGCGGCGGCCTGCCGATCAGTCCCGACGAGGCCGCCGATCTCGCCTTCGACCTGCGCAAGCTCGCGCTGGCGGCCAAGGCTTGAAGCGTCACAGCGACGTCCACTTCAGCGCATGGGCGATCTCGCCGACGATGCCGCGGCGGAACATCAACACGCAAGCGACGAACACCGCGCCCTGAATGACCGTCACCCATTGCCCGTACTGGGCGAGATAGTTCTGCATCGACACGACGACGATTGCGCCGACGACCGGGCCATAGAGCGTCCCCATGCCGCCGAGCAGGGTCATCAGCACCACTTCGCCCGACATCGCGAAGCCGACGTCGGTCAGCGAAGCGTTCTGGCCGACGATCGCCTTGGTCGCGCCGGCGAGGCCGGCGAGCGCCGCCGACAGCACGAAGGCGGCGAGCTTGTAGCGCTGGACGCGATAGCCGAGCGAGATCGCGCGCGGCTCGTTCTCGCGGATCGCCTTGAGGATCTCGCCGAACGGCGAATTGACCGCGCGATAGACGGTCAGGAAACCGAATAGGAACACCACTGCGACGAAAATGTAGAGCAAGGCCGGCTGGCTGAGATCGATCAGCCCGAAAGCGCGGCCCTGCGGCACGCCCTGAATGCCATCCTCGCCGTGGGTGAACGGCGCTTCGACGCAGAAGAAGAAGATCATCTGCGACAGCGCCACCGTGATCATGGCGAAATAGATGCCCTGGCTGCGGATCGACAGCGCGCCGGCGACGAAGCCGAGGATCGCCGAACAGGCGACGCCGGCGAGGATCGCCAGAATCGGGTCGAGCCCCCAGACCTTGGCGGCGTGGGCGCAGACATAGCTCGCCGCGCCGAGAAACATCGCATGGCCCAGCGACAGCAGGCCGACGTAGCCGATCAGCAGGTTGAAGGCGCAGGCGAAGAGGGCGAAGCACAAGGCCTGCATGACGAAGAACGGATAGGCGACGAACGGCGCGACGGCGATGAGCGCCAGCATGAGGAAGAACGCGACGGCGAATTGCCGCGTTTCGCGCGAAAGCGGGCTGGCGGGGGCGACGATCGGGTTCGCGCTCATCTCAGGCGACCTTGCCGAACAGGCCGGCCGGCTTGATCAGCAGCACGACGGCCATGATGACGAAGACGACGGTGTTAGAAGCTTCCGGATAGAAGACCTTGGTCAGGCCTTCGACGACGCCGAGGGTGAAGCCGGTGATGATCGAGCCGAGGATCGAGCCCATGCCGCCGATCACCACCACGGCGAAAACGACGGCGATGATGTCGACGCCCATGCCCGGCCGCACCTGGTTGATCGGCGCGGCGAGCACGCCGGCGAGCGCCGCGAGGCCGACGCCGAAGCCGTAAGTCAGCGTGATCATGCGCGGCACGTTGAGGCCGAAGGCGCGGGTCATCGTCGGATTTTCTGTCGCTGCGCGCAGATAGGCGCCGACGCGCGTCTTCTCGATCAGGAACCAGGTCGCGAAACAGACGACGACGGAGAAACCGATCACCCAGGCGCGATAATTGGGCAGGAACATGAAGCCGAGGTTGTGCGCGCCGGAAAGTTGCGGCGGGATCGCGTAAGGCAGGCCCGAAGCGCCGAAATAGTTCTGAAACAGTCCCTGGATCATCAGCGCCACGCCGAAGGTCAGCAGCAGGCTGTAGAGCGGATCGAGCCCGCGCAGACGGACGAGCAGCGTGCGCTCGATCACCGCGCCGAAGGCCCCGACGATCAGCGGCGAGCCGATCAGCGCCCACCAGTAGTTGAGACCGAGTTCGTGCAGCAGGAAATAGGCGACGAACGCGCCCATCATGTAGAGCGCGCCGTGGGCAAAATTGACGATGTTGAGCATGCCGAAGATGACGGCCAGGCCGAGGCTCAGCAGCGCATAGAACGAGCCGTTGATCAGTCCGATCAGCAACTGCCCAAACAGTTGTTGGGCGGTGATGGCGTGGCCGAAGATCATCGCTTCACGCCTCCTCGGCCGCCGGCCGGCGCTCGTCAGACGCCGAGGCGAACATGCAGCTTCTCCATGTTGTTGGCGTCGAGGTCGGAATTGCCGAAGCCGATGCCGATGCGGCCATGCTCCATCACGTAGTAGCGGTCCGAGACCGTCGCGGCGAAGCGGAAATTCTGCTCGACCAGCAGTATGGTGAAGCCCTCGCGCTTCAGCTCGGCGATGGTCTCGCCGATCTGGCGGATGATCACCGGCGCCAGGCCCTCGGTCGGCTCGTCGAGCATCAGGAAACGCGCGCCGGTGCGCAGGATGCGCGCGATCGCCAGCATCTGCTGCTCGCCGCCCGACAGCTTGCCGCCGCCGCTGGCGAGCCGTTCGGCGAGATTGGGGAAGAGCGCGAAAATGCGCTCGAGGGTAAGGCCGCCAGGCGCGACGCGCGGCGGCAACATCAGGTTCTCGCGCACGCTGAGGCTGGCGAAAATCGCGCGCTCCTCCGGGCAGAGCGCCACGCCGAGGCGAGCGACGCGGTCGGACGACAGGCCGATCGTTTCGCGGCCGGCGAAGGCGATCGAGCCGCGCCGCTTGCCGATGATGCCCATGATCGCCTTGAGGGTGGTCGTCTTGCCGGCGCCGTTGCGGCCGAGCAGCGTGACGACTTCGCCCGGGCGCACCTCGAAATCGACGCCATGGAGAATATGCGATTCGCCGTACCAGGCCTGCAACCCAGAGACGACGAGCGTCGGCGCAGCGGCCTCAGCCGTAGCCATGCCCGTCTCCCATATAGGCCTGCCTGACTTGCTGGTTGGCGGAGACGGCTTTGTAGTCGCCCTCGGCGAGGACCCGGCCGCGCGTCAAAACGGTGATGCGGTCGGAGAGGTCGGCGACGACTTGCAGATTGTGCTCGACCATCAGGACGGTGCGGTTGGCGGCGACGCGCCGGATCAGCGCGGCGATGCGGTCGACGTCTTCGAGGCCGAGACCCGCCATCGGTTCGTCGAGCAGCAGCATCTCGGGATCGAGCGCCAGCGTCGTGGCGATCTCCAGCGCGCGCTTGCGGCCATAGGGGAACTCGACCGCGACCGAATGGGCCCAGTCGGCGATGCCAACCTGATCGAGCAGTTCCAGCGCGCGGGCGTTGAGCGGCGTCAGCGCCTTCTTGGAGCGCCAAAAGTCGAAGCTGTCGCCGCGATGGCGTTGCAGCGCGATCCGCACATTTTCGAGCGCGGTCAGGTGAGGGAAGATCGCCGAGATCTGGAAGGAGCGCGCGAGGCCGAGGCGGGCGACGTCCGCCGGCCGCGTATGGGTGATGTCGCGGCCGTTGAACAGGATGCGGCCGAAGCTCGGCGCGACGAACTTGGTCAACATGTTGAAGCAGGTCGTCTTGCCCGCGCCGTTGGGGCCGATCAACGCGTGAATCGAGCCGCGCCTGACCTTGAGATTGACCTCGCTGACCGCCGCGAAGCCGCCAAAGGACTTGCCGAGGCCTTCGGTGACAAGGATGTCGTCCCCGCTCATCGCCGCCGACCGCCCGCCCGCATGCGTTCCCCCGAATTCCGTTTTACCTAGTCAAGGCACGGCGAGGCGGGACTTGTAAAGCCCGACCATCGGCAGATTGCGAGGGAAATGCCGGCGGCGGCGGTTCAGGCCGGGTCGGGCGGGCCGAGGCGATTGTGCAGGCGCCGCTCCCAATCGAGCGCCTGGCGGACGATCGTGTCGAGATCGTCGCGCTTCGGACGCCAGCCGAGCCGCTCGCGCACCCGCTCGGCCTTGGCGACGATCGCCGCCGGATCGCCCGCCCGCCGCGGCGCGTGGTTGACCTTGAAATCGACGCCGGAGACGCGCTTGACGACCTCGATCACCTCCTTGACCGTCGCGCCGTGGCCGTAGCCGCAATTGCAGGTCAGGCTGTCGCCGCCCGCTCGCAAATAGGCGAGCGCGGCGAGATGGGCGTCGATCAGGTCGGTGACCTGGATGTAGTCG
>Ga0181529_10007949_pt1 | contig 10451 bp, 7 predicted proteins | sample PEATcosm2014_Bin_36_FD_119763 | JGI IMG/M metagenome (GOLD analysis project Ga0181529, IMG submission 119763) | Peatland microbial communities from MTU Mesocosm Facility, Houghton, MI, USA - PEATcosm2014_Bin10_30_metaG | ecosystem: Environmental > Terrestrial > Soil > Wetlands > Peat | place... | reverse complement strand
TGCCGACTGGGATGTGCATCCCGCAAACAGGATCCCGATAAACAGGACTACAAGAACAACAATTAACTTCTTCATGCATGTTTTTTTGTTATCTCGGTATATAAGGATATTCTATTAGAATACTATACTGGCTGCTTCCGGGTCACCGGTAGATTTGCCCGGAACCTGTTAAAAAAAAGTGCAAACAAAAAGCCACGTCGGAATTATGTGAGGTAGTGGCTGATCGGTTCGAGGGTCATCTTCTCGCGTTTGATCGCATCAATCGCAAGCGCCGCTGCACGCGCTGCCTGCAGTGTCGTGATGTAGGGGATACCGAAATCGACTGCCGCCCGCATGATCTGGTAATGGTCCTGACGGGACTGCCGATCCTGGGGGGTATTGATGATAAGCCGTATCTCACCGTGATGCATCATGTCGAGCACATTGGGGGATCCTTCCTGCACCTTCCGCACGAGGTGCGCTTCCACACCTGCCTCATGCAGATAGTCCACGGTGCCCTCTGTGCCGTACAGGGTAAGGCCAAGATCACGCATGCGCCGGGCAATCGGGATCACTTCATTCTTCTGCTCGATGTTGACCGAGACAAAGACGTTTCCCTTGAGCGGGAGCTCGTTATCTGCCGAGATACAGGCCTTGTAAAAGGCGAGCCCGAAATCATAATCGATCCCCATAACTTCCCCGGTGCTTTTCATTTCAGGCCCGAGCATCGTATCGACGCCGGCCAGTTTGTTGAACGGCAGGAGCACTTCTTTTACCGCGACGTGGTTGATCGTTTTCTCGTGGAATCCCAGATCGCACAGTTTTTTCCCAATCATTACCTTTGCAGCGATCTTTGCGATGGGAAGACCGGTCGCTTTTGAGACGAACGGAACGGTGCGGCTCGCCCGGGGGTTTGCCTCAAGGATATAGACCACATTGTCCTTTACTGCCATCTGGATATTGACAAGACCCACAACGCCGAGGCCGAGCGCAATCTTTTTGGTATATTCACGAACGGTCGCGACAATCTCCGGAGACAGGGACTGGGTCGGGATGACACAGGCAGAGTCCCCGGAATGAATGCCGGCCTGTTCAATGTGCTCCATGATGCCGCCGATGAGGACTTCCTCTCCATCGCAGACCGCATCGATATCGAGCTCAACCGCGTTCCTCAGATACGAATCGATCAGCACCGGGTGATGCTGGCTCACCCTTACTGCCTCTTTCATGTAGGTCTCAAGTTCTGCCGTATTATGGACAATCTCCATCGCCCTGCCGCCGAGCACGTAGGAGGGCCGGACAAGCACCGGGTAACCGATCTTCTCTGCCTTATCCTTTGCTTCAGCTTCTGAATAGGCTGAACTGTTGGCCGGGCTTGGGATCTGCAACTTCGTCAGCATAACGCTGAACCGGTCCCGGTCCTCGGCAATATCCATCGCATCCGGGGATGTACCGAGGATCTTTGTGGAAAGACCCCGTCGTTTCATTTCCTTTTCAAGGGGAACAGCGAGGTTTACCGCATTCTGGCCACCAAACTGCACCATTACCCCGCAGTACTGGTCAGTCATGAGAATGTTGATGACGTCCTCAAGCTGCATCGGCTCAAAGAAGAGGCGGTCCGATGTATCAAAATCCGTTGATACGGTTTCAGGATTGTTGTTCACGATATGGACTTCCACGCCCTCTTCCCGCAGCGCTTTTACTGCGTGTACCGTGCAATAATCGAACTCGATACCCTGACCGATCCGGATCGGTCCTGAACCGAGAATGAGGACTTTCTGCCGTTTGTCCCGGACAATTTCGCTTGTCGCATCCCGGGTTGAGTAGAAATAGGGTGTGCAGGCCGGGAATTCCGCGGCACAGGTATCCACCATTTTGTAGACCGGGGCGCCCACCAGTTCTTCAATCGAATCTGCTTCTTTTCCTGTGAGTAACGCGATCTCGGTATTGGGGAACCCGTAGGTTTTTGCAAGGAAGATATCAGCGTCGCTTCCTCCGGCGGCAAGGCGTTTTTCAAGGTCAACAATATTTTTGATTTTCTCAAGGAAAAACGGCGTGATGGCGGTGAGGTGCGCGATCTCATCAATGGTAAAGCCCTGCCGGAACGCATCGAAAAGGCAGTGGAAACGCTCATCGGTCGGGCGGGAGAGGATCATCCGGATCTCGCTCTGGCTTGTGTGCGACCGTACATCGGTGTCGATCGAACGCTTGGCCTTCATGAACGCCTCTTCAAGCGTTCTCCCGATCGCCATCACTTCCCCGGTGCTCTTCATGGAAGTTGAGAGCGTCCGGTCCGCACCCTTGAACTTGTCGAATGGCCAGCGGGGCACCTTTACCACGACATAATCGATGGTCGGTTCGAACGACGCTGCGGTACACCCGGTAACCGAGTTCTTGATCTCGTCCAGGTGCAGTCCGATCGCGATTTTGGCAGCAACACGTGCGATAGGATACCCGGTCGCTTTCGAGGCAAGAGCTGATGACCGGGAGACACGGGGGTTGACCTCGATGACCCGGTATTCCCCGTTCTTAAACGCAAACTGGATATTGCAGCCGCCCTGCACATCAAGGGCACGGATGATGTGGATGGCAGCGCTGCGCATCATCTGGTATTCATCATCGCGGAGCGTCAGGATAGGTGCAACGACTACGCTCTCCCCGGTATGAATTCCCATCGGATCGACATTTTCCATGCTGCATACGATGATACAGGTATCCGTCGAGTCACGCATCACCTCGAACTCCAGTTCTTTCCAGCCCATCACGCTCTGCTCGATAAGTACCTGGTGAATGCGGGACCGGGAGAGTCCCATTTCGACGATCCGGATCAGTTCTTCCCGTGTCCGGCCGATGCCGCCACCGGCTCCCCCAAGGGTATATGCGGGGCGCACAACCGCAGGGAGACCGATCTTTGCAATTGCGTCATCGAGCTGGCTTAAGGTGTTGATCACCATGCTTTTGGGGACCGGCTCTCCGATCTCATTCATGAGATCCCGGAATTTCTCCCGGTCCTCACCTTTGTAGATCGCTTCGAGTGGAGTACCGAGGATCTCAACATTTTTGAGTGCCCCCATCTCGGCAAGTTCCGCCGTGAGGTTAAGTCCGGTCTGGCCACCCATCCCGGAGAGAATACCGTCCGGGTGCTCCTTTTCGATGATCTTTGCAATAATGTCGGCCCGTAACGGTTCGATATAGATCGCTTCTGCCATCTCCGGATCGGTCATGATCGTCGCCGGGTTGGAGTTGACCAGCACAATCTCGATACCCTCTTCCCGGAGGGAGCGGCAGGCCTGGGAGCCGGAGAAATCGAATTCGGCAGCCTGGCCGATCTGGATAGGTCCCGATCCGATAATCAGTACTTTTTTAATATCCGTCCGTCGGGGCATTTACGCCAGCCTCCGGAAGAGTGCGTCAAAGAAATGTACCTCGGTATCCCGTGGTCCCCCATGTGCTTCAGGGTGGAACTGCACCGTGGTCAGGCACAGGTCTTCGTTCTCGAACCCCTCTACGGTGCCGTCGTTGACATTCGTGTAGGTAACATGGCACCCTTCCGGCAGGGACCCGGCGTCTACCGCAAAACCATGATTCTGGGTGGTAATAAAGATCCGGCCATCTTTGTACCGGACCGGCTGGTTTGCACCCCGGTGACCGAACTTGAGTTTGTAGGTATCCCCGCCAAGCGCAAGCGCTGAGACCTGGTTGCCCATGCAGATCCCGAAAATCGGGAGGTCCCCGAGAAGATCCTGTATGCAGCGGATCGCATCCGGGGCCTGTTTTGGGTCCCCGGGGCCATTACTCACAAAAAGGGCATCAGGCTTGCAGGTCATTACCTGATCTGCGGTGACATTATACGGAAAAACGTACAGATCCCCGTTCCGTTTTGAAAGGCTGGTGAGCATGTTCTTTTTGATCCCGAGATCGATGACGGCGATTCGTTTCCCGGTGCCGGGAATATGGTAAGGTTCCTTGCAGGAAACCTCGGGGATGGGGACGATATCGCAGATGGTCGGCGTCTTTTGTGCACGTGCAACTGCATAGGCACCGTCATCGCTTCCCACCACGAGGGCCGCCCGCATCGTACCGTGCACACGGGCTTTGATGGTCAGCGCACGGGTATCGACACCGGTCATCCCAAGGAGGTTATTTTCTTCAAAAAAAGTTCTGATGGAAGGCTCATATTCGGGTTTCTCGCAGATCTCTTTTGCGATACACCCGAGTGCACATACGCGCGGGTTCTGGAAATTTTCGGGATCGACACCGTAGTTGCCAATCTGGGGAAAGGTGAACATCAGGATCTGACCGAAATAACTCGGATCGGTAAGAGATTCCATGTAACCGGTCATCTGGGTGTTAAAGACCAGTTCTCCTGCACATTCACCCTTCACCCCGAATCCTTCGCCGACAACAAAGTCCCCGTCTTCGAATCCCAGAACCGCCTTCATGATGTCCATACTTTATGTGCCGGATTAGTTATTAACGCTGATGCAAAGGACAGAACAAACCCCCTGGTTACCACTCACCGGCCTCCTTTGAGCACTGAGATTCTGCCGCCATGAGCCAACGAACAAACCCGACAAATCCTCCTGAACATCTTTTGAGATTCATCTGCACATCAGGGCACGACACAATCCCAGACTCTCACTTCTGAACATATGCTGGCCCGTATCCCCATTGTTATATAGTACAGGCCTCAATTTTCTTTCACTAAAAGGTGGTTTACAACGCCAACGCACGTGAACGGAAAAAACAAGGGCGCCGTCATGCTGTACGCACTCTCGACCTGCCAGTGGTGCCACAAAACGAAGGTACTGCTGGAAGAACTCGGCATTGCATTCGATTACGATTATGTCGATCTGCTTGAAGGAAAAGAACAGGATTCGGTAATGGATTCAGTAGAGCGGTGGAATCCCAGCGGATCGTTTCCCACGCTTGTGATCGATAACAAACGTGCAATCGTGGGATTCCGCGAGCAGGAGATCCGGGAGGCATTTGCAGCATGAATGTCCCTGAAATTACGGAGATGGCCATCGATACCACGTACCTGGCGCTCAAGGCCGATGCTGAAAAAAACGGTTACCGGCTGAACCCGGATGAAGATTTTGTAAAAAACCTTGTCCGGGGCCTGTTAAAAAACGAGCAACGGTACGGGTACCGTGCCTGCCCCTGCCGCCTTGCCTCAGGAATAAAAGATCAGGACCTCGATATTGTCTGCCCCTGTGATTACCGGGATGCAGATCTTGAAGAACACGGCGCCTGTTACTGCGCCCTGTATGTGAACGAGGCAATCGCTTCGGGAAAACAGAAAGTCGCACCCATACCCGAACGCCGCCCACCTCGCTCCGAGCGCATGAAAGCCGGTTCTGTACGGATCGCTTCAACAACAGCACTCCCTGTTTTTCCGCTGCCGGTCTGGCGTTGTAAAGTCTGCGGGTATCTCTGCGCACGGGAGCAGCCTCCGGGCATCTGTCCGATCTGCAAGGCAACAAAAGAGCGGTTTGAGAGGTTTGTCTGAAACTTTTTTGTAGGAGATCTATCCGAGAGGAGGCTTGGCTTTCATTACATCACGGACGAGAATTCGAGTCCCGGTTGGCGCATTCTGCCTCGATGTTCGAGGCCCTGCGTTCTTCTTTTGAACAAGTCTCACTCCCGACAGCATGTTTTATTCCGGAAAATCCGGCAACCTCATCCGGCTTTTTTGAAAAGTTCGATAACCGTGCCGGACTTTTTTTTTAAATTGCTGACAGCGTTATCGATCTTTCTCCGGAAAAGCCGGAAAATCCCTGTGAACATTTTGAGCGGGCAAAAGGGGGGGAGAGGGATGCCCGCCCCATCATGTCTGCGTTCAGGGAGGGGTACTGACTTACCCTAATCTGGGCTCAATCTGGCCTCCGATTGCCCTTTTTCAGATTAAAACAAAGCCCGTATCGGGCTCCGTTTCAAAATAAGTCCAAATCAGCCGTATTTTCGCAATCAGACGAAATAAAACGTTCACATAGACGCGTTTTGAGGCCATTTCCCCGGCCCGATCGTGTTTTCTGTTGATGAGGAAAATAACCTCTGTCAGAACGTGAATATGGCCCGATTATGGGCATTATATGGGGTTCAATATGGGCGTATTTTGACAAATAGAACGATATAAAAGCACGAATTTTGGGGCGGGTCGATCGGGCGGTTTTACGGGCCCGGATGCGCCGGAAAACGGGTGTGCGGGCAGGATTTCCTCCGACGGTGAAAACACCGGTGAGGATGCAGCCCTCCGCGGTTGAAACTCCACGCGAAGAACAGATCAGAAAACTGAAATAATGATGGCACCTTCCATTCAATTTGAGTTAAGGAGTCCGGCTTTCTTTTTCCGGAGTGTGAAGCGGGGGAAAGGGGAGCAATCTTTTTTGAAAATCGCCGGGTCGTTCTTTTCTGGAAAATGACCGGCTTGATATCAGAACTTTTCAAAAAAAATATTTGGCCCGACCGCTTGAGTTCCCCAAAAAAAAAGATCGGATTGCAATATGAGGATTCCGATAAAAGACAGGGCCAGTTCCGTGTGGGGGGTGGACAAAACCACCCCTGCCCCCTCCCAATACTAAAAATACCGTCAGCGCCAACCTTTCCTTCATGAGTGACCCCATCCTTGTCGAGATTGTCGGGCTGAAATATTCTGAATGTTCCCCGTTTCCCTGCGATGCAGACCGCACCTGCGGCCTTTCCGAATGCCACCCGTCAGGAAAACTTACCAAGGCCTTCGACGCGCTCAAAGCCGTCCTTAAGGAGACCTATGGCGACCGGGTGGAACTGAAACTCACCCTGATCGATGACCAGGTTCCTGATCATATCCGCGTAATCCTCGAAAAGGATTACCCGCCGATCCCGATGGTTCTTGTGAACGGGAAACTCACCCGGATCGGGAGGATCGTGCTCGACCGAATAAAAAACGAGATCGATGCCTGCGTTTAATCCGGCAACGACATTTTTAAAGAACACCTCTTTTGAGTGTTACCAGAATACGGATATGTTGTGTCTGTTCTCTTCTGCCATGAAGGGAAGACAGCATCCTTTACGTCAACCTCAACAATTATGCTCTATAAGATGAAATAATGAAGATCCATCTCTGTACGGCAGGATGCAAAAAATACAGGTATGCCCCTGCCACGAGCAGAGATAAGCCCTCCCTGGAGGCACCATACGCAGACAATTCCAGAAAACATGCCGGATTCGTTCAGTGAGGATGCAACGCTCCTTACCCTGTACGCGCTTGCCGGAGAGGAATGTGGGAGTTTTGTTACATTCCACCCTCACTTTATTCACCGGCTCCAGCAGCATTTCTTCGCGTCGGGGCATGCTGAAGCCCCGCACTCGTTTACCGGCACCGTCGACGTACGCGAACTCTCACCCCACGAGATGGTCCGCGCCGAAGAAGAACTCTGGATCCACTACCACCAGCAGAAGGCAAACACCGCAACGGACCGGCTCTTTGCGGCGTTTGCCGGGACGCAGCTGGTTGGCGTCGCGCGCTGCTCCCGGCACCCGGACGGCTTTGAAGTGGACGGTGTGTACGTGCTCGATGAGTACCGGCGCCGGGGTTTTGCCCGGTCGGTCATGAAACAACTGATCGAAGAGTGCGGCCGGCACGAGACGCTGTACATGCACGCAAAGACGGAGCTCATGGACTTTTACGGCGAGATGGGGTTTTACCCGATCCCGGAACCCGAGCTCCCAAAGACGATCCGGGACCGGTTCGGGTTCTGCATGGGCAACCTTGCAGGGATCGATGTCTGCCCCATGAAACGCGATCCGTCTGCCGTGAACACAATTCATAATCCGGAGTGCATGGGATGATATCCGGATACCGGTACGGGAACATATCCATGGCCGGAAAGATGGCACGCCAGCCGCACAGGGGGAAATCTCCGGTGCGACAAATCGGAGGGAGGGCCTGATGATCGGCCTGCTTTTTTATGCCGTCATCGCGCTCTTCCTTGCCGGCACTGTCATTTCCCTGCCGGGAACAGCGCGGGATACCCGGATCATCCGCATCCTCTCGCTTGCCTGCACCGCCGGAGCCTCACTCGTCCTTGCCGTGCTCTCCCTTATCATCCTTGTCACCGGTGTGCCTTTCACACCTGCGGCATGGCAGCTGTTCCCCGGTTTTTCAGTAGATTTTTTCATCGACCGGCTCGCCGCATTTTTCCTGTTCCTGATCGGCAGCGTCTCCTCGTGTATTGCTGTCTACACGATGGGATATGTTGAGCACATGGAAGGCGGGAACCGCCGGAACCTGCTCTGCGGCTGCATCAGCCTCTTTGTGCTCGCGATGGCGCTTATTGTCGCCTCTGAAAACACCCTCTCGTTTCTTATCTTCTGGGAACTGATGGCAGCAGTCTCATTTTTCCTTGTCATGTACGAGTATACTCAAGGTGAGACAAGAAAAGCCGGGATTTTTTATTTCGTCATGACCCACCTCTCCACGCTTTTCGTGATGCTGGGGATCATCGCGTTCTATTACGCATCCGGTTCGTTTGCGATCGCCCCGCTGTACGCCACTCCTGCATCGCTGCCTCTTGTCACTGCCGCGTTCCTCTCGCTCTTTGTGGGATTTTCCATCAAGGCAGGGATCATCCCGTTCCACAAGTGGCTTCCCTACGCCCACCCGGCAAGCCCGTCACCTGTCTCGGCACTGATGTCGGGCGTGATGCTCAAGGTCGCGGTCTACGGTCTCCTCCGGTTCATTATCACCGTCTTCTCTCCTGAACTCTGGTGGGGCGTGCTGATCCTCGCTCTCGGCATTGCGTCAGCGGTGCTCGGTGTGATATACGCACTCAAGGAGCACGACATTAAAGGGATGCTGGCGTACTCGAGTATCGAGAATATCGGCATCATCTTTGTCGGTATTGGCCTCTTTGTGATATTCTCCTGTTCGGGACTTGCATTGCTTGCGACCATCAGCCTGCTTGCGGCGCTCTTCCACTCCCTCAACCACGCGCTCTTCAAAAGCCTCCTTTTCCTTACCGCCGGATCAGTGGTGCACGCCACGCACACCCGGGACATCGAGAAGATGGGCGGGCTCTCCGGGAAAATGCCCTACACCTCGGTACTCTTCTTTACCGGCGCGATCGCGATTGCCGCTCTCCCCCCGTTAAACGGCTTTGCAAGTGAACTACTGATGTACATTGCGTTCTTCCATTCCGTTACCGTTGTCGATCCCCTCCTGAAAGTCCTCCTCTTCATCTGCCTGGCCCTCTTTGCGCTCACGAGCGCGCTCTCGGCTGCCTGTTTTGTCAAGGCATTCGGTCCTGTCTTCCTTGCCCAGCCGCGTTCACCGGAGAGCGAAGGTGCACATGAAGTAAACTTCCCGATGCTCGCCGGCCCGGCCATCCTTGCCGCCGCATGCGTTATCCTCGGGGTCTTTGCGTACCAGATCCTCGCCGCTTTCGGCTATGTGCTTCCCATCCCGGACCTGTTCCTCGTGAGCGTTCTCCTCCTCATCATGGCGGCGCTCACGTACGTTGTCCTGTATTTCACCGCATCCCGCGATGTCAGGATCAGCGAAACCTGGGGCTGCGGGGCAAAATCACAGCCATCGTCAACAGAGTATACCGGCCACGGTTTCTCGGAGCCGATCGTCACCATCTTCTCTTCCATCTACCGGACAAAAAAATCCGGCACAAAGACGTACTACGACCAGCATGACTGCATCTTTGCAGAAGGGACCGCGGAGATCCGGCTCCTGAAGTTCTTCGAGAAATACCTGTATCTCCCCATTGCACGCGGGGCGAGCCGGGCCTCTGCCAGGATCGCCCGGATACAGAACGGCTGTCTTGATACCTATCTCCTGTATGTTTTCATCGCCGTGGTCGCGGTTATCCTCTTTTTGGGGTGGTCGGCATGACCGCAGATTTCCTGCTCTACGGTGTCATCAACACGCTCTGCGTTGTGCTCATATCTCCCCTCTTTGTGAGCCTGGTAAAGAAGGTCAAAGCGTGGTCGCAGGGACGGCAGGGCCCTTCGGTCTTCCAGACCTATTACACGCTTGCAAAACTGCTCAAAAAAGAAGTGATCTATTCCCCGAACACATCGTGGATCATGAGGATCACGCCGTGGGTATGCATCTCCGCGATCCTTGTGGCCTCTCTTTTTGTTCCGCTCGTCGTTGTCACGGAACCTGTCGGGGGCATCGGGAACATAATCCTCTTCCTGTACCTTCTGGTGCTCGCCCGGTTTTTCATGGCACTCTCTGGCCTCGACGCAGGCAGCGCATTTGGCGGCATGGGCAGCTCCCGGGAGATGAGTATATCGGCAGTCATTGAACCCACAACGATCATCGTCTTTGCCGCACTCGCATTCGTCTTCAAATCCCTCAACCTTATCGACATGGTCACGGTCGCTGCCGCTGCCGGAATCCCCGTGAGCCCGACGCTGATCCTGATCGGGATCTCGCTTTTTATTATCCTGATCGTGGAGACCTCGCGCATCCCGGT
>Ga0181529_10007948_pt1 | contig 10451 bp, 4 predicted proteins | sample PEATcosm2014_Bin_36_FD_119763 | JGI IMG/M metagenome (GOLD analysis project Ga0181529, IMG submission 119763) | Peatland microbial communities from MTU Mesocosm Facility, Houghton, MI, USA - PEATcosm2014_Bin10_30_metaG | ecosystem: Environmental > Terrestrial > Soil > Wetlands > Peat | place... | reverse complement strand
TTGTTGGCCGAGCCCGGCGTCACGTTGGCCGCGATCGCGTTGAAGACTTCCCTGCCCAGGTAGATGATCATGATGAGGATGAAGGTGAGGGGTATCTCGCCCTTGCGGAAGTTCACGAGCGAGGCGAGGAGGATCATCATGAACACGATGCCGCTCGCGCCGAGGAGCCCCGTGCTCGGGAAGAAGAAGACCTGAAGGAGCCCGGTGACCAAGGCCGTGACGAACATCATGAAGAGGATGGAAAGCGAGCCGTAGCTGGCCTCGAGGATGGGCCCGAGCAGGAGCAGGAAGGTGAAGTTGGAGATGTAATGGTCGAGGTTGGCGTGGCCGATGGCGTAGCTGATCAGCTTGACGTAGGACTGGAAGTGGTGCGAGTCGAAGGGCGTGGGCGTCGTGAACCAGGCCGCGGTGAGGCCTGGCATCAGGGTGTAGTTGAGGAGCAGCACGAGGCCGCAGACGATCGTGAAGGTAAGGGTCACAGGCGCGTTATAGCGGATTCGCATAAAATTCTCCCTATATGTCGAGGTCGAGCGATACGGGGCAATGATCCGAGCCGAGCGCGGCAGGGTGGATGGCGGCCGCCTTGACGGCCGGCATGAGGCCCGAGTCGACACAGTGGTAGTCGAGCCGCCACCCCACGTTGCGCTCGCGCGCTCCCGGCACGCGGTAGGTCCACCAGGTATACTGGCCGGGCTCGGGATGGAGGCGCCGGAAGGCGTCAACGTAGCCGGCCCCGATGAACTTGTCCATCCAGGCCCTCTCCTCCGGGAGGTAGCCCGGGTTGCCCTCGTTGGCCTTGGGGTTGGCGAGGTCGATGGCCTCGTGGGCGATGTTGTAGTCGCCCGAGACCACGACGTGGCGGCCCGAGGCCACGAGGCCATCGCAGAGCGCGAGCATGGCGTCGCAGAAGCCGAGCTTGTAGCCCAGCCTCGCGCCGCCGTCCTGGCTGTTGGGGAAGTAGGCCGAGACGAGGATGAAGGCCCCGAAGTCGGCGACCAGGGCCCTCCCCTCCTCGTCGTAGGAGGGATCGCCTAGAAATGAGATCGAGCGAGGCTGGCGCTTGGACAGAAGGGCCACGCCAGAGTAGCCGCGACGCTTGGCCGAGGCCCAATAGGCGCGGTATGTCCCGCCCCGGCCGTCGGCGGGGGCGATGAACTCGGGCCCCAGCTGGTCGGGGTTGGCCTTCGTCTCCTGGAGGCAAAGGACGTCGGGACTCTCGTCGGCGAGCCACTCGAAGAAACCCTTGCCCGCGCAGGACCGTATGCCGTTGACGTTCCACGAGAATAGGCGGGTCAATTCCCTGCCTCCTTGGCTCGCGGTATGAGAGGCTCGGGATCGACGGCCTCGCCGCGGTCGCGCACCTCGAAGTGGAGGTGAGGCCCGGTGGACTCGCCCGTCGAGCCGACCTTCCCGATGATCATACCCGATTGGACGTCCTCGTTCAATCGGACCAGAATCTCCGAGAGGTGGCCGTAGACCGTGGACCAGAGCCCTTCGTGCTTGAGCACTATATAGTTGCCCAGCACGCCGTTGGTGCCCGTGTCGGAGACGAGGCCGTCGCGCGCGGCGTAGACCTCGGTGCCGTAAGGGGCCGCGAGATCGATGCCGGCGTGAAAGGCCGAGCGATGAGTGATGGGGCTTATGCGCATGCCGAAGCTCGAGGTGAGCACGCCCGAGGGCAGGGGGAAGCGGAAGAGGAGCCCGAGGAAGAGGGCCCTCTCCTCGGGACTGAAGCGCGCGCCCGGAAAGAAGAGCATCTTTCTGGGCGCCTTGCCCGGCGCGGCCGCGAGAGATACCTCCTTCCCCGCCGAGGCGTCCCGGTAGGAGAGCAGGAGATCCAGGTCCGATCCGGGCGAGAGGGGCGCGAAGATGCCGGGAGCGCTGGGAACGAGGACGCGCTCGCCTGAGAGGAAGGAGCGGGAGCGGTCCAGGCGATTCATCGTGGCCAGAGTCTCGTAGGGCAGGTTGAGCCGGGCGGCGAGGGAGAAGAGATCGACCGTCGAGCGCACCACGTAGGCGTAGACGATGAGGTCGGGCTGGGCCTGGCGATTCTGGATGGCGGCGTAGGACTGGGCGAGCTGCTCCTGCTGCTGGGCGTAGATGATATCATCGGGGGCGAGCGACCCGAGGAGGGGATAGGCCGGGGATGCGGGTTGCGCGACGCAGTCTCCGGCCGAGAGCGTGATCAGGACGGCCGCGACCGCCAGGGACGCGGCGATCCGGCGAGGGGCCCTCATGGCCGCGCGCGCCGCCTTAGGCGCGATCGCGCTCGCGCCCTGGAGCTCGCCGCGCGGACGAGGGCGAGGGCGGCGAGAACGAGGACGACCGCCGCGGCCAGGAGGGTGTAGACCTGGCGCGAGCGCGTCGCGAGGCTCCACAGGGGCCAGGCGATAGCGAGGGACAGGGCGAGAACCGCGACGGTCCAGATAGACAGCGACGCGAGACGCCCGGCTAAAACCCGAGGCTGCCGCCGCCTCGACTGCCCTCGATCTTCCATAGTTGGGAACCCTAGACGCAAGAGGAGCCAGGGTCAAGGCCTCGATGCGCTGACAGCGGAAACTAACGTTGGTCGGGCTCGAGGACTGAGTCGACGAGCGCCCTGAGCTCGGGATCCCGGTCGGAGCCCCTGGCTGGCAGGTCCTCGCGAAGCCTGAAGACCCCATCGCGAAATTCGATGATCCCTCCCTCGTCAAAGGTCTCCTCGGCGGCCTCCCCGTATTCTTCTGCGGCCGGAGGCGGTGCCTCGGCGTTATCGTCTTCGATATCGCCCATGAAATCCCCGACGAACTCGGCTTCGGACCAGGGCTCGCCCTCGCCGACGACGGGCAGTTCCTCGACGACTGGCGAGAACTCGAAGGCCGCGAAAGGCCTGTAGCGGACGACGGGTCCGAGATACCGACCAATTCCGAGGTCGGCGTCGCTCTCGAGGCTCGGCTCCTCGAGACTCGTCCCCTGCCCCTCCTCGACCGCCGGAACGGAAGGCGACTCAGCCTCGGCAGGCGGCTCATCTTCATCGACCAGCGGCAAGGCCTCGAGCTCCTCGGCCTCAACTTCCTCGCCCGCTTCCTCGTCAGGCTGAAGCGGCTCCTCCTCGAGCTCCTCGACCTCTTCGGGGCCGATGCCCGCCACTCCTCGCTCGTCAAGATCGAAGCGGGTCGCGTCGGCCTCCGCGCCGCCCGCGGGGCCGCGCTCCCACTGCTCCAGCGAGGAGAGATCGATCGAGGAAAGAAGGAGCTCGAACTCGACTTCCTCAAGAGGCTCGAGGCCAGTGTCCCTGGGAAGCGGCTCGGGACTTCGTCCGGGACGAAGTCCGGGACGTAGTCCGGGACTCTGTGCGGCAGCGATCTTGACGGGAGCGGCAGGCTCGACGGATTCGACTCCCTCCGAAGGCTCGACCGACTCGAAGTACTCGACCGCGTCCTGCTCCTCGACGGGCTCGAGTTCGTCCAGTACCTCGAGTTCCTCGATCGGCTCGAGGGACTCGAGCGGCTCCTCGTCGGCCTTCGCGGGCAGAGGCTGCGGCAGCTCGGCCGCCACGCTCTCGGGCTCGGAGGGCGTGAGCGCGACGGCGGTCCCGCCGAGCTCTTCCTCCACTGACTCGAGGGCCTCGAGCTCCTCAGCCTCCTCGACATCTATGAAGGCGATGAGCTCGGACACATCGGTCTCGTCGACGAGCTCGAGCCCCGAGGATTCGGGAATGAGCGGGATATCCTCGTCCTCTCGAGAGGCGAGCGCGTGAGCCTGTATCGAGACCGAGCTTTCTACCTCGGTTTCCGGGACGCTCTCGAGCTCCTCGACCTCCTCCAGCTCCTCGAGCTCCTCTTCCCCCGGCTCCGCGACAGGTTGGGCGACCTCGGCTTCCGGTTCCTCGGCCTCGACGGGTTCAGCACCCGCAGCCTCGGTTGGCTCTGCGTGCTCGGCCAAAGCAGGCTGCGCTTCCTCCGGCGTCTCCGACGCCGGAGACGCCAGGAAAGCGGGTTGTACGGGCTCGCCTAGGTCGGGCGGCGCTTCGACAGGCTCGGGTTCCGGCGTCTCCGACGCCGGAGACGCCAGGAAAGCGGGTTGTACGGGCTCGCCTAGGTCGGGCGGCGCTTCGACAGGCTCGGGTTCCGGCGTCTCCGGCACCGGAGACGCCAGGAAAGCGGGTTGTACGGGCTCGCCCAGGTCGAGCGGCGCTTCGACAGGCTCGGCTTCCGGAGTCTCCGGCATCGGAGACGCCAGGGAAGCGGGTTGTACGGGCTCGCCCAGGTCGAGCGGCGCTTCGACAGGCTCGGCTTCCTCAAGCGCCTCCGACTCTTCAAGCTCTTCAAGCTCTTCAAGCTCCTCAAGCTCCTCAGCCTCCTCGAGCTCCTCAGGCTCCTCGAGCTCCTCGGGCTCCACAGGCTTCGCCGAACTCGAGGCTGGGGCGTGGGTGGGCGCGGCGGATGCTTGAGCGGGAGCCGCCACGACGGTTCCCGCGGGGAGGACGAAGCTGCCATTCTTGAGCGCCTCTCCAAGGAGACGCTCGATCTCCTTGAGACTCGGCAAACCTGCCGACGACGCGCCTCCGGTCGGGCTCTCGACGCCGGAGAGTCTCTCGCCTCCCGGCCTCCCGCCGAGGACCTCGAGAATCTCGCTCCAGCTTTTATCGATGAGTTCGTCGACCTCGGCCTGGCGGTTCTTTCGCACCCGGCCGACGCTCGAGCGGATCGCCTTCGTGACCTCCGGCCTTCGAGCCTCGAGCTCGCGTCGCCAACGCCCGAAATCGAGATCGGACTTGTTCGCGACGTACTCCTCGAGCAGATTGATCTGGAAGCGCTTGATCCTGTCGGAGAGCACGGTCATCCGGTCCTGCCGGATGTTGAGGAGGAGGAAGGAGAGGAGGTAGGCGGTGAGGAAGAAGGTCGAAAGGAGGATCCACTTCATCGCTGGCGGCAGGCTGAAATCCGCCGCATCGTAGATGAATCCGACTATGAGCGCTCCCTCGACCTTTTTCGAGAAGAGCACGAACGAGGCCGGGCTCGCGCGCTCTCCGCCTGGTCCTGCGCTCGCTACCGATATGGGCAGGGGCTTCTCGTCCAGGCCGGCGGTCCAGAGCTCCGCCACCTTGGCGGCGAGGGCGGAGGCTAGGGCGGCAGGAGCTCGGAATAGGATGCCCTGGCTGCCGACGGGGGTCCCGCCCTCCCCCACGGGCACAAGTCCGTTCCTGACGAGGATGGAGGTGAAAGCCTCCGTCGAGACTTGGAATTCGGCCGTGCCCCGGTAGACGCCGAAGCCGTCGACGAAGGGAAGGGAGTAGACGAAGCGGTCGATCGAGGGATCGACGAGGACCAGGCCCTGCGAGCCCTCGGCCGCGGCGAAGGACTCATAGCTTGGGTCCCCGTTATCCCCGTAGTTACGGTACAGCGTCTCGAGCTGGGTCTTGCTTAAAATATCGCCGGGATAGGTGCTGAAGTGGATCCGCTTGCCGTTGGACTCGATGAAGCGCACGAGGCCCAGTCCCGCGGTCTCCTGCTGGAGCTTGGCGAGGATGTTGGCCCGGTCGAATTCGTCCTGGGAACCGAGGTTGGGGAGAAAGCTCTTTCGGACCGAGTCGCGGGCGAGAACGGCCTCGAATCGAGCGAGGTTGGAGGCGTGGTAGCCCGCTTCGACCTCGGCTACCTTGGACAGGGCGCCTTCGATTCCCCGCTCCAAAGCCGGGCTCAGAAAGTTGGACTCGATGACGTCGAAGAGGCCGGAGAATGCCGCGACCGCGAAGCCCGCGAAGAGCAGCACGGCTATGAGGAGGCTTACGCTCGCTTTCTGGCCAACCGTCATCGAACTGATTCGACTCCCAACCTTCGTATAGTCCTCTCGCTCCGCCTAAAGGGCGGGGCGAGGGCCTTCTATTCCCTATCGGCCCCAGGAGGGGCGTACCTAAACGCAAAGCGCTGTCGTGAAGCGAATTGCGCGAATATCAAACTTATTGGCGGCGTCTTTTCTTGCAGTGGCATGAGGCAGGACCTATAATGGACCCATGCGCTTCCGCGACTTGAATCTTAAGCTGAAAGTACTGATCCCTTCTATGGGAGGGATCCTCATCGTCTCGGCCCTGATCGCTCAGTTCTATATCCGGGACATCACGGCCCAAGCGGAGGCCGCCATCCTGGAAAAAAGCAGGGCCATAGTCAGCACCGTCGAAGCCGCGAGGGACGTCATGGCCGATCGGATCCAATCTGGCGTGGTGACCGATCTCCAAGTCCTGGCCAAGAAAGGCGACAGGGCGACGCTCTTGAAGGCCGTGCCCATCATCACGGCCATCGAGGTAGCCTCCAAGAACGCCAAGGAAGGGAATTACTCGTTCAAGGTCCCGAAATTCCAACCTAGGAACCCGGACAACGAGCCCAAAGGCATCGAAATCGATGCCCTCAAGAAGCTGGAATCGGGCCAGGTCAAAGAGGTCGTCCTGCGGGAGGACGGTGAGATCCATTACTTCAAGCCGATAGTCCTCAGCGAGGATTGCATGCTCTGCCACGGGGATCCGGCCGGGAGCCCCGATCCCACCGGGGGCACCAAGGAAGGCTGGAAGGTCGGGGAAGTGCACGGAGCCTTCGAGATCATCTCCTCGCTCGAGGAGGCGGCCCGGACCCAGGCCGCGGCCACGAGCAAGATCGTCGGCTCTGCCATCGCGCTGATGCTCGGTCTGGGCTTCGGCCTCTTCTTTGTCATACGCATAGTCTTGAGGCCTATCGGCAGCTACATCCACGCCTTCCAAGAGGCTGCGTCGGGGGATCTAACCGTCCGCGCCATGGCCCGCGGACAGGACGAGATCGGCCGCATGGCCGAGCACCTGAATAGCTTCCTTTCCCGGCTTCAGGAGACGATGACCGAGGTAAAATCGGTCGCGGTCCGCGCCGAGGATGTCTCCTTGGAGCTCGCCTCGAGCTCCGAGGAGACGGCCGCGAGCCTCAACGAGGTCACCTCCAACGCGGAGGGCATCAAGGGCAAGATCCAGGTGCTCGACCGCGAGGTCTCGGGCAGCGTGAAGTCGGCCTCCGACGTGAGTCAGTTCATCGAGAGGCTCACCGGCCTCATCTCGGACCAGGCCTCGGCCATCAACGAGTCGAGCGCGAGCATCGAGCAGATGAGCGCCAACATCAAGAACATCGCGATCGCCGCGGAGGAGAAGCTCCACACGGCCAACGAACTGGAGTCTTCCGCCCTCGACGGGCAGGCCGAGATGGAAGAGACGCAGCGGGGCATCAAAAAGGTGGCCGATTCCGCGGACGTAATCCTGGAGATGATCCAGATCATCCAGGACATCGCCTCCAAGACCAACCTCCTCGCGATGAACGCCGCGATCGAGGCCGCCCACGCCGGAGAGTACGGCAAGGGCTTCGCGGTCGTCGCGGACGAGATCCGCAACCTCGCCGAGTCGAGCGCCGAGAGCGCCGGGTCGGTGACCAAGGCCATCGGCGAGGTGACGGAGAGCATAGCCCTCTCCGAAGAGAGCACGCGGAAAACGGGCGAGGCATTCGACAAGATCGTCGAGAAGATCAAGGAAGTCGCGTTCTCGATGTCCGAGATGAAGAACGCCACCAGCGAGCTCTCCATCGGGGCCCAGCAGATACTCGAGGCCCTCTCCTCCCTGGTCTCCACCACCGATGAGGTGCGCAGCTCCTCGCTGACAATGAGTGAGCGCGTGAAAGCCATCACCCAGGCGATGAACCAGGTCTCAGTCATCTCCGCGGACTCCAAGAACGGAATGGAAGAGATCAGCATAGGGATAGGCGAGATATTCAAGGCCGCTCAGGCGATAGCGGAGGCAGGGACCAGGAACTCCGAATCGGTCAGGGCCTTGAACAGCCTGGTCAGTAAGTTTATTGTGGAGAAAACCTAGGGGCAAACTCTCTTTTTATGCATTTTTCCCCATTTTCACCTACGGTTTTCGTATATTTATACAAAATATGCCCAAGGTCTTGACTTTTTTTGCATAAATATGGTTTCTTGAATCTCCAATGAACGATACGCAGGAGCCAAGCTCCGGGGTATCGTTCGTACGGCAAGGAAATCGATTGTATGAGGGATCGCATACCCCGGAGCCGGTTGTTGAAACGCCACAGAAGCTGCGGGGTTCCGTGAAGCGGAAAGGCCGCTTCACGGCGACCCTCTTCGAATCCAACCAAGGAAGGGATGATGGATCAACATTGGACTGAGAGCCGTCTTCCACCAGGCCTGCCTAAAGCGCAGGGCCTCTACGATCCGCGTCAGGAGCATGACTCCTGCGGCATCGGCTTCGTCGTCAATATCAAGGGCCGCAGGTCCCACGAGATAGTCAGCCAGTCGCTGACGATCCTCAACAATATGAGCCATCGCGGAGGAGCCGGCTACGAGCGCAACTCCGGCGACGGCGCCGGCATCCTCGTGCAGATTCCTCATCGTTTCTTCGCCGAGGTCGCGCCTGAGTCCGGGATCGAGCTCAAGGGCTCGGGCGAATACGGGGTCGGCATGGTCTTCATGCCGCGCAACCCCTCGACGAGGGCGGTCGTGAAGGGCCGCATCGAGCGTGTCATCAATGAGGCGGGCCTCGCCTGCCTCGGCTGGCGCGACCTGCCGGTCGACGTCTCCTCGCTCGGTTCGATCTCGCGCTCGGTCATGCCCCACATCTGCCAGGTCTTTATCGGCAAGGGCCCGAGCGCGCCGGAAATCGGCCTCGACGACATGGCTTTCGAGCGCAGGCTCTACGTCCTCCGCAAGAAGGCCGAGAAGACCACCGAGGGCAGGGACGAGGGCTCGGCCGACTACTTCTATTTCGCCAGCCTGTCCTGCCGCACCATAGTCTACAAGGGCATGTTCACCTCGGAGCAGGTCCAGCGCTACTATCTCGACCTCTCGCATCCCTCCTTCGAGTCGAGCCTGGCGGTCGTGCACTCGCGCTTCAGCACCAACACCTTCCCGAGCTGGGAGCGCGCCCATCCCTACCGCTATCTCATCCACAACGGCGAGATCAACACGCTGCGCGGCAACGTCAACTGGATGCACGCCCGCGAATCCATGATCAAGACCGACCTCTTCGGTCGGGACGTCTCCGAGATCTTCCCCATCATCAACCCGAGCGGCTCGGACTCGGCGATGTTCGACAACTGCCTCGAGTTCCTCTACCTCACGGGCAGGCCGCTCGCCCACGCGATGATGATGATGATCCCCGAGCCTTGGTCCGGCCACGAGGCCATGAGCGACGAGAAGAAGGCCTTCTACGAGTACCACGCGACGCTCATCGAGCCTTGGGACGGCCCGGCCGCCATGGCCTTCACGGACGGCGCTTCGGTCGGCGCGGTGCTCGACCGCAACGGCCTGAGGCCCGCGCGCTACTACGTGACGCTCGACGACACCGTGATCCTCGCCTCCGAGGTTGGCGTCCTCGACATCCCGGCCGACCGCATCGTGCGCAAGGAGCGGCTCCAGCCCGGGCGCATGCTCCTCATCGACACGAAGGAAGGCCGCATCATAGACGACGAGGAGATCAAGGAGAGGATCGCCTGCGAGCACCCCTACCGCGAGTGGCTGGACGAGCACATGGTGAGGCTCGAGGACCTGCCCTCCCCCGCCGCCACGCCTGAGCCCGACCACGAGACCGTGCGCTCGCTCGAGCGGGCATTCGGCTATACCTACGAGGACCTGCGCCAGGTCCTCATCCCCATGGTCCGCGACGGGGTCGACCCCGTGGGCTCGATGGGCAACGACACGCCCCTGGCCGTCCTCTCCGACAAGCCCCAGCTACTCTACAACTACTTCAAGCAGCTCTTCGCCCAGGTCACCAACCCGCCCATCGACGCTATCCGCGAGGAGATCGTCATCGGGCCCGAGACCTTCATGGGCTCGGAGGGCGACCTGGTCCATCCGACGCCTGAGGCGGCGAGGCAGATCAAGCTCTCGAGCCCCTTCATCGACAACGACGAGCTCGAGCGGCTCAGGCAGATCTCGAGGCCCGGCTTCAGGAGCGTCACGATCCCCATCATCTACAAGATCCGCAAGGGCCGGGGCGGCGCCGAGCTCACGCTGGCGATGGACGCGGTCTGCGCCCAGGCCGACAAGGCCTTCGCAGAGGGCGCCAACATCCTCATCCTCTCGGACCGCGGCGTCAACAAGGACATGGCCCCGATTCCGGCGCTTCTCGCGGTCTCCGGACTCCACCACCACCTCATCCGCAACGAGACCCGCACGCGCGTGTCCTTGGTCCTCGAGTCCGGCGAGCCCCGCGAGATCCATCATTTCTCGATGCTGATAGGCTACGGCGTCTCGGCGATCAATCCCTACCTCGTCTTCGAGGCGATCGACGACATGATCAAGACGGGGCTCCTGCCCGGCGTCGAGCACGAGAAGGCCGTCAAGACCTATAAGAAGGCGGTGACGAAGGGCGTCATCAAGGTCATGTCCAAGATGGGCATCTCGACCGTCCAGAGCTACCAGGGCGCCCAGATCTTCGAGGCGGT
>Ga0181529_10007947_pt1 | contig 10454 bp, 6 predicted proteins | sample PEATcosm2014_Bin_36_FD_119763 | JGI IMG/M metagenome (GOLD analysis project Ga0181529, IMG submission 119763) | Peatland microbial communities from MTU Mesocosm Facility, Houghton, MI, USA - PEATcosm2014_Bin10_30_metaG | ecosystem: Environmental > Terrestrial > Soil > Wetlands > Peat | place... | reverse complement strand
TAGTTGCATCTGCTCTGGAGGGGATGTCCTCCTGCGCGTGACGATGGCGTTATGGTGTAACTGGTTAACACGCCGCCCTCTCAAGGCGGAGAGTCCGGGTTCGAGCCCCGGTAACGCTACCAAATTTTCTACTTCAAAATGAATAAGTTACAGGCATTCCGGCAAGAACTCCCGAAAGGCTGAAAATCAGATGAGATACGAAAGGGATACGTCCCGCAAATAAATTTGCGGGACGTATCTTTTTTGTCTCAAAGGGGCATTTTGGGCTGTCTGAGGATCACGCGACCAGACGCGCCGGATGGTCGCTACGGGAGAAGTGCAGGAGGTCGGCCATCGGAATCAGGACACGGGAGCCAATGCGGCGCGTGTTGAGCTGCTTCTTGCCGATCAGGTAGTCCAGCGCCCTGCAACTGATGGAGAGCATCTGCGCGGCTTCGGAGCGTCCAACAAACAACCTGTCTTCGGTGGGGATGGTGGCGCGGCCCGGAGGCTTGCGCTCGGTGACGTTGGGCTGTTTGCGTTCGACGACGTGTACTTCTTCCATGAGTGGCCTCCGTGAGGTGTCTGCGGTATCGACTCGTGCGACGCGCCCAGCACGATGTATCAAGCATGGGACTTCCCGTGAAGCCCGTCCAATACTTATTCCCTATGGCTCAAGAGGCTGCGCCTATGGTGGAAAGGCAACTCAGTCTGACGGACTTTGTAGAGATTGCCAGCAAACGAGCGAATCGGATTTGCTGTAGAGACGGAGTGCGAGAGCTTTCTTGCCAGTAGGCGGCAGATCGGCCATAGCCTGTGACTATAGCAAAGCGTTATTTCTGATTCAGCAACGGCTGGGAGACTCCCCGAACCCCGATTTGATAATGGGTTTCTCGCTTCTCGCCGCCGTCGTAGAGGCTGTGCGGATGTGGGAAGCGTTCTTTGCTTTCCACATCTTCATAGCCTGTTTTTCTTTCAGAATCCTTGGGAATACCTGGGTTTCCCCAAGAATCCCTGAGAGTCGCAAGTCATTGATGCTGTTCGACTGCCTTCAAGTATCCGTAAGGACACCCCGCACGACCCTCGGAGGGGTGGAGTGTCATAATTCATCCGGTGCGTAGCACCGCGCCTATTGCGGCACCAATGATTGCGTGGCTGGGGGGATCGACAAAAGCGAATTGCGGAAGGTTTTCAAGGAGGCAGATTGTCCAATTCATCACCCCAAGAAGCAGTCCACCAAGGCCGATGCCAGCTTCAAACGGAGCAGGACAAGAGCCACAGAGAACAAGCATTACGGCATTGTCTATGTAGTGGAGCGCAAGACCAAACCCGGAAAGCAGTTCGCATATCTTAAGTTCATTCCGGCCAAGGATTTAAGGCTACGCCATCCTCATCCACTACATCACCCGATACATACAGGTATTGGCTACCACAGGCGGGACAAGGCACAACTTCCAAAGGCGGAAGGTAACTAATTGTCGATTCGTCCTCTTGTTCGTCTATCTGTAGAAACTCCTCACACGTCTTGCATTCGACTCCCCAGTATTTGGACACTCGGCACACTCCGTGATTCTCTACAATACTCGCAGATGCTAGGCTGGTCGCATCTTCTTTTGGAGGATTTGGCCAGTGACTACGCGAAACGTGATTTCTGTTTGTCTTGCTGTGCTGTTCGGGTTTGTTCTCGGTGCGATGCTTTCGCACCCCAAAACAGTTAGGGCACAATCTGGAATGAATGTGTATACAGCGAACACTTCTTTCCCTAGCGGTCCTATTTCGATTCCAAGCACACAGATCGTCGGATTTTCGTGTGTGGAGGAACGCGTGGGGAGCATTGATAGTCCGCGCTGCTATGTAGCCTACGTCAAGTAGCATACCGGCAAACTCGCTCTTGACTACGAAAGCCGGTTTCGTATAGTCCGGATTCATGGCTAATAGTTCCATACCGCCAGAACTGCGTGCGTACTTGGCGAAGCTGGGAAAGAAGGGCGGGAATAAGGACGGTCCCGCAAGGGGGGCCGCGATGACGCCAGAACAGAGAAGCGAATCGGCACGGAAAGCCGTTACTGCGCGGTGGGTTAAAGCTGAAAAGGTGTCTGGACGAGTAAAGTAGACAGAAAATCCTCTTGGCTTTCCATTTTCTGGATGCTTGCCGTGACCTCTTCGCGTTTTGCTTCCCGAATGCCCGACTCGTTTATCACAAGTACGTCGATTGGTTCGCCGCAGTAATCAATGTATTGTGTGGCTTTCTTGATTAGGTATGCCCCCAACCCCACGCCTTCATTAATAGGCATTTCTGGCGAATGCAGACGATCCCCTAAGTATCGAATTAAAGACGTGTCTCCGCATCCGATAACCCGAATCCCGGTATTCGCCCAGCACAAAGAGGTTTCGTCGAATACCAGCATTTGGGGCGGCTCAAAAAGCTCATTAATTGCCAACAGGAAACAGAGTCGGCCTTCCAAAAAATTTTCCTTCCACCCCATGCCGACTAGAACGCCCTCAATTGTGTCTTTGATAAACGCGGGCGAGATAACTTCCATCGGTTCTTGTGTCAAAAGGGCATCAACCTTTTGTTGCATTTCTGCGAAGACACCAGGATAGCCTGCAAAAACATAAGCCAGCTCGGAGAATCCTTGCGTATTCGTCGCAAACTTTTTTGCGTGATACTTGAATGTGCCCGGAGCGGTGAACTGGCGATCCGCCGCAAGCACAAGTCCGTCTTTGCAATGAAACCCCACAGCGATTGTCATGGCTTTTTGGCATCTCCCTTGGTTTCTCAGGAGTATACGGCTTTCGCTGGCCGGGACGCTGGGGGACACTAAACCGTGGCTCTCTGGGGTGCTCGGGATATACAGCCATTAGATTCTCGCTTTCTTTGGGGTTTTCCACAGATTTTGATGAGTTCGTGACCGGCTCACGAAATTAGGACACTACCCGCGCCTCTATCAATTTGTATTTGGCCGAGGCAATGTGCTAATCTCCCATCAACATTAAGAAATGGGCCGACGCCCATGCCAACCTGCCAACCGGGCAAGGTGGACGCGAAAGCGGATGGGGCTCCCTAAGGGGGCAACTAAGCGGAAAGTCGTCGGCCCTCCGTTCTGGAGGGTTTTTTGTTTCCCAACACTTTATGTGACTTCGCCTCGGTTCAACTGCATCCGGGGATTGCTCTGGGGTTCATCGAAGAGCGACAGGCCGTCCGCCTGCCATTCCGGAAAATGGACAAGGGGAATTTGTATCCAGCTTGCCGCCCCCGACACTCAGTCGAACGCGGCTAAAAGGAGCATGACAATGACAATTCGTAATGGCCTTTTCTCTTCGGAATCTGTATCCGAAGGGCACCCCGACAAACTTGCCGACCGCATCTCCGACCGCATCCTCGATGCCTTTCTGGAGCGTGACCCGCACGCTCGTGTTGCCTGCGAAACCATGCTGGCGGACCAGTGCGTGATTGTCGCCGGAGAGTTCAAGACGCGTAACCCGGACGACTTCCACGCTGTGCGGGCACAAACTGAATCGCTGGTCCGCGCAGTTCTGCGCGAGACCGGCTACACGACTGCGGAAACCGGCATCGACCCCGAGTGCTGCGAGGTGCAGGTTCGGTTCAATCATCAGTCGCTAGACATCTCTCAGGGCGTTGACGACGGCGGTGCCGGAGATCAGGGTATGATGTTCGGCTACGCAACCGATGAAACGCCAGAACGAATGCCCGCGCCCATTCTCTATGCGCACAGGCTGGTGCGCCGACAGTCCGAGGTGCGGCGCAGTGGGAAGTTGCCCTGGCTGCGACCGGATGCAAAGTCACAAGTTACCTTCCTCTACCGGGACGGACAGCCTGTTTCGATTGATAGCGTAGTCCTGTCCACACAGCACGATGAGTGTATCGAGCACGATGACCTGTGCAACGCCGTTCAACAGCACATCATTGATCCGGTGATTCCGCAGGAATTGCGAGGTGCCGGCTATCGTGCGCTCATAAACCCCACCGGGCGGTTTGTCACCGGAGGGCCCAAAGGCGATACCGGATTGACGGGCCGGAAGATCATCGTGGACACCTACGGTGGAGCGGCACCGCACGGCGGAGGCGCTTTCTCCGGCAAAGACCCTTCAAAAGTAGATCGCTCCGCAGCCTACATGGCACGTTTTCTTGCCAAACAGGTTGTAGCGCGTGGATGGGCAAGGCGGGCGCTGGTTCAACTGGCCTACGCCATTGGCGTTGCCGAGCCGGTCAGCTTTCTGGTGGAGACATACGGGACTGAGAGTGATCCACGGCGGGACTTTGCAGCGGAACTCTCCCGCGAGTTCGACTTGCGCCCCCGAGGGATCATCGAAACTCTCGATCTGCTCCGCCCCATCTACTACCCGACTGCGGCCTATGGGCATTTTGGCAGAACCGATGTTGCTCTTCCCTGGGAGGAAACGGTGCCGGAAGCCTCAGAAATTCACCCTCCCAACTAGCTGATAACGGATTCAAGATCACAGGCATTAGTCATGCGCTATAGTGGTTTTTCGACCCTTATGCCGACAATAGGAAACGCCGCCAACGGTACCACCGGAACGCCTGAGAGCCTCTTGCGCGAGAGTCTGATTGATGCCGCGCGAGAGGGCTGGATGAATCGTCTTATCGACCTCTCACGCCGCAACTATCTGCTCTTCTATAAGCCGGTAATCAGCGGGACGCTTGAGCTGCCCTTCTCGCCACGTATGATGGCGTTCTTGAGCAGTGGCGAAGCTGTGGTAATTAGCGAACTACTGGCAAGCGATCAGGAAAAAATCTCGTCTATCCGCGCGATCTCCCGCAAGGGCATGGAAAACTTTGAAGAGAAGGGCCTTTCTACTCTCTTCCTTGCGGTCGGGAGGTGTACATGGACCGCCGACGATGGTGGACGCGATCCCATCGCTCCCGTATTCCTCGTACCCATTAGTCTGAAGCTCAAGGGCATGGACCTCCAGGCGACAGAGGTTCAACTAGCAGGGGAGATAGAGGTCAACCCGGTTCTACTGCACATTTTCAATAAAGAACTGAACGTATTGCTCAACGCCGAAATACTCTTGAACCTGTTTAGCAGTGCGGATGATGCAGAGACAGCGCCCTTGGAAGATGCCGACCAGGACGAGTCTAAGGAGGTGAATCTCCAGGCAGTTTTGGACTTTCTGAATGTAATGGCGAGCAAGGTGCCAGGATTCCGAGCGGAACCATTTGCAGTGATCGGCAACTTCTCATTTCAGAAGCAATCAATGGTGAAGGACCTGGAGAATCGCCGCACCGAGCTTTTGGCAAACGATGTTGTCGCGGCCATCGCTGGAGATAACGATGCCAGACGCAAGCTAGGTAGTTGCAAGATTGATACCGACCCGAAATGCTTAGACAATGTCTCGCCTGACAATGAGTTTGCTGTCATGGAAGCCGATTCAAGCCAGCAATGCGCAATCGTGGGTATCACCTCTGGGCAGAGCGCCGTGGTGCATGGGCCTCCGGGAACGGGAAAAAGCCAAACGATCACTAACCTGATAGCGACTCTCGCCGCACAGGGAAAGAAGATTCTGTTTGTCGCGGAGAAACGAGCCGCACTTGAAGTAGTTATGAACCGGCTGAAGGCAGTTGGACTCGATCATCTGGTCATCGATCTGCACGGAGCCGAACAGACGCCTAAAAAAGTCATGGAGCGGGTAGCCAGGACTCTGAGTACTATTCGTGAGACCGGCAAGCCCATATCGACGGTTGTCCATGACCAGTTCGTAGATAGGCGGAGCAGGCTCAATCAGCACGCTGCCAGGATGCATACAGTTCACTTACCGACAGAGCAGACTGTGTATGCTATGCAGGGCGCTCTACTACGACTGCCTTCTAACGTCAGCTCTATTCTGCGTTGGAGGGGACCAGATTTGATGCAGATCGGTCCGAAGCGCGCAGAACGTGTACTCGATCTGCTCAAAGAGGCGGCAGGGTTCGAGGCTCTATTCAACCGTACTGATCCTTCACCCTGGACGGGCGTAGAGCTGAAGGATGGTCAGGCGGTACAGAACGCGGTTGACCTTGCGGGCCGTCTCAACTTCGAGATCATTCCGCGCCTCTTGGAATGCATAAATGACGTGTCTATAGATTCGGGCCTTCGCAATCCGAAGACCATGTCTGAGATCAACGAGCTTCTGTCTATTCTCAGACGGGCAAATCACACCCTCTCCTTATACGAGACTAAGGTGTTCACAGATGCCGACCATTTGCTTGCTGCATTGCTGCCAGGTCAGGCCGGAGGTGTTCGAGGCATTTGGCTCAGACTTACGAACAGTGCTTACAGAACGGCCTACAAAAAAGCAATACAACTCAGGCATGGCAATAAGGTGTCGGGGACGATTGTATTTTCAGAACTGACGGAAGCGCGGGAGACGCGAGAGCAATGGCAGCGACTATCGGGGGCAGAGGCCATGCCAAAGTCCATCCCGGAGGTGGCTGCTTGCGAAAAGTGCCATCAAACCGCCGTGACGGAGCTTCGCTCACTTCAGGCGATATGCAAATGGAGTTGGGAGGGGTCAGAGCTTGCTGACATTGCTGCTCGTGTGACGGCTCTTTCGTCAGATACCACCACACCCTATCGATTAGGCAGATTGTATGAGATCGAGGAAGATCTTTACTCCCTGGGCGTTCAACGCCTTGTGGATGAGATTCGGGCGACCCGGAGACCCGCTACTCAGTGGGGCGCACTGTTCCAACATGTCTGGTTCAAGTCTGCACTCGACTCGGCGGCGTTGAGCGACCCGAGCCTTAGGGGCTTCGTAGGCTCGACTCATAATGGATATGTTGACGATTTCAAACGGCTGGACTCCTCACGACTCCAACTAGCGGCTGATCGAGTACGACGCGCTCATGCTGAGCGCACTATTGCCGCCATGAATCAGTTCCCGGAACAGGAGACATTGATTCGGGGCGAGGCAGCCAGGATTCGCAGGCACAAACCGCTTCGTCAGACCTTTGCTCAAGCCGCAGATGTGTTGACTGCGGTGTGCCCCTGTTGGATGGCCAGCCCGCTCTCGGTTTGTCAGCTCATTACGGCAACTGACATGTTCGATTACGTAATTTTTGATGAGGCTTCGCAGGTACTTCCCGAGGATGCGGTTCCCTCCATACTGCGCGGAAAACATGTTATTGTGGCTGGCGACAATCAACAACTCCCGCCCAGCCCGTTCTTTGCAACCATCGAGGAAGAAGACGAGGCGGATGGAATTGCCGCGGCCTTTGAAAGTTTGTTGGATATGATGATCCCCTTCGTGAAGGGATTTCATCTGAACTGGCACTATCGGAGTCGGGACGAATCGCTCATTGCCTTCTCCAACACTCACATCTACGATGACCGGCTCATCACATTTCCTGGCCCCGGCGGGGGTGCTGCGATCTCTCATGTCTTCGTTGATTACATCCCGAGTTCAGACGGCCAGGAAGACAGCTCAGGCGGAGAGGTACAGAAGGTGGTCGAACTGATATTGCATCATGCACGATCTACCCCCGGACGGACACTGGGGGTCATAACAATGGGCATCAAACACGCCAACCGCATTCAGGCACTTCTGGACAAAGAAACCTCGCACTACCCTGAGCTGGCTGAGTTCCTTGACCCTGGCAGACCGGAACGGTTCTTTGTAAAGAATCTGGAGCGGGTCCAGGGAGACGAGCGTGATGTCATCATCTTGTCAGTTGGCTACGGGAAAGATCGTGCCGGTCAACTTTCTTTGAAATTCGGCCCCATTTTGTCTGCTGGAGGTCGTCGCCGCCTAAATGTGGCTGCTACCCGAGCAAGGGAACAAGTCATCGTAGTCTCATCCTTCGTATACAGCGATATCAATAGCACAAAGGTCAAGCCTCACAGTGGATTGGAGTTCCTGAAGAATTACCTTCAATACGCAAGCTCTGGCGGGAGACTGCTTTCACACGGGGAACTTACTAACGAACCGATGAATGATTTTGAAGCTGACGTGTACGAGGCGCTCTGTGCCAAAGGCATTGAGGTCGTCCCGCAAGTTGGCTGCTCCAAGTTCAGGATCGACCTGGCTGCTTGCCATCCAACGCAACCCGGCAGATTCGTTTTGGCTATCGAGTGCGACGGAGCGAGTTACCATTCCAGCTACACGGCACGCGACCGCGATAGGCTTCGGCAACAGCAACTCGAAAACCTCGGGTGGACCTTCCATCGTATCTGGTCAACGGATTGGTTCATGCATCGAAACGATGAGGTGGATCGGGCGGTACATGCGTTTCAGAAGGCTGTTGCAGCGAGCGACAGGCCAATACCAGCAAAGTTGCTACAGCCTGTCCCTTTGGATCATTCGATCCCTGCCTCGAAGGTATTTGAGGAGCGCAGCAGGACTCCACTGAATGCTCCGATCCCGGTGCGGGACACGATCACCGACTACACGGACAGAGAGCTACAAGCGTTGATTCACTGGGTGCAATCTGATGGTAAGTTACGCACGCACGATGAGATTGCCGATGAAATGTTCGATGCTCTCCCATTCACTAGGAGAGGTGCCAGAATTGAAGCGGCGCTCAGGGAAGCTATTCAATTTTGGGATATGACGATGAGCAGCTAAACGAAGCAATCGGATATGATGCTCCAGTGACAAAGATTGCGATGTTCTTCCTCATAAGCCTCGCAGTTCGTTAGGCACAGGAGCGCAAAGTTCCGGTGTATTGTTCCGCACGTTCCCCACGTCCCAACTGACCGGGTATCAACATCCCCGATGCATTGCGAACGATTGCGATGAGAATCCGTGCATGGGCGAAGTAACCCACTACATCACCCGCGCCGCACCTTGGGTAAACGCTGAGCTTATATCTGCTCTTCGATTTGCATTCGAGATATGCAGTCAATAGCGAATCGAACTACGTTGCGACCCCGAAATATATCGCCGCAATGGGAACGGTGCTGTGCACCGGATGAATTATGACACTCCATCCCTCCGAGGGACCTGCACGGAAACCTGAAAGCGCTCTGCGGCAACCTTTGCGGCATCAGAGTGATAAGACGTTCTGAGATTCCGTGAGGAAACCTGCGATTACAGGCGTAAACGGGATCTCCGAGGAGGGTTGGATTGATGGCATTGCTTGACGAAAGCAACTTGCTTGCGGAGCGGGCGAGGCACGCGAAGTTTCGGACGAACCACGTTGGAACGAAGCTCAATGAAGCCGAATTGCATGAGCTGGGGGAGCTGGTAGCGAAGCGGAAAGAGACGCCTGCGGAGCTGATACGCGGACTCATCCTGCGGGAGTTGAAACAGGATAAAGAGGGCTTGAGGCCGAGCGCGGAGTTGATCGAGATCACCGCGATACGGCTACAAATCATGAACCTGCTCAAGCCAGTTCTGACCGGAATCAAGGTGACCCCGAATTGCTTCGATGGCATCGTGAAAGAAGTAAAACTCCGCAAGCGCGGACTGGCTTTAGAGATACTTGAGGAATACGAAAAGGGGTAGGGCGCAGCCCCGACACCCGTGCGAAGTACCCTCCGCTCCAGCGTCCGTCAAGGCGCTTCGCCCGCTACGCGGCGCGCAAAATCGCGCGACCCTGACTGACGCTTCCGCTCCGGGTGAGGCGCTGGCATGAGAAGAATGTCTTCTTCTCATGTGTCCAGAAACACATGAAAGAGCAACGGCGTTAGGCAGTACGAAGACGTTAATGAGCGGGATCAAATCGTCAAAGCTGAGAGCATCCGAGCAAGCGCCGGAACGCCGATGGCTATTGTGTCCGCATCGATGGGATACTGTTCCAGCCCCGCGTTCACGACGAACTGTTTGTCGGGTTTGAGGTCGTGGCAAGCGATGTAAAAGCCCTTTTCAGGACGACCGGATAGGCTCCGTTTGACCTCGATGGCCCACAGTCCGTGGCCGGGTATTTCCAGCAGCAGATCGATCTCGGCTCCAGCAGCCGTTCGATAGAAACTGGCGACGGTACGCTCCGGCGCGGCGGCCAGCAGGTTCTCAATGACGAAGCCCTCCCATGAGGAACCTGCCACAGGATGTCCAGCCAGATCGTTGAATGTCCTCAATCCTAAAAGGGCGTGAACTAGGCCACTGTCCCTGATATAGACCTTGGGTGACTTCACCAAACGCTTGCCTGCGTTGCTGTGAAAAGGCTGGAGCCGCCTGACGAGCAGCAGGTCTGCGAGCAGGTCGATATAGCGCTGTACCGTGGGCGCGGTAATCTGGAGCGCGGATGCGAGGCGTGAGGCATTCAGCAAAGTTCCTTGCCCATGCGCCAGCATGGTCCAGAGCCGTTCCAGCACGCCAGCCGGCACACGCGGCCCGAATTGTGGAACGTCTCGCTCCAGATACGTGCGTATAAAGTCGTCGCGCCAGCGCAGGCTTTCCGTGTCGTTCGGTGCGAGATAACTGCCGGGAAACCCGCCTCGCGTCCATAGCTCAAGGAGCGTCGGCTCATCGGCGGGCAGCTCCAGCACGTTGAATGGGCCCATATTGATGTA
>Ga0181529_10007942_pt1 | contig 10455 bp, 7 predicted proteins | sample PEATcosm2014_Bin_36_FD_119763 | JGI IMG/M metagenome (GOLD analysis project Ga0181529, IMG submission 119763) | Peatland microbial communities from MTU Mesocosm Facility, Houghton, MI, USA - PEATcosm2014_Bin10_30_metaG | ecosystem: Environmental > Terrestrial > Soil > Wetlands > Peat | place... | reverse complement strand
TCGAACGAGCTGCGCAGCTACAAGCAGTTGCCGCAGATCTGGTACCAGATTCAGACCAAGTTCCGCGACGAGCCGCGGCCCAAGTCCGGTTTGCTGCGCGTGCGCCAGTTCACCATGAAGGATGCGTATTCCTTCGATATTGACAAGGCCGGCCTGGACAAGAGCTTCGAGCTGCACGACAGTGTCTATCGCCGCATCTTCTCCCGCTGCGGACTTAAATTCGTGGCAGTCGAGGCGGATTCCGGCTCCATGGGCGGCTCGCAGTCGCAGGAGTTCATGTGCTACACCGATGCCGGTGAGGACCTCATCGCCAGCTGCCCGGTCTGCGGTTATGCCGCGAACACCGAGAAGGCTACTTCGCAGCTGGCCCCGGTCAGCGAGCTGGAACCGACTGGCGATGGCGCTCCGGAGCTGATTCATACCCCCGGCATGGGCGCAATCGCGGACATCGCAGCCTTCCTCAAGATGCAGCCCGCGAACGACATCAAGTGCGTCGCCTACATGGCCACCTACCAGTTCAGCGACGGCTCCAGCCACCTGCTGCCGGTGGCGGCCTTCCTGCGCGGCGACCATCAGATCAACGAGACCAAGCTGCTGTCGCTGCTGAAGGCGCAGGAACTGCGTCCCATGGTGGCCGAGGAACTGGAAGACGTCTTCAAGGGACCGGCTGGCTTCCTGGGACCGGTGGGGCTTGAGAATGTCATCGAGAGCGCGATTGTGGGCGATGCCTTCAGCAATGCTCCCAAGTCCAACGATCCCCAGAATTCCCGATTCCACCACAACAAGGGCTTCTGGAAGCCCAAGGGCTCCACTGGACGGCGGCTGAAGACCGCGGTGGTTACCGATATTTCGTTGCAGGGCCGCCAGAACATGGTTTGCGGCGCAAACAAGCTGGACTACCACCTGCGCAACGTGACCCCGGGCCGCGACTTCAACTGGACGCTCCTGGCCGACATCCGTTCCGTAAATGTTGGCGAGAACTGCCCGAAAGCCGGTTGCAGCGGCAAGTTGCTGGTGGGCAAGGCGGTCGAGATCGGCCACATCTTCAAGCTGGGCTACAAGTACAGCGAGGCGATGGGCGCGCGTGTGCTCGATCCCAACGGCAAGGAAGTCACGCCCATCATGGGCAGCTACGGCATCGGCATTGAGCGCATCCTGACCGCGGCCATCGAGCAGTTCAACGACAAGAACGGCTTCTGGCTGCCCGCCTCCATCGCGCCGTTTACGGTGGTGGTCACGGTGACCAACATCGCCGATGCAGCGCTGGCCGAAGCCGGCGAAAAGCTGGCCGCCGAGTTGGATGCAGCGGGCCTCGACGTTCTGCTGGACGACCGCGACGAGCGGGCCGGCGTCAAGTTCAAGGACGCCGATTTGGTGGGCATTCCCTATCGAGTCAATGTGGGAAAGAAGATTGCGACGGGACAGGTGGAATTGGTGACCCGCTCCACCTCGACAAGTGTGGATGTGAACCTCGACGACGTGCTGGCCCTGCTGAAGGAACGAATTGCGGAAGATCAGCTGTTAGCAGCTAGCAGCGTGCCCGGATAGATTTGCGCTTTCCCAGGCGCCCAATAGCGAGGCGCCTTGGGCACCCGGCCTTTAGCTTTCTTGCAGCGATTGAATGTTTCATTTTCAAGGGGACTCTGAGCAAGTGTTGATTTGGAGAGAACCATCCCTCGGGGGCTAAAGCCCGAAATTGATTCTGGGGCCTTGCGGTACGGCTGAAGCCGGGCCCTTTCGTGACTCGATTTGGCGGGGATTTGCCAGACTGATTTGTAAAAAGCGTGGACCGGGAGGTCCACGCCACAGCCGGCCGGGAGGCCGGCGCTACAATTTCATGCGCGGCTGAAGCCGGGCCCTTTCAAAACATCAACTTGTTCAGGATCCTGAACAACAGACTTTCCAGCACGGAAGAGCTAGAAGCTGGCTGCTAGAAGCTAGAAGCTGCCTTCAGAAGCTAGAAGCTGATTTCAAAGGAGCGGCAATGGCATTGAAGATCAAAATCCCCGGAATGGACGGGAAGCATCCCTGGGCATTGGTGCTATTGCGCGCTTCGCTGGCTGTCTTCGCGGTCGTGTTGGTCGTCTTCCTCGGCTTTTCCACCTGGATCTATTTCAAATACCAGCACATTGTCGATGAACGGCTGAAGTCGCCCATCTTCGCCAGCACCGCCAAGATTTACGCCGCCCCGCGCGAGGTGCGGCCCGGCCAGAAACTCTCCATCGGCCTGATCGCCGAAGAGTTGCGCGCCGCCGGCTACAGCGCGGATGGATCTTCGCAGACCTCGCAGCTGGGTACGTTCTCACAGGACGACCAGTCCATCACCGTGCGCACCGGCCCGCAGTCGTTTCACTCGCAAGACAGCGCCATCATTCACGTCGGCGGCGGGGTGGTCCAGAGCATTACCGACGAAAAGGGGCAGGGCCTGGCCAGCTATGAGCTGGAACCGCTGCTCATCACCGGGCTGAGCGACGACCCCAACCGCACCAAGCGCCGCCTGCTCAGCTACGACGAGATTCCTTCGAATGTGGTGCAGGCCGTGCTGGCCATTGAAGATCGCCGCTTCTTCGAGCACGGCGGCATCAACTACATGAGTATGATCGGATGGGCCTGGCACGATCTGATCGGCGACCGCAAGCATCGCGGCGGAGCTTCCACGCTCACTATGCAGTTGGCCAAGCTGCTGTTTCTTTCCGACAACGGCAGCATCCGCTACAAGCTGACGCAGGTGCTGATCACCTTCCAGCTGGAGCATCGTTTCACCAAGAACCAGATCTTCGAGATGTATGCCAACCAGATCAACCTGGGGCAGCGCGGCAGCTTCTCGATTGACGGCTTTGGCGAAGCTGCGCAGGCCTACTTTGGCAAGGACGTTCACCAGATCGACCTGGCCGAGTCCGCGTTTCTGGCCGGCATCATCCAGCGGCCGAACTATTTCAATCCTTTCCGCCATCCGGAGCGCACCATCGAGCGGCGCAACCTGGTTCTCGATTCGATGGTTGAGACGGGGGCCATCACCAAAGAGCAGGCGGAGCGCGCCAAGGCCGAGCCGCTGCATCTGACGCCGGGCAGCGTGGACGCCAGCGAAGCGCCCTATTTTGTGGATCTGGTGCACGAGCAGCTGCAGCAGAAGCTCGGCGACCGCGACTTCAATCGCGAAGGGCTGCACATCTACACGTCGCTCGACCCCGATCTGCAACGCGAGGCCACCGCCGCGGTCGAAACCGCCATCCACATCGTCGACGCCCGCGTGGACCGCCGACACAAGAACCGCCAGCCGGGCGAGACCATCACCTATCCGCAAGTGGCGCTGGTGGCGCTTAACCCGCATACCGGCCAGGTGCTGGCCATGGTGGGCGGGCGCAGCTACGGCACTTCGCAGTTGAATCACGCGGTGGCCAAGCGGCCCACGGGATCCATCTTCAAGCCCTTCGTCTACGCCACGGCCTTCCAGACCGCGGTAGAAGGGACCATCCTGCCCGGCCAGACCAAGGTCTTTTCGCCGCTCACGATGCTGAGCGACGAGCAGACCACCTACGACGTCGGCGGCCAGGAGTACACCCCCAAGAACTTCGGGGGCGACTATCACGAGCAGGTTCCGGCCAGCTTTGCCTTGCAGCGCTCGCTCAACAACGCCACCATCGGGCTGGCTTCGCTGGTGGGCTTTGATCGCGTGGCCGCGCTGGCCCGCGACGCCGGAGTGAAAAACGCGCGCGGCACGCCTTCGGTGGCCATCGGCTCCTACGATGCCGAGCCGCTGGAGATGGCGGGCGCCTACACCATCTTTGCCAACGGGGGCCTGCACATCGATCCCTGGATGCTGGCCAGCGTGCGGACAGCTACCGGCGACGTGATTGCCGACTACTCGCCCAACTCCAAGCAGATCCTCGACCCGCGCGTCGCCTACCTGACCACCGCCATGCTGCAAAACGTGATGCGCGGCGTGGGCACCGCGGCAGGTGTGCGCAACATGGGCTTCACCGCTCCCGCGGCGGGCAAGACGGGAACCGATCACGATGCCTGGTTCGCTGGATATACCAGCAACCTGCTCTGCATCGTCTGGGTGGGCAACGACGATTACACCGACATCAAGATCGAGGGCGCGGAGGCTGCGGCTCCCATCTGGGCCGAGTTCATGAAGCGAGCCATCAAGTTGCCTCAGTACTCCGACACCCGCGATTTCACTCCGCCCGACGGCGTCGAAGTCGTCAATATCGACAAGGTCAGCAACCTGATCAGCGACGACACCTGCCCGGATGCGCTTCCTGAAGCCTTCCTGGCCGGAACCGCGCCCATCGAAACCTGCGACCATCCCGCCGAACATCGCAATATCCTGCAAAAGATCTTCGGGATGGGAAAGAACTAGGGAGTAGGGAGTAGGGAGTGGGGAATAGCGAGTAGGGAGTAGAAAAAGCGGGCTGGTTGAGTTTCGTGCTTTCCCATGTCTCCAAATGCGAGGGACATGGGGCATCCGCGCCAGGATTGATTCGCGGAAATGTGGCGAGTCATGGACAGTGGTATTTTTCTTGTGAGGATCGTTGCCGGTTCCTTGCCCCATGCGGAGGAGCAAACGGGATGAAAGAGATCGTCTTCGAGATTGCGCAGGATGCGGACGGCGGGTTCACGGCAGAAGCCATCGGCGAGAGCATCTTCACCCAGGCCGAAAACTGGGACGAACTCAGGGCCAACGTCCTTGAGGCGGTGCGGGCGTTCTATTTCGACTCCACACCTCCGGCGACGATCCGGCTGCGGCTGGTGCGCGACGAAGTGCTGGCCGTGGCATGAAGCTGCCCCGCGATCTTGCTGGAGAAGAGCTGATTGGGCACCTCTGCAAAGATTGGGGATACCGGCAGGTGCATCAGGTTGGCAGCCACGTCATCCTGCAGACACAGCATCCAGTGCCGCATCGGATTGCCGTCCCCGCGCACAATCCACTCAGGGTTGGAACGCTCAACGCGATTCTCGCTGCAGTGGCCGCGCACAAGGGCGTTTCAAAAGAGGATGTTCTCAAGCGGCTGTGATTCCTCTTCTCTTGGGTGCTGCACGCCGGTCCTCCGCTGCCGTGTCGTACCATGTTCCTGACCGGAGCAGCCATGCGCACCCACCTCGCTACGCTTCTCGACGACTTCCGCCGCCACGGCTCGCAGATCGCCGTGGTGCGCCACCAGGGCAGCCGCCGCCGCGCCGCTTCCTACGCTCAAATAGCCAGCCTCGCGGGACGATTTGCCTCCCTGCTCGAAGCGCAACGGATCGGCCCCGGCGACCGCGTCCTGCTGTGGGCCGAAAACAGCGCCGAGTGGATCGCCGCTTTTTATGGCTGCATGATGCGCGGCGTTCTCGCGGTCCCGCTGGACGCCTATGGCAGCGCCGATTTTGCCGCCCGCGTGGCTGCCGATGTGCGTCCGAAGCTGGCCGTGGGCGACGAAAGACTGCTGCTGCAACTGCCCGCATTCGAGCCTGATTTTCCCCGCTTCGCATTTGAGACATGGCTCTATTCCCTGCCTGTGGCCGAAGCCGGCCCGGTCGACGGGCTCTCGCACAGCACCCCGTTGCAGATCCTCTTCACCTCCGGCACCACCGGCGATCCCAAGGGGATCGTTCTCACCCACGGAAACGTGCTAGCCAGCGTTGAGCCCATCGAGCGCGGCGCGCAGCCTTACCTGCGCTACGAGAAGATCGTTCATCCCCTGCGCTTTCTTCACACTCTGCCCCTGAGCCACGTCTTCGGCCAGACCATGGGCCTTTGGGTTCCACCCATCTTCGCGGCCGAGGTCCATTTCGAAGACCGTCTGGTTGCGGCGCGGCTCATCGAAACCATCCGGCGCGAGCGCATCTCGGTGCTGGCCGCCGTGCCCCGCGTTCATGCCCTGCTCAAGACTCACCTGGAATCCGCGCATCCCGGCCTGGCCGGCGAAATTGCCGCCGCCCATGGCATGAGAGCCTGGAAGAAATGGATCCGCTTCCGGCGGATTCACTCCGCCTTCGGCTTCAAGTTCTGGGCACTGATCTCCGGTGGTGGTTCGCTTTCCGGACCTTTGGAAGAGTTCTGGAACGGCCTCGCCTTCGTCGTCATTCAGGGCTACGGAATGACCGAAACAACCGCGCTCATCACGCTCAACCATCCCTTCCGCGTGACCCGCGGCAGCATCGGCAAGCCGTTGCCGGGCCGTGAGGTCAAGCTGGGGGCCGATGGCGAGGTGCTGGTGCGCGGGCCGATGATCTCGACCGAGACCTGGAGCGGCGGCGCGATCCAGACCAGATTGGACGAGTGGCTGGCCACCGGCGACCTGGCCGAAGCTCAGGAGACGGGCGACCTGCGCTTTCTGGGCCGCAAGAGCGAAACGATTGTCACCAGCGCGGGCGTCAACCTGCATCCCGAAGATCTGGAGGCGGTGCTCGAACGCCAACCCGGCGTCACTGCCAGCGCCGTGGTTGCGGTTGACACTCCCAACGGTCCCGAGCCGTGCGCCGTGCTTGCCCTGCGCGGCGCCCAGGCCCAATCGGAGCGCGAACACGCCGCCCAGGCCGTCGAGCAAGCCAACCTGGAGCTGGCGGAGTTCCAGCGCCTGCGCCAATGGGTACTCTGGCCCGATCCCGATTTGCCCCGCACTTCTACCGGCAAAGTCCGCCGCCGAGCGGTCGCAGAGTGGCTGAAAGCCCGGCGAGGCGAAGATGCGGGTCAGGCTTCGCCTGCCTTCACCGCCGCATCCGACTGGCTGCTGGCGCTCATCCATCAAATCAGCGGCGAGGCTCCGCCGGGCCTTGGCGACGAACTGCTGCTCAGCGAAGATCTGCACCTCGACAGCCTGGGACGCGTGCAACTGGGCGCGGCGCTCGAAGAACGCATGGGCTTTCAAGCCGCGGACGGCGCTCTGGATCGCATCCGCACCCTGGGGGAGCTGCGCTCCCTTTTGACCGATGCGCATTCACTTGAGCGGTCTGCCGGCGCAAATGGCCGTCCTTCCGACGCCGTCGCGGCGGAGGGAAATCACCGGGTGAGGCCGGCCGGCGGCGAGGCGGGTGCTCCCGTCGAGCCCAGTAATCCAGAAAGCGGCCGCGACGAGCACCGGTACGCGGATCCAATCGAGGCCCAGGCTGAATCCACCTGCATTTACCCCCGCTGGCCCTGGCTGACGCCGATTCGCTGGCTGCGCACGGCGTTTCTGGAAGCCGCTGTCCGCCCGCTGGTGTGGCTCCTGGCCGATCCGCGCGTTGCCGGTCCTGCACCATTGCCCGGCACGGAACCGTTGCTCATCGTCTGCAATCACGTGACTGCATTCGATGGCCCGCTGGTCGAGTACGCCCTGCCGGGCCATCTGCGCCGCAACATCGCCGCCGCCATGAGCGGCGAAATGCTGGAAGACTATCGCCACTTCCGCAATCCGGATTCCGCCGCGAAGGGCCGCTTTTTGCTCTTCGGACCGCTCACCTGGCTGCTGCTGACCGCGCTCTTCAACGTCTTCCCGCTGCCCCGGCGGCGCGGCTTCGAGCGCAGCTTCGCCCACGCCGGGATGGCCATGGATCGCGGCTTCCACCTGCTGGTCTTTCCCGAAGGGACGCGCTCGGCTGGCGGAGAACTGGCGCGTTTTCGACCCGGAATCGGCTTGCTCGTCCGCCAGACCGGTGCGCGGGTTCTGCCGGTTGCGATTCGCGGCCTGGGCGAGTTGAAGGCGAGCGGCAAAGGCTGGTTCCGCTCGGGAAAGATCGAAGTCCACATCGGAGAGCCGATGCGCTTTTCCGCGGCCGACCCCGAGGCTTTCATCGCCGAGCGGTTGCATGAGGCGGTTGCCGCGCTTTTGACCGGCGAAGGAAGGATGCCCTGAGAAGCAACCAAAAAATACAAAAAAATGCGGTCTGACGATTGGCAGGATATGAAACCAGTGAACCCTGCAAATCGGCAGACCGCCGCAGAACTTTTTGCCGGGCCGGCGCTCACCGCGCGGCCGGGAACCAAAGCGCCTCTTAACTCGGCTGCTTCGGCTTGAAATGACAGGTCCCTCCCGCCAACACGGGAGTCCAGATGGAAGGATCGGCAGGCTGTTCGCTCGACCCCAGGAACAGAACTCCGTCCGGCGCGAGGATCTTGTGAATGTTCGCCAACAGTACCTTGCGGGTCTCCATCGAGAAATAGAGCATCACATTGCGCAGGAAGATCACATCGAAGCGATCATCCGCGCGGCTGAAGGGCAGCGGACCCTGGCAGAGATTCGCCTGCCTGAAGTTGCACACCTTCTTGATCTCGGGCTTGATGGTCCAATCCTCGCCCACGTGGTCGAAATAGCGGACAACGAAGCGCGCCGGCAATCCGCGGTTGATCTCGATGCGGTGATAGGTGCCGGTTTTGGCGCGCTGCACCACCTCGGCGCAGATATCCGTTCCCTCGATCTTCATGTTCCAGCCGGCCAGCAGCGGGAAATGCTCCGCCATCATCATGCCCAGGCTGTAGGCTTCCTGTCCTGTCGAGCAGGCCGCGCTCCAGAAGCGAAGGCTGCGGGTGTTGCGGCGCGTCTCAATCAGCTTGGGCAGCAGCTCGGTCCGCAGCAACTCGAAAGGACGGCCGTCCCGGAAAAAGCTGGTTTCGTTGATGGTCATCGCTTCGGCGATCGCACGTTCCAACGTCGGATTCTTCCTCAATTTCAAATGGGAGACCAGCTCTTCCAGATTAGCCATGCCCTGGTTGCGCAGGATCTTGGTCAGGCGGGTCTCAAAGAGATAGTCGCGCGAGGGATCCAGCACATTCTGGGAAAGGCCAAAGACCATGGTGCGCAGGTAGCCGTAGTCGACGCTGGGGGTTGTGATTTGCATGACTAGACCACCGATTCCCGAAGCTCACGGGCTTCGTTGTGCGTCCGGCTAGCAATCCGGAGGATTTCGGGAATGATGGCATTCAGAGGCAAAACCCGATGGGCCAAACCAGCATTGGTGACAGCTCCGGGCATTCCCCACACCGCGCTCGTCGGCTGATCCTGAGCCAGCACCGTGCCGCCATGCTCGCGGATGACCTTGCTGCCCAGCATTCCGTCCGAGCCCATTCCGGTCAGCACCGCCGCCAGCACGCCGGAACCCCAAACCGAGGCTGCCGAGCGAAACAGCACGTCCACAGCGGGCCGGCAATGGTTCTCCATCGGCCCCTGCTGCAGATGCAGCGTATGCGGCGCACCCGGACGCGCTCCGCCCACGACCTCCATGTGCCAGTTTCCCTTGGCGACATAGATGGTTCCCGGACGCACCACATCTCCTTCAGCGGCTTCGCGCACCGCCAACTGACAGCGTCCGTTCAGGCGTTCCGCGAACAATTTCGTAAACAGCTCCGGCATGTGCTGCACAATCAACACCGGCAAAGGAAAACTGGCTGGCAACAGGGGCAGAATCACGTCCAGCGCAGCAGGTCCGCCGGTGGAAACGCCTATGGCCAGCACGGTTGGATTTGCCGTAACCACCTGCGCTCTCGCCGCCGGCGGAGCGATGGGCGCAGCCATCGGCATGCGACCAGACCCAGCGAGCGGAGGCGCGCTGAAGGGTGGTGGCGTTGCCGGACCGCCGAAGATCCCGGGCCCTGGAGAAAAAACCGAAGTTGCAACCGCATGTTGCTGGCTGGTGAGAGCGTGAATCTTTGGAATCAGATCCTGGGCAAGGGATTGAATCGCCGCCTCGCGGCTGGACTGCCCTGAAGGCTTGGCGACGTAATCGGATGCTCCGCTGGCCAGCGCTTCGATGGTGACCTTGGCGCCCCTCTGGGTGAGGGAGCTGCACATGATCACGGGCATCTTGAAGCCCCGCGTTCTCATCATCCGCAGTGTAACCAGCCCATCCATCACCGGCATCTCCACATCCAGCAAAACCAGGTCTGGCCGCAAGGTCTGCATCGAACTCAGCGCAGACGCACCATCCCCTGCCGTTCCAACAACTTCCAATCCAGCGTCAGAACACACAACGCTGCGCACAAGGCTGCGCATTACAGCCGAGTCGTCCACTATCAAAATCCGGGTCCGGCGACCGGCCGCCATGGCTTAGTCCTCCACCAGACCCAGCATGGCCAGCTTTTCGGTCAGCGCCTCGTCATCGAACGGCTTCATCAGATATTCGTCGGCTCCGGCATCCAGGGCGCGCAGAATGAAGTCATTCTCCGCCTCGGTGGTCACCATCATCACCTTCAAGGGATAGCCCTCGGAACGGAGCGTCTTCAACATATCCAGTCCGTTCATCACCGGCATATTCCAGTCCACAAGCGCTACATCGAACGGTGCGTCGTTGTGCAGTTGGTCAATGCCAGCCTGGCCATCGGCCGCCTCTTCGCACTCGATCCCTTTTTCTTCAAGAAGGCCGCGCAAGTAGCCCCTCACAAATCGGGAATCGTCGACAATCAGTGCACGCATGTTTTTTCCTCCGGTGAGACGGTTCAGGGTCTCGCCCAACTTACGCTGCCTGGGCTGCACCCAGCCGCATCGGATCAAG
>Ga0181529_10007941_pt1 | contig 10456 bp, 9 predicted proteins | sample PEATcosm2014_Bin_36_FD_119763 | JGI IMG/M metagenome (GOLD analysis project Ga0181529, IMG submission 119763) | Peatland microbial communities from MTU Mesocosm Facility, Houghton, MI, USA - PEATcosm2014_Bin10_30_metaG | ecosystem: Environmental > Terrestrial > Soil > Wetlands > Peat | place... | reverse complement strand
GGTGGAGCGGCTGGAGCCGGTGGGCGCGCCGGCGCTGCGGATGTATGCCTGCGGGCCGACGATCTACGACTACGGGCACATTGGGAACTTCAGGACGTTTCTGCATGTAGACGTGCTGCGGCGGTTCCTGCGCCAGCAGGGCGTGGCCGTCGAGCACGTGATGAACGTGACGGACGTGGACGACAAGATCATCCGCAACGCACTGGCCGCGGGGATGCCGATTGCCGAGTACACGGTTCGCTTCGAGAAGGCGTTCTTTGAAGATATGGATGCGCTGGGGATCGAGCGGCCGGAGCATGTGCCGCGCGCGACCGAACACATTGCGGAGATGGTCTCGCTGATCGAGCGGCTGGCTGCGAAAGACATTGCGTACCAGACGGAGGATGGGAGTTGGTACTTCCGCATTGCGCGGTTTGCGGAGTACGGGAAGCTGTCGAAAAAAGATTTGGAGGGGATGGAAGACGGCGCGCGGGTGGATGCGGACGAGTACGAGAAGGACGCGGCGCGCGACTTTGCGCTGTGGAAGGCGGCGAAGACCGCCGGGGCTGATGGCCAGCCCGAGCCGAGCTGGGAGACGCCGATCGGCAAGGGACGACCGGGGTGGCACATCGAGTGCTCGGCGATGGCGACGGCGATCCTGGGCGAGAGCTTCGACCTGCACGCGGGCGGCGAAGACCTGATGTTTCCCCACCACGAGAACGAGATTGCGCAGTCGGAGGCGGCGTCGGGGCGGCCGTTTGCGCGGCACTGGATGCATGTGCGCTTCCTGCTGGTGGAGGGGAAGAAGATGTCGAAGTCGCTGGGGAACTTTTATACCCTGCGCGACCTGCTGCTGAAGGGACATAGGGCGTCGGCGATACGGTATCTGCTGCTGTCGGTGCCGTACCGGCATCAGATGAACTTTACGTTTGAGGGGCTGGCAGGCGCGACGAATGCGATTGAGCGGCTGCGGACGTTCCACCAGCGGATGCTGCGCGGCGGGTTTACGGCGGCGGCGAATGCGGAGGTTGCAGCGACGACGGCAAAGGCGGCAAGCGATTTCACCGCCGCGCTGGCGAACGATCTGAATACGGCCGAGGCTGCGGCGGCGATCAGTGAGATGGTGCGGGCGGCGAATTCGGCCGCGGATGCGGGGACGCTGGGCGCAGAGAATGCGGCGGAGGTGCTGCGCGTGCTGATGCTGTTCGACGAGGTCTTCGCGGTGCTGGAGGACAGAGACGAGGAGCTGACTCGGGCGGCGCTGAAGTGGGCCGAGGCGGAGGGGCGGATCGGTGAGGCCGCGCCGGAGCTGGTAGCGAAGCTGGCGCTGAGCGATGCGGAGATTGAGGCCCTGGTGGCGGAGCGGACCGAGGCGAAGAAGGCAAGGAACTTTGCGCGGGCGGACGCGATCCGGGTGGAGCTGGCGGCGAAGGGCGTGGCGATTGAGGACTCGAAGGACGGGGTGCGGTGGAAGCGGAAGTAGGGAGATCGAAGGTGGTGGCTAGAATGGACACGTACGATCCGATGGATAAATGGCGGTCTCTAAGACGCAGAAGCTTCAAAGAGATTCTCTTATATGTCGCAGTAAATGCTGCGATCATAGCGGCAGTATTCGCTATGTTCGCTGCGGGTTTGAGTTGGGATGTCTTCTACAAATATGTTGGCCTGATCATCTTCATATTCGTGCCTTTTGGATATTTCATTTCGGATTCTCGCACGTTTTGGAAAAAGAAGACTTTCTGGGCATTCTTAGTTGCCTGTCTTTCAGTCCACTGCGCAGTCTGGGCAGCCATCATTCCTCCCCTCGATAGCTTGAATGTTTTCTGGCTCCTCATCATCGCGTTTGCCATATCCATTGAGCTTGTCGCACTTCTATTCCTCAGAAACTTGCTGTTGCTCAATCCGCATGAGAAAAGCTGAAGCCTTGAGCATTGCTTACTCCTCGATGGGGACTTCCAGCATGGGGTCGGTGGGGGGTGGGGCGGACTTGGTGCGGGAGAGGATGACGGTGGCGACGGCAGCGACGATGAGGACGGTTCCGGCGAGTTCGGCCGGGGCGAGGCGCTCGTGGAAGAGGGCCGCGCCGATCAGGACGGCGACGATGGGGTTGACGAAGGCGTAGGTGGAGACCTTGGTGACGGCGACGTGCTGCAGCAGGTAGGTGTAGGCGGTGAGACCGACCACCGTGCCGAAGACGGCGAGGAAGACGATGGCGAGGAGTCCGCTGGTGGTCCAGCGGGCAGTCTGGAAGCAGCCTCCGGCGGTGGCGAGGATGAGGTTGACGACTGCGGCGGCGCCGATCTGCCATGTGGTGGCGACGAAGGTGTCGATCTCGAAGTGGAAGCGGCGCGCGAGCACGGAGCCGATAGCGAAGGAGAGCGCCGTGCCCACCAGAAGGAGAAAGCCAAACAGGCTGCGCTGGCCGGCACTGGCTGCATGATGCAGCGTGGGCCAGAGCAGGACCAGCATTCCGAGGGCACCGAGCAGCGTGCCGAGCCAGCCGCGCAAGTTGAGCCGCTCGCCGCCGGGCAGGACGGTCTCGATGAGCGCGATGAGGATGGGGATCATGGCGACAACCAGCGAGGCATATCCGGAGGCGACCTTGGTCTCGGCCCAGATGAGCAGAACGTTGTTGGCGGTCATGATGAGAACGCCGACCAGGGCGAGCTGCCATGCGGTGCGGCGAGAGACGCGCAGGCTGGTGCCGCGCGCCAGACAGATGGCGCCTATCAGAACGAACGAGAAGAGAGTGCGGATGGCACCGACCAGCGGCGGCGCAAGATGCTGGCCGGCGATGTGAATGGCGCTGTAGGTCGAGCCCCAGAAGAAGTACACGCAGGCGAAGGCGGCGACGACGAGGCTTCTTTGTGAGTGGGAAACGGGCATCTGTTTTTAAGGTACTCGGTTCGAGGCGCCAGGTTCGAGGTAAGTCGCATTGGGGGCGGGTTGCGTCTAAACTTTTGAGTTGGGACGGGGTGGCGATGAGTTGGGATGGATGGCAAGGATGAGACGATTCGTGCTTTGGAGTTGTGCGCTGGTTGTTGCGGCTGGGGTGGGGCTTGCGCAGTCTGCGCAGGCGAATGCGCAACAGGCCAACTCCGCGCAGCAGGCGGGACCTGCGCAAGCGAATGCTGTGCCGCATCGCACGCGGCTGATTCTGAAGGATGGCAGCTACCAGGTGGTGATGAGCTACCAAGTGAATGGCAACATTGTTCGCTACTTCAGCGCCGAGCGCGATGCGACGGAGGAGATTCCGACGGACCTGATCGACTGGGACGCGACGCACAGGTGGGAGCGGCAACATCTGGCGACGGAGAGCAGCGACGCGGGGCTGGCGGTGGCTCCCGCTCCGGCGATTGATCCGGAATTATTGAAGGAGGAGGCGGACCGCGCGGCATGGACTCCGGAGGTTGCGCCGGACCTGAGGCTGCCGGAGCAGGACAGCGTGCTGGCACTGGACTATTTCCACGGCGCGCCGGAGCTGGTTCCGCTGGTGCAGTCGGACGGCGAGCTGAACCGGACGACAGGGCACAACATTCTGAAGCTGGCGATCAATCCGCGCTCGGCGTCGCACCAGATCGAGCAGTTGAAGGGCGTGGAGGCGGCGGTGCAACTGCATGTGGACACGCCAGCGATCTATGTGCGGCTGGGGGACGACTCGGGGGTGATGCGGGGCGGGACACCACTGACGGTGGACACGCATGGTGCGGGGGCGGGGGGGAAGACGGACGCGAGCGGCGGGGCTAGCTCTGGTGGCTCCGCAGACAGCGGGTATGTGATGGTGCGGGCGGATGTGCGCACGGACACGAGGGTGCTGGCCAGCTTCAACATTGGCGTGCTGGGCGGCGGCGTGAAGCAGCAGGAGGACGTGATCGAGATGGCGAGCGAGGTGCTGCCGGGAGGCCACTGGATGAAGCTGACGCCGAAGCGGCCGCTGGACTTCGGCGAGTACGCGCTGATGGAGGTGGTGTCGGAGAACGAGATCAACCTGGGAGTGTGGGACTTCGGGGTGCATCCGGTGGCCCCGGAGAACCGGGACGCGATCAAGCCGGAGGCGAAGCGTCCGGTGACGCTGGAGCGGCGGGAAGTGCAGTAGTAGTTGCAAAAGCGAAATGCGGTGGTCCCTCCACTGCGCAACGGACGATACAACTGTCCGTTGCTGCGGTCGGGATGACGGCATTGGGGGAGTGTTTCGCTGCGGTCGGGATGACGGAGGATTTTGAGATGTGAGGAACTGTCAGCGGCGACCGGCTTCGAGGTCTGCGGCGAGCATGGTGGATGTCTTGCCGGAGGGGACGACGGGCCTGGCTCCGGTGAGCAGGCCGAGACCTGCGACGGCGATGTTGTCGCGGGTGGTTTTGGCCTCGTACATCATGGTGTCTGCGGCGCGGATGATGGCTGGAACGCTGGCCCCGTCCTCGGGGAAGGTGGCCAGGCCGAAGCTGCCGGCGAGGGCGAGGAAGAGGCCCTGGCCGGTGAGGAAGCGGGCCTTGCGGAGCTGCTCCCAGAGCTTCACTGTGGCATCGGTGGCGGCCTGCTTTTCGAGGCCTGGGAGCAGGGCGACGAACTCGTCGCCGCCGTATCGGAAGCAGGAGTTTGCGGGGCCGAGGGTGCGGCGCATGAGGCCCCCGACCTCGGCCAGTAGGCGGCTGCCGATGAGATGGCCGTGGGTGTCGTTGACCTCTTTGAAGTGGTCGAGGTCGACGAAGAGCAGGCTGAAGCGGGTCTCTGGTCTAGTTGCGGCCAGCTCGATCTGCTCGTCCAGCAGGGCGTAGAGGTGGCGGGCGTTGAAGAGGCCGGTGCAATCGTCGGTGATGGTGAGCTCGTGGATGAGCTTGACCGAGCGGGCGTTCTGGATGGCGATGGCGGCGTAGTCGCAGAGGATTCGCAGGAAGGAGATGGAGTACTCACTCTCCAGGTCGAGCTTGGTGTTGAGGAGCTGGATGACGCCGAGGGTTTTGTCGTCGGAACGGATGGGGATGCAGGCGATGGAGCGGATTTTGAGTTCGGGATGGGCGCGCGAGAAGGCGCTCCACTGGATGTCGAGGGAGACGTCTGGGATGACCAGAGGATTGCCTGTAGAGGCAACCCATCCGGCGACTCCCTCGCCCATGGGCACATGCAGGCCCTTGAGGCTTTGGGAGTCCTCGCCGACCGCGATGACGTAGTAGAGATGCTGGGCCTCCTCGTCGACCATGAGCATAGACCAGCGCTCCGGGCCGAAGAACTGGGCCATTTTATCCATGATGATGAGCAGGATCTCTTCAAGTTCGAGGGTCTGGGTGAGGGCGCGCGCGACCTCGTGAAAGACGCCGAGATGGTCCAACTGGCGGCTATCGATGACCTCGAACTGGCGCTTCTCTCTCAACCCAGACCTCGGTACAGCAGAAATAGAGGGTATCAATCTTTCAGTACATCAAAGATGAAACGCTACCGTCCGCAGCAGATTAGCCGCCGATATGCACCATGTTTCTCGATGGTTTTTCGAACCCCGGCTCGCCTATGTGATGGCGAGCTTCCTTCTGCATCACTACACGCCTTATATACGATGCAAGCTCTTCGTTAGTTCCACCGCGCCGCATCTGGCCGTAGAGGTCGTGGTCGGATTGCGAGAAGAGGCATGTGCGGAGGGCGCCGTCGGAGGTGATTCGCAGGCGGCTGCAATGGCCGCAGAAGGGGCGGGAGACGGGCGCGATGATGCCGATCTCTCCGATGCCGTCGGCGAAGGTGAATCGCCGGGCGGTCTCACTGGCGGCGCGCGGCGGCAGATCTCGCAGACCGGAGGGACGCCATGCGTTGAGGCGGGCGACGATCTCGTCCATTGGGACCACGGTCTCGGGCCTCCAGGTGCGGGCGTCTTCGGCTACGGATGGTTCTTCCAGCGGCATGAACTCGATAAAGCGGACGACTACGCCGTGGCGGCGGGAGAACTCAGCGAATGGCTCGATCTGGGAGTCGTTGAATCCGCGCAGCAGGACGCAGTTGATCTTGACCGGGCCGAGGCCGGCGGCCTGCGCGGCGTGGACACCGGCCAGAACGCGCTGGAAACTGCCAGGTACGCGGGTGATGCGGGCGCAGGTTTCGGGATCGACGGCGTCCATGCTGACGGTGACGCGGTTGAGTCCGGCGGAGGCGAGTGGCGCGGCGAGGGACTCCAGCAGATGGCCGTTGGTGGTGAGAGCGATGTCGAGCGGCTGGCCGGGTTCACACGCATCGAGGCGCGTGCCGTCGGCTGCGTAGGCGGTGCGCATCTGCGCCAGTTCGGCGACCATCTCGACCAGGCCGGAGCGCAGCAGAGGTTCGCCGCCGGTGAGGCGCACCTTCTCGATGCCGAGCGAAACCAGGACGCGCACCATTCGCAGATAGTGGGCGATGGGAAGCTCGGTATAGGATGCGGCTTCGTTGCCGGTGCGGCAGTAGACGCACTTGTAGTTGCAGCGGTCTGTGACGGAGATGCGGAGGTCGGTGATGGCCCGCCCGAAGGAGTCGCGCAGGCGCAGGCCGGACGTCTCCTCAGCTGCGTTTGAAGCCGCGCCGGGCGGTTCCAGCAGCGCTGTGGAGGCGCTTCGGTAAAACGGCGATGGGTGCAGGGAAGCGATCGGCTTTCTCCGTGAGCGGTTGGATGTTCTCTTTTGGGAAGAAGATTCCAATCCGGATTTAATTTGGTGTTGGGTACATCGTGCGAACCGTGCTAAGTGCAGTATAGTGAGTTAATCGAGTCGGAGATTGCTCCGGCCGAGCGCATCATTGGGTTCATTCGAGTCATCGGCCATGAATGCGTAGAGTTGCAATTCCTGAACGATTTTCCCCCCTGGGTCATACCGATGTTTACTTCGCTTACCGTGCAGCAGTGGCTAGCCGATCTTGCCTTCCCGTTGTTATTCATAGGCGTGGGCGTACTGATTGGCTTTACGGTCCTGTACATCTCGGCGCAAAGCCGGCGATCTTCGCTGGTGCGGCACCGCTCTGGGCGCACCGAGGAGACGTTTGCGGAGTATCTTGCCGGGTACGGATTCGACCCTGAGCTTGCCCGCGCCACCTACCGGTACCTTCAGAGACAGCAGAATGTGGCCTTTCCGATCGAGCCGTTCGATGATCTGGATTGCGATCTTGGCCTCGACAGCGAGGACCTGAGCGAGACGATCCGCGCGTTGCTGGCGGAGACAAGGCGGATCTATCTGCCGGGCCTGCTGGACTCTCCTCTGGTGACGGTGGAGGACCTGGTGCGGACGATACAGGCGTCTCCGCGGCGGGAGAAGATGGTGGCCTAGGCTTCGCGGCCAAAGGCGTCTCTCAAATGGGTGGAATGGCGAAGCGCAACTGGGTGGAATGGGGAAGCGCAACCAAAGGAGTCTCTCAGGGGAATGGAGAAGCGCAACAGTCGAGTGGCTGAGTGAGTTTTGCCTTGTCATGGGACTGCGGCGCCGGAGCGGAGCATTTCAGGCCCGCCTGCGCAATAAAGCGTAGCCTTGAAGCAGTGGCACGCATCTGCCGTAAAGCGGCGAGGGCGTGTGCGCACGCAGAAGAGCCGATCGCAGCGAGCGATGCTGAGATTCCACGTGGAGAATCCGTTGCTAACAAGCTGTGAGATGCGCGCCAGTCGAACAAGATGCGCTGCCGTGCTTCTGGCGTTCGGGCTGTGTTGCGCGGTGGTCGCGCAGCCGGTTGGCGCGCCGCAAGAGGTTCTTGTCCCGTCGCCGGTTTTGCCGCCGGTGGCACGCGCGGTCCTGCCGGAGGCGTTGGCGGTTGCGGGCCGTATGGTGTTGCCGGGCGAGGGCGAAGTGGGCCGGGTTGCCACGGCGCAGAAGCTGCCCGCGTTGCCGGGCCAACTGATCGTGATTGGGTTCATGGGTGGCAACGTCCGCGCGGACAATCTGGTCCATCGCGAGGCACTGGTGGCCAAAGAGCTACAGCAGAGCTATCCGCTTGGCCTTCATGCCGCTGTGTTTGCCAACAGCGACTGGAAGAACGCGCTGCGCACCGTACTACAACTCCTCGACGCACACGGCAATGGGCGGCCAAGCGCAGACGAGAAAAAAGCCGCGCGGATTGTCATCTACGGCCATAGCTGGGGAGCTTCGGAGACGGTGACGCTGGCCCGGCGTCTGGACCAACTTGGGATTCCCGTGCTGCTGACCATCCAGGTCGACAGCGTGGAAAAGCTGAACGAGAACGATGGCAGCATTCCGCCCAATGTGCGCGAGGCGGTGAACTTCTACGAGAGCGAGGGCCTGTTGCATGGCCGCAGCCTGATTGCGGCGATGGACCCGAAGCAGACGACGATTCTGGGCAACTACGAGATGAGTTACCGGGACCATCCGGTCTCCTGCGATGGTTACCCATGGTTCGCGCGAGCGTTTATGAGGACGCACATCGAGATCGAGAACGACCCGTCGGTTTGGGGCCGAGTTGAAGATCTCATTTGCAAGCAGATGTCTTGAGTAGAGATGCCGGCGGGCGACGACTGAACACAGAGCATCGAGGCGACCGGCTTGTGTCGCTTTGCGACCGCGGGGGATGGGATTGGCCGCTCGCCTAGTTGGCGGGAGGTGGTGTTGGTTTGGATCGCTTGAGCGTCATCTCGCTGCCGGGAAAGTCGCCCTGGTCCGATTTGGAAGTCAGCTTGATTTCGTCGCCGTTGACGGTTCCCTCATGCGTGATGGTCATGCCATTGAAGGAGACTTTGAAGGAAATCTTGTCGCCATCCACCTTGCCCTCGCTGATGGCCATTGGCTCGCCCTGCGCGCCCTGAACCGTGCCGGTGAGCTTTGTGCCGTCCTGCTTGAACGTGAATGAGATCTGGAAGCCTCCGCCGCCATTGGGGCCTGCGAATGCTCCCGTCCATGTGCCGGAAACATCGGTGGCAGCCCGTGCGGTTATGGGTGTGAGCGCCATCATCAGAGCGGCGCAGGCAAAGAGCAGCTTTTTCATAGGGTTATTCCTCGCAGTCATTTTCACAGCGCCGAAATGATAGACGATTCCATCGACCCGTGTCTCAGGCGCGCGTATGCATCAAGGTGGCTTTGCAGAGACATCGGTCTAGTTTGAGACGATGAGGCGCAGCATGGAGGGCGGCGGAGCGCCCTCGGGACGCGGCTGATCGCGGTTCTGGGGAAGCGTCTTCCAGGTGAGGCGGTAGGTGACGCCGTCGGCGCGGGGGCCAGCGAAGTCCGATGCGGAACGGTCCAACAGGCCGCTCTGCGGCGCGGCTGCCAGGTCTTCGCTGCCGGCGTCCGCGCCTGCGTCCGCGGCGAGCTTGCCTTTTAAGCGCATGGTTGCCGGGTCAACCTCCCAGACTCCGGAGCCGTAGACCTTGTGACTGAGCGCGATCGTGAGCTTGCCACCCGAGGCGCGCAGCGGACCGATGTGAATCTCGTTGACCAGGCTGCCGCCGCCGTGGAAGTCCCAGCGGTAGCTCCAGTTGCTGGCCTGCAGGCTCTTCCACTGGCCGTCCTGCCAGCGAGCAAAAAAGAGTTGCGTGTTCCCCACGGCGTCGTATTTGAGGTAGGAGATTGCAAGGTTGCCGAGGGAGTCGAAGCCAACGGCCTGGGTGCCGTTCAGAAGGCCGCCGTGCGGTGGCGAAGGGTCCACAACAAGGCCGGGTGTATCGATGGTGAGCGGCAGGGTGAGGGGAACGCCAGCGGCAGTCTCCCAGTGGATGAGGTCGCGGCTGCGCGCGTAGCTGAGGTCGTGGTTGGTCTCGGCCATGGGGGTGTCGCGCCAGACCCAGACCTGGTGAACCCAGCTATCCGGCCCCTGTACCGGGTTCAGCGGGTAGGCATTCATCCGCTTGCCGCCGAAGAAGAGCGGCTGGTCGGTGAGCGCGTGCCACGTCTTGGTGCTCTCGTCGTAGCGATTGCGGTAGGTGTCTCCCGATCCGCTGCTTCCGCTGCGGTATTCAAACAACAGCGCACCATCGGGTGCGTAGGAGAAGACCGGGTAGGTGACGCGCTCCTCATGCTGCCCGGTCATGGACGGGACGCGCACCAGCGAGGCCGCGTCGTAGGGGCGAGTGCCGCGGAAGTAGACCAGGGGCACGGCGTGCATGTTACCCGCGATGTGCAGGTAGCCTTCGTGGTCGAGCGCCATCGCGATGGAGTTGTGGCTGTCCCAGCCGACAGTGCTGGGCAGGACTGTGTAGCTCCACTGCCGCTCTCCCAGTGTGCGTTGCGCCACGGTCATGCGGCGGCTAGCGTCGTAATAGGCGGCAAACTGCCGGTCGCCATGCGTCAGCAGGGCAAAGCCGACCGGATGCCCGGACCAGACCGGGGCCACATCGAGCGAGTGGATGCCGGCTCGCAGGTCGGGATTCCCAGACGCGGCCGGAGACCGCATCGACTGTCCGGACGCGGCGGCCGTAAAGCAGAGCAGAACGGACAGAAAGAGCGCGATGCAAGGCCGGAGCTTCATGGCATCAAGAATATCGCAGCAGAATGAGAGCGGTGGTTTCTACTTCGCTGTTGCGGGTTTGTGGCTG
>Ga0181529_10007939_pt1 | contig 10456 bp, 7 predicted proteins | sample PEATcosm2014_Bin_36_FD_119763 | JGI IMG/M metagenome (GOLD analysis project Ga0181529, IMG submission 119763) | Peatland microbial communities from MTU Mesocosm Facility, Houghton, MI, USA - PEATcosm2014_Bin10_30_metaG | ecosystem: Environmental > Terrestrial > Soil > Wetlands > Peat | place... | reverse complement strand
ACCCGTCGTCGAGGATGCGGCCTGTGCGATCGGAAGCGAGATTCGAACCGGCGACGGATGGGAGCGGATCGGCCGGCCGCTCGGCGCGGTCGCATGCTTCTCGTTCCATCCGCGCAAGGTGCTGACGACGGGCGACGGAGGCATGCTCACGACACGCGATCCGGAGCTGGACCGCAAGTTCCGCCTGCTTCGCCAGCATGGAATGAGCGTGACGGACAGAGAGCGCCATCTTGCCGGACGAGTCATTTTCGAAGAGTATCCTGTGGTGGGATTCAACTACCGCCTGACGGACATCCAGGCTGCCGTGGGCCGCGTGCAGCTTCGGCGGCTGCCCGAGCTGCTTGCGCGGAGGCGCGAGATTGCGGAGCGATACACGCGCGAGCTGCAGGCCGTTCGGGGACTGGAGCCGCCCTTCGTTCCGAGCTGGGCGCGTCCGAACTACCAATCCTATCCTGTGCGCGTCACGGCGGCGTTCCCTCTCACGCGGGACGAGTCGATGCAGCGTCTGCTGGATCTCGGCATCAGCACGCGCAGAGGCATCATGAACGCGCATCAAGAGCGCGCCTATTCCGACTTGCAGCCGCTCTCCCTGCCCCACTCCGAGTCCTCCCGCGACTCGGTGATCCTCCTTCCCCTCTTCCACGACATGACCGATGCGGACGTCGATCGAGTCCTGTCGGCTCTCATAGACCGGCAGTAGTACCGGTATTGAGCCACAAGCAAGCGACTTTTTCAAGATCCCCTGAAGACGAAGCGCAATTTAACCGAATTATGCTCATATGTGGTCGAACCGCTGATCCGGTGGGCGCGACGGCAGCGAATTGACGGACCCGCGCTCAGTAAGGTAACTGTACATGCCAGCTACATCTGCCAAGCCCAGAACGCCGTATGACTCCGGCAGCGACATACGCGGCGCACGAGCCGACAGCGACTACAGTGCCGGACGGGAGCATTGGAACAACGTTCGCGTTTCGTCGCCTATTCGGACCGAAGGCCGGTCTCCGGGGAGAACGATAATCTATATTGCCGCGCGGCTGCTTGTGGTGGCCGTGGGAGCAGCGGTGGTGGTTTTGCTCGAAAAACTGCTTTAATCAACCAGCCCGATGCCCCTCGGCGCTCCTGCAGGCGCCGCCCTCATAACAGACGCGATCTGTCGCCCGGCAGGCCGCAGCAGGAAACGCAGGCTGTCTCGACCTCTTCGAGACGGCCTGCGTCTTGTTTTTTGGGGGCGCCGAACCGCGCGGGCTGTTCCGATTCCGAGGTCAATCCGACGCGCGCGGCGAAACCTGGTGCAGGTTGAACCGGGAGGACAAAATGGGGAGAGAGGGCGACGGCAAGCCGGCGGCAGGCGCAGAACCGGCGCGCGAAACGGTGTCGGTAGAGGCGGCAGGGAGAAGCGCGTTCACGGCAGGCATTGCCGTAGAGGAGTGGCAGCGCCTGGCCGCGTTTGAAGTCCGAATAGCCGTCTTCGTGGAGGAGCAGCTCGTCCCGATCGAGGAGGAGTGGGATTCCTACGATCCGATCGCCACTCATATCGTCGTCTCGCTGTCGGGCGCCGAGACGCAGGATCCGGGTTCGATCATAGCCACGGCGCGGCTTTTTGAGAAGGAGGAGGGCGTGGGCAAAGTCGGGCGCGTCGCGGTTCTCAAGCCCTACCGCAGGCAGGGCGTCGGCAGCGTTCTGATGCGCTGCGCCGAGGAGATCGCCCGGCGCCGGAGATACAGAACCCTCATCCTGGACTCGCAGTGTACGGCCATCCCGTTTTACGAGCAGTTGGGGTACCGCGCGGAAGGTCCGGTGTTCCTGGACGCCGGTATCGACCACCGGCGAATGCGCAAGGAACTCACGGGCCACAACACTCTGTCTAACACCTGAAAGCTAAGCGAGCGGCATTGCCAAATCGGGCGGGCTGTGGTAAACTAAGGTAAATATGCGAGGTTTCATTTAGTTTCCGCTGCAGGTCGCTTCGCAGAGCATCCGTATTCAATCCGTTGACGTGTCTGCCGTTCGGCAGCCGACCCGACTGATCGGCCTTCTTATTTGGCTGCAGGCACAGGAGGGATCCTCAAAAGGAGGTCCACGCGAGATGGATGGGATGTTGAGCACGCGGATAGCTCAATATGATATTCGATACCTGGAAGACATGGAAGTCCGGCTCGCGTTTCATGCCGGGGGGGCCTGGGCGCTGGAAGATATCGAGGCGCTCGTGTCCGGACCGGTTGAGAGTCTTGCGGGACTGGCGCGCCAGTACAGGGCGTTGTGCACGCTGGGAGAGATTTGCCGCGCCGTTGTGGACGAATTCGAGGACTACTCGGAGACGGCCTATTGCGCGGATAAGGACGAGAACGGCGTGGCCTCAACTTACGAAGAGGCAACGCTGCGCATTAGGATGTGCGACCTCCTGGACGAGCGCTTCGCATACGTGCGCGCCATCTACGGCAAAGGCGTGCTGAACGCCTGAACGAAGAGCCTGCCGGGCTTCGTAAGCCGCTTCCGGTTACGATCCCAGTGCGCCGACCGAGCGCCGGCCGGATGCCGTTGCGGCGAATCGTATTTCGCTTCTACAAGAGGAGCCTGTTGAGGCTCCTTTTTTAGTGTCTGCTTGCATCGGACCTCGCCGCCGGCAGGCGCCGCGTCATGTTTCGGCCTCGTGCGAATGAGCGGACGGGGTGTGCTCATGGCTATGCAGAACGCGGCCGTGGCGATGCGCCCCCGGATCGATGAGATTGACCCGAGTTAGAAGCTGCAGGTCCGGCAGGATGTCGGGAAGCGCTCCCTGGGCCGCAATCCGATGCTGCTCGTCGAACACTATCAGGCGGTCTGCGATCTCCGGCAGGATGTTAAGATCGTGCGTCGCCGTGACGATCGTGTAGCCGGCCGCGCTGAGAGCCGTGAGCAGATCGACGAGCCAGCGCTGCGTGCGCGGATCCAGGCCGGCGCTCGGCTCGTCCAGCAGCAGGACATCCGGCGTCATGATGAGCACGCCGGCGAGCGCGGCCTTGCGCTGCTCGCCGGTCGAAAGCTCGTAGGGCGCCCGCTCCAGCAGGCGTTTCAGCCCGAACAGCGCCGTGATCTCGCCGAGGCGATGCTCCAGCTCGTCGTCCGCCAGCCCCATCTGCCTCGGCCCGAAGAGAATGTCGTCGCGCACAGTCGGGCAGAAGAGCTGGGCCTCGGCGTTCTGAAACAGGTAGCCCACGCGGCGTCGAAAGAGGCGAGCGGAGGCGGCATCGCGCATGCCGGCCTCCGTCAGAGGTTTGCCCCAGGCCTCTACGCTGCCCGATTTCGCGAAGAGGATGCCGGCCATGAGGCGAAGCAGCGTGCTCTTGCCGCAGCCGTTTGCGCCTAGAATCGCCACCGTCTCGCCGGCGCTCACCGCGAGCGTCGCGCCGCAGACGGCCTCCTCGCCCTCGCGGTAGGAGTAGCTCACGTCGGTGAGCCTGAAGATCGGATCACCGGATACGTTTGCCTCGTCTATCCCGGATTCGGCCGGTCCAACGGTTGCCATATCTCACTCCCGGGGCAGCGCGCACGAGCGCGCCCACATCCGCAGCGCTGCAATCCGAACGCTCAGCGCATTCCGTATCTATATCCCAGGGCGACGGCCGCGAGCACGATCGCCGCCGCCAGCCAGACCGAGTCCAGCGGCGACCAGCGCGCAGGGCGGTCGGCCCGCATCTCGCCATCCCAGCCGCGCGCCACCATCGCGTCGTACACCTCTTCCGTCAGCGCCAGGGTCCGTCCAAACAGCGCGGCGATCCCTCCCGCGGCGAAGGCCCGCCCCTGCCTGTTGCTCAGCGCGCCGACCGTTCTGCACGAGCGCGCGACGAACCGCTCCTGCGCAGCCCGCATCAGGAGCTGGACATAGCGATAACAGAGCAGCAGGACGGAGACGAAGATCGCCGGAACGCCCAATCCACGCAGGCCGGAGACGAGCTGCTGCCAGGGCGTGGCGAGCGTCATCAGAGTCGCGAGGCCAACCGCGACTCCCACGCGCAGCACGAGGACTCCCACAACCTGCAGCCCGGACCAGGTCACGGCGACTTCCGGATGTCTCCACAGCGTGAGCGCGGCCGGCCCGGGCGTCACGCAGCTAAGCGCAGCGGGCGACGCGACCAGGGCGATGAAGAGCGGCGCCGTGAGCCAGACGCGAAGCAGTATCCGGCCTATCGGAAGGCGAGACAGGCGGATCATCGCGAGGGTCCAGCCGAAGAGCAGCAGCAGGACGAGCGGGCTGGCCGTGAGTCCCGCGACGAGGATGAGAAGAGATGTGCCGGCGATCTTGCAGCGCGCGTCCAGGCGCTGGAGCAGTCCGTCCCGGTGCGCCCAGCGCTCGGCGAGCATCGCGGCGTTTGCGCCGCGCGCAAACTCCTCGAGCGTGCGCTCTACGAACCTGTTTACGCGCCGGCCCGGCGCAGGAGGATGGGCATCGGCCGCTCGCTCTCGCATCCAGTCCGGCAAGACAAGGGAGTCCGGTCCGGGCACCGGGCCGGATTCCGGGACGGAATCGATCCTCGGCGCGCTCGCGGCCGCGAGCGACTCGCGCCTTCCCAGCAGCCGTCCCGCCAGGAGCAGCACGCCTGCGATGACGGCCACGCCCGCCGAGGCGGCAAGCAGATAGGCTATTCCGCCCCGGTCGGCGCCGTAGTCCTGCAGGCCGCCCACGCCTCGGTAGCTTCGCCGCTCCTGTTCGGCAAAGCCGGCAGGCACGAGATCCGATCCGGTCCGGAGCTTGATCTGAGCCGCCAGTTCGTCGCCGCTCCACTCGCCCCAGGCCGATCCCTTCGCCAGCAGGCCAAGCGGCGTCAGCGCCACCAGGGCGAGCAGGCCGATCCAGACGGTCTCCAGGCGCGCCCTGCGCAGCGCGCCCGCGCCGCCGGATCGGACGCCGTAGAGTTCGATTCCCATCGCCTGCACCGCTCGCACGGCCAGGACCGTCACGATGGCCTCCGCCGGCCCCGCGATGAGCAGATGCGTGCCGAGCATGGCCGGCAGCGTGATCCTCAGCCCGAAGGGGAAGAAGAGCGGCCTGTGCGCCGCATCGTGAAAGAGGACCGGCTGCAGACCGAGGAGCACGGCGACGACAGCCGCAGCGGCGTTCAGCCCCACATAGGCGCCGATTCCTGCGCAGAGGGCGCGCAGAGGCGAATCGGGCCGGAGCCGCGCCGAGAGCAGCCTGTAGACGGTGTAGCCGACGAAGGGGAGGACGAACGCCATCGTAAAGCAGTTGGCGCCGTAGGCCAGTATGCCGCCATCGCCGAAGAGGAGCGCCTGAACGGCGAGAGCGGTGGAGACGCCAATCGCCGCGGCCCACGGCCCAAGCAGCACCGCCAACAGCGTCCCTGCGACCGGATGCGCTGTGGTGCCTCCCAGCGCCGGCAGGTTGAACATCATTACGGTGAAGCAGAAGGCAGCCCCAAGGGCGAGAAGCGGCGCCTGGCGAGCGCCGAGCGTTCGGCGCGCCGTCCGGGCCGCGATCGCCCACACGGGCGTCATCGCGACCGCGGCGACCGCGCAGGTGGAGGGGCTCAATACGGAGTCGGGAATGTGCATGAGGCGGGATCCACGCCTATCCGGATTCATCAGATTGTAGCATATCGGCCGGGATGGCGGCCTCGCCGGACGGTCAATATTCGTCGATTGCTTGACCGCTGCCCATCGCAACAACTATAATGTAACTGACTGCTGTTGCCGAGATGAACCGGAGCTCGTGCGATCTATTGAACAAGCAAAGGAGGGTGGCTCGCGGCTTCGCAGATATTTGCCGCGAGTCGTACGGCGCCATGGCAGGTATAACCGATTTCATCACCGACTATGTGACCTGGTGCGAGCGAAAGCCGAACGGTCCCGGGCGCTACTACGTCGAGTTCACGCTGGCGACGAACCAGCCGGACTTTGCCGAAGAGGGCGGCAGCTTCGGCGGAAACGTGGTCTGCTACGCCACGGGCACGCTGGAGTTCAGCCTGGAGAAGGCGAAGAGGCGTACGGAGCATAGCTGGGCGCGCTTCGTAGGAGGCGGAACCCAGTACTTCAGCGACCGCACGGTCGACTCTCCGCCGACCAAGATGTACGAGCCGGCCCATCCCTTCGACTCGACGAAGACGGAGGCGATCGGCGTCCGCATCGACGTGCTTCTGGGCAGCGAGCCGTGCGTGAGCGTGGGCATCACGCTCGCGGATTGGGGCAACTACGAGTACGGATTCCATCCGGACTACAAGGCGGGCATCCTGTACGGGTTCAGCAATGCGATCGGCATGAACGTGCCCGCAGCCATGTACACGCTGAGTCTGAGGCGCATGTTCCAGCCGGCGCCCGCGAAGACGAAATCGATCGCGCCGCGCATCGAGCTTTCTATCCCACAAGCAGCCTTGCGCCGGTGACCACCGAGGTCACCGGCGCAAGGATTGACCGGCGATCGGAAGAGACGGACACGGCGACCGCGTTCTCGCGCTCTCGCGGCGCCTTGTAGCGCAGGGATTAACCGGCGATCGGAAGAGACGGACGCCGAGGATACCGGCCAGGGACCCGGAGGCTATCCGGCACGGCAGCGCAGCCCGATTTCGCGTCGCCGGACGGACCATGTCCGTCCTATCCGAACAGCCGTCACAGCGCGGCCCGACGGCCGGTTAGCGCTCGGAATATCCAGAGCAGAATCACGGCGCCGATGAAGGCGACGAAGATGCTCCAGAGCAGGCCGGCGCCCGCGCCGGCGCCCGCATAACCGAACGCGTGGAAGAGCACGCCTCCGATGACCGCGCCGACGATGCCTACCACCAGGTCGCCGATCACGCCGCCCGGCCCCTCGCCGGGCACCACAGCCTTCGCAAGAAAGCCGGCGACGATACCGACTACGATCCATGCCAGAATACCCATGGAAGTCTCCTTTGCCCTACCCCATCGTGGGGGTAGACGGCTCCAGCCGTAGGACGACTCGCCATGTCCGCAGGTTCGTTGCCGCTTCAGCGCCTCCGGCGGCACGCGCTATATATGCGCAGGCAGGTTTGCGCCGGCCAGGGGCAGCTCCGATTCGCCCATCAGGTACGCGTCTGCGCCCCGAGCAGCCTCGCGGCCCTCCGCGATCGCCCAGACGATGAGCGATTGGCCGCGCCGCATGTCCCCGCAGGCGAAGACGCCGGGCACGTTCGTTCCGTAGTCGGCGCCGGTCCGGACGTTGCTGCGCGCGTCCAGGTCCACGCCGAGGCCCGTCAGCAGGCCCTCGCGCTGAGGATGCACGAATCCCATCGCCAGCAGCACGAGGTCCGCCTCCAGCTCGAACTCGCTGCCCGGAACTTCGACGAACGGTCGCCGGCCGCTCGCGTCCGGCTCACCGAGATCGATCCGCACGGCGTGCAGCCGCTTCACGCAGCCCTCTTCGCCCGAGAACGCCTTCGTGGAGACGCTCCAGTCCCGGTCGCCTCCCTCCTCGTGCGCGGAGGAGGTGCGCAGGATCATCGGATAGGTCGGCCAGGGCATCGTCTCGTCGCGCTCGGCGGGCGGTCTCGGCAGGATCTCCAGTTGAGTGATCCGTTCGGCGCCCTGGCGATGCGCCGTTCCCAGGCAGTCCGCGCCGGTATCGCCGCCGCCTATTATGACGACCCGCCTTCCGCCGGCGTGGATCTCCGGAATGTATTCCGTCGATTCATCCACCGCCTCGGAATTGAGGCAGCGGTTCTGCTGCGTAAGGTAGTCCATCGCAAAATGGATGCCGTCCAGTTCGCGGCCGGGAACGGGCAGGTCGCGCGGAACGGTCGCGCCTCCCGCCAGCACGATCGCGTCGAAATCCGATCGCAGATCCGCCGCGGAGATGTCGACGCCCGCGTTTACGCCCGTCCGGAACTCCACCCCCTCCGACTCGAGCTGCGCGAGTCGCCGATCCAGCACCCACTTCTCCATCTTGAAGTCGGGAATGCCGTAACGGAGCAGGCCGCCGATCTTATCGTCCCGCTCGAACACGACGACGCTGTGCCCGGCGCGGTTCAACTGCTGCGCGGCCGCAAGTCCGGCCGGACCGGAGCCGACGACGGCGACGCGCTTTCCGGTCCTCTTCTCCGGCGGCTCGGGCACGATCCATCCCTCGTCCCATCCGCGCGTGGCGATCGTCTCCTCGACGCGCTTGATCGCGACGGGGTCCTGGTTGATGCCGAGCACGCAGGACGCTTCGCACGGGGCAGGGCAGAGCTTGCCGGTAAACTCGGGGAAGTTGTTGGTGGCGTGGAGCATGGCAAGCGCCTCGCGCCACTGGTTCCGGTAGACGAGATCGTTCCAGTCGGGAATGACGTTGCCGAGCGGGCAGCCCTGATGACAGAACGGAACGCCGCAGTCCATGCAGCGCGAGGCCTGACGGCGCAGTCTCTCCTCGGAAAAGTCCAGGTATACCTCGCCCCAATCCTTCACGCGTTCGGAAACGGGCCTGCGCCCCGCGTTCTCTCGATTATGCTTAAGAAATCCCTTCGGGTCCGCCATAAACTCTCCAGACCGCGCCCGCCCGACTCACGTCCCGGCTATCCGGCAGTGCTGTGATCGATATACCAAACAAACCGATTCGTCGCTCCGGCTCTCGCTCGCGCCGGGGTCGTGCCGTTCTATGCGAGGCCGTCCCGGCGGCCATCCCGGAAGCCGTCCCGGCGGCCGTGCGCCCGCCGTGCGCCCGTCGAGGTTCACTACGCCGTCGGCTGCGCCGCCTTCGCCTCCGCGGCAAGCAGGGCCTGCGCATGCCGATACTCGATCGAGACCACCTTCCAGAACTGCCGGATGCACTCGTCCCAATCCTTCAGGATCGAGTCGGCGCGATCGCTCAGAGTATAGCGGCGATGCGTCTCGACGAGGGAGCGGACGATCTCCACGTCCTCGGGATCCGTCACTCGCTCCAGCTCGGTCAGGCCGTGGTTGGAGTTGAACCGGCACGGGAACTCGTTCAACGGGTCCCAGACGAAGGCGGCGCCTCCGCTCATACCGGCGGCGAAGTTCCTGCCGGTCCGGCCGAGCACCACCACCGTGCCGCCCGTCATGTATTCGCAGCCGTGGTCGCCCGTCCCCTCCACTACGGCTATGGCGCCGCTGTTGCGAACGGCGAACCGCTCGCCCACCACTCCCCTCAGGTACACCTCGCCGCTCGTGGCGCCGTACAGCAGCGTGTTGCCGGCGACGATGTTCTCGGCAGGATCGAAGCGCGATTCCCGTGGCGGATAGACGACGATCCGTCCGCCGGAAATCCCCTTGCCAAGATAGTCGTTGGCATCGCCCTCGAGGATCATCGTGACGCCGTGGGCAAGGAACGCGCCGAAGCTCTGGCCTGCCGAGCCGGTGAACTTCATGCAGATCGTATCGTCCGGCAGGCCCTCCTCCCCATGCTTCATGGCGATGATGCCGGAGAGCATCGTGCCGACCGTCCGGTTCTTGTTATAGATCGGCATGTCCACCGTAACGGGCGCGCACGCCTCAACGGCGGCCTTCGTTCTGTCGATCAGCTCATAGTCGATCGCGCTCTCGAGGCCGTGGTTCTGGGTCGTCACGCAGCGGATTGCGACGTCGTCCGGAACCTCCTGGCGTGTCAGCAGCGGCGTGAGGTCGAGACCCTTCGCCTTCCAGTGATCCGTCGCGTCGCGAATGTCGAGCATGTCGACGCGCCCTACCATCTCGTCGACCGTGCGGAAGCCCAGCTCGGCCATGATCTCGCGCAGCTCTTCGGCCACAAAGGTGAAGTAGTTGACCACGTCCTCCGGCCGCCCGGCGAAGCGCCCCCTCAGAACAGGGTCCTGGGTGGCGATGCCGACGGGACATGTGTTGAGATGGCAGACGCGCATCATGACGCAGCCCAACGCCACGAGAGGCAGCGTGGAGAAGCCGAACTCCTCCGCTCCGAGCAGCGTCGCGATCGCAACGTCGCGTCCGGTCTTGAGCTGACCGTCCGTCTCGACGCGGATCCGGCCGCGAAGATTGTTCTTCACCAGCACCTGCTGCGTCTCGGCCAGTCCCATCTCCCACGGAATGCCCGCATGCTTGATGCTGGACATCGGCGAAGCGCCCGTGCCTCCGTCGTGGCCGCTAATCAGCACGTGGTCCGCGTGAGCCTTCGCGACGCCGGCCGCAACCGTTCCCACCCCGACCTCCGCAACGAGCTTGACGGAGATCCGCGCCTCCGGATTGACGTTCTTGAGGTCGAAGATGAGCTGCGCCAGATCCTCGATCGAGTAGATGTCGTGATGCGGCGGCGGCGAGATGAGCGTGACGCCCGGCGTGGTATGCCGAACGCGGGCGATGTACTTATCGATCTTGCGGCCGGGCAGCTCGCCGCCCTCGCCCGGCTTCGCGCCCTGCGCCATCTTGATCTGCAGCTCGTCGGCGTTCACCAGGTACTCGGCGGTCACGCCGAAGCGGCCGGAAGCGACCTGCTTGATGGCGCTGCGGCGATTGTCGTGATAGCGCACCCGGTCTTCGCCACCTTCGCCGGTATTCGATT
>Ga0181529_10007936_pt1 | contig 10459 bp, 3 predicted proteins | sample PEATcosm2014_Bin_36_FD_119763 | JGI IMG/M metagenome (GOLD analysis project Ga0181529, IMG submission 119763) | Peatland microbial communities from MTU Mesocosm Facility, Houghton, MI, USA - PEATcosm2014_Bin10_30_metaG | ecosystem: Environmental > Terrestrial > Soil > Wetlands > Peat | place... | reverse complement strand
GCGTCTGGCTCCCCGCCGTCAGCACCCCGCCCGCTGGCGAGTAGGTGAAGGTTCCAGCCACCGGTGAGCTGGCGTTCAGTTGCGTTGCGCTGAGCGCCGTACCGTAGGTGATCGCCGCTGGCGCAACCCATGTGATCGAGGGCGTGGCTTGCGTCACTGTCAGCGTACCGGCGACATATTGGAAGGTGTAGTTGGATGCGGCCAAGCTGCCTTGAGAGCAGGTGATGGGGTAAGTAGTCACTGGACTGGAAGTTGTGGCCGTGGTGGTGCAGGAGGCCTGGCCGCTCACTACTGAAGACGGATCGTTATTCAGGAAACCGGCCACCTGGTAGGTGAAGGTTGGATTGTCCTGCCCGAAGATGCGCGAGAAGCTATCCGCGGTTACGGTCAGCACGGCAGGATCCACCGTGAGCGTCACCGTTGCCGAGTTGCCCGCATAGGTGGCCGGATCGGAGGGCGTGAAGGTGGCCGTCAGGTTCACTGTTCCCACCGGGAGAACCGCACCCGTGGGGAAGCTGTAGGTGAAGGTGCCGGCGATTGGATTATTGTTCACATCCACCGCCGCTGCGTTCAGTTGCGCACTTGCCAGTGCCGTACCGTAGACGAACTCGGTTGGGCTGGGCATCCAGTTGATGGTGGGGACGTTGAGGTTGACAGTTTCAGTAGCCAGCGGCGAACTGCTGCCGCCATAGTTGCCGTCTGTGTCAACGAAGGTGGCAGTCAGGCTGTGCGAACCGGCAGTCAAGGTTGGCACGGTCAGCACTGCCGTGTAAGGCGCAAAGTCTCCCACCAAGTTGACGGTGCCGATCTGGGTCGGGCCGTCAAAGAAGACAACCGTCCCCGCCGGAGGCAGTGCATTGCCCGGAGAGGCGGGCGTTAGGGTGGCAGTCAGCGTCACCGGCTGACCGACATTGACGGTGCTCGACGAGGCCGCCAGCGTTACTGATGTCGCGTCCTGGGTCACTGCGTAGGAAAGCGTCGCCGAGGTTGAGCCGATGAAGTAGTTGTCGCCGCTGTAGACCGCATACAGGCTATGCGCGCCGGGAGTCAGCGTGGCGATCTGGAACGGAACCGGCTGGCTGCACGAGGCGCCATTCAACGCTACCTGTGCACCTGAGGCGCTGCCGTCCACAAAGAACTGCACGCTGCCGGTGGGGCACTGCGGCGTGGAGGCCATGCCCAGGGTGAAGTACACCGTTGTGCCGTAGGGCGTGGTCGCAGGCATGCCGGCCATCAGCGTAAAGTTCAGCGCCGGGTCGAGCTGATTGATGGTCAGCGTGCCGCTCTGCTGGCCCGCGTAGTTGGGATCGGCCACCGTTGCAACCACGGTGTAGCTGCCGGGGTTGGTGGGCGCCGTCGCACTCGGTCCGTATGCGGCGCCGTTGATGCCGGTGTAGCTGGAGACGATTGCGAGCCCATTCGGCGCGGTCGTCACCGTTGCAGGCTCGGGTTGACCGCTATAGTTCTGGGTCAGGTTGCTTAGCGTGACCAGAGCCGGGGCCGGAGTGATGGTGAACCCTGCGGTGCCGTAGGTGATGTTGTAGTTCGCCAGAACGGCGGTCGGGCTCAAAGTCGCGCTGATGGTGTACGGGCCGCCCAGCACTGTCTCGCCAGCTGTGCGGCTGTAGGTTGCGGTCACACCGTCTGCAGCGAGAAAGCCGCTCAGAGTTCCGGTCAACGACGGGTCAGCCGTGCCATATACCTTTGACCCTGGGTTTGGAGTCACCGAAGCTGCTGCCTGGTTCACCGTCAGGTTAACCGTGGCCGCAACCGTTGTGTAATCCGTGGAGTCGTTGGGCGTGAAGAGCACCGACAGCGTTTGGTTGCCGGCTGGCAACACACCGCCCGCGGGCGTGTAGCTGAAGGATCCAGCTACTGTCGAGCCAGCGTTGAGTTGTGCAGCGCTTAGAGCTGTTCCGTAGGTGATTGCCGCAGGCGTGGCCCAGGTGATTACCGGCGTTGCCTTGTTGACGATCAGGTTTACCGTAGCTGTAGCCGTGGTGTAGTCGCTGGAGTCGGTTGGTGTGAGAATAACCGAAAGCGTCTGCGACCCTGCGGACAACACTGTGCCGGCGGCCGGTGTGTAGGCGAAGCCGCCCGCGACGGTCGAGCTGGCGTTCAGCTGTGCGCCGCTCAGAGCCGTCCCGTAGAAAATCGGCGCGGGAGCGGCCCAGGTGATTGCCGGCGTGGCCTTGTTGACGGTCAGGTTCACCGTGGACGTGGCCGTGGTGTAGTCGCTGGAGTCGGTTGGCGTGAGAATAACCGAAAGCGTCTGCGACCCTGCGGACAACACTGTGCCCGCGGCAGGTGTGTAGGCGAAGCCGCCAGCCACCGTCGAGCTGGCGTTCAGCTGTGTGTCACTGAGCGCCGTGCCGTAGGTGATCGCCGCAGGCGTGGCCCATGTAATGGAAGGCGTAGCCTTGTTGACCGTCAGATTCACGGTCGCCGTCGCGGTTTTGTAGTCGGTGCTATCGGTTGGCGTGAAGGTCACCGACAGCGTGTGGGAGCCGGCCGTCAATACGCCGCTTGCCGGTGTGTAGCTGAAGGTTCCCGCCACATTTGCGGTTGCATCCAGTTGCGTCGAGCTGAGTAAGGTGCCATAGGTGATGGCGGCGGGCGTGGGCCAAGTAATGACCGGCGTGCCCTGCGTGGCCGTTCCGCTGAGCGGCGCAACCTGCAGGGTCCCCGCCACGTTCAGCGTGTTGTCAGTGACTTCCGCATTGCCCGTCTGCGCGCCCACGGCGGTGGGGTTGAAGACCGCCCCGATCTGGCAGCTTCCACCCGAAGCCAGCGAGCCGGCGGCGCAGGTGTTGGTCGGTCCGCCCAGGCTGAACATCCCGGAGGCTGTGTAAGAAGAGATGATCAGCGGTGCGTTGCCGTCGTTTTCCAGCTCGACGCTCTGCGAGGAGTTGCTGCTGGCGCCGACTGGTGTATTCGCAAACGTGATGCTGGGCGCTGTGGTGCGGCTGTAGGCGGCGATGCTGGCGTCGTTACTGAGAATCGTGAACAGATTGCCGCTGCCGTCGATCACCAGGCCGCGCGAACCCAAAGCGGGAAGCGTGGTGAGCGCGTATCCGGCGGCTGCATAACGCAGCACATTGCTTGCGCCGCTGTAGTTGGTCACGTAGATGTTGCCGGCCGGATCCAGGGCAATCCCGTGCGGATTATCCATGGACTGTCCGCTCACCAGCGTGGCCATGCTGCCCGCCCCGGTGGAACCCGCGGGCAGTTTGTAGAGCGTGTTGGTGTTGAAGTCCGGCGCGAATACGTTCCCCGCAGGATCCACCGCCATAGCCACAAAGCGATGCCCCAGGCCGCCCGGAACCAGTTGCGTGATGGCATGGGTGACCGCGTTCACCTCTTCGATGGCGCCGGCATTGGAGGCATAGCAACTGAAGTACAGGTTGCCCGCGCCATCCACCTCGAGGTTATCGTCGCTGCCGCAGGTGCCGGTAACCAGGGTGATGACGGGCAGTTTGCCCCCGACCAGTTCGTAGACGGTTTCAGCATTCGTAGACCCCACGAAGAGGTTGCCCGCGCCATCCACGGTGGTAGCTCCCGAACCGGGGCTGGGGACGGTGGCGAGCGTGGTTACCGTATTGGTGCCAGCCGCGATCTTGTCCACCTTGCCGTTGCCGGTCTCCAGCACGTACAGGTTGCCGTAGCCGTCCGCGCTCAACCCGCGCGGGGTGGCCAACCCGCTGACGCTCAGGTTCTGCGTAGCGGTGGTAAACAGGGCCAGCGGGCCGGTGCCGGTTCCGCTCAAATACGACGTGCCCAGAACCGCCCCGGCGCTGGTTTCCAGCACCACCGCGCCAAGGCGAGCGCCTGGGGAAGTGGGCGTAAAGGTATATTCCACCGAGCAGGCCTGCCCGGCCGTGTAGGCCGCTCCCAGCACGCAGGTGCCGCCCGGCGCCGCGTTGAAGTCCAGCCCCGTCGCGCCCTTGGTCACAACATTGATGGATCCCAGCGTGCCCGCGGTGGTGAAGGTCACAACGGCTGTTTGGGCGGGGCTGGTAGTGCCCGCCGGCTCGGTCGGCGCCGCGTAGGAGGTCGGCGCAGGGTTTACTACGACGCTGACTCGCACAGGAGACGCCGCCAAATAATCTGCATTGCCTGGCTGGTCGGCTTCTACCACCACCGTGCCAGCGCCAACAAACGTCAACGTTGACCCAGTAAGGGTTGCGGGGCCGCTAATCACCGAATATGTCACGGGCAAGGCGGCATTTGAGGTTGCCGTCAGCGTGACGGAGGCCGAGCCATTCACCACCGGAGTCGGGGGTTGGGGGAAGGCAATAGCCTGTGCAGCTGGGCTGATGGTCAAAGTGACTGTTGCCGTGGCCGTGTTGTAGTCGATCAAGTCAGTCGGCGTAAGAGTGACCGACAGCGTCTGCAATCCGCCGGACAAGACCGTTCCCGCGGCTGGCGTGTAGGCAAAGCCGCCTGCAACCGTCGAACTGGCGTTGAGCTGTGTGCCGCTGAGCGCCGTTCCGTAGGTGATTGCGGCTGGTGTGGCCCATGTGATCGAGGGCGTGGCCTTGTTGACGGTCAGCGGCACGGTGGTCGTGGCCGTGGTGTAGTCGGTCGTGTCGGTCGGCGTGAGGGTGACCGATAACGTCTGCGATCCGGCGGACAACACTGTTCCGGCGGCCGGCGTGTAGGCAAAGCTGCCCGTAACCGTCGAACTGGCGTTGAGCTGTGTGCCGCTGAGCGCCGTTCCGTAGGTGATCGCGGCAGGTGTCGCCCACGTGATCGTGGGCGTGGCCTTGTTGACGAACAGGTTCACCGTAGCCGTAGCGGTGGCGTAATCGGTGGAGTCAGTCGGTGTAAAAGTTACCGACAGGGTCTGGGTACCAGCCGTCAGCACCGTACCGGAGGCAGGCGTGTAACTGTAGGTTCCAGCGACATTCGCCGTCGCATCCAGTTGCGTCGCGCTCAGCGCCGCACCGTATGTGATTGCTGCGGGTGTGGCCCACGCGATCGTGGGCGTGGCCGCGATGAATGCGACGGTCGCCGAGTTGCTGCTGGAAGCAAATGTGTTGGCCACCCCACTATAAGATGCAGTAATGGTGTGCGTGCCCAGGCCCGAAAGCACCACGTTGGTCAACGTGGCGACGCCGCCTGAGAGCGTTACCGGATTACCGCCATTCAATGGAACAGTGCTGCCGCCAAGAGTATCCGTAAATGTTACTGTGCCTGTGAGAGAATTGGCCGGCGTGGTGGTGTCGCTAACCGTGGCGCTAACCGAGGCGAGAACATTGCCGTAGGCCACGGAACTTGCCGAGGGCTGAACCGTGACGCTGGTAGCGTCGGAAGCGATGCCCGCGAGGGAAATGCTCTGCGTTGTGCCAGCCACCCCGGTGCTGTTGTCCGTGATCACCACGCTGCCGCTGTTGGAACCGGCAAACGCAGGCGTGAAATCAACGGCCAGTTTGCATGTGGCGTCCGCTGCCAGGGAGCCTGCCGATCCTGAAGCCGGCACCACCGGGCAAGTAGTGCTCGAATCGTTGTGGAAGCCTGCGGCGAAGCTCGGATTGGTTCCTGTCCCCGGCACAGAAATGCTGAGCGAAGCGTTGCCCAGGTTGGTCATTGAGACCACCTGCGGGCTATCGGCGCTCTGGCTGCCCACAGCCGTAGTTTCAAAGCTCAAGGACAGCGTTGAGGCGGCGCTCACCTTGCGAATGCGATTGGTGGTTTCAGCAATGTAGAGGTTCCCAGATGAATCCAGGGCCACACTCTTGGGGTTGTTGAGTTGTGCGCTGGTGGCCGCGCCGCCGTCGCCGCAGACCGCGGTGGATGGGTTGCAGGCGCTGCCGCTGCCTGCCGCCGTTGAGATTTTGTTGTTTGCCGCCGAGACCACACGGATGGTGTTGTCCACGGAGTCCGCGATATAGAGATTACCCGCCGAATCGGCTGCCGCTGCCAACGGGAAGTTCAATTGGGCGCTGCTCGCCGCTCCGCCGTCCCCGCAAGGATAGCTGGTGCAGGCAGTTCCGTTGCCGGCGATGGTTGTGATGACCCCGGTAGATGCGCTAATCGCTCTGACCCGGTTGTCGTTGCCGTCGGCGATGAGATAGTCGCCCGAATTATCTACGCCGACGCCCGTGGGGCCATTGAGCTGCGCGCTGGTGGCCTGGCCGCCATCTCCGCAAGCTGCGGTTGAATCACTGCATGGGGTTCCTGTCCCGGCAACAGTCGTGACAATGCCGGTGTTCAGGTTGACGCTGCGGACGCGATTGTCGCCGAAATCCGGAAACACGAGATTGCCAAACTGATCGACGGCCGCGCGGCCATATCCCTGCATATTGAATGTCGCAGAAGTTGCCAAACCGTTGTCGCCGCAGGCTGCTGTCGAACTCGCACATGCCACGCCAGTGCCGGCAACGGTCGAGATGACTCCAGTGCTTCCACTCACCACGCGGATGCGGTTTGCCTGGGCATCGACGATATAGAGGTTGCCTGCGCCATCCATGGCCAGGCCGTTGACAGACGTAAAGGTTGCACTGGTCGCAGCACCGCCATCGCCGCAGGTTGCAGTCGCGGCGCACGTTGCGCCGGTGCCGGCTATGGTTGCGATGGTCCCAGCCGGGGTGACCTTTCGAACCACGGTATCGTTGCTGTCCGCAATATAGAGATTGCCCGCCGCATCGATCACAACGCTGTTCGGGTTGTTCAGCGTGGCGCCGGTTGCCGGGCCGCCATCGCCGCAGGAACTGAGGCTACCGCTGCAGGTTCCGCCGGTGCCAACGTAGCTGGAGATGACTTCAGGCGTGAATGAGGCCACCGGGCCCAGTCCAACTCCATAGAGGTAATTTGTACCCAGAACAGTACCACCTGGTCCCTTGAGAACAAGCGCGCCGGTTCTTAGACCCGCGGCCTTCGGGGTAAAGGCCACATTCACGACGCAACTGTTCCCAGCCGCATAGTTTGTGCCCGCTACGCAGGTGCTGCCTGTGCCGGCCGCAATATCGAGTCCGGTGGCGCCCTCTGTAGCCAGCGAGAAACTGCTCAGGGTGGTGGCAGATACGAAAGTCACATTGATTGCCACGGTCGGAGCCGCGGTGCCGACCGCGTAGGTTCCGAGATTGTGCGGCGCAGAGCCCCCGCTCCAGATCACAGCCTTCGCTGCGCCCGTTCCGCTAAAGCCGTAAAGCTGACCGATCTTGTTGACCGTGAGCGAGGTGATGCTCGAAATGGACGCATAGGTGCTTTGCAGATAGGTGCTGCCTGAAGGGACCAGCACGTTGATGGTGCCCTTGGTGTAGTCGCTCACCCAGACATCTCCCCCAAAATCCACCGCGGTTGCCGATGGACTGGTCCATCCGGAACCGAGACTGGAAACGGAGTAGCTGCTTCCCGACTTCGTCAACTTGTAGACCGCCGCCGTTGCGTTTGAAATGCCGTCGCTTTCCGGGCCATAGGTTGGACCCGAGGCAACGTAAAAGTTTCCGGCGGTGTCCATGGACAGCCCCGAGGTATCCTTCAGCCTCGTGTCCGTATAGAGCGTTGTCTGCGTGTATGTGCCGCCGCTCGGGGCCAGTTCCACAATCGAGCCCGTTCCCGCGTCCAGGACATACACATTGAAGTTGGTGTCTACTGCAACAGAGGTCGGAGAGGTCCACCCAGTTCCGATGTCCGTTGGCGCGCCACTGTTGGCGAATGTCGTGTAGCCACTCACGTAGGTGTATTTTTGAACAACATGGGCGCCAGGGTCTGCCCGGTAGAGGTTGTTGGCCGAGTCAATCGCCATGCCCATGACGTTGCTTCCAGTGCCGTTAATGAGTACCTCGCCAGACAGTATCGGGTTCCCGTTGGCGTCCACTGGAACGTAGGCAAGGTTTGCCGTGCCTGTGACGTAAAGGCCCCCGGAGGCATTCGCCACAATCGCCTGGGGATAGGTGACTGAAGTCTGTTGGTAGGAGGTGAACGCTCCAAAGAACTTGATGTTCTGAGCGGTTGCCGCATCGGTAGATGCAAGGCCTGCAAGAGCAACCAATAGAGTTGGCAACAGACAATTCGGCAGTTTGCAGAGGCCCCTCGCAAGTTGCGATAGAGAAGTTCTCGTCATTGGAATGCTCCTTAGCCTGGACAGAAATAGCGCTTCGTTGAAGGAGTGCCCGATTCCTCCGATGGCAGACGCCCGTCCTTCGAGGACAGAGCCTGGATTGCAGCGAGAACCATCTGGTGCTAGTAGCGAGGGGCGGACAGGGACCTATGCGACGGCAGGAGCAGCGAGCGGGGCTGCGAGCATGAGCCGGTGCGGAGCGAGATGGATTTGGGCCCTACGGAGTAAAGTCGCGTGTGCGATTGAGCCGCAACGATGCGGACGGTATGGTGAACAGGCAAATCGCCTGGCGACAACTCCCGGCAACCCCCGAATGGAAGCCAAGCAATGCTGGAATCGTCCCGGCACGCACAGTCCTGCATACTGCCGGATTACCCGGCACAGGAGCCAACGAACTCATTGTGAAACCTCCCGCGACGGTGTGTAGACCAGGAGTCCTGGGGGAAGCTGGAATTTTCTCGTCGCGAAACTCTCGGGATTTTGAATCCCTTAGCTCAGATATAGCCACACCGGAGTCTCATAAGCAAGGGAAATCTCGTTTTGCAATAACAATTTTCTTGCGAGGGCAATCGGAAGCGGGTCCATCCAACATCCAGATGCAATTGGAAGACTGGCCTTGGCGGGCACGAATCCCAGCAGGAACCGCCCGCGGTTCATAGAGCTTTGGGTCTTCAAGAGCGGCCAGCGGCGCATTCTTGGCCGGGGCGAGAAACTGTAACCGCGGACCGTGCCCTCTGCACAGGGCCAGACTGGAATCGGTTCGCCGTCAGGTGCAATCTGCTCCTTGAGGGGAGAAGCCGCATAGGCCGTTGGGAGGCCGCGCGTCATGGCTCCCTATTCTGCCGGATAAGCGTAGCGTAGACCATGCAAAAGCAATTCGAGCAGACCGGATTGGTTGATGCGCTCCTGGTCAACTGGTCCCTGAAGCAAGCGGGCTTCGCGCGCCCGTTTGACCGATGCATGCACCTCGCAGGGATTGAGGTGTAATTGCCGAGCAAGACGGAGGTAGGTGGGCCTCTCCGGTTCAATAGAGAGCTTGAGCAACACGAGAATGTCCTGCGGCTTCAGCATGGCTCCAGAGTAGCGAATACCCGCTCATTATTCACGATGATTGAATATCGAACGGAGCTTGTGCTGTTTTTCTGAGTGCTTTCCCTGTTCGCGGCAGTTGACCGCCGGGGTTAGAACCCTGGGCGACTTAACGGAAGTGGTCTCTTTGAATATGGCCTCAGGCCTTCCGTCAACGGTTTGATCACTTCTTCGGCGCGAACGCGCACGCACCGGGCAGTCTGTTCAGCACGTTCCGGCCCAGCTCGATAAGCCCATCGCTTTGCTTCGCGAGTGGATCGTCATTGCGAACGACCAGATAGTTGCGGCCCCGGGCGGCGAGTATCTCGGCTGGCGTGACACTGGCAATGCAACCGCCGGCAAGTTCCTTCTCGGCATTGGGACGGCGGCTACCCTGGTAGATGTGCGACGCGCCCGTGGCGTCGTTCATCTCGTAAAGTTCCACGATATAGCGCTCATTGCCACGGGCGTACCGCCGGACGTAGAGCTTGGAGAAGCCCTGATTCACGTAGAGGTCAGCCCCGCCATCTATATATGTGTACAGCGTTGCGCCCGTGTAGCTCTCCGGTTGATCGACATCTGCAAGACCGCCGAGCGCCGCGCCCGAAGGCAAAGGGCCAGTCCCGCGGCATGCCCAAAGGGCGAGCAACAGCGTGCACGCTACCGCGGCGCAGCCAATTCGTCTCATACGCGGATCTCCACAACCTTGACGGTGTCCAGGTCCGCATTACCCAGGCCGAGCGCGACCGCGTGCTTAAGCTGCGGAGTAATCATGTCGGGGTTGAACGTGTTGTCGTGCTGCGCCAGGAGGCGAGCGCAATAGGCGTCGACCGCCACCATGTCGCCGCTGAGGATGATCTTGTTGACGCCGGGCACCACCTCGGCTCCTCCGCCCAACCCCGGACCACTCCGAGCCAGGATCGCGCGGGCGTCCACGATGTGGAGCTGCGGCTTTACCGCGTCGGCAAAATGGACCAAGCGCTGCTGCATCAGCCCGGACCGGCCATCGATGTCCTTGGTATGAACGAGCATCCGGTCAGCCATGGCCACCGAGCCGAAATGCATCTTCAGTGCGCAGGTGAAGTTTACGTACGTATGGCGCTTGACCACGGGCAGGCTGACGACGATCGGCGCCTCGTGCAGAATTCGGTGCACAGCCACCGGCTTTGCGACCGACCATGACGGGTTCCGGACAAAGACGAACTCGTCCGGATCCAGGAAATCCCGTGCGAGAACAGGCACGCCGCCCTGCGTGAGCTTGTCCAGGACGCCCAGGCGTCGCAGGATGTGTTCAGGCGCTGTGCCCGCGCTCAGCCGGGTCCCATG
>Ga0181529_10007930_pt1 | contig 10465 bp, 7 predicted proteins | sample PEATcosm2014_Bin_36_FD_119763 | JGI IMG/M metagenome (GOLD analysis project Ga0181529, IMG submission 119763) | Peatland microbial communities from MTU Mesocosm Facility, Houghton, MI, USA - PEATcosm2014_Bin10_30_metaG | ecosystem: Environmental > Terrestrial > Soil > Wetlands > Peat | place... | reverse complement strand
TGGGAGGTCTACTGGGTCATCCAGGGCTTCGCCGCCTGGATCATCGCCCCCGCCGTGATGGCTCTCCTCTTTGTCCCTCACCTCGGTGCGATCCTGACCGAAGCCTGGCACGCCAACCCCCACAACATCGGCCTCGTCATTCTCTTCGGCGCGCTCTGGGGAGTCGGCGGACTCACCTTTGGCCTGGCCATCCGCTACCTCGGCTTCGCCCTCGGATACTCCATCGCTCTTGGCCTCTGCATGGTCTTCGGAACACTCGTCCCGCCCATCTATCACGGCCAGATCATGGCCATCGCCCACACTCACTCCGGCCAGGTAACCCTCTTCGGAGACCTCATCTGCTTCATCGCGGTCGCGGTCAACGGCGCAGCCGGTCTCTCCAAGGAAAAAGAGATTGACCCGGAAACCATGATCGAGTCCGGTGAGCAGAACTTCTCCTTCGGCAAGGGAATTGTCATCGCTATCATGGCCGGCCTCATGAGCGCTTTCTTCGCCTTCGGCCTGGACGCCGGGGCCCCCATCGCCGCCATCACAAAGCCCCATCTGCTCGCCGCCGGTCGCCTAGACATCTGGCAGAACCTCCCTGTCCTCATCGTCATCCTCTGGGGAGGGTTCCTCACCAACGTCGTCTGGTCAGCCATCCTCATCTTCAAGAACAGCTCTTTCCGCCAGTTCGCCGGAGAGCCCGGAGTCAACCCCATGCGCGCCGCCCCCACCGCGGGCGACACCCTGGTCGACTTCGACCCCCTCGACGCCTCCACCTTCGACCGCATCGCGCCGCACACCCTGGTCGCAAACTACCTCTTCGCTGCCCTTGCAGGCATCATCTGGTACTTCCAGTTCTTCTTCAACTCCATGGCCAAGACCAAGATGGGCATCTACGACTTCTCCTCGTGGACCCTCCTCATGGCCTCCATCATCATCTTCGCTACACTCTGGGGCCTTCTGCTCAAGGAGTGGAAGGGAACCAGCGCCCGCACCAAAGCTCTGGTCACCGCCGGCCTAGCCCTCCTCGTCGGCTCCATCCTCATCATCGGCTACGGCAACTACCTCCTCTCGCTTCACCAATAGAAGTTCAACGGATAAACCGTCATTCTGGCGAAGCCAGAATCTCAGTATTTGTCCTTCAAACCAGCAAAACGCCCCATCCTTCCCTCTGAAGAATGGGGCATTTTCTTGCTAAGCATTAATGCGGGTGCCCCATCCATCGCGGTTCTATCGCGATGGATGGGATGCGATCCCTTACTGCGCCGCCGCGTACCCCCGCTCCCGCATCCACTTGATCAGCATCTCCGTCCATGGACTCAACTGCGGGTTCGCCGGTGCCAGCCCAGACCCATGCCCCCCATGCTGGAACAGGTGCATCTCCGCCGGAACCCCAGCCTTCACCAGGGCCTCGTAGAACATCACGCTGTTCATGATCGGAACCGTTCGGTCGTCGGTCGTCGAAAACAGGAACACCGGCGGCGTCTGCGCCGTCACATGCAGCTCCGCAGACATCTCATCCACCTCCGCCTGTGTCGGCGTATCGCCCAGCAGATATTGCTTTGACCCGCGATGCACGTACGGCGCCTCCATCGTAATCACCGGGTAGCACAGGATCAGGAAGTCCGGTCGGCTGCTCTCCCGCTCGATCGCATCCGCCGCCGCGTTCCCCGCGTCGAAGTGCGTCCCTGCGGTCGCCGTCAGGTGTCCGCCCGCCGAAAATCCCCACATCCCGATATGGTCCGCCGTCACGCCATACTCCGCCGCGTGCGCCCGCACCATCCGGATCGCCCTCTGCGCGTCGCCCAGCTCAATCGGATTGTTGTATTTTGTCCCCAGCCTGTACTTCAGCACGAACGCCGCAACCCCGCGCGCGTTCAGCCAAGCAGCCACATCCGACCCCTCATGCACCATCGACAGATGCTGATACCCACCTCCCGGCGCAATCACCACCGCGGTCTTCGTCGGGTTCGCCGCCGGAAGATACGCCGTGATCGACGGCTTGTCCTCATCCGCCACGCCCAGCGCTCCCGGCGCTCCCTCCGGCCACAGCAACATCGGCACCGGGCCGTTCGCCGCCGCCGCGACCGTCTGCGGCACCGCTGGAGCCTGCCCCAACCCCACAACCCCACTCATCGCAGCCGCAATCGTACACACAGCCAAAAGTCCACTCCGACGCATCATCCCTCCCCATTAAACTCCGCGCTCCATCCTACCCGCATCCGCCAATGCGCGTCATTCTGACCCTGAGCTTGTCGAAGGGGCAGAATCTCTGTAGTTGTCTTTCGGATGAATAAACAGCCGCATTCACGGTGCCCAGCAATTTACAAAGCTCGCCCCCGCTCCCGTCTTCACAACCACCTCGCGACACCCCGCCGGAACCACCACCGCACGCCCCATCGGCAGTTCCACAGCCTCGAATCCCTCGCCCGCAACAGTAGCCAACCCCAAAATCCCTACCACGCACCCCGCCCCATCCACCGGCACAATCGCCTCGTCCCCCGCCGCAACGTCATACCGGTCCACCACAAAATATTTCTGCCCGATCAGCCGCACAAATCCATCCATTGCCCGTGGCTTCACTTTGCCCGCCGCCGTCCGCGTCTTCAGCGCGCGCAACCCCTGCTCCAGGTGCAGCTCCCGCCCTCTTCCGTAGTCGTACAGCCGGAACGTCGCATCACTGGTCTGCTGCGTCTCCAACAGAACCACTCCCGGCCCGATCGAATGCACCGTCCCGGCATCCACAAACACCATCTCCCCCGCCTCCACCGGCACCCACTCCAGCAGCTCCTCCAGCGTTCCCGCCTCAATCGCCGCCCGCACCGCCCCCACCGTCACGCCCTCGCGCAACCCCAGCGCAATCGTCGCCCCTGCCTTTGCCTCCAGAACATACCAGCACTCCGTCTTGCCCCGCGGCTGACCCCACTCCCGCGCCATCGCGTCGTCCGGATGCACCTGCACCGACAGCTTCTCATTGGGAAACAGCAGCTTCACCAGCAGTGGAAACTCCGCCCCGCCGTCTTTCTTGAGATCGTCCTTCCCGGCCAAATCTTTCCCGCCCGCGCCCACCAACCGCTCGCCCGCCTCCGCCGCCACCTGCGCCAGCGTCCGCCCTGCCAGCGCCCCCGTCTCCACCACGCACTCCGGCCCGGTCAGCCAAGCCTCGCCCACCGGTTGCGTCATCCCCGATATATCAGCAGCGCTGTACCACGGACGCAGGTCGCGCCTTCCCCACGGCCGCTCACTGAACCACGGCGCCAGCCGGAACGGTCCCAACATCTCACTCTCCATCCATCGCCTCAGTCGTCATCATCACAGATAAGTTTGTCATTCCAAGCGGAGCGAACGGGGTCCCCGGCCAGCTTGCTTGCTGGGGCAGGAAGAATCCCCGCATTTGTCTTTGCTCTTGAACTCAATCATCATCGTCCTTCTTGGCTCTCTTCTGCTTCTCCATCAACTGCGCCGGAACCGCTACATCCCCCATCGCATCCCGCCACAAGATTACATTCAGCTTCTGCGTGGGCGCCCGGTCCGCGTGCGTGAAGTCCATCTTCGCAGACTCCCGTGCTCCCACCGCCGTCGCCGCATTCGCAGTGTAGATCAACCCATTCTCCCGGTTCGCGTAGTCCGCCGCAAACGGCCTCTGATCGCCTGGCCCCGTAAACATCGACCCCATCAACGGAGCCAGCGCGTCATTATTGTTCATCGGTGGCAGTCCCAGCAGCGTCTCCATCGTTCGAATCACACTCACCGTGGTGTAGAACCGGCTGTCCACAAACGCACCACCGCCGGTCGCGCGCGGCGAGTATTTGCTCACCACCAGCGCAATACTGCGGTGCGCGTCCACATGGTCTGCCCCGTTCTGCGCGTCGTCCTCCAGAATAAAAAATGCCGTGTCGTCCCAGTACGCCGAATGCGACACCGCATCCACCACCCGCCCGATTGCCAGATCGTTGTCCGCCACCGAAGACTTCGGCGTCGGCCCGCCCACCGTTGTCCCCGCCGTATGGTCATTCGGCAGCCGCAGCGTGATGTAGTTCGGCATCGCGTCTTTGCCCGCCGCGCGCTCCTGAACCCATCCCGCAAAATGCCGCAGAAATATCTCCGCCCGAATCTGGTCCGGAATCCTCAAATTGAAGTCCGGCGACTCCTCCGCAAAGTGTCCCACCAACTCCGGCTTGGTCGCCACATTCTTCGCAATCAGCGGGATCGGCCACGGCCACCGGCTCACTCCCCCGCCCCACTCCGCCGGAATCTCCTCTCCTGGCTGAATCGCGGCCCGCGCACACTTCGATCCCTCCAGCAGCGGCCCCTCCTGCGGGTTCGCGCTCTTCTTCGCATCGCAGAAGGTCGACGAGATGAACTCGCCGAAGTTGTAGTGCGTCTTGCCGTGCGCCTCCGCATTGCCCCACATATATCCGCTCTTTGGCTCAACCACGTCTGGAATCTTCTGCAACAGTGGGTAGCCATCCGACACCATCCCCTCGTAGTCGTACGTCCGCTGCCCGTTGCGATACTCCTGTTGCCATGTCTTTTCCAGATAGTCCGTCCCAATCGCCGCGTTCGACCACACATGCCCGTCACCCGACACCTCGCCCGAATCGAAAAAATTGTCCAGCACGCCAAACTGCAACGCCAGCTCGTGCTGATTCGGCGTCACGCTCTCGCCATACATCGCCAACCCCGCATCGCCATTCCCCACCGGCCTCCCATTCTCCTTCAGATCGCCGAACACCTGATCGTACGTCCGGTTCTCCTTGATGATGTAAATCACATGCTTGATCGGCCCCGCCCACTGTCCGTCCTTCGCATCGTTCTGTTTGTCATCCCCGTTTTTTTTGTTGTCATTCCGTAGCACCACTTGTTTGTCATTCCGTAGCACCACTTGTTTGTCATTCCGTAGCGCAGCGGAGGAATCTGCTTCTGTCTTTTTTTGCTTGTCATCCTGAGCGGAGTCTGGCGCATACTTTGCGCCAGACGCAGTCGAAGAGCCTGTCCTGAGCTCGTCGAAGGAATCTGCGGTTGTCTTTGTGGACGTCGCAAACTCTATCCTCTCTTCCGCCGCCCGCATCCGGTTAGCCGTCATCACCTCCGCCGTCTCCGCCTTCAAATCCACTCCATTCAAATCCACCGCCGCCAGCGACCCATACAGCAGCGTCGCAATATACGTGAAATCGCTCTTCCGCGGCGAAGCACCCACTCCCTCAACCTGTCTCTGCGCAAAGTTGTTCGGCCCCGTCCCCCGCCCCTTGTCCGTCGCTATATAAAGTTTTTCGCTCTTCCCTGTTCCCTGCTCTCCAACTGCCAGCGACATCGGCATCCACTCCGTCGGAATGAACCCCACCGGCTCAACCATCCCCTTCTTCGCCGCGGCAGCCGTCAGCTTCCGCGTGTCGATCACCGCCACCGCATCCGAACCCATATTCGCCACATACAGCCGCCCGCCGTCCGCGCTCAACGTCAGCGCCACCGGCTCCGCCCCAAAATAACTCTGCCCCGGCAGCCGCGTATCGAAGTACCCCTTCAAGGCAAAGCGCACCCCAGAACTGGGTGCCCCATTCATCGCAGTCTCACCGCGATGAGTGGGATTGCCGCCGCTGATATCAATCGCCGCCACCGCGTCCCGGTTCGCCAGCGCCACATACAGCGTCTTCCCATCCGGGCTGATCTCCAACGCACACGGATGCGTCCCCGGCTTCACTGGATCGCTCGGCTTCAGCAGCGTCAGCCTCCGCCCCACCGTCCCCTTCACTAGATCGAGTTCCACCACCTCGCTCGCATTCCACAGCGCTACGTAGGCTCTCCGTCTCCCATCCTTCGACACTACTAACGCAACAGGGTAAGTCGAAGGAACCGCATCGCTCTCAGACAAATCGAAGCGCGCAAGTATATCACCACTGTCTGCATCGATCATCAACACGTCATCCGAGAGATTGTCCGCGACCAGGATGAAGTGCAATCCACCAGGCTGGTGGACGTCTTCCCCGATGTATACCTGCGCCGCATCTTGCGGCACCACCGCAATCGCCGCCGGATACGGCACTCCCATCGTCCCATCCACTCCGCCAATCAGCTTCGTCCTCCGTGTCCCCTCCAGCTTCTGCAACCCAATCGGGATCATCCTCTCCGGCGTAATCTTCCCCTCGCTGAACCCATACACCAACACTCCATTCCCCACATCCCCCTTCACACTCCCCGTCGGATCGGTCAGCGAAGCCATGCTCGCGTACACATGCTTCCCATCCGCGCTGAACGCCAACCCCGAGTACAGCGTCTGCTTGCCTGTCGTCGCCGTCCGCTCGTCGGGAAAGTCCTCCACCCTCCCCGTCCGCGTATCCATCACTGCCAGCGACTGTTCGTACTTCGACTCGAACGTCCCATACCCCGCGTTCACCGTCACCACATAGTGTCCGTCCGGCGACACGGCCATCGACACCGGTTCCGAGTTCACTCGCTGCGGACTTCCCGGCATCGCTCCCATCTGCTTGCTCGACGGCAGATCAATCACCGCTCGCGTCCCCTGCCCCTGCGCCCCCGTCGCCGCACTCAACGCCGCCAGCAAAATCGCGCCCAACCCAACCCGCGCCCCACTCCACAAAACGCATCCACGCATCCTTCTGGCCCTTGAATCTCTCATCCAATCACCCTAACAAATCCCTCTTGCGCTTCCATTACAAAACTCTTACACCCCGCGTGAACCGCGCCCTGCTAGCGTCGAATCTAACAGCTAATACGGCAACTTTAGAGGTCAATCCAGCACAATGTCCCCAACCCTTCTCATCCCCGAAGTGCCCGCCGCCGAGCCGCGCACGCAGACTTCCGCTCGCGCCCTCCCCTCCTTCGCGCCCGTCGCCCCCGAGAGCATCGCCGCCGCCCGCCGCAGCGACGTCGCCCGCCAGATCAAGCAGGACCTGCGCATGGGCCGCACTCACCAACAGGGTCGCATCAACTGGATCACCGCCGCCGTCATGCTCCTCTTCCACATCGGCGCCATCGCCGCTCTCTTCTGCTTCTCCTGGAAGAACCTCGCCGCCTTCGCCATCATGTACTTCTTCGCCATCAACGTCGGCATTGGCATGGCCTACCACCGCCTGCTCACTCACCGCGGATACCGCGTTCCCCGCTGGCTTGAGTACTTCATCGCCGCCTGCGGAACCACTGCCCTCGAGGGAGGCCCCATCTTCTGGGTCGCCACCCATCGCGTCCATCATCAAAACTCCGACCACGAAGGCGACCCGCACACTCCGCGCGATGGCGCCTGGTGGTCGCACGCCGGTTGGATTCTCTCCGGCCGCGCCCTCCACTCCGAGACCGCTCTCCTTGGCCGCTACGCACCCGACCTCACCCGCGACAAGGGCCACGTCTGGCTCTCCAAGTTCCACTGGCTCCCGCTCGTCCTCACCGGAATCGCGCAGATCGTCATCGGCGCGGCCCTCGCCCCCACCGGCCACGCACTCTACGGGGCCGTCTCGATGCTCCTCTGGGCAACCTTCCTGCGCGTCACCATCGGCCTGCACGCCACCTGGCTGGTCAACTCCGCCACCCACCTCTTCGGCACCCGCCGCTTCGACACCCACGACGACTCGCGCAACTCCTGGTGGGTCGCTCTGCTCACCGGCGGCGAAGGATGGCACAACAACCACCACGCCCACCCGGTCAGCGCCCGCCACGGCCTCGCCTGGTACGAGTTCGACCCTAACTACTACGGCATCTGGCTCCTCGCCAAGATCGGCCTCGCCACAAAAGTCCAGACCGCCCGCTACGACCCCTCCAACCCCAAACCCGCCGGCGTCCTCTAACCCACCCTCCGTAATGGGTGCCCCATTCGTCGCGCCTTTGTCTCTTGCGATGAGTGGGAATCGAGCGAAGCTCGACCGCCTTTGCTATTGCTAGTTCCCAACCTGAAGTATGACTCGCAATCGCCGCGCCGAGGGCGACAGCACTACAGTCTCATCTTCCAAATCTATCCCACGAAGTTGGAACTGGAGATAGTGAGTTCGCCCCGAACGCCTTGATCTCACTGTAAAACGTCCTTTCTCATCGGACTTCGCGACAAGCAAGCAGTCATTGAAGTCTTTTGAGCACTCCGAGACGGCAACACCGGCAATAAGAGTATGCGGGTATCCGCCAACCACAGTTCCATTCAACGAGCGGGCGTGTTGTGTGACCATGACGGTTTCATTTCCTTGCGCGATTGCTGCTACGCATCCGGCAACAAGCAGCACAAAGCAACCTGACCTTCGCATGTGTGTCATACCTCACCCCTCCGGCAGCCCCAACCCCCGCTCCACCACCTCGCCCGCCCTCACCAAATCCACCTCTTTCACCTCCAGCGAGTAGCAGTCCTCGTCCTCCACCCTCCCCTCCGCATTGGCCACAATGCGATGCCAGATTCCAGCCTCATCCAGCACTCGCGCCACCTCCTCCGCGTCGCTGCGATGCCCAAACGCCCCCAGCACAGCCGTCGTCCCATCGTCGATCGCCTCATCAGCCTCCTCGACCTCCTGCCCGGGAAACAGCCCCATCTTCTCGCGCAGGATCGCCATCCCGCACCGCAGATCGCGCTGCTGCACAATCACCTGCAACGCCACCGGAGGCCCGCCGTAGAACGATCCGCCCCCGCCCTGCGCCGCCGCCACGTCCCGCACCTCGATCTCCATCTCCTCCGCCTCCAGATAGTCGATAGCCTCCCCCGCCGCAATCGCGTCATTGAACGTCGTCAGCACCACCGTCCCCTTCGCCAATCTCTTCGCCGCGGGCTCCGGCTTCATCTCCGGCTCGCGCTGCGCCCGCGTATAAAACTCGACACCGGAATTCGAACCAGCCTCCGCGTATCGCCCCGTCGCGACACCTAATCTCGCCTCCGTCGCGGGCGCCGCCTCCACCTGCAACCTCCGGCTCGCCATCTCATTGCGCAGCACATCCTGCGCCTCGTCCGTCAGATCGCCGGGCCGCTCCGCCAGCCCCAGCAGTTCTTCGTCCGACATCTCGCGATACAGCTCCACCAGCCTCTGCCACTGCCCGCGTGAATCCAGCTCATCTCTCATCGCCCGAGAATATCACCCGCCACGGAACTTCTCGCCTCACCCCTGCGTAGTACACTCAGAACCAAGCCCGACCCTGACGAGGTAGCCGATGCTTTTCATCTCTCTTCTCGCCCTTCTCTACTTCCTGCCCACCATCGTCGCTGCGAATCGCGGCCACAGAATCGCGCTCATCCTCGTGCTCAATCTCTTTTTCGGCTGGACGGTCATCGGCTGGTTCGTTCTGCTCGTTTGGGCGCTCGTCTCCTGCCCGTACTATCGCGTCGTTCCCGTTCCCGTCGCCTACTACTACCCAACCAACCCCTGGCACCGCTAGATGCAAGAGCGCCGTTGATCTTCGCCGCCCCAGTCCGAACCACGCCATGAACATCAACCGACGACGCGGAGCCATCGCCCTAGCCATCACCCTTGGTGTGCTCGTAGTCGTTGGCCTCATCGCCTTCAACATCGCATGGATCATCCTCAACGAGCGCCGTCTCGCCCTGGTAGTCCTTGGCCTCATCCTCTTCGGCCTGCTCACCGCCGGTGTCGTCCTCAACACCGTCTTCCTGGTCCGCGAGGTCCGCCGCAACGAGCGGCAGGACTCTTTCCTCAACGCCGTCACCCACGAGCTCAAAACCCCCATCGCCTCCATCCGCCTCTATCTCGAAACCCTCCAGAGCCGCAACGTCCCCGAGCCTCAGCGCCAGCAGTTCTACAACATCATGCTCGCCGACTCCGACCGTCTACTTGCCACCGTCGAGCAGGTCCTCAAGGCCGGCGAACTCGGCTCCCGCCGTCCCCAGGACCGCACCCTCATCGAGCTCGCCCCACTGGTCGCCGACTGCATCGCCATCACCCTTCTGCGCCATCACCTCCCCGCCAAGTCCATCCAGCTCGCACCTGTCCCCGGCAACGTCCGCCTGCACGTCCGCGCCGTCCCCGAGGACCTCCGCACCGCCGTCCTCAACCTCCTCGAAAACGCCGTCAAGTACTCGCCCAACGGGGTCGATGTCCGCTGTTCGCTCGAAATCGTCGGCTACAGCAACCTCGCCCTCACCATCACCGACACCGGAGTCGGCATCGCTCCCGACCAGCTCAAGCGCATCTTCAAGCGCTTCTACCGCGTCCCCGGCCGCAACGCCGCGCGCATCCGCGGCACCGGCCTCGGCCTCTTCCTCGTCCGCGCTATCGCACGCCAGCACGGAGGCAGCATCTCCGCCGCCAGTCCCGGTCCCAACCTCGGCGCCACCATCACCCTCACCCTCCCCCTCGCCAATCCCGCCGCGCACCAGCCAGCGCATAACGCGGATTCTCTCTAGCTGCACCGCGTGAAGAAGTTGTCATTCTGAGCAAATTGCTGTCATTCTGAGCAAAATATTGTCATTCTGAGCGTAGCGAAGAATCCCCGCATTGGCCTTTGTCGTTGTCTGTTCTTGCTCGTCATTCTGGCAAAG
>Ga0181529_10007928_pt1 | contig 10465 bp, 8 predicted proteins | sample PEATcosm2014_Bin_36_FD_119763 | JGI IMG/M metagenome (GOLD analysis project Ga0181529, IMG submission 119763) | Peatland microbial communities from MTU Mesocosm Facility, Houghton, MI, USA - PEATcosm2014_Bin10_30_metaG | ecosystem: Environmental > Terrestrial > Soil > Wetlands > Peat | place... | reverse complement strand
CCGGTGAGCGCGTTGACGAGGCTGGACTTTCCCGCGTTCGAGCGGCCGACGAACGCCACTTCCGGCAGGGTTTGCGGCGGCAAGCTGTCGACTGTGCTCGTACCCCAGACGAAATCGCATGAGCCGGCGAAAAGCTTTCGCGCCGCGGCGAGCGCCTCGTCCTCGCCGCTGGCGCTCACTCGCTCGCCTGGGGTTTGGCGCCGCCGAGAAGCCTGCGCAGGAAGGCGGGCGGTTTCAGATTCTCGATCAGCTGCACGGGAACGCCCTCGCGCCTCATGATGATGAATTGCTGAATCATGGTGAGAAGATTGTTCCACGTCCAGTAGATGAACAGACCGACCGGGAACGCCGCCATCATGAAAGTGAAGATGATCGGCATCAGCGAGAACATCCGCGCCTGCACCGGATCGGCCGCAGGCGGGTTCATCTTGTTCTGAAGAAACTGGGTGAGACCCATCAGGATCGGCCACACGCCGACATGGAACAGGAACGCGACCGAGTTCAACATGCCGGGCAAAGTGTGAGGCACCGTGAAGGGCAACAGACCGAACAGGTTTATGAACGAAGTCGGGTCCGGCGCGGACAGGTCCTTGACCCAGCCGTAGAACGGCGCGTGGTACATCTCGATTGTGACGTACATCACCTTGTAGAACGACCAGAGGATGGGAATTTGGACCAGCATCGGCAGGCAGCCGGTCAGCGGGTTCACCTTCTCGCGCTTGTAAAGCTCCATCATCTCCTGCTGCTGGCGGGCCTGATCGTCGCCATAAAGCTTCTTGATGCGCTCCATCTCGGGCTGGACCTTCTTCATCCTGCTCATCGATTTGAAGGAAGCGTTCGATAGCGGGAAGAGCAACAAGCGGATCACCACTGTCGCCATGATGATGGCTAGGCCGAAATTGCCGAGATAGCGGTAGAACTTGTCGAGAAGCCAGAACAAAGGCTGCGTCAGGAAGATGAACCAGCCCCAGTCGACGGCCAGATCGAAACGTTGGATTCCCAGATTGCGCTCATAGGCGCGCAGCGTGTCAACCACTTTGGCGCCAGCGAACAGCTTCTGGGTGATTGTGATGGTTTGGCCCGGCGCCACCGTGTGCCCTGGGAGACTGTAATTGGCCTGATAAGACTTGGTTCCCCCGTAAGGCGTAGCGCGGAAGGCGCCGTTATATTTCTCGTCCTGGGGCGGGACGACGGCGGCCATCCAATATTTGTCGGTGATGCCGACCCAGCCACCGGTGGAATCGAACGTCTCGGGCGGCGTGCCAGGGTCCTTGAAATGATCGTAGGCGGGATCCTGCAGTTTGTCGTTGGCGACACCCACGAATCCTTCGTGAAGCAAATAAGAGGTCTGATGCTGCGGTATCCCGTCGCGCACGACCAGCGCATAGGGATAAAGCGCGACCTTGGCGCCCGATTTGTTTTCCACGCTGTCGGTGACGGTGAACATGTATTGGCCGTCGACGGCGATCGTCCGTGTGAAGACCAGTCCTTGTCCGTTGTCCCAGGCGAGCGTCACGGGCTTTCCGGGAGACAGGACTGTTCCGCTTTTGAGCTGCCACTGCGTCTCGTCGTTGGGCAAGGCGATCTTGGCGCCCGCGGCCGTCCAGCCGAACTCGGCGAAATAGGGGTAAGCGGAGCCGGACGGCGCCAGCAGATCGACTTCGGGGCTCTTGGGATCGACGGTCTCATGATATTCCTTGAGCCTCAGATCGTCGAAGCGCGCACCTTTGAGCAGCAACGAGCCGTCTACCATCGCCGTCCGGATGGCGACGCGCGCACCGCTACGTTTCAGGGCCTCTGCGCGAGACAGCTGGGCGGGCGCATTGCTGACCGCTTCGGGTGCGGCGACGCTCGCCGGTTCTTGCGCCTTTTTCTTCTGCTGTTGCGCCAGCAAGGCTTGGCGCGCCTGTTCCGCCTTCCATTGCGGCGCGGCGACGAAAGTCTGCCAGCCGACCAGCAAGAGCACCGACAGGGCAATGGCAACAAATAAATTGCGATTATCGTTCATCGAATTCCTATCGAGGTGGAACGGGATCGTAGCCCTGCGAACCGCCGAGCCAAGTAACGGGGTGGCAACGCGCCAGCCGGCGCACGGCCAAGGTCAAGCCTTTCAACGGTCCGTGCTTCTCGATTGCTTCAAGTGCATATTGCGAGCAGGTCGGCGTGAAGCGGCAGGACGGCGGCAGCATGGGCGACACGAAGAGACGGTAGAAACGGATGGGTGCGATCAGGATGATTGCTGCGGCGCGCCGCAAACGCTCGCTAGGGTCGATCACAGACGGCCTCCCGTCATTGTCTCGTTCAGCTTCAGATGAGCCGCGGTAAGTGCGACTGCAAGGTCTTCGAGAAGATCGTCGAAAGGCCGGATCAGTGTGGCTGGCCTGGCAACTAGAACATAGTCGGTACGTTCGCGTCCTGAAAGGGGCAGAACGGCCGCAGCCGCGGCGCGCAGTCGCCGTTTGGCTCGGTTGCGCTCGACGGCACCCCCGATCTTGCGGCTGGCGGTGAATCCGACTCGCAAGTAACCCGCTTTGGCCGCGCTTTGCGGAGTCGGGCAGATCTCCAGCGTTAGACCGGCAGCAACCTTGCGCACGCCGCGTTGGGCGCGCAGGAAATCCGGTCTGTTCCTCAGGTGGTCGGCGCGCAACCGCTCCAAGAGCCCAGGCGTCGTCAAACTTTTAAGCCGAGAGCTTTTTGCGGCCTTGGGCGCGCCGGCGCGACAGAATCTTGCGTCCGTTTTGGGTGGCCATGCGGGTGCGAAACCCGTGACGGCGCTTGCGCACGATCTTGCTCGGCTGATAGGGGCGCTTCATGGCTAAACTCCGGGCGGATCTCTGCAAAACGGAGGCGGCGTTCTAAGCATTAGGCTCTGGGCTGTCAATGCAAGGCCTAAATGACCCCTTGCGCCTTGTTTTTTGCCGCCCGGATAGGGCCTTATGAGGAGGCATGCGGATTAAGAGCCTGTTTCGATAATCGTCATGGCCGCGACGCTTCCGATTTTGTGCCGATCCGGCAGGAGCCGCGCGCAGCGCGATGCGGGAACATCGGGCAAGCGCGGCAACGAACCGGGCGGGCAAAATCGGCGCGTCCAGGAGGGTTTCGGCGAAAATCGCCGACTGGTTCGTCGAAGCGCTCAACCGTATTACCCGATACGCTCTTCGCGCTTCTCCTGCCATCTGGGCGATTTTCGCGCGAAACGCGGCTCATGAGGATTATCGAAACAGGCTCTAAGTTTCGCGCGCTTTTTGAAAGGGGCTGGGGGCTTGTGGCTCACAGCCTGTCGGGACGTTTGCTGCTTCTGACGGTCCTCTACGCGCTGGCGAGCGAGGTGCTGATTTTCGTGCCGGCGATCGGGCTCTATCACCGTGAGTTGTTGGACGACCATATCCTGTCGGCGGAGTTGGCGATCCTGCCCTTTACCGAGCCCGGCGGTCAGCGCTTGTCTGAGGGCCTCAGAGATCAGCTCCTCAAGCACGCCAATGCGGACGCGGTCCTACTCAAGCGCGCCGATCAGCGCGAGCTGTTCCTCGTCGACGCCATGCCCGCGCATATCGACCGCACAATAGATCTGACCAACGACACGCTGCTGGCCGACATACTCGACGGCCTTGACTGTCTTCTGCGCGGCGGCGCGCGCGAATTGCATGTCGTTGCTCCGACGCATATCAAGGGTGCACAGTCGATTGGCGTCGTGCTAGGCGAGGCGCCGCTAAGGAACGCGTTGCTCGTTTATGAGGTGCGCGCCGTCGTTGCGGCCTTGTTCATTTCTGGCGTGACCGCTTCCCTGGTTTTTGCGAGTCTCTATTTCTTCTTGGTGCAGCCGATGCGGCGCATTACCCGTGCGATGGTGGCGTTTCGCGAGAATCCCGAAGATGCGAGCCGCATCCTCGCGGCTTCGCAGCGCGCCGGCGAGATCGGATTGGCCGAGCGAGAGCTGGCCGCGATGCAGCGCGACATTCACGGATTTCTGCGGCAGAAGGCGCGGCTGGCGGCATTAGGCGCCGCCGTGGCGCGCATCCAACACGATCTGCGCAATATCCTCGCCGCTGCGCAGCTCGCCTCCGATCGTCTGGCGGCGAGCGAGGACCCCGTCGTCAAGCGTTTGACGCCGAGCCTGGTTACGTCCATCGACCGCGCCATCGCCCTTGCCACCAACACGCTTAAGTTCGGCAGCGCCGAAGAGCGCATGCCGCAAAAAACGCCGGTAGCGCTGCGCGATATGATCGAGGAGGCCGCCCAATCGATTTTGGTATCTTCGCCACGCATTGTCTTGGACAATCGCATCGATGCCGGTCTGGCGGCTGACGCCGACCGCGAACAATTATTTCGCATGGTCCTCAACCTCATCCGCAATGCCGCCGAGGCGCTTGCGGCGCGCGAGACAGGCGGAATGATTACCGTGTCTGCGGCGCGCGAAAACCGTTCTGTCCAAATCGACATCGCTGACAATGGCCCGGGCGTTCCCAACACTGTTCTAGGGAAATTGTTCGAGCCTTTCGCCTCGGCGCGTGCTGGCGGTACCGGCCTCGGGCTTGCAATTGCGCGCGATTTGGCGCGAGGCCATGGCGGCGAGATAAGCCTCGTCTCGACGGGTCCCGGCGGCACCCTCTTTCGTATCCTTATTCCGGACCAAGGCTAATCGCCGATTGCCACGCCGTCTCGTCTGGGGTCCGCGCCGCCAATATAGCCATTCTTCACACGCTCTATGATGTGCAGCCCGCTTTTTTCCTCGCTGCCTGGGCGCACGTCGTAGCCCATCCTGGCGAGTGCCGGCGCGAGCGCGTCGAGCGAGGCGTCTTTCTCCAAGATGAGCGGCCCATTCATCTCGATGTAATGGGGCAACGCCGCAGCAGCTTGCGGGCCCAGGCCTGCGTCGATCATCGCCACCAGCGTCTCGGCGACGTAGGGGATGATCGCGGGCCCACCCGGCGAGCCCAGCGCAATGGCAAATCGCCCCTTCTTGTCGAACGCGATGGTCGGCGCCATGGCGCTCATCGGCCGTTTGAAGGGAGCGGGCGCGTTGGCCACCGGTTTGCCGTCGCGTGTCGGGACGAAGGAAAAATCCGTCAGTTCGTTATTAAGGAAAAAGCCGTCGGCCATCATCTCCGAGCCAAACACGAATTCGACGGTCGTCGTCATGGACACGACTTGTCCAGCATCGTCGACGATCGACATGTGGCTCGTGCCGTGAAGCTCGTGAGGGATTTGCGGCGCGAAGCGGGCGTCGGGCAGCGTGCCGGGCTCAGCCTGTCCCATGTCGCGGGTGGGATCGATCAGCAGCGAACGCTGGCTGAGATAGCGGCGATCGAGCAGGCCCCACACCGGCACGCGTACAAACGCCGGATCGCTGACATAAGTGAAGCGGTCGGCAAAGGCCAGCCGGCTCGCTTGCGAAAACAGGTGCACGTCGTCGAGCGAATTGGGCACCAAATCTTTCGACGGAAAACGTTCCAGCATAGCCAGGATCTGCAGCACCGTGATGCCTCCGGAACTTGGCGGTCCCATCGAGCAGATGCGATCGCCACGATATGCTCCACAGACGGGCGTGCGTTCCTTGGCCCGGTAATGGGCGAGATCGGCGAGTGTCATGCCGCCGGGATTGACGGGCGCGTGCTGCACTTTGTCCACGATGGCGCGTGCAATGGGGCCTGTATAGAATGCCTTGGCGCCGCCCTTGGCGATGGCGCGCAGCGTTGCGGCGAGTTCGGGGTTCTTCAGAATGTCGCCTTGGTTATAAAGTGCGCCGTCGGGTTTGGTGAAATAGCGTTTGACGTCGGGCATCGCCACGATCTGCGGAAAGGCGCGCAAGGTTTCGGCCAGCTTGTGTCCGACCGGAACGCCATTCTCGGCTAGCGCAATGGCCGGCGCGAACAATTTTGCCCAGGGAAGCTTGCCGTACTTGCTATGCGCCAACTCCAGCATAGCGACGATGCCCGGAACGCCAACCGAAAGTCCGCCCGGAATGGCGTCGAAATGGGCGCGCGGATGGCCGCTCGCGTCCAGGAACATGCCTGGCCTAGCCGATGCCGGCGCGGTCTCTCGCCCGTCGAAGCTAGTGATCTTTTTAGTCGCCGGGTCCCATAACAGCATGAAAGCGCCGCCGCCTAGCCCGGAGGATTCCGGCTCGACCAGCGTCAGAACTATTTGTGCCGCGATTGCCGCGTCCACCGCCGATCCGCCTTGGCGTAGTATTTCGAGAGCGGCCTTGGCGGCATAAGGGTTGGCGGCTGCCACCATATGATGCTTGGCGACGGTCTCCGCTCGCATCGACGGGCAAAAGGCCGTCAGCAATAGGAGAATCAGGGCCGGTAACCGCAGGAATGTCATTGCGTCTCTCTTTTCGGAAGGCGTGGCAAAGGCTAGCGTTGTGCGCATGATACGCAAGGGTGTTCGCAACCTAATTACCGATGTCGCCGGTCTTCGCGTGGGCCAGGCCGAAGACGCCGCCGCACGCACCGGCGTCACGGTGCTCATTTGCGACGAGCCGGCGACCGCTACCGCCGACGTGCGCGGCGGGGCGCCGGGGATGCGCGACGTGCTGCTCGATCCGACATCGCTGGTCGAAAGCGTCGACGCGATCGTGCTGTCCGGCGGCTCCTCATTCGGACTCGATGCACCGTCGGGTGTGCAGGCCTCGCTGCGCGCGAGGGGACGCGGATTCCAAATCGCGCCGGGCGCGCCGCGCGTGCCGATCGTTTCCGGCGCCATTCTCTTCGATCTCGCCAATGGCGGGAACACGGAATGGGGCGAGATGCCGCCCTACCGCGCGCTGGGCAAGGTGGCAGCTGAGAACGCGGCGGAAGATTTCGCGCTCGGCAATGCCGGCGCGGGACTGGGCGCTGTTGCTGGCCTCTACAAGGGTGGGATCGGCAGCGCCTCGTCGGTGAGTGACGATGGCTTCACGGTCGGCGCACTGGTCGCGGTGAATTCCGTCGGTTCGCCCATAATTCCGGGCACCGATCTCTTTTGGGCATTCCCGTTCGAACAGGAGGGCGAATTCGGCGGACGCGTGCCGAAGGGCCCGCTGGCCCCCATCGACCTTGACCTTCCGGGCGACATGAAAGGCGCGGTACGGCCTGGCGCCAATACGACCATTGCCATCGTTGCGACCGACGTGGATTTGACGCGCGTCGAGCTCACGCGGCTTGCGATCATGGCGGCGGACGGCTTTGCCCGGGCACTGCGCCCGGTTCACACGCCTTTCGACGGCGATCTGGTTTTCGCCGTCTCGACCGCCAGGCGCGGGCTTTCCGGACCGCACCCAGTCGTGGTAATGCGGCTCGGCCATATGGCGGCGGACTGCCTGACGCGCGCCATCGCACGCGGCGTCTACGCCGCGCAAACTCTTGGGGACTTCAAGAGCACCCGGGACATGTTCCCTTAAGTGAGCCGCGCCTTAGCGCACGAACACCCGTACTTCGCTGGACGTCGCCGTCGGATCGGTCGCCGAGGCGACTGCCAGCCGTGAGGCCGGCACGCCCATATCGGTCATGCTGCGCATGACTTCCTGGGCATGGCGATGGGCGGCGGTCTGCGCCAGTTGGACGGCGGCGGTCGTTCCGCGCGTCGGCGATACGGCGACGACCGAAAAGGCCGCGCCGGGGCGGGTCTGCAACGCTTGGGTCAGGGCGGCGTAGAGAATCTGCTGGTAATCCACGTCAGGGTGGTCGAAGCGGATGACAACCAGCGGCGCGCCGGAATAGGCAAGCATGCTGCCGGCAGGGCTCGCCGAGGCCATCATGGGCGTGCCCAGATCGGCGCCATAAAGCTCGCCGTTCTTAATGGCGCTGGCCAGCACCGTGAGATTGGCGCGTTCATTGGCGACATAAGCCGTCTGACGCTGCACGTCGCCGGAGACGTCCGTCAGCAGCCGGTCGATCAGCACGATGGTCTGGTTGGTTTCGTCCTCCAGCACGGAAAGCTGGCGATGGTCCTCATCGACTGCGCCTGACACGTTGAAAGTCGCGGTGATCTGGTCGAGCGCGTAATGAGCTGTCGACGAATCGCCTGCCACCGCAGTGCCGAGTGCGTTCAACCCGTTGATATTGCCGGCGAGCTGGTCGAGGGCCGATTGCGCCGTGTTCCATTGGCTGACGAGTTCCGGATTGCCGCGCGTGGTGCCGACCTGAAGCCTCGTGGTGATGCGGGCCTTGGCTTCATGATAGGCGGAGGCCGAATCCGCGCCAGAATTGCGCAGATCCGCGAGCCGCTGGGCGTTTTGCGCCAGTGAGCTTTGCAAGCCGGATATCTGGGCTCGCAGGCTGGCAATCGTCTTGCTGACGGCCGTACCCGTGTCGCTTCCCGACTCGATGGATACCGGCGTGATTGTTGCGACCGGGGCAAAGGTGCTGCCGCTTGTCGCGGGCGCGCTGGTATATGAGCTTTGCGTGGGTGCGGGAGCGGGGCTCGGTTGACTCGCTTGGCTTTGCTCGTTGTCCGGGGCCGTGTTGGAGTCGCCGAACAGCATGGAGTCGACGTCCGAGCAGCCCGCTAGGCCAAGCCCTGCGACGAGCGCCAAGGCGGTGAAAATGCGCCACGAAACGCTTGTACCCTCTGACTGTCCGGTCATCTTTGCTGTCATATGCCGCTCTCCGCATCCGCCAAGGGCATCCGAAACGGCGCCCGGCGAAAATCCAGTCTGCTCGCGGACTTTGGTCGCGAGTGCCCAGGTGAAGTCTTAACCACGCAAACGCGCGGGGACAAGAGTGCTCAACGCCGCTTTCTGGGGAGTTTTCCGGCGGTAGCGTGGATTTGGCCGCCGTTGCCACGTCCAGCCAGTGCTAGCTGAGCCAGCGAGGGAGCCGGCCGCGTGCGCGGATCGCTTGCCTTTGCCGCGCGCGATGCATAGGTTCTGCCGCCCTAAAGCACCGGTAGCTCAGCTGGATAGAGCACCAGACTACGAATCTGGGGGCCGCGGGTTCGAATCCTGCCCGGTGCGCCATTTAATCCGCTAAGCGCGAAAGCTGATGCTGCGGAGCCAACCCGTCCAGCCCCGCATGCTGCCTTATCTTCGTGATCGTCTCGCGCCCCGACGCTGGACAGACTACGCTGGCCGGGCACTTGCGGAAAACCGCCAAGATCGATGCCGCGCAAAGGGAGGTCCGCCTTGAAACTCGCCGACGAATACCGCGATGGCCGTCTCGCGCGGGCGCTCGCCGTGCGCATCGCCCGCGAGGCCGATCCCGCCGCCAGTTACCACTTCATGGAGTTCTGCGGCGGCCACACCCATGCCATCTCGCGCTATGGGGTTCAGGATCTGCTGCCCGCCAATGTGCGCATGATTCACGGTCCCGGCTGCCCGGTTTGCGTGCTGCCGGTCGGACGCATCGACATGGCGATCCGCCTTGCTGGGCGCCCCGAGGTCACGTTGTGCACCTATGGCGACTTGATGCGGGTGCCCGGCTCGCACGGCAGCTCACTACTCAAGGCCAAAGCCGCGGGCGCCGACATCCGCATGGTCTATTCGACGATCGATGCCCTACGCATCGCCGAGGCTGAACCGGAGCGCCAAGTCGTATTCTTCGCCATAGGCTTCGAGACCACGACTCCGCCCACCGCGCTGGCGATCAAGCTCGCCGCCGCGAAAAAACTCGCCAACTTCACCATTTTCTGCAACCACGTGCTCACCCCGTCGGCGATCCAGAACATCCTCGAAAGCCCGGACGTGCGCGAGCTTGACCGGGTACGCATCGACGGCTTCATCGGGCCGGCCCATGTCAGTACGGTGATCGGCAGCCAGCCTTATGCTTTTTTTGCGGAGGAATTCGAGAAGCCTGTTGTGATCGCGGGATTCGAGCCGCTCGATGTTATGCAGGCGATCCTGATGCTGGTCCGCCAGGTCAATGAAGGTCGCCACGAGGTCGAGAATCAGTACACGCGCGCGGTCAAGCCCGAAGGCAACGAGAAAGCCAAGGCCGAGGTCGCTGAAATCTTCGAGTTGCGCAAGAGCTTCGAGTGGCGCGGCTTGGGTCTCGTCCCCTATAGCGGACTGCGTCTGAAAGAGGCCTATGCCGCCTTCGATGCCGAGCGCCGCTTCGCCATGGAAGACATCCCGGCCGAGGATAACCCCGCCTGCGAATGCGGCGCCATCCTGCGCGGCGTCAAGCAGCCGGCCGATTGCAAACTGTTCGGCACTGTGTGCACGCCCGAGACGCCGATGGGCTCTTGCATGGTCTCGGCCGAGGGCGCCTGCGCCGCGCACTGGACCTATGGCCGCTTCCGCGATTGCGCGCGGGAGGCGTCATGACCCCTAAGACCTACCAGCGCCGGCTCGACATCAAGAACGGCCGCGTCGATCTTTCGCACGGCTCGGGCGGGCGGGCGATGACGCAGCTCATCGCCGATATTTTTCACGAAGCTCTCGACAACGAATGGCTCAGGCGTGGCAACGACCAATCCGCCTTCGATGTTGTCGGCGGCCGCATGGTGATGACGACCGATGGCTATGTGGTCTCGCCGATCTTCT
>Ga0181529_10007927_pt1 | contig 10469 bp, 6 predicted proteins | sample PEATcosm2014_Bin_36_FD_119763 | JGI IMG/M metagenome (GOLD analysis project Ga0181529, IMG submission 119763) | Peatland microbial communities from MTU Mesocosm Facility, Houghton, MI, USA - PEATcosm2014_Bin10_30_metaG | ecosystem: Environmental > Terrestrial > Soil > Wetlands > Peat | place... | reverse complement strand
CGCGGAAGAGGTGGTTTCAGGCACCTTCCGCAACATCTCGGGAACGATCTCATCGGTGGATCCGACCGGTTTGGCATTCACGGTGAAGGATCTGGCCACCAAGAAGCAAGTAACCATTCACATCACTGGAGACGCGCAGATGCGCAAGCTTTCTGATCGCATGGCCGCTTTCCTGGCCGCATTTCTCAAAGGCGCTGGAAGCGGCGGCGGGCAGGCGGCTGGTGGCGCAGCTCGCCCGGCCGGTGGTGGTGCGCCAAGCGGTGGCGGAGCGCAATGGTCAGGCCAGGGTAGCGGCCAGGCCGGTGGTGGCCGCGGCGGTGGGGGCGGAGGCGATCCTCAGCAGATGCTCAGCCGTGCGCCGGCCATTCAGATTGCAGACCTCAAGAAGGGCGATGCGGTGATGGTGGTTTCAACAGACGGCACCACCGACGTCACCGCTATCACGCTGCTGGCTGGCGTTGAGCCCCTGCTTGAAGCTCCCGCGGCAAGCCAGAGCCTGTTGAACAACTGGAGCATGAACTCCGGCGCAGGCGCGGCGGACGCGGCAGCCCAGTAGGACGCAGACACATTCATTCGGAACAAATGGGGGACTCTTGTATTCAAAATTGCATAGCATTCATCGATCATTCATTGTTCTGGCGCTGAGCATCGGCGCGGCCCAGGCGGGATCGGCGCAAGCGCCCGCGGCACCCACGCCTGCGCAGCCGGTGCAGACGCCCGCGGTTGCAACGCCCGCTCCGGCTGTGACAACAGGAACTCTGCGCGGCCATATCTCCGACCCCACGGGCGCGCTCATCCCCGGCGCCGCGGTCACCATCACCAATTCTGCGGGCGGCACAGTGAAGAGCGTAACCGCGGATGCGGCCGGGGCATATGCGGTGACTGGACTTGCTCCCGGCGGCTACATCATTCAAGCCACCTTTGAAGGCTTCGCTCCATTCAGCTCCCCGACCATCCAGTTGGCTGCCGGGCAGTCGAAGCGTGTGGATGTCTCCATGGCCGTGCAGGCGGCGCAGCAAAGCGTCGTGGTGACAGACGACACGCCGCAGGTAAACGTCGATGCGAGTGGAAATGCCAGCGCCATTGTCATCAAGGGAAAGGATCTGGACGCTCTGTCCGACGATCCCGATGAGCTATCGAATGAATTGACCGCACTCGCCGGGCCATCGGCCGGCCCTAACGGCGGCCAGATCTACATTGACGGATTCACCGGCGGCCAGCTCCCTCCCAAGTCCGCCATCCGCGAAATCCGCATCAATCAGAATCCGTTTTCGGCGGAATTCGATCACCTGGGCTACGGCCGCATCGAGATCCTTACCAAACCCGGAACCGACAAAACGCACGGACAATTCTTCGTTCAGGGTAACGACAGCGCGTTCAACACGGGGAACCCCTTCGACCCCAATGTTCCCGCCTACAACCGGCTCCAGTACAACGGGACAATCGGCGGTTCGCTGAACAAGAGCACCTCCTACTTCTTGAGCGTAGAAGACCGCGACAACCACGATCAACAGATCTACGTCTACACGCCCGCGGTCCTGGATTCCGCCACCGGTCTATTTCAGCTCGCCCCCACGACGACCGCGGGCACGCTCGCCAATCCGCACAACCGCATTAATATCTCGCCGCGGCTCGACTTCCAGATCGGGCAAAAAAACACGCTCACCGCTCGTTACCAGTTCTGGTACGACACGGAATCGGGCGACATCGGCTCCACTTCGTTGCCCACGCAATCGCTCACCAACACTTCGAGCGAACATTCCATCCAATTGATGGACTCGCAGATCATCAATGACCACATGGTGAATGAGACGCGCTTTCAATACCGGCGCGACCTGAGCAGCGCCATACCGGTAAGCTCCGATCCAACCATTCAGGTAAGCGGATACTTCACCGGTGGCGGGGCCGGTGGGCAGACCTCGCACGATCACTCGGACCACTGGGAGCTGCAGAACTTCACGACCATGAGCGCCGGAGCCCAGGCGATCAAATTCGGAGGATGGGTGCGGGATAACCGCGACGCGAATTCCTCCTTTGCGGGCCATAACGGTTCGCTCGTATTCACGCAGACAGGCTATATCGACGCGCTCAATGCGCTGGCGGCCAAGCGGAGCCTGGCATCCCTGCCCCAGGGTGATTTCATCAACTTCGGCATCTCGGCGGGAAAGACTTCTTACACGGCGAACGTCTTTGATGCCGCGCTCTTTTTCCAGGACGACTGGAAGGTGAACCCTCGACTGACACTCTCTGGCGGCGTGCGCTGGGAGTCGCAAAATCATATCGCCGACCACGACGACTGGGCTCCGCGTGCCGCTCTTGCCTACGCCCTGGACGCCAAGGGAAACAAGCCGGCGAAGACAGTGGTTCGGGCTGGATACGGCTTCTTCTATGACAGCACGGGGACTGGAAGCGTGATCGGATCCACGCGGCAGGGGTTGAACTCCGGCCAGGTGCAGATTACATCGACCTCGGCTTCTTGCTTGAACGCCACCACCCTGACCAACATAGACTTCTCCGCCTGCCTGCCTGCGCCTCCTTACCAGCCGACAACACAGACCACGCTGGTTCAAATCGCTCCGAACTTTCATTCGCCCACCTCGGAGCAATTCGGCAGCAGTCTTGAGCGGCAGCTGACCAAGACAACCACGCTGACCCTGACTTACCTGCACACATTCGGAGTCCATCAGCTTGTCACGCGGGACGCAAACGCCTATGAACCGCTGCCGGGAACGGATTTCTATAACAGCAGCACCGGTCCCCGGCAGAACCCGTCGCTCGGAATCATCAACGAGTACTACCCCGAGGCGGTCTTCAAGCAAAACCAGGTGATCGTCAACGTGAATGCGCGTATCTCGCCCAAGTTGAGCTTCTTTGGCTTTTACAACCTCAACTTCGCGAACTCCGATTCTGCGGGAGGAACGGCTTCGAACTCCTACAACCTCAGTCAGGACTACGGCCGCGCCAGCTTCGTGTCGCGCAACGGCGTCTTTCTCATGGGCAACTACACCGGACCATGGCAACTCCGCTTCAACCCATTTCTGATCGCGAACGCGGGGAGACCTTACAACATCGTCTCCAGCTATGACCTCACCGGCGACAACTACTTGAATAACCGCCCCGGAGTTGCCGAATCTTCACTGTGCACCACCGGTTCGACGGAGTATTTCCAGACTCAGTTCGGCTGTGTTGATGTCACTCCACAAGCCGGAGAGACCTTGTTGCCTGTAAATACGGCCACCGGCCCCGCAGCCATTGCGTTTAACCTGCGCCTCAGCCGTGCCTTTGGTATTGGGCCCAAGCTGACAACCGAATCGCAAAACAACAATGGCGGGCCGCCGCCGGGAGGAGGTCCGCCTCCGGGTGGCGGTGGTGGCCGCGGTGGAGGCGGTGGCGGCATGGGCGGTGGATTCGGCCCCGGCGGATTTGGGGGCGGAGGTGGCCCACGCGGTCTGGGCGGCGGTGGAAGCACCAACAACCGCAAGTACACGTTGAACTTCAGCGCCCAGGCGTTGAACTTGTTCAACAACATCGACTACAGCACGCCCATCGGAACCGTTGGTTCCCAGGAGTTCGGGAGGTCGACATCTCTCCAAGGGGGGCCGTTCTCCGCGCCGGGCGGCACAGCGGCGAGGCGCATCTTCTTCCAGGCTGTGTTGTCGTTTTGAGGCGATAACGCCGAGGCGAGTACCGAAGGAAGAAGGCCGGAGCACATTGCTCCGGCCTTCTTCTTGCGATGCTGAACTACTTGACGGCCGTCACTGCCGCGGGCTGGTTTGTCGGCGCGAAGGCATCGGTGAGCGAGATGACCTTGAGCTGCGCCTTCAAGTCGGCGAGAGAAGCAGCGCTTCCGGCCGTAATCTCAACGGTTTCTCCGGGCAGAATGTCGAAGTAGTTGTCGGAGAGTTTCACGTCCAGGTCGCCAAAGGAAACGTACACGCTGCGCGCAAGCACCGGCGAGCTGATCCGTATCTTGTAACTTCCCTTTTCACCGGCAGTCTCCACCGTAAGAGCCGCCGGCTTTAAATGTACTTCCTTCACCGGCGCAAGGTAGGCAAGATTGCGCGAGATCTCTCCGCCGCCGTCGCTCACGCTGGCCACAACAAATACCCTTGAAGTATCCGCAGCGCCCGCGTCGGTCAGTTTCTTGAGCGGCCAGTCGAGATAGACCTTGCTGGTTAGCGGCGTTACATCCACGGCATGAGATTCCTCCAGGAGCACTTTGCCGTCGAAGTCCATCAGACGCACGCGCAGAGTTGCGGGCTGAGCGGTTGTCTTGTCGGAGACGATGTAGACCTTGAGAGAGCCATCTTCCACATGCGGCGAAACGAGAATGGGCGCGTAGAAACGGCGGGCATAGTATTGCAGCGCCTTCCAGCGTCCGTAATAGTCGATGCTGGACCACGAGGCCACCGGCCAGCAGTCATTCAGCTGCCAGAAGATGGAGCCCATGGTCTCCGGACGGCTGCGCCGGAAGTGCTCTGCGCCGATCTTGATGCCCTCGGCCTGCAGTACCTGGCTGACATAGAGAAAGCTGGCGAAGTCCTTTGGCTCGGAGTAATCGCGCAGCAGGTAGTCGTGGATGATGGAGTTGCCTTCATTGTTCTTCTGGTGGGCCAGCATCACGGAAGTAAAAATGTTGGCGCGATCCGCCGGCTCCGTGAACGCATCTACTGTTCGCATCTCCGGAAAGGACTGGAATCCGTACTCGGTGATGAAGCGCGCATGATGCGTTTCGTAGGTCGAGAACGGCACGCGGCCATGCCACACATCCCAGACGTGCGCGTCGCCGCTCTGATAGGTCGGCGTCAGCGGCTCGTAATCCGCGCTGGGCGAGCTGGGCCAGTAGGGCGTCTCCGCGTCGAGACGCGCGACCACCCTGGGAAGAATCCCGCTGAACTCGGTAAGGTAGTCCTGCCAGATGAACAGGCGCACATCGGGCGGCAACGTGGGTCGCGGACCCCAGCTGAACGCGGCCTCGGTCTCGTTGTTGCCGCACCACACAACGATGCTGGGATGGTTGCGCAGGCGGCGCACTTGGGTCTCGGCCTCAGCCTCGATATTCAGCTTGAATGCGTACGTTCCCGGCTGCCAGTCATTGCCGAACATGAAGTCCTGCCACACCATGATTCCGAGTTCGTCGCAGATCTGGTAGAACTCGTCGGTCTCGTAGTAGCCGCCGCCCCAGTGGCGAATCATGTTCATGTTGGCGTCGCGCGCGGACTCGAGGATGCGCCGGTAGTCGGCCGTCTTTACGCGATTGGGAAAGCTGTCGAAGGGGATGACGTCCGCCCCCTTGGCGAAGACGGGAATGCCGTTGACGATCAACTCGAAACTGCGGCCCCATTTGTCGGGGGCGCGATGGAGTTCGATGGAACGCAGGCCGGCTTTTGTCTGGCGCTGGTCGGCAATAGCCCGGCCGGCGCCGGTACTCAACTGCGCGGTGAACTCATACAGCGGCTGATCCCCGTAGCCCGCTGGATACCATAGCTTGGGCTGGCGGAACTGTATGGGAATGTCGATTACGTTGCGCCCGGCATGAAGGCTGACCGTCTCTGCTACGGTGACGGGCCTGGCGTCGTCTGTGTATTGGACACTAATCCTGGCTGCGCCGCCGCTTGCTGCCTCGACCTCGACTTCCGCATCGATGTGCGCTACGTCCTTGCTCACATCGCGCTGGCGGATCGCGAAGTCGGCGATGCGTGCCTTGTCCCAGGCCTCAAGCCGCACCGGCCGCCAGATTCCGCTGGTGACAAAACGCGGGCCCCAGTCCCAGCCGTACTGATAGGCCGCTTTGCGAATATACGTCTTGTCTTCGGTCTTGGAGCGCAGCCGGAAGGCGTCGCTGGCCGCGGCCTCTTCAGCGGCCTTGATGGGCGAAGGAAAGACGACGCGCAACAGGTTCTTGCCGGCGTGCAAATGGCTCTTCACAGGCACGCGCCAGATGCGGAAGCTATTGTCCGCGCTCAGAACCTCTGTGCCGTTCACATAAACTTGCGAAGCCGCGTCAAGACCGTCGAAGACAAGGTCCACATTCGATCGCGCCAGCATGGCCGCCGTCACGTCGAAGTTGAGCCGGTACTCCCAGCTCTCCTTCTCAATCCATTGCAGCTTCGACTCATTATCGCGGAAGAACGGGTCGTCAATCTTCTTGTTGGCCAGCAGATCGAGGTGTACGTCGCCGGGAACCGTGGCCGGGAGCCAGCCTTCCTCGGCGGCCTGGCTCACTGTGACTTGCCGAAACTGCCAGCCGCGATCGAGCGCCAGCTCCGCGTTCTGTTGGGATACACTCTGCGCATTTCCAGCTCTGCTCCCCAATCCAGCCACCGCCGCAATCAGCGCGCCGCACAGCACGCCCCACGCAAGTCCCTTTCGCATCGAATCCCCTCCGGCATATTCTGCAATCCCGCGGGAGCAGCCGGACTATCGCTGTTCCCAAGACCGCTGATAAGGGTATCAGATGGGGATTTTGGGAGGCCGTGATCCCGATTGGCCGGTGCAAGTCTGGGCGAAATCGAACACGCCGCGGCGGCGATCAACCATTCTCCGCCAGCACACTGCGGTAAAGCGCCTCCCATTGATCGGCGCGCGCATCGATGCTGAATTCAGTTGCGACGCGGGCGCGCGCCGCGTGGCCCAGACGGGCACGGTCTTCAGCGGTCCGCTGCAAGATTTCCAGCATGGCCGCAGCCAGCGCCTCTGGATCTTTGGGCGGAACGATCGCGCCTGCTTCGCCGACTAACTCCCGCACGCCGCCGACATCGGTTGCCACGACTGGTTTTTCCGTGGCCATGGCTTCGCCGAGAGCGAGCGGCATACCCTCCCACGCCGAGGCCAGCACGAATCCATCGGCGGCGTCGAGAAGCGCCGGCATATCGCGGCGCAGCCCAAGCCATCGCATGCAGTCTTCGATGCCGAGCGAGCGGGCTAGTGTCTGCAATCGCTCAAACTCGGCGCCTGTTGTCCCGGCTGCGATCCAGAGCCGCGTCTTGGGGCGGGCCGCTCTTACGCATGCAAACGCGCGCAGCAGGTTCGGATAGTCTTTGGCGGGCGCAATGCGGCCTGCTGTCACCCAAATGAATTCATCGCCTGCTCCCATCGCAGCGCGCGTCTCTTCGCGCCGCACTGTGCTGGGAGAGAATTCCGTTATTTCGATTCCGTTGGGCACGACGATGCATTTCCGCCGCGGAACAGCTTTCAATTGCACAAACCGCTCCGCAGCGGCGCTGCTTACGGCGGTCGTCCGGCTGCTAAGAGAATCGGTAATCCTGTAGGCCAGCATGCGATGCCAGCCTCCTTCATAGACATTGTGCACTGTCGACACCACCTGCGGTGGGGCAGAAACCTGGAGTAGCCGGGCGAAGAAGTTGGCGTGGAAGCTGTGGCTGTGAAGCAGGTCGGGGCGAAATTTGCGTAGAAATCGGCGGGCGTGCCACAGGCCGGCAAGCACACTGACGGGACTTCTGCGTATGCCCAGATGAACGGTCTGAAGGGCGGTAGGCCACTCCTCGTCGAGTTGTGGCCGCAGGACCATCAGTGCGGCGGTGTGGCCGCGATCGGCCATGCGCGAGGCGATAGCCAGCACCTGCCGTTCAGCTCCACCCATCCCGAGCGAGGTGAGCACATAGACGATCCGCATGGGGCCCTGGTTTCCGCGAACGTTTTTGTGGATCGATGATAACGCGCGCGGGTCAGTCTTTGTGACTGGGTGCGAAGCGGCGGCCGATCAGCCAATCCACAGCGAAGACGCCGGGGCCGAGGATCAGGATCAGCAGCGCGGCGAACCAGTAAGTGTAAGGGGTTGCCCCGTAGAAGTCGCTGGGATTGGATAGGATGTGGAAGAAGTTGGTGCGGTCGTCGGGCACGGCGAGATAGGCCATGGTCATATTGACGAAGAGGACCAGCGAAGTGAGCCGTGACGCAACGCCAAGCGCAAAGAGCGCGCCGCCGCAGAGTTCGATCAGCGCTACCAGAAGAGCTGCCAGGCCGGCGGCGGGCAAATTGAGGCTTAGAAAGAACTGCGTGACGCGATCGAGATGGGTGAGCTTGCCCCAGCCGTCCTGCATCAATTGCCAACCCCAGTAGAGACGAATGGCGAGCAGCAGCGGGCTTTGCGCCAGATTGAGCAACCGGGCAAAGTCGGTGTATGTGGTCTTGACGAGGTTGATGAGCTTTGACATTTGTGTCCTTCCTAACCGGCGAGCAATGAATCCAGTTCCGGAGCGCAGATCCAGCCTAGTTCGGCCCAATGACCAAACCATGCCCGGACCAATGCGGGACGGCGCGCTTCGGGTTTGCGAGAATCGTGGAAGCCCGTCTCCAGCGCTTTGCCGAGCGATTGGCCCTGGCGAAAGGCTTGAAGTGTGAGAAATTCTTCGCGCTCCAGCCGGCGGTAGTAGACTGCGTTGTCCACACGGTGCGCGGCAACCCAGGTAGCGCGGCGGCGCAGTTTGGGCAACTTGGCCGGCGGCTCGGGGCCGTCTTCGTGCTTCACGCCGGCTTCGCTGGCGCCGCGCCGTTGCTCCTTGTGCAGGGCCAGCACCAGTTCGTCGGCGGCGTAGTCCAAAGCCAGCAGTTGGAGGTGGGGTTGCAGGCCCAGAGGCGAGCCGCCGTCGAGCGTGGCGATCTGGTCGAGCGTGAGCGGAGTGTGCTCGGCGTTATCGAAGGCTTCGATAAACGCCCATTCAATGCGGACAACGTCGAGCGCCAGTCGATGCCGGCGACCGGTAAATTGCGGATGGGCAAACAGCCACTCAGGCAGCTTCGAGCCCAGGTTGCGCAGCGTGAAGGAACGGCTGGGATGCTCGGTAAGGTACGCAATAGAAAGCTGCTCGAAGGCTCGGCTTCCTACCACCGCGCGCAATGCCGGAAAGTCCTCTGCCAGCGCGTCGAAGACGCGGAACCAGTATTGGCGATTGTAGATTTCGAGCCGCTCAAACGGCGTGAGGCGGCTGTTAGGCGCAATAAAGCTCGCGGCCACCTGGGTCATGGGCCGGCCGTCGGGGGCCTCGGGGCGCATATCGTCGTCCGGGGTGAGCGGCATCATCACGGCCGCGGCCATCTGGCGCTGGAGCTCGGCAAGACTCATCGGCTGTGTGCTCATCGCGTGGCCTCCGCCAGGGCGCCTGCGTACTTATCGAGATAGAGCTGCGCCTTTTTGGCCTCGTTGTGCACTTCGTCGAAGCTGGGAATATGCTCGTCCCATTCGAGCAGCGTTGGCGTCGGTCCACAGCGCTCAATGGCACGCGCGTAGAGCTCCCAGACAGGATCGATGACCGGATGATCGTGGGTGTCGAGAATGTACTTCTCATACTTCGAGTGGCCGGCGATGTGGATCTGCGCCACGCGATGCGCGGGCACGTAGTTCACGTAATCCATGGGCGCGAATTCGTGGTTCATCGCCGAGACGTAAATATTGTTCACGTCGAGAAGGATCCCGCAGTCGGCGCGCTCCACGACTTCGGTCAGAAACTCCCACTCGGTCATCTGTGAGCCGGTGAAAGCCGCGTACGAGCTCACATTCTCAACAGCCACTGGAATCTCGAGGTAGTCCTGCACCATGCGCACGCGCTCCACAGTGCGCTCGACGGCTTCCCAGGTGTAAGGGAGCGGGAGCAGGTCGTGAGTGTATGTACCGTCGACACTGCCCCAGCAGAGGTGGTCGCTGAGCCAGGGAGTGTTGGTGCGGCGGACCAATGCCTTCAGGCGCTTCAGATGCTCGGGGTCGGGTGCGGTGACCGAACCGAAATACATGGAAACCCCGTGCTGGACAACACGGTATCGCTCCAGGATCTGATCCAGCATGGCCATGGGGCGGCCGGCATCGCACATGAAGTTTTCCGAGATGATTTCAAACCAGTCGACCACCGGCTTGCGCGAGAAGATGTGGTTGTAGTGGGGAATGCGCAGGCCGATTCCGACGCCGTGATCCTGATACGCATTGAAGCGATTGCCGGGCATGGGATCCTTGGGAGAGACAGTTTTCAGTTATCAGTGGTCAGTTTTTCCCACGATGGTGGGCGGATTGGGGAAGTGAATGACCGAGGTCGCGGCAGGAGAATGGGGTTGGATCGCCCTGCCGCGACAGCTGGGGAAGTGGATCTTAAGCAACCTTGGGAGGCTTGGACCCGTCCGTGGCGCAGCCGCCCTTGCTCTTGCAGGTATTCTTGCCCTTGCAGCCCTGGTCGCCCGTGGAGCAGCCGCCGTTTCCCTTGCAGCTGTTCTTGCCTTTACAGGCATGCTTTTCAGGCTTCTTGGTGTCGTCTGCGGTATAGAGCAGGCCCGCCGTGGTGCCGGAGACGCGGGTTGAGCCATTGGTGGCCGCCTTGGCCGCTACGGAGGTTCCACCGACCAGGCCGGAGAGCGCCGCCGTCAGAAGCAATGCATTGAATTGACTCTTTGTCATGATTCTCTTGACCTCGTTTGGGGGGTTGGGGCGGCTCGTGTCCGCAGGTTGTCTCAAAGCAAAATCG
>Ga0181529_10007925_pt1 | contig 10470 bp, 7 predicted proteins | sample PEATcosm2014_Bin_36_FD_119763 | JGI IMG/M metagenome (GOLD analysis project Ga0181529, IMG submission 119763) | Peatland microbial communities from MTU Mesocosm Facility, Houghton, MI, USA - PEATcosm2014_Bin10_30_metaG | ecosystem: Environmental > Terrestrial > Soil > Wetlands > Peat | place... | reverse complement strand
TGCCTGCCTGGGCCCAGTAGAAGACGCGCGGCATGTGGTACGCCATGGCGTCGGCGGAGTTGGGCGGGCTGACCAGGGCGGTGAAGGCAACCACGGCCACGATCGCCGCGATGACAAGCGTAATGGCCGCTTCCAGGGGGCGGATGGCGATTCGGCGCAGCTTGGGGCCGCCGAGCGAGAGCGCTGCGAGCGGGAGCACCAGGAGCCAGGCGGCGATCACGGGCCCGCGCCGCAGAAGCTGGAACGGGCTCAGGATCTCCGTGATCAATGCCGTCGAGATACCGACAGCGACCGCCGCGCGAAGGAAATAGTCCCGCAAGAATTCATCTTAGCGGAGGCGGTCTGACGCGCAAGCGTGGCCGTCGCGCGCTGTCCCGCCGCCGGCCGGCGCCCCCCGTCCGCTCTGCCCTCCAGACCGAATCGTCCCGACCCGCTTACTTCCCCAGTGGCGTTCCGAGCTTCGTCAGTTTGTAATGATAGACGTTCATTAGGCCGCTGTTGGAATACTGCCAAACATCGCCGCTTCTCGGATCAAAGAAGGCGATGAATTGATCGCTCGCGGAAAACTGGACGCCGCCCAAATTCGCTTGTGCCAGCGCCGGCGCGGGTTGAACAATCGGTCTCAAGGCGATCACGGCAAGAAACAGAGCGATCAGGGTGAGAATCGTTTTCGTGTACAGGTCAACCGCGCACGCGCGCCTCCAATCGCCGAGGATTGTAGCAAACAGCGCGCGGGCTGCTGCCGCCGTCACACCCTCCGCACGGGCGCGGGATACTGCGCCACCAGCGGGTCGGCCGTAAGCAGGGTGATGCCCTCGACCATCGACTGGGCAACCAGGAGCCGGTCGAAGGGGTCTTTATGGATAGGCGGCAGACCGCCGATGGCGACGGCGTGCTCACTCGTAATCGGCAGTTCCCGATAGCCGTTGTCGAGCAACCCACGCCGCAGCAGCCGCGCATCCACCTGAAAATCGTCGCGCCCCAGGCTGCTTTTGATGGCGATCTCCCAAAGGCTGGCAGCGCTGAAAACCGGTTCGTTCTGCGCGTCCTCGATCAAGCTGCGCGCCTCCGCGGGCAAACGGTCCGGGTGCCCCGCGGCCCACAGCAGCAATCGCGTGTCCAGCAGGAGTTTCATTCATCTCCTCCGAATAGCCGTCCGATTTCGGCATCTCCCATCCGGTCGAAATCGTCCGGCACTGCGATCCGGCCCGCCAGGAAGCCCAAACGCCGAACCTGCCCCGCCATCGGTGCGTCCAGCGACGTAACTCTTACAAGGGGCTTGCCCGCTTTGGCGATCACAAACGGCTCACCTTTGGCGGCTTGCTCGACAAGCCGGGAAAGATGGGTCTTCGCTTCGTGGATGTTGACAGTCTGCATATCGGATATAGACTAAGTTCTATTAGTTTAGTCTATTCTCGGGCGCCTCGCAAGCCCCCGGAAGCGCTTCCTCGAAAGCCCTCAAATAGTCGCCCAAAGTGGCGTCCAGTCGCCGATAGAGAAGATCGCAGAAGATCTCCGTTCCGTGCCCGGCCTGCGCCTGCTGCAGAGCGCGGATGTGGTCCAGCCGATCCTCGGGGCGCACCGCGATCGGGGGATAGCCGCCACGAATAAGGACGAGGTTCATCAGCAGCCGCGCGGCGCGGCCATTGCCGTCGTTGAACGGGTGAATGTCCACCAGGCGGCGATGTGCCGCGAAAGCCGTTTCGGGCGTGTCAGGCGCCGTCCGGAGCCAGGCCGCGAAGTCGCCCATGAGGGCGGGGACTTCGGCCGGGGACGGAAACGCGTGCCGCCCGGTCCCGGTGCGGACGTGACGGGCGAGATCGGCATAACGCCCGGCAATTTCGGGGCTGGAGCGCTGCATCGCCAACCTGTGCAGGTTGCGCACATCGCTTTCGGTCAATGGGGTTGCCTGGCGGGCAAGCTCGCGCACGTGGAGAATGGCGCCGTAGTGATCGACCGCCTCGAGATGGTCTTTGAGCGGCTTGCCGCCGATGGTTATGCCTTTCTCGATGACGAGCGTGGTTTCGACCGCGCTCAGCGTGTTGCCCTCGATGGCGTTCGAGGTGTACGTGAGCTCGATATCGTAGTAATGCTCCAGGTTGGCAAGGGTCCCCGGCGAGAGGGGCCGCAACTTGTCGACCTGCGCCTTCTTCGCAGCGATAGAGGCCAATAGCTCATCCATGCGCTTTCAGACATACCACGGCAGGAGCGTTTGCACAACACGGTGTCCCGCGGTGGCAGGTGATATCATGCGTCTTCTAAGATGACCGCAATCGACCCGAAAACGTCCGGCGCGCCGCGCCGCTATCTGCCCGTGCTGCTGGCGCTGTTCGCCGCGAGCGGGTGCTCCGCTTTGATCTACGAAATTGTCTGGTACCAGTTGCTGCAACTGGTGGTCGGCTCGACCGCGGTCTCGCTCGGCGTGTTGCTGGCTACGTTCATGGGCGGACTGTGCCTGGGCAGCCTTCTCCTGCCGCGCGTGGCGCGCCTGCGCACGATGCATCCCTTGCGGGTGTATGCCCTGATCGAGCTGGGCATCGGCGCCTGCGGCATCCTGGCGCTGATCGTCATCCCACTGTGCGACCACGTGTACGTGGCCGCTGTGGGGCATGGGATGCCGGCCGTCCTGTTCCGCGCGCTGATCTCGGCCATCTGCCTGCTGCCTCCCACCGTGCTGATGGGAGCGTCGCTGCCGGCGGCCGCGCGGTGGGTGGAATCGAGCGCGGAGGGCGTGTCGTGGCTGGGGTATCTGTACGGCGGAAACACCGCGGGCGCGGTGTTCGGCTGCCTGCTGGCCGGCTTCTATCTGCTGCGCGTGTTCGACCTGACTACGGCCACCCTGGTCGCCGCAGCCATCAACGGGCTGGTGGGCCTGGCCGGTTTCATGCTGGTGAACAAGACCGCCGGCGCGCGGGCGGCCGAACAGCCCCCCGAACAAGCGAAGCCGGACGCCGCTCCCGCGCTGGGGCCGTGGCCCATCTACGTGGCCATCGCGATCTCCGGCGCCACGGCGTTGGGCGCGGAAGTGGTCTGGACGCGGATTCTGGGCCTGCTGCTGGGCGCGACGGTCTACACGTTCTCCATCATCCTGGCGGTCTTCCTGGTGGGCATCGGGATCGGCAGCGCGGCGGCATCGGCGCTGTTGCGCGGGGCCATGCGGCCGCGCGTGGCCATCGGCTGCTGCCAGTTGCTGCTGGCCGGCGCGGTGGCGTGGACGGCGTACATGCTGTCGAGCTCCCTTCCGTACTGGCCGGTCAACCCGCTGCTCTCCACTGCTCCGGCGTTCACCTTCCAGGTCGACCTGGCGCGCACCCTCTGGACGGTGCTGCCGGCCACGCTGCTGTGGGGCGCCAGTTTTCCCCTGGCGCTGGCCTCGGTGGCACAGCGCGGGGAAGACCAGGGGCGGATGGTGGGCGGCATCTACGCGGCCAACACCGCCGGCGCCATCGTGGGTGCGCTGGCGTTCAGCCTGGTGCTGATCCCGTGGATCGGCACGCAAGGGTGCGAGCGGGTGCTGATCGCGCTCTCGGCGGTGGCTTCGGTGTTCGCGCTGGGGCAGGTGGTGAAGCAGTCGAAGGGCATCGCTTCCACCATGGGCCTGGCGGCGGGGCTGGCGGTGGCCGGCTGGCTGGCGGTGAATGTCGCGGAGGTCCCCGGCATGCTTATCGCCTATGGCCGCCGCATCATGACTTCCACGAGCTCGTCCAAGATTCTCTATACCGGGGAGGGCATGAATTCCTCCATCGCCATTTCGGAGTGGAACGACGGCGCGGTGCAATTCCACGTCAGCGGCAAAGTGGAAGCCTCCACCGAGCCCTACGACATGCGGCTGCAACGCATGCTGGGCCATATGCCGGCGCTGTTCCATAAGGACGAGCCGCGCTCGGTGCTGGTGGTGGGTTTTGGCGCGGGCGTCACCGCCGGCAGCTTCGTGCCGTACCCCGGCATCCAGCGCATCGTCATCTGCGAGATGGAGCCGCTGATTCCGCCCGTCGCGACTCAGTATTTCGCCAAGGAAAACTACAACGTGCTGCACGACCCGCGCGTCGAGATTGTCTACGACGACGCGCGCCACTTCGTACTGACCACGCGCGAAAAGTTCGACATCATCACCTCCGACCCCATCCATCCCTGGGTGAAAGGCAGCGCCACGCTGTACTCGAAGGAGTACTTCGAGCTGGTCAAGCAGCACCTGAACCCCGGTGGAATCGTCACCCAGTGGGTGCCGCTGTACGAGAGCGATACCCCGACGGTGAAGAGCGAAGTGGCCACGTTCTTCAGCGTCTTCCCCAACGGATCCATCTGGGGCAACGACAACAACGGCACGGGCTACGATACCGTACTGCTGGGCCAGGTGGAGCCGCTGAAGATCGATGTGGACGCCATCGCCGAACGCCTGGCGCGCCCGGACCACACGACCGCCGCCGAATCCATGCGCGAGGTAGGTTTCAGTTCGGTGGTGGACCTGCTGGCCACCTATGCCGGCCAGCGGCAGGATTTGTTGCCGTGGCTCGAAGGCGCCGAGATCAACCGCGACGGCAACCTGAGGCTGCAATACATGGCCGGCCTCGCGCTGAACATGAGCATGGAAGGGACCATCTATAGCCAGATTCTGAGTTACCGGCGGTATCCCGAGAACATGGTGGTGGTTTCGGACGCGCTGCGCGGGGCGGTGATGGCGGCGATGGGCCAGGGACGGTAGCCTTTTGTGGGCTTGAAGTGGCCGTTTCCCGAGTTCGCGCAACGATTCTTCTGGCGGCCGCCCGGATAGGGCCGGATAATCTGCATGGAGCCCAATAGCGCGAGGGTATTTGCTGGCCTTGAGTGGGGATGACTGGATTTTGAGTGTTGGGGTGACGTGCCCGGTTCCGTTATAGACTCGGCTTTCGGCGTGAGCGTTTGTTAGCCCCCACTGCAGCCGTGCTATCGTCGGTAGTGCTGATGCGGTTCCTGATCCTAGCCAGCGCCATCGGCTTTTTCAGTGCGCCGGCTTCCGCAGCGGTCGCGCTGCAATCCTCGCCGAATCCCTCGACCTTCGGCTCTCCCGTGACCCTGACCGCTACCGTTACTCCGGCGAGCGCCACCGGCCGCGTCACTTTCTATGACGGCGTCGCGATACTCGGCGAGTCGCAGCTTGCAGGCGGACAGGCCACCTTCACAACCCGCCTGCTTGGCGCCGGGACCCATACGTTACACGCCTACTACGCGGGAAGCCAATCGTCCAACGCGTCGCAGATCGTGAACTCCGTGGCCGCCGGTGGATTCCAGCCGGCGGTGAACTCTCCGGCCGGGACCTCGCCGGTGCTTGCGATCGCCGCCGATTTCAATGCGGACGGCAAAACCGACCTGGCCATCGCCGACTACAGTGGCACGGTGAGCGCGCTCCTTGGCAAAGGCGACGGGACGTTCGAGGCGCCCATCGCCAGTGCCACTGCGCCGCAGCCTTACGCCATGGTCGCCGGCGATTTCAACGGCGATGGCAAGCCGGACCTGGCAGTGTCCGCACCCGGACAAGTTGCCATCCTCCTGGGCAACGGCGATGGCACATTTCACAACGGGCCGACGCTGACCGCCGGAACTCAGCCCCTTTCACTGGCCGTGATCGACGCCAATGGCGACGGCAACGCAGACCTGGTCGTGCTCAACGCGGACACCGCCACCGTGAGCGTCTTTGGGGGGAATGGCGATGGCACGTTTCTGCCGCCGGCCAGTTATACAGCGCCTTCCTCGAAGGCGGTCGCTCAGACGATGGCGGCGGGAGACTTCAACGGAGACGGCACTGCCGACCTTGTGATTGCCGGCGGCGGCCCGCTCGCCATCCTGTTCGGCAATGGCGACGGGAGCTTTCAGACACCGGTGGAGCTACCAGTCACACACGGGGCCCAGTCCGTGGCCGTGGGCGATTTCAACGGAGACGGAAAGCTGGACATCGTGGCTGGTCTAAGCCCCACGGGTGTGGACGTTTTCCTGGGCAACGGCGATGGCACATTTCAATCGCCCATATACTCGGAAGGCACAAACCTTCTTTTCCCCTCTTTCGGAGTGCCGCTGGTTACCGGCGACTTCAATGGCGACAGCAAACTGGACATCGCGGTTTCCGACGGCGGCAATTACGCTACGGATGCGGCCGACGGTGTGACCGTGGCGTTGGGCAATGGCGATGGGACATTTCAGCAACCCCTGCTCTACAGCGCCGGCTCCAGCGCCACCTCTGCCTTGGTGGCCGGGGACTTCAATGGCGATGGGCGGACAGATTTGGCCGCCACTACGTATGCCAGCAATAGCGTGGGCATTCTCCTCGGCCAGTCCGCCGTAAACCCGACTGTGACCGCGGTGTCCGTCACCCCGCCCACGGGTTCCGGCGCCTCCGCGATTTTCAGCTTTCAGTTCTCCGACACCGCCGGCGCCTCGGAAATTGCGTCCGCCTCGGGTTTGGTCGGAACCTCCGTCAACCCAATGGTCTCCTCGCTTTGCGCCGTGACCTACAACCGGCAGCAGAACACACTCGCACTCTGGAACGACAACGGGACCATCCCGGAGGGCATGCAGACGGGCAGCGGGGCACAGCAAAATAGCTCTTGCAGCCTGGATGGCAGAGGCTCGAGCGTAGAGTTTACGGGAAATACTCTCACGCTGAATCTGGCCATCGCTTTCAACTTCGCCGACAACGGCTATAAGACTACGTGGGGCGAAGCTGTGAGCACCACCGGGGCAACTACCGGCTGGAGAGCGCTGGGGTTCTGGACCGTCTCAGTGCCGGCGCCGCCACCGCAGGCGGTCACGGTGACGCCATCCACCGGGGCGGGACCCGCCGGGACGTTCGCCTTCCTCTACTACGATTCTCTCGGCGCAAGCGACTTGTCGTCGATTCAGGCGATTTTCCAAAGCTCGCCAGGCGCCCCCGCCTGCGCGCTTACCGTCACTCCCAGCAGCGGATCGGTGGGGTTGAGGAACGACGCGAACACCAGCCTGCTGGGACCGTTGACGCTGGGCGCAACCGGAACGCTGCAGAATAGCCAATGCAGCGTCAACGTCGCGGCTTCCAGCGGAGTTGCCTCGTCAAACAGCTATAATCTGACCCTCGCCGTGACCTTCGAGGGCGGGTTCAGCGGCGTCAAGAACCTGATCGCGTACGCGGCCAGCAATGACGGTGCGAATTCCGGATATCAGACCCTCGGTACATGGACAGTGGGGGCTCCGGGCGGTCCGTATCTGATCTCCACCATAGCGGGCGGCCAAGGGCCGGCGTTTGGCGCGCAGGCGGCTTCCGTCGATATTGGAACGCCCTACATGATCGCCTTGGACGGGGCCGGGAACGTCTATTTCACCGAGGCAATGGTATCCGCGGCTCCCATCGACGATATGCATTTGGTACGCCTGGTAGGAAAGGTGGACACCAATGGAGTTCTGACGAAGCTGGCCGATAGTTCGGACTTTTTCGCGCCTTATGGGATCGCTACGGACCGAGCGGGCAACGTTTACGTTTCCGATATGGAGCGCATCTACAAAATATCGCCGGCCGGCGCGATCTTCCCAGTGGCGGGCACCGGCGCCTATGGTTACTCGGGCGATAACGGGCCGGCGCTCAACGCCACATTCGGCGGTGCGTATGGGCTGGCCGTAGACCGATCGGGCAATTTGTATATTGCGGATTCGAACAATGGTTGCATCCGGAAGGTGAACCCCGGTGGAATCATTACGACCGTCGCCGGCACCGGCACGCCGGGATACTCCGGGGATAATGGACCGGCGACCGCGGCTCAACTCAACGAGCCCTATGCTGTCGCTGTGGACGCTGCGGGCAACATCTTCGTGGCCGACACGTACAACAATCGAATTCGCAAGATCTCGACTGGCGGCGTGATTACCACCGTGGCAGGCACGGGAGCCATCGGATTCAATGGCGACCACATTCCCGCTACCCAGGCAAACCTAGGGACTCCCTATGCCATTGCGGTGGACTCTGCCGGTAACCTGTACATGGGTTCGAATTTCGATCATCGGCTTCGCATGGTGACCCCTGACGGCATGATTTCCACTATTGCCGGAGATGGCGCCTCTGGTTATGGCGGCGACGGAGGGGCGGCCATCAGCGCTCCTCTGTACGGTTGGTCCGAGGGGATCGCGGTCGACCCGGCCGGCAATGTGTATTTTTCGGATGCCGACAGAATTCGCGAAGTGTCGAAGGGGATCATCACCACCATTGCCGGTGGCGGAACGGGCGATGGCGGCGCCGCTCCGTTTGCAGGGATGGTGAATACCGGATTTCTGGCCACCGACTCGGGCGGCAACGTGTATTTCTCAGCCGAGAATCGCGTAAGGAAAGTAACACCGGCCGGAGCCATTTCGACGCTTGCCGGGACGGGCGTCACGGGCAACGCGGGGGACGGCGGACCCGCGGTGAGCGCTCAACTGAACAACTCCAACGGCATCGCCTTCGACGCATCCGGAAATCTCTTCATCGCCGATACCGGCAACAACACCGTTCGCAAAGTCAGCGCCGCCGGCACGATCTCGACCGTTGCCGGTAACGGCTCACCGGGATACTCAGGGGACCTTGGTCCGGCGACCGCCGCGCAGTTGAACACCCCTACGGGTGTCGCCGTGGACGCTTCCGGGAACCTGTTCATCGCGGACACCTACAACCAGGTGGTCCGGAAAGTGGATGCGACCGGCAAGATCAAGACGTACGCGGGGGTCGGGTCGGTGGGCTTCTCGGGCGATAACGGTCCCGCGACGGCGGCGCAACTGAATTACCCCCAAAACGTCGCTGTGGATCCGTCGGGCAATCTGTTCATCGCGGATTCGTCCAACAATCTGATCCGTAAAGTCGCGGTTGACGGCACCATTACGACATACGTGAGTATTAACGCCCCGAGCGCCATGGCGGTGGACGCCTTCGGAAACCTTTACGCCGTGGATCCCGACTACGGGCGCGTCTGCCTGTTCACCGCTGCTGGATGCACTTCGACGCTTGCCGGCGGTGGATACTCGTTCTATTCCGAGGGCGGGCCGGCGCTGGGCACTTACCTCTTCCTCTTCGGAATTGCTGTAGACAACTCGGGCAAGGTCTATGTCGGCAACCATCTCTGGTCCGGCGCGATTGACATGTTGACACCGGAAAACGGCCCGCCGGTTTTCACCATGAGTAGTCCGCAGTCCGGCGACTTTGCGCCAGGTTCGACCGGCCAATATACCGTGACTGTGAACAACGCATCGCTGGCTGGCCCAACCCGCAGCAAGGTGACCGTTACCGAGGTGTTATCGCCGTGGTTGACGATAAACTCGATGTCCGGGGCCGGATGGACCTGTGCGAGCAATTCCTGCAGCCGTACCGACGCGCTCGCCGGCGGCGCCAGTTATCCAGCGATCACCATTACTGTGAACGTTTCTTCTACGGCCCCGGCGCAAGTCACCAATCAGGTGACGGTCTCCGGCGGCGGTGGTGTGATGGCCGGATTGCAGCAGGTAACCCAGTTGGATAGCCTGGTTATCAACCAGACCGACAGCGGGCCGTTTCTTCAGGGGAGAACCGGTACTTATACCATCTCGGCGGGTAGCCGGATATCGTCCGGCCCCACCATTGGCAACGTCACCATAACCGATACCTTACCCCCCGGCTTGACGTTGGTCTCCATGAGCGGATCGTCCTGGACATGCCCCAGCGGGGGCACCAGTTGTACCAGCGGCGAGGCGCTGCTGTACGGCGGCGCCAGCTACCCGCCTTTGACGGTAACCGTTGCCGTTGCATCGGGCGCTCCTTCGCCGGTCATGAACCTGGCAGGCGTCTCCACCCCCGGCTTCGTGGGCGCCAGCGCGGTGGATACCACACCCGTCTACCCAAAATGCAACGTCACACAAGATGCGAACACCAGCGTTTCCGATGTCCAGCGCATTATCAATGAAGCTCTCGGCGTGCTCCCGCCTGCCGACGACCTTAATTCGGACGGCGCGGTGAACGTTCTGGACGTGCAAATCGCGATCAATGCCGTTCTGGGTCTGGGGTGTTCCTAAGCGGACGTGAGGGCGGCGTCCGCCCTGCGGCGGTTGTTAGGCTGCGCATGCAGATTGAAGACGCTATTCCGGAACCGGCCAGGGCGGAGCCTCGCGACAAAGCCCACGTGTGGTGGTGTTGCTCCTAATCCTCTCGACTGATGGTACCCGGAATGCGGAATTGGGACGGGCAACTCTCAAAGGAACATCAACGCGAGGGTTCCCCCAAGGGTTCCCACCGGCCGTGTTAGTTTGGCCGAGCCGTCTCTTCCTGGCGAGCCTCGCCGGCACAGAACATAGTGACGCTGTATGAGCCCCGCCCAGTCAGGCGGGACCAAGCCCCTACTGTCCCGGCGCGAAATACCCGCCGATGTCGAACAGCACGTTCGCCGGATCCGAAACGTAGATGCTGATGGCGCCGCCCGTCCCCGCCGGCACCAGCGCCGCATTGGCCACTACCGTCCCCGTCCACGAGTT
>Ga0181529_10007923_pt1 | contig 10474 bp, 9 predicted proteins | sample PEATcosm2014_Bin_36_FD_119763 | JGI IMG/M metagenome (GOLD analysis project Ga0181529, IMG submission 119763) | Peatland microbial communities from MTU Mesocosm Facility, Houghton, MI, USA - PEATcosm2014_Bin10_30_metaG | ecosystem: Environmental > Terrestrial > Soil > Wetlands > Peat | place... | reverse complement strand
TTAGCGTCCACGGGCCGGAATCCCGTGCGCGAGGCGTCCGTCGGGCCTGAAGCCCGCGATGCCCCTCGTCTTCCGGCTTTGGACGAAACCAAGGATCGGAGGCGAGCCATGAACCAGCTCTCCGTTAATCGCGTCGATCGCTGGGTGAGCGATCTCTCGAAAGGCCGCCAGGCGGCGTCGAACGTGCGTCGGCTAGCCACTGCGGGCGCGAACCGGCGCGTCGCGCCGGCAGGCCAGCTCGTTTGCCATTGGCGCCGCGATTCCGCGAGCAGGGCGTTGCTCTGCGTCTGGACCGTTTCCCTGGGCGCGCGCGAGCCCGCCGCGCCCGTTCCCTTGTGTCGCGCCAGTTGAAGGACATCCCCAATGAAAGACGGCCCGAGTAGGCCCGTTGGCGCGATCTTCAATGCGCCGGCGGGCGGTAAATCCAAGCAGCAATTCCAGTCTACCGCCTCAAGGGCGAAGCGAGACGCAGGCTTCTGAAGACGCCCGGCTCGCTCCCGCGCCTTGAGGCACAGGAGACGAGCCATGACCACGATCGCCAAAATCACTGATCCGGTGACCCCCGTCGCCCGAGATTGCGCGGGCGCGACGATTCCGCACGCCGTCGCTCCGCGCGCCTCGGCGCGGCGTCCGGTTCCGCGATCTCTCAACCGTAACAGCCCCGCCCACGTCTTTGTCGTCCCCGCCCGCCTCGACGCAATCGAGGTCGGCAAGGGAGCCGGTCTCGAAGGCGGCTCAAAGCCGCCTTGAATGCTCGGCGCCCTGCCGCCGCCGGCTGTTTGAACAGAAGGAGACCCATTTGAACGACGGCCCTAGTCGACCCGCCGGCGACGTCTCCGATGTCTCGGTGGGTTCCATTTTCGAAGTCTCAAACCGCAAACACTTCATCTCGCCGCTTGTGCGATGCGGGGCAAGCCCAGTCAGCCGATGGCCCTAGGCTTTCCTTACGTCGTGGACGCGGCAAAGGAGCCACACCATGACCATGAAAGCCACATTCACGGAGCCGGTGACCGCCGTCCTCGACGACGCGCACATCGGCCACATCCGAGGCGCCTTCGGCACCATCCTGCAAGACGACATCGCCCCGCGCACGACCTGGAAGCATCGGCTGACGACGCTTCTCGCCATTCTCGGGCCAGGCCTCATCGTCATGGTCGGCGACAATGACGCCGGCGCCTTCGCGACCTACGGCCAGGCTGGCCAGAACTACGGCACCACGCTGCTGTGGACGCTGGCGCTGCTGATCCCTGTTCTCTACGTCAATCAGGAGATGGTGCTGCGTCTAGGCGCTGTCACCGGCGTCGGCCATGCGCGTCTCATCTTCGAGCGTTTTGGGAAGTTCTGGGGCGCGTTCAGCGTCATCGACCTGTTCCTGCTGAACTCCCTGACCATAGTCACCGAGTTCATCGGCATCTCGCTCGCGCTCGATTATCTCGGCCTAGACAAGACCACGGGCGTCATCGTTTCCGCGGCGCTGGTCATGATCGCCGTCAGCACCGGCGACTTCCGGCGCTTCGAGCGCTTCGCGATGGTCCTTGTCGGCGCCAGCCTCCTGCTCGTGCCGATCTATTTCATGGTCCATCCGCCGCTCGCCCAGGTCGCGCGCGATTTCGTCGTTCCGCAGATGCCGCAGGGAGGCAAGCTGGCCGACGTCATGTTGCTTATCATCGGCATCGTCGGCACCACGGTCGCGCCCTGGCAGCTCTTCTTCCAGCAGAGCTACGTCATCGACAAGCGCATCACCCCGCGCTTCATCAAGTACGAGCGGCTCGACCTGTGGATCGGCATCGGGTTGGTCATCGTCGGCGCGGTGGCGATCATGGCCTTCACGGCGGCGGCTTTCAGCGGCCAGACCGAATTCGGCAGTTTCACCGACGCGGGCGGCATCGCCGCCGGCCTCGACAAATATGTCGGCAAGGCGGCCGGCGTGATGTTCGCCATCGCGCTGATCGACGCCGCCCTGATTGGCGCCTCGGCGGTGTCGCTGTCGACCGCCTATGCGATCGGCGACACGTTTTCGGCGCGCCATTCGTTGCACCGCAAGGTCACCGACGCCAAGGGCTTCTACGCGGTCTATTGCGGGTTGATCGTAATTGCCGCGGCGATCGTCCTGACTCCCGGCTCGCCTCTTGGGCTGATGACCTTGGCGGTGCAGGTGCTCGCGGGCGTGCTGCTGCCGAGCGCGGCGGTGTTCCTGCTGCTGCTCTGCAATGACAAGCCGGTTCTCGGTCCGTGGGTGAACCCGCGCTGGCTGAACTATCTCACCAGCGCCGTCATCGCCGTGCTGGTAGTTCTCTCGGTGATCCTCACCGTCTCGGTGCTGTTCCCCGATGCCACCAGCGACGAGGTGATTCTCGGCATCCTCGGCGCAGGCGGCGTCGTCGCCGTGGTCGTCGCGCTGGTGATCATGGCGGTGATCCAAAACGGCGGCAAAGAGACGCCAGTCGAGGAACTAGTTGCCGCGGCGTTGTCGCGCGACACCTGGCGCATGCCGCCGCTGGAGCGACTGCCGCCGGCGAAACTGTCGCTCGCCGCAAAGACCTGGATGGGCGTGCTGCGGCTCTATCTCATTGTCGCCGGCGGGATGGTTCTGTTCCGCATTGTCATGCTGGCGATCGGACAGCAGGGGTAGTTCTCCCAGACAAAGGGTCGGCGCGCGGACTTAGCCGTGGTGCGCGCCGACCTGATGTTTCTTGGCCGAAGCAAGCGCGTTCACACTATTGGGCGCGCCGCGCGATAGCATCGCATGCGCCTGTGCGAGAGATTGCCGCCCTGCCGAGATTGGCGCCAGAGCGGCGCGAGCGCACACGTTTGTCCTCCGTTCTGCGAGCAGCCGACATGCCCGTGCCCGTCTTTGAAGTGGGACTGAACCTTGTCGAGGCCGTTGGCTTGGGAGCCGCCATCGGTCTCGAACGGCAATGGCGTCAGCGCCTCGCTGGGCTGCGAACCAATACGCTCGTCGCCCTCGGCGCCGCGACGTTCATCGTATTCTCCCGGGTCGTAACCGATGATTCCAGCGTGGCGCGCGTCGGCGCCCAGGTTGTCTCCGGCATCGGCTTTCTTGGCGCCGGCGTGATTTTCAAGGAAGGTCTCAATATCCGCGGCCTCAATACGGCCGCGACGCTATGGTGTTCAGCGGCGGTGGGCCTGCTGGCCGGCGCCGGCTTTCCCATTTATGGCGCGCTGTGCGCTGCCCTCGTCGTCGGCTCCAATGTGATCCTGCGCCCGTTGGTGCGCGCGATCAACCGGCAGCCCGTCGACACTAGCGAAGTCGAACTCACATATGTGGTGTCTGTCGTTTGCCGCGGTTCGAACGCGCCCCACGTGCGCTCGCTCCTCGTAAAGGGACTTGAAGGCGTGCCGGATATCCAGATCACCGAACTGGATAGCTCCGAATCTGGAGACGCTGACCGGGTCGAAGTGACCGCGAGGATCTCCTCCCACAAACGGCGGGAAATCGCTCTGGAATACGTCGTCGCCGCTCTCGCCGGCGAAAGCGGGGTGACGCGCGCGAACTGGCGGTCGCAGACCGAATCCGTTTGATTCTCGCAAGAACTTGTTGGGCCTGCGTCTCCAGAGTTCTCGGGAGGGTCAGACGACATGTGCAAGCTGCCCTGAGTGCGAAAGGGGCCAGTCGAGCGATTGCCAGAATAGCGCGATTCCCGTTTCTCGGCCAAGCCCGTTGACCAGGAGCACCAAGCTGATCTCGTTGCTCGCTTCGAAGTCGCGTCCGCTTTCGAGCGTCACTGCGTTGGCCCGGAGCGGCCGTCCTGGGCACGTTCCCGACGACGCGACCGACTGTTTTCCGTCCATGCACGAACCGGTCGGGCCGAATGCCGAGGACTGGCCGAGGGCGGACGGGCGAAGACAACATAATAGAAAGTCGGTTCATTCCTCGGAGTTCCCAAACCGGATCAGGACCGAAGGCGCTTCTGTCAACGCGACTAACTTCACGCCGTTCAATGGGCGGATGGTCGCGCGATTGGCCGGATCGAATATCAAGCGCACCTCGTCTTGATAGTCATCTTCGAGGCCGCTGACCAAAGCGAGGATAAAGTCGTTGCCGCGTTCCTTGGCGCGCTCGTATTCGGCGTTGGACATCTCGATCGAGCCCTGGGGCGCGCGGCCGGTTGCCTTCATTTCGACGAATGTCTTCCAGTCAATCGCGCCATCGGCACCCACGCCATGCCGATTGCGGAAATCAACCAGCAGTTCGTCCGCCGAGGTCTCCAACGCCTGCGTAAGCAACTCCCAGCCGCGCTGTTCCAGATCGCGATCGGTGTAGGCCGTCGGCACCGTGCGCGATCCGTGATCGGATGGCTTTGTCGGAGGCGGCGTGTCGTGCAGCTCCGGTTTTGACGGCGGTGGCGCCGGCTTCGGATCGCGGCCCGGCACCACCGTCGCGCCTAGAATGGGACCGACGTTGTTCTTAAGGGTTCGGGGCTTCACGGCGGGGCCTTTCCCGCCGGGTGTACTCACCGAGATTTTCTTTTTCGGGGCGGCGTTGATCTTGGCGGCGCGGCCTTCCATCGCCTCGGCGTGTTCCTCGTCCGACGCGAGGCGAATGGCTTCGGCCGCGGTCTCGCGCGCTTCCTGCCAGGCCACCACCCATTCGGCCTCGATGCCGCGGCGCGAGGCATGCGGGAACAACGACGCGATCGCGTGGCCGCCGTATTCGCGCTTGGGCAGGGCCTCGTCCCAGACATGCAATTCGAGCGGATCGCGCACGATCAACGCCTGAAGCTGGATCGGGATTTTCCCCACGCACAATCCCTCGTCCCTCGCCCAAACCGCAATCGGACCGGAGTGTACGAACAATGGCATCTCCCTCAACGCGTCCCAACCGATCGCGATGCGCTGGCGCACCTCTGGATCGTTGCGCGCTAGTTCATCGGAGAGGCGATCGACCGCCTGCCGGAAGTGCGCGCGCATGCCGTCGCCACGATCCTGGGCCGTCTCGCGATCACCCGCGACGACCAAGGCGGGCTCGCTGCGCGTCACGCCTGTGAAAACCACGATCGACGCCAGCTCGCGAAGGTCGCAGGGTGGCATCCAGAATTTCTTGGCGGGCAGCGCCTTCGCCAATTGCGATCTAAGTTCGGATTCCTCGACCAGGAAAATGGGCCGCTCGGACTCCCAACGATCGCCGCAATACAGCGGCAGAGTCTTCATGCGCTCGCGGTGCCGCCGCTCCGCTTTGTCCAGCAGGGGCTCCATATAGCGGTATACGTCGATCAGGCGAGACGTGATTCCCACATCATGCGCCTGCCCCGCCAGCGACTTCAGGAACGTAAGGCAGTCATCGAGCGCCGGCTCGCGCACATCTAAGGCCGTCCAGAGGCTGGCGAAGGTCGGTCCACCCGGCACGAAGCGCGAGCGGTCATGAAAGACATCCCTGCCCTGCATCAGCTCGTTTGGCCTTCGCCAAACTTTGCCGCCGACATGGATGAGCCCCTGGTTCTCGGTGAAAGCCTTGCGCAAATCCTGAACGGTCAGGTCGCCGATGCGGGCGTTCCACGCGACCGTGCGGGGCACGTATTTTGCGATGTTGCGATAGATCGCCATGACCTGCGCGTCATCGATGGCATCGACCCCATCGCGCATATCGCGCAGCAGCTTGAGGAGATCGCTGACTCGCACCGAGGTGACCAACCCAAGCGTCGCCGCGAAGTCCGCGCTAAAATCTCCTGGATCGATCCCGACCGCGAAGGCGGTACTGGCGTAGAGCGTTTGCGTCTCTTGTGTCTTCACCACGGCTTCATTCGGCGTCACCAACTCGCCCTTGCCAATCGCCACCCACGGCGTCTCACGCAATTGGATCAGCCATTGTGCGGTGACAGGTGCCCTCGGATGAACGTAGACACGGGCCGCGTGCTGCGACGCCACCATCTTGCGATTGGCGTAAGTCCCCTCCCAGGCACGCGCCATGGCCTTGAACAAAGCGGGGCTTCTCTCGCGTCGATCCTTCTTGGAGAACTTGGGGAACGCGGCCAGGACGCGTTCGAGATCAGGACTGATCCAATCGGCCGGCACTTGCTCGGCCTGCGCCGCGCCAAGTTCCCGGGTCCGCGTCGTGCCCCCCCAACGGACCAACCCAGTTTCCGTCAGTCGCGGCGCGTTCGCCACGCCAAGCAGGGTGAAGAACTTGCGCGGGCCTCGCGAGATGGTTCCGTCAGCGCGCTTACGCTGCGCGCGCGTGGCGCCCGTCTTCAGTTTCTCATCGTACCCCGCGGAGATCCATCGAATGTCCGGTACGTTCTCGGCTGCCGTCGGCCAATTGGGGAAATCGCTGTCCAACGTCTTGCAGAGATAGGCTTCCGTCGGACACACCTTCTGCCGATGCATCTTGCCACGCTTATAAACGAAGCCGTCCACCATCAGCGCCGCGCCCACAGCATGGCCTATCTGATCGGCGCGGCGGTCGCCCAGTTCATCGAAGCGATTGCGAAGCTCGCGCAAATCCGCGTCCTCGATCTCGAGCGGCGTCGCCGCGAATCGCTCGGCGAAGGCCGCGAGTTCGGTTGATGCATCGACACTTGTCCGGAACGCCGCGTGTTCATCCAGCCACTTAATCGCGACTTCGCCGTCCTTTTCGATACCGTATGCGGCGTGCAGGCGATCGAGCAGGTTCCAACGTAGGGAAAACAATGAAAGTTCTCCGACTAGAACGAGCGGCTTGGCCGTAGCGTCTTTGCGCTTGCACACCACCGCGCGGCTTTCGTCAGTCAGCCATAACGGCACATCGAATAGTTCCTCATCCGCATGAGTCTCGACCAACACGCGGGCAGCGTTCACCCACCAACTTGGTCCCTTCGGACGAAACAGCGACTGCTTGAATCCCTCAAGCAGCTCCGTGGTGCCAACAGTGGCGCAGACTCCGATTTGATCGAGCACCGTGCGCCACCTGCCGCCCGCATCACGAACATCGCGCGGCAGCGCGCGCGATCCTTCGGCCAGCGCCTCGATATCGGCGTCGGTCAGAAGATCGCTTAGACCGGCATGTTCATAGGCGATGCTTGCCAGGGCGACCTTCGCGCCGCCAATCAGGATCGCCGCATGGTCGCCAAGCCAATCGCGCGCGGTCTCGAATGATTTCGCGAAGCCGCCACGCAGCCAACGGTCTCCTTCATTGCCGATATACTCGGCAGCGACCGGCACGAAGCGCCAGGCGTCCTTGGGCGCCGCCAGCATACGGCCATGCGCGATCTCGCCAAGCACATCGCCGCATCGCTCGATCAGCCAGTTGTTCCATGTGCTTTCAATCAAGGCCTCGCGCGTGGTGCTGGGGTCGAATTGCGCGTCGAGCGAAAATGACAGATCCACCGCGACCCGCGTTTTGAAGCCGATATAGAGACTTCCCGCGCCCACTGCGCTCGGCACGGCGACAGAAATTCGCGTCTCCTCGGCGCGCGCCTTGTGAGCTGGATGCAGATGACCGGGCACCGGCAGGGTCGCGCGCCACACGGTCCACGACGCCGCCGTGCTCTGGACGTCGCGTCTCATTAGCGTGGTGATGGAGGCGCGACCGCCAACCAAAGCGATGTTTTCCCACGCGCCGAAGGTCAGAGTGCGGCCTTCGAGGGTGGCGCCGGTTAGATCACACCAGCGGAAACTCGAGACCCATGGCAAGAAAATTAGGCCGTCGTCCCCCCACTCCGCGAGCCAGACTTTCAACCCCTCCTCGCTGAAATCTGGTTTGAGGCGCAGGACGATCATCGTGTCGTTCACGGGATCGTAAAAGCCGGGCAGTGGTCCTTCCGCTCGCACAACTTGGACCGAAAGCTGATCTCCGGAAAAATGATACGGCGCAGAATGGATCGCGAGAGCATCCGCGATGCGCTTGAGCGTCTTCAGGCCAATGCCGAACCTCCCGCGCTGATCGGCTCTGTTAGTCTTGGTCGTCACGAACGGCAACGCCATGCCCAGGACGTGCTGGCAGGCAACGGACTGGCCATTATGCACGATCAATAGCTCGCGGCCGGCGTCCGTGTCGCGGAAGGCGAAGCGCACTTCCGAGGCGTGTAAATCATCCGCGTTTTGGATCACTTCCGTCAGCCCATGAAACGGCTCGACGTTTAAATCCTCGGCGGCGGCGGCCGCGCCGCGCATCATCTTTCTCAAGGCGCCGGGCGACGATGCCAAAGCACTCGCCAATCCCATGACCACCGCGTTGGCGAAATCGGGAGTGCGCGGATCGATCAGATCATCGACACCCGGCTGATCGTCCCAGATCATCCGCGCGGCGCGAGCACCTAAGTCGGCGTCACTCTCGGCCGCAATTGGTGATGGAAGCCCCGCGATTCCGTTCATATCTTAAAGCGCCTCTGAAAATACAAACGCCAAAAGATTAGTACGAATGTAGCAACGGTCTAGTTGTTTGGGAGGCCTGGTCAACCTCGACAGTGATGGTGCCTGGGGTGCAAACTTGCGACCTCGCCTGGTCGCGGGGAAGTTCGCTTCTGGGACGCGCCGATCCCCAGCTTGGCGACGGACATTGGCGCGACTCAGCCGTTCCCGCTCGACCTCCAGAATCACCGAAGCGATGGCGTCGCTCGTTTCTTCGCTTCCGCGAGCCTCGCGGACCACTCCTCCATGCCGAGCTTCTTCAGCATGCGCACCAAATGGGGCTCGGCCAGAAGCGGCGCCGCACGCGGAAATAGTGCCCCAGCCGGGTCCCTCCAACGATCGTTCTTGATTTGTTCTGACTGTGCAGGTAGGGTCGGCCCCTCGGGGGAGAAGCGGCCGATCGTGGCAGACGACGCCAACTCACCGACGCAGCCTCGCCTCGTATTTGGCCAAGAGAATCGCGATCGGTTCACACTGCGTCGCGTGCTTGAACTCGGACTGACAGTGGCCTTTGAGTGCCGGTCGTGCCGGAAGATTTCGCAAGTGGTCGTGCTGGATCTTGTCGAGCGGCACGGACTCACGACCACGCTTGGCGAGCTTCGATCGAAGGCTGTGTGTTCGCGCTGTGGGAAGCGGGTTGCGGATGTTTTGACGCGGCAACCAGGTGTCAGGGGCGATCGGGCGTGGCATCCTCGGCCGCCGGGCGCTTTTCGGTGACAGCGTGGCATCAAACAGCACCTCGCAGCGATCCGGATGCTGTTCGACTGGCTGGTCGTCGGCCAGGTCGTGGCGACGAATCCGGCCCACGCGGTGCGCCGCCGGAAGCATTGTGAGCGGCCTGGGGTCCCAGAGTCGATCGTCCTGAAAAGCACATGAAAAGATTGACTCGGCGGGGGTCAACTCGGAGGCTGATTCACACCGATACAATCCATTGCCACATTCGCCCTTGATTTCCATCGATCTCACGAGCGCGACCAAGCATCGGTTAGAAGCTCAACTGGAGAAATTCGCATGACAAGACCACCGAATCGGCACCGACCGACCGACGCCTTGTCCGTGGCCGAAGCTGCGTTCAAACCAGCGACGCCGGCAACGGCCGAGCCTGTCTGCGTGCAAAGAAAGGGTGACATTCCCGTCTCGAAGGAATTGGTGTCGATCAAGCTCGACGCCGATCTGATTGCGCACTTTCAAGAGGATGGGCCGGGTTGGCAGGAGCGAATCAACGACGCGCTGCGGCGGACGACGGGTCTGTAAACTGGCAGTGGCGGTAATGGCCGACAGCCGAAAGTCGGCTTCGGACATCTAATGCAGCCAAGCGGACATTGGCTCGGGCTTGGGTCGGTGAGTCGCCGGGCACAGATTTCGCCCCAGCGAATTGCCCGCCCATAACGTGGAATAAGTAGATTCCGATCCTTACGCACGAGCGCAGTTGCCGCTTCCCTGGCGCCGCCGAGCGGGAGGGTGGTCACGTCCCGCAAAAAAAGCATGACCAGTCTCGGTACGGGCGGTCGCCGGGTGCCCCGCAATGCGACCGCCCGTTATTTGTCGCGTTCATGAGATCACGCGCCATCCGATACGCCTCGCAGCGCCAGCGCGAACGGAGTACCCGTTCCATGCAAATCTATGTCGCTCAGCTTAACATCGAACATTTTCGACGACTGATCGCCGCGGAAACCGATCCCAAGAAGCTGGATCTCCTTCGTCGCCTTCTGTCTGAAGAGGAGGAGAAGCTGGCCCGGCTGTTGGCTGGCACTTCCGCGCCCAGATCGCATATATGCGGGCAATGAAACGGCGCATCCCCGCGGGCTGCGTAGGCCGCGAAAACGATTAGCCGCTCGACCTTAGCAATCCGCTATCTATGTGAGGGTTTCTAAACTAAAGGTCGGGCATCATTTCAACTCACCGACCGTCGAGACGTGGACCGGGAATGGGCCGACCACAATCAGCTAAAGAGTCTCCCGATCGCGCTCAAGTGGCGGCATTGCCGATTCGGATCGGAGAGACTGGAGCGCCTGAGGTACTTCTCATGACCTCTCGGGAGACGAGGCGATGGGTCGTGCCGAAGGGATGGCCGATGAAGGGGCGCAAGCCGTGGGAGGCTGCCGCTCAAGAGGCGCTCGAAGAAGCT
>Ga0181529_10007922_pt1 | contig 10477 bp, 11 predicted proteins | sample PEATcosm2014_Bin_36_FD_119763 | JGI IMG/M metagenome (GOLD analysis project Ga0181529, IMG submission 119763) | Peatland microbial communities from MTU Mesocosm Facility, Houghton, MI, USA - PEATcosm2014_Bin10_30_metaG | ecosystem: Environmental > Terrestrial > Soil > Wetlands > Peat | place... | reverse complement strand
CTGGCCAGTGGCTGGCACTCGCCATCGAGACGGGCACCGGGTGGAAACAGATAGATAAAGCTCTGAAGTAGAGCGCGGGCGTGCCGCTACCCGGCAGTACACTTGAACTATGCGCGCTTCACCGCCCGTGGCCCTCACCATCGCCGGATCCGACCCCAGCGGCGGCGCGGGCATCCAGGCCGACCTGAAAACCTTCCACCAGTTCGGCGCCTACGGCGAAGCCGTCATCACCTTGATCACGGTGCAGAATAGCGTGCGGGTTTCGCGCGTGGAAGTATTGCCGCCCTGGCTGGTGCTGGAACAGATCGCCGCCGCGATTGAGGACATCCCTCCCGCGGCCGCCAAGACCGGGGCGCTCGGTTCCGTGGAAATGGTCGAGGCGGTGGCCGGCGCCGCCGCGGAGTTCGCGTTTCCCCTGGTGGTGGATCCCGTAATGGTGAGCAAGCACGGGCTTCCGCTGTTGCCGGAAGCCGCCGTCCGCGCCGTCCGCGAGCAACTGCTGCCGCGCGCGGCGCTCGTGACCCCCAACGTGCCGGAAGCTTCAGCGCTCACCGGAATGGCCATCCGCAGCCTGGAGGACGCGCGCCGCGCAGCCAGCCTGATTCACGGCATGGGCGCACGCGCGGTGCTGATCAAAGGCGGGCATATGGCGGGAGATGCCACCGACCTGCTGTTCGACGGCGCGGAGTACCGCGAGTTCCCCGCCCCGCGCATCGCGACGCGCCACACCCATGGAACCGGCTGTACCTATTCGGCCGCCATCACTGCCGGGCTGGCCGGCGGCGCGCCGCTGGGTGAGGCCGTCGCGCGCGCCAAGCGTTTCATACACGAAGCCATCCGCGGCAACCCCGGGTTGGGGTGCGGCTGCGGACCGGTCAATCATCATGCGGAGGTTCGATGAAGTTCTCGGAATTGTTGATCGCCGCCGTCCAACGCTCGGAAATTCCGCTCCGTTTCGAGCCGGGAGCCGAGGAGGCGGTGGCCAAGCCAGTCACGGAAGTGTTGCAGGCGTGGATAACTGCGCACATCCCGAAGGATGCGGACTCGGAATTCGACGCCGGCTACCGCGCCCTGGCGGTGCAGTTGCTGGACGAATTGGAGGGAGAAGCGGAACTGCCGGAGTGACGGCCGCTCCGAGCGGGCACCCCCCTCTGTGCGATCCTGAGATTTCTATGACCAGGGTACAGGTTCGTTTCCATCTGCGGCAGCCGCTCAACGACGCCATGCTCGAGCGGCTTTCCGACGCGCACGCCATCTACGGCATTCAGCGGGTGAAGGTAGCCGCCGATCTCGAGCACCTGATGGTGGAATACGACGCTACGCGCCTGCGTCCCGCGGAAGTAGCGGCGGCGCTGGCCGGGGCAGGCATCCCAGCCGAGCCGGCATAGGGTAAGACACGATTACCCTTCAGTAAATGCCGGAAAACGCCGATAAGGCACACGAAAGGAGTCGGCTCCCCTGCGTTCTCCGGCGGCCCAGGATCTGGAATTCGGTACCGGCGCTGACTTTGTCGGCTGCAACAGGGGCCCGGCGAAAGGTGTGCCGGAGGAACGGGCGCGGGCGTTCCTGGCGTCGCTCGTGGAATCCTCCGGCGATGCCATCGTCGGCCAGACGCTCGACGGAACCATCGTCAGTTGGAATCATGCCGCGGAGGTGCTGTATGGCTACTCTGCGGCGGAGGCCGTCGGGCGGCGGGACGCCACGCTCTTCCCGCCCGATCGCCCCGGCGAAGCGCCGCCAATTCCGGAGAAGGTCAGGCAAGGCAAAGGCACTGTCCGCTTCGAGACGGTCCAGGTCCGCAAAGACGGCGTCGGGATCCGCGTTTCCCTCACCGTATCGCCCGTCCTGGATTTCGCCGGAGAGGCGATGGGCGCGGTGACCGTGGCGCGCGACATCGGCGGCGGCCGGTATGCCGCGGACTCACTGTTCGAGAGCGAAGAGCGATTTCGCACCGCCTTCGATCTGGCCCCCTTTGGAATGACCCTGACCGCGCCGGACGGCCACTATCTGCAGGTCAACGCGGCGTTCTGCCAGATGCTGGGTTACTCCCGGCAGGAGTTGCTGGAGGGAGCCTGGCAGACTCTCACGCATCCGGCAGACATGGAACGTTCCAGACAAGCGCTTGAGCGGTTCATCGAGGGCCGGGCCACCTCGGTGGATTTCGAGAAGCGGTATGTCCACAGGAACGGCGCCGCCATCTGGGTCCGGCTGAAGATCTCGGTGGTGAAGGACGCTCGCGGCGCCCCCTTGCATTTCATTACCCACGTGGAAGACATCAGTGCACGCAAGGGAGCCGAAGAACTGATGCGCACCAGCGAGGCGCGGTTCCGGGCTCTCGTGGAAAACGGCCTGGACGTTATCCTTCTGGTCGACAGCAGCGGAACGGTGCGCTACGCCGGAGCGTCTACGCCGCTGGTGACCGGGTACACGGAGGAGGAATTCGTCGGCCGGAGCATCTTCGAAGGGATGCATCCGGACCAACTCGCGGACACTCGCGGGATTCTGGCCCGCACGCTGGAGAATCCGCAGGCAATCCTGGGCGGCGAATGCCTCCGCCGGCAGAAAGACGGCTCCTGGCGGTGGTACGAGTTTACCGTCCGGAACATGCTGGACCATCCGGACGTGGGGGCGCTGGTGGTCAACGCCCGCAACATCGACGAGCGAAAGCGCGTGATGGCCGAACTGCAGAAAGCCAAAGAGGCCGCCGAGGCAGCCAGCCGGGCCAAGAGCGAGTTTCTCGCCAACATGAGCCACGAGATCCGGACGCCGATGAACGGGGTCATCGGCATGATCGATCTGGCGCTCGAAACCCGGCTGACGGCCGAGCAGCGCGAGGACCTGGAAACCGGCAAGAGTTCGGCCGAGGCGCTGCTGACGATCATCAACGACATCCTGGATTTTTCCAGGATCGAAGCCGGCCGGCTGGTTTTGAATCGCACCGAATTCAACCTGTGCCCGGTCTTGCGCGAGCCGTTGAAGGCGCTGGCCCTGCGGGCTCATCAGAAGGGCCTGGCGCTGATCTGCGAAGTGCTGCCGGGAACTCCGGAGAACATCGTCTCCGACCCGGTGCGTCTGCGCCAGATCCTGTTCAACCTGGTGGCTAATGCCATCAAGTTTACCGAGAGAGGCGAGATCGTGGTCGAAGCCGGCGTAGCGTCATGCCAGGGCGCCGCTCCGCTGCTGCACCTGGCGGTGAGAGACACGGGGAGGGGCATCGATAAGGCCCTGCAGCGGCGCATCTTCGAGCCTTTCGAGCAGGCCAACGGCTCGGCCAGCCGGACTTTCGGCGGTATCGGTCTGGGGCTGGCTATCTGCACGAAGCTGGTGCGGATGATGGGCGGCGCGATCTGGGTGGACAGCCAACCCGGCCGCGGCAGCACGTTCCACGTGACAGCCCGGATCGAATTGCCGGCAGCCGCTGTGCCCGAAGGCAGCACCTCGCAAAGCGCGACGGAATCCCTGGCGGGCGTCCCCATCCTGCTGGCTGGCGCCGACGATACCAGCCGGAGGGTGCTGAACCGGCTTCTTATGGAGTGGGGCATGCAAGTGGTCCTCGCGGCAGGCGTCCCGGAGGCGCTCGCCGCCATGGAGCGGGCGCAGGCGGCCGGCCGGCCATTTCCTCTGGTGCTGTTCGACGGCGAGATGGCCGGCACGCGGGAGATCGCCGGCCAGCTCGATGCCAGGTCCGCGGCCATAGCTATGGTCGGCACGGCGGGCCACGGTGGCGATCCGCCGGACCGTGAGGATCGGACCGCCCCACTGGTGAAACCGATCCTTCCACCAGAGCTGCGGCAGGCTCTTCTCAAGGCTCTGATGCCCAGTCGAGAGGAGCAACTGCGCGCAGCGCCGGACGATCGGGGTAGCGCGCGGCCACGGAGGTGGAACGTCCTGCTGGCAGAAGACAATCCGGTAAATCAGCGTCTGGCGGTGCGGATTCTGGAGAAACACGGCTGCTCGGTGACGATCGCTTCGGACGGCCGCGAAGCGTTGCGGCGGTACGAACAGCAGGTATTCGATGTGGTGCTGATGGACGTGCAGATGCCGGAAATGGACGGGTTCGAGGCCACCGCGTCGATCCGGGAGAGGGAGCGCCAGACGGGGAGGCACGTTCCGATCATTGCGCTCACGGCGCACGCCATGGCCAGCGATCGTGAGCTCTGCCTCCGCGCGGGAATGGACGACTACATCACCAAGCCGATTCAACCGAAGGACTTGAAGAAACGGCTGGATTGCCTGCTGGCCTGACCCAAAGGCCGGCGCCTTTGAGGAAGACTCGATCCGCGCCTTCTTTGGCGGGCCGCAGGCCGTGAGGCACTCCCTAACCCCGACCGTCGCGGCGCCGGCACGGGCGAATCGATCCCACAAGGGTTGCCGGACCGCCAACGGGAGCGAGCGGGCGCGTTCCCCTCAACGGTCACACACGCGCGGGAGGGGAGCACCCGCTCCGGGCAAACAGCTCCGGGGAAACAGCTCCGGGAAACAGCTCCGGGGAAACAGTAGCCGGTTGAGCCGCCGGCCAGCGAAACTCCGCCCAAAATGGTCCGGCGAGTCCGCGCAACCCTTCGATTGCAACAAAGGAACTCCGATCTCCGCCCATCTTGAGCGGGCCGGGCGACAAGCGCCGTTGGCTCTGCGCGGGAATCCCCCTCGCCCCAAAACGTTCACGCATCCTCAGGAAGGGCAAAAGCGGGGATCGGCGGCGGGGTGAGGTAAGCTGATGGGAAGGTGCTTACTGGCATGAGATCGCACAAACAGATAATGGCCGTTGCGGCGCTGGCGCCGCTGCTCGGTATCGCAGTCACCGCGGGATGGTTGCGCGGGCAGCCGGCCGACCGCTTTGCGGCGGTCGCGGCGCGGATGCAGGATTTTGTCGACAAAGGGGAAGCGGCCGGCGTGGTGACGCTCATCGCCACCAGGGACCGGACGCTTCACCGCGGCGCAGTCGGCAAGACGGACCTGGCCAAGGACCGGAAGATGCAGACCGACGATATTTTCTGGATCGCGTCGATGAGCAAACCGATCACGAGCGTGTGCATCGCGATCCTGGCGGACGACGGCAAGTTGAGCTTCGACGACCCGCTGGCCAAGCATCTGCCTGAGTTCGCCGGCGCCATGGTGAGCCAGAACGGCGAGACCGCCAAGCCGGCGCGCGCGCCCACCCTGCGGGACGTGATGACGCACACCAGCGGGATTGGGGAGATGACCAATCGCGAGCCCCACCTCACGCTGGCCGAAACCAGCAGGAAGCTGGCGCAACAACCGCTGCGCTTCCAGCCGGGAAGCCGTTGGGCATACTCCACCGCGGGCATCGACGTGCTGGGGCGCGTGGTGGAAGTGGCCAGCGGAATGCCGTTCGACCAGTTCCTGCAGAAGCGCGTGCTGGACCCGTTGGGGATGAAAGACACGAGCTTCTGGATTACGCCGGCGAAAGAATCGCGCTGGGCGCACCCCTATCGCTGGAACGCGGCGGCCAGCAAGCTCGAAGAGACCAAAATCTCGTACCTGTACAACACCGCGGTGACGGACCGCGAGCGGCCTCCGCTCGGCGGGGCGGGGCTTTTCTCAACGGCCGAGGATATGGCCAGGTTCTACCAGATGATGCTCAACCAGGGCGCGCTCAATGGACGCCGTATTCTCAAGCCGGAGACGGTGGCGGAGATGACTCGCAAGCAGACTGGCGACCTCACGGCGCGGCCTGGGATGCCCTGGGGGCTGGGATTCTGCGTGGTGGAAGATCCCACGAAGATGGCGGCCAACGCGCCGCTCTCGCCCAATTCGTTTGGCCATGGCGGCGCATTCAGCACCCAGAGTTGGGCCGACCCGGCGAAGAACCTGATCTGGATTGTGATGTTCGAGCGCGACGGGAAGGGGAATCCGGACAACTCGGATGTGAGAATCGCTTTCCAGGAGGCGGCGGCGAAGGGCTTGGGGGAGTGAAGGAGTCACTGGCCGTCCTGGGTTGAAAGGAACGGGCGCTTGACGGCATTGCTCCCGTATGAAGCCCGTTTTCCTGGTTCCATTTCTGGTAGCCGCCAGCGCCTGGGCGGATGAAAAGGCCGACCGCGCTTCCATCGACCGCGCCATTGCCGCGCTCAACGATCCGGCCCGGCGGGCCGCCGTGTTTGCCAAGGGTGTCGACTCCGAAGAGGAGTTCCGCCGTCTCTTGAACACCCTGCCGGTTCCCTTCCGCGTGACCTACGATGCGGTTTCGCCGCCTTCCCCCGGCGTCCCGGTCGTGGTCATTTCCCATGAGCCGTGGGGCGAAGCTACCATCGCGATGGGGCCGCTGCCCAAAGCGGAGCCGGTCCAGGTTACCTTCGAGAGTGGCCCGATACGGTTTCTCACTCCGGATGTTGCCGTGGTGGAAGGCGCCCTGCATGCTGTGACGAATCCTCCGAACGGCGAGGCAAGCCCCGTTCGACCGCACATCGAGATCCCGGTGCTTTTCGTGATGCTGCGCGAAGGCGCCGATTGGAAAATCGGATCGCTGCGCCTGCTGATGCAGCGAGCGGACGTTGCTCACCGCTGGCGATGAATTGTTCAAGGCGGCAATGATGCCCTGGCGCGGGCGGGAGCGAGTGCCCCACGGCGCCGTCCAGGCGCCGGCTGTCGACGCTCACGACATCGCGGAGATAGTCGCCGCCGGCGCGGTCATCCCCGCCGGGCGTTGCCCGACCCTTCGGTGCGTTTGACTTATTTAAGTCTCGGCAGGATAATATCTCTATGAAGCCCGGCTCCATTCGAACATCGATCGATCTGCCGCGGGACCTCCATCGGAGGCTGCATGAATTCGCGGCCCGTAAAGGCTGCTCCGCACGCAGCCTGATCCTCGCCTCGATCGAGCACGCGGTCGCGCAATCTGAGCCTTCCAGGCCCCGGAGGCGGCTGAGCCTCGACCCGCCGCTGATCCCACCGGCTGGCCGGCGTATCGACCTTACCAACGAGCAGATCTATGAGCTCATTGGTCTTCCCTGACGTGAATGTGTGGCTGGCGCTGGCCGCTCCGGAACACGTGCACGCCGCCGCCGCGCGCCGCTGGTGGGAAAGGGAGACCAGCCCCATCGTTTTCTCCCGGTTGACCCAGATGGGTCTCCTGCGGTTGGTGACGACCTCCGCGGCCATGGACGGCAAACCGCTGACCATGGCTCAGGCTTGGCGCGTTTATGACCGGCTGTTCGAGGATGATCGGGTGGGATTTGTCGCCGAACCGGCGGAGGTCGAGACGCGCTTCCGCAAGCACACGTCCAGCCGGACAGCCTCGCCCAAGCTATGGGCCGACGCGTGGCTGCTGGCCGTCGCGGAAGCCGCCCAGGGAACGCTGGTCACCTTCGACCGCGGCTTGGCCGCGCGCGGCGCCCACTGCCTGCTGGCTGAGCCGGCCGCCTAATCCGCTCCGGTGCCCGCGCCGGAAGCCTTTGGCGAGCGGTTGAGGATCTCGTCGGCCAGGGTCTGCGGATCGTCCACGTTCTCCAGCGTCAGACGGCTGGATTCGCCGGCGGTCTCGATGGAAAGACTCCCCACGTTGAACATGCGCTGGCTCACACGCTGATCCACACGCACATCCTGGATTTTGGAAAGCTGGATGTTGCGCGTAGTCTTGGCCGCCATACCGCTTTCGTAACGTAAACGGTCGCCGGTGATGGTGGCCTTGGTATACCGGCGGCGCATGGCGCGGCTCATCGGCCACAGGAACAACAGCGGCGGCGCAATCATGATGAGGGCGCTTCCAACCTTGGTGTTCCAGGACCACAGGCAGCCGATTTCCAGCGCGAGAAAGACGATGGTCACCAGGATGGTACCGGCTTTGATGAACTTGGCGGTCGGTTGTATCGTGATATCCGGCACGGCAGTTACCTCCCAAACCGGCTATTGTACCGCCGCTCCGGGCGGCTGCCCGGAATTTTGCGGGACTGAACCGGCGGAGTTGGCGATGGCGGTTTATTCTCTATGCCCGCGATGGCAGCGCGCCGCCGGCCGCAGATGGGGTTGGCGGCATCGAGTGGCAGGGGGCAGGTGTGCCTGGGGCGCGATAGATGCTAGTCTTTTGGTTTCCCTGCACGGGAGCAAATTATGGCACGTTTCTCGAGACTGAAGGTCCTCAACACCATGATCGAGACGGGGATGGTGCCCGTCTTTTACCACCCGGACTTCGCCGTGGCGCGGGAAGTTGCGGCGGCCTGTATGGCGGGCGGATGCCGGTTGCTGGAATTTACCAACCGCGGCGATCACGCCTGGGAGGTTTTCACCGAACTGGAGAAGTTCTGCGCGCGCGAGCTTCCCGAGATGATCCTGGGGGTCGGGAGCGTCGTGGACCCCGGAACCGCGTCGCTGTACATTAACTGTGGGGCCAACTTTGTGGTCGGGCCGGTTTTGAATCCGGACGTGGCGCGCGCCTGCAACCGCCGCAAGATCCCCTACTCGCCCGGATGCGGGAGCGCTTCGGAGATCTCCCAGGCCGAAGAACTGGGCTGCGAGATCCTCAAGATATTCCCCGGAAAAGAGGTTGGCGGACCGGGCTTCGTGAAGGCCGTCAAGGGTCCGTGCCCCTGGGTTTCCATCATGCCCACGGGCGGCGTGGAGAGCACCGAGGCATCGCTCAAGGCCTGGTTCGATGCCGGCGTGGCGTGCGTCGGCATGGGCTCGAACCTCATCACCAAGGAGATGGTCAAAGCCGCCGATTATCCGGGCATGGCAGCCAAAGTGCGCGGCACGCTGGACCTGATTCGCGCCATCCGCGGCGGGAAATAACGGCTCGAAAGCCTGGTGGCCGCGGGTGAGCCGCGGCACGCGTGCCCGGGCCGGCGGGACTCAGCCCTTCAGAATCTTCTCGACAGCTTTGGCGAGCGCGCGGAACTCTTCGTGAGCGGGCGAGTGGGGCGCGTATTCCGACACGGTCAGCCCGCTGGCCACCGCTTCCGCCACCACGATGCGCTGCCCGATGGCAGGCAGGACTTTCTTGCCCAAGTTCTCCAGCGAGGCCGTCAGCCCCCGGCTCAGGTTCGTGCTCATGAGGACCTTGGACGGCACAAAGCGGATGCGCGGCTTTTTCGAACGCCGCTCGGCGCGGGCTTTCAGCGACAGCGAGAGGGCCTCCTTCAGCGCGAACAGGTCGAGCGGCGATGGCCCGCAGGGGAGCAGCATGAGGTCCGCCGCCAATGCCGCCTGATACGCCGTCTCGGGCGTGCCCGGCGGCGTATCGATAAGAACGATATCGGCGTTCTTTTCGGCCGAGCGCGCTCGCGCCCGCAGGCTGGCGGCGCCGTCCTCGACCTTCTCGACGCAGCGCGAGAGCATTCCGTCGCCCTGCTCCGCCCACGCCGCCAGGCTGTGCTGCGGGTCGGCGTCGAGCACCGCCACGCTTCGTCCCATCCTGGCGAACTCCGCCGCCAGGTTGCCGACGATGGTGGATTTGCCAACTCCGCCTTTCCGTCCTCCAACCGCGATGATGGCCATAAACTGTACTATAAGGGAATTTCGCCGCGGGGGAGCGCGTTTTCACCGCTTGGCGCCGAGCGCTGGCGCCGAGCGCCTTCGCCGCGCCTGGAGACGTCGATGGGTTTCCAGCCTGCGCGATGGACCAGTTCGTCCGGGGCGTCCGGACCCGTCGGCACCGAGGTATTGCACAGCTCGGTATCCGCTTGACTCGGGGCCCGTGTTGCCGGCTGCGCACCGGTGGGGCCTGGCACGGAGGCCCCCCACCCGCTTCCGGCAGCGGGACGCGGGCGCCGGGCCCTGAGGGCGCCCCGGTCCAGGGGGACCGCCCCACCAGACCGCTGCCGCCCGAGTCAGGCGGGCCGGAGCCGGAGTGCCCCTCCTATTCCTGCCGCAGAACGATATTGGGATCCACCAGCGAGGCGCGGCGAGCCGGAAGGTACGCGCCCATGGCGGCGGCGGCCAGCAGGCCGGCGGCCACCAGGGTCAACAGGCCCCAATCGAAAGATCGCGCACCCACCAGCCTCATCACCGGCTTGCTTGCCAACAACAAGACTGCCAGGCCGATGGCTACCCCCGCGCCGGCCAGGATCAAACCCTGCTTCAGGACCATCGTCACCACGCCGAGGCGGCCGGCGCCAATGGCCATGCGGATGCCGATCTCGCGCTGGCGCAAGCCCACCGAGTACGTCATCAGTCCGTACAACCCCACCAGCGCCAGGGCCAGTCCCAAGAGGCCCATTCCGCCCACCGTCTGGATGATCACGCCGAGCGTTCCCCGGGCGCGCTGGTCGTAGATTTCGTCCATAGTCCGGATGCCGATCACCGGCTGGCCGGAATCGAGCGAGCGCACCAACTCGCGCAGCGGACCGGCCAGATCGCCCGGCGCCACGGCAGTGTGCAGCAACAGAGTCATCCCGGTGCGGGGGGTCTGCGCGAGCGGCAGATAGATGTAATCGATCGGCGGCTCGATTGGGAAAAAGTACTTGCTCTGCCTGGCGACTCCCACGATCTCGACTAGCGGACCCGCGGGCCCTTCCATCCG
>Ga0181529_10007921_pt1 | contig 10478 bp, 3 predicted proteins | sample PEATcosm2014_Bin_36_FD_119763 | JGI IMG/M metagenome (GOLD analysis project Ga0181529, IMG submission 119763) | Peatland microbial communities from MTU Mesocosm Facility, Houghton, MI, USA - PEATcosm2014_Bin10_30_metaG | ecosystem: Environmental > Terrestrial > Soil > Wetlands > Peat | place... | reverse complement strand
GCGGTGTCGCTCCGCTTAGCCGATTCCCAATCGGTCACCGGGCCATCCGTGAAGAAGAAGGTGAACATGGAGCCCACGCGATTCACCGTCACACCGGCGGGAACATCGGCGCACAAAGCGGCGGCGCGGGATTCCAGTTGCGCGTAGATCTCGGGGTGGGCTTTGAGATGGCGCAGCATAGCCAGGCCGGCGGCCACCGCCAGCGGGTTGCCGGAAAGCGTCCCGGCCTGATAAACGGGGCCGGCGGGCGCCACTATGTTCATGATGTCCCTGCGGCCTCCATAAGCTCCCACGGGCAGACCGCCGCCGATTACTTTGCCGAGCGTGGTGAGGTCGGGCGTCACACCGTACAGTTGTTGCGCGCCGCCGAAAGCCACGCGGAAGCCGGTCATCACTTCGTCGAGGATGAGCAGGGCGCCCGACCGCTCGGTGATTTCGCGGAGCAGCTTCAGGTAGCCGGCCTGGGGCGGCACGCAGCCCATGTTGCCCACCACCGGCTCCACAATGACCGCGGCGATACGGTTGCCATGCGCGCGAAAAGCCTCTTCCACGGCTTCCGGCGAGTTGAACGGCAGGGCGATGGTGGTGTCGCAGAAGGCCTTGGGGACGCCTTGCGTGTCGGCGATTCCCAGGGTGGCGAGGCCGGAGCCGGCTTTCACCAGCAGCGAATCCACGTGGCCGTGGTAGCAGCCTTCGAATTTCACGATGAGGTCGCGGCCGGTGAACCCGCGCGCCAGGCGAATGGCCGCCATGGTGGCTTCGGTGCCGGAGTTGACCAGCCGCACCATCTCGATGGACGGCACGGCGCCGATAATAGCCTCCGCCAGCTCGGTTTCCCGTTCGGTGGGCGCGCCGAAACTGGTGCCGATGGCGAGCGCCTGCTCGAGCGCGGCGAGGATCGCGGGATGGCGGTGGCCGAGCAGCAGCGGGCCCCAGGAGCCGACGTAATCGATGTACTCGTTGCCATCGGCGTCGAAGATGTGGGAGCCCTGGCCGCGCGCGACGAACACGGGCTTGCCGCCCACGCTGCGGAAAGCGCGGACCGGGGAATTGACGCCGCCGGGAATGATCTCCACGGCGCGGCGGTAGAGTTCTTCGGATCGGGTGTGGTTCATGCTGAGAACCAGATTACGATACCGGACGCCCCTCCGCCGGTGCCCCGCGTTATCATGGCAACCAATGCGGAGCCAACGATTGGTCGCGGTGTGGGCTTGCTTCGCAGTCCGGCTGCTCTTCTATTCCGCCACGCTGCCGCTGTGGGAGGGCTACGACGAGTGGGCGCATTTCGCCGTGATCCGGCACATGGCGGCAGGCGGGGAACTGCTGGTGGCGCGCCGGGCGCCCATCCCGCGGGATGTCGAAGCGTCGTTCCGGCTGGCCCCCGTGCCCTGGGAGATGCGCTCCCTGCCGGCGCCCTCCCTGACCGAGGACGGCTATTGGCAGTTGGGCCGCGAGGAACGGGAGCGGCGCGAGCGGGCGCTCGGGGCCATGCCGGAAGAGTGGGCGCGCGAGGACGGCACGGGCTCATTCACGGCTTATGAGGCCCTCCAGCCCCCGCTATATTACTGGACGATGGCGCCGGCCTTGTGGGTGTCGCGGCGCCTGGGCGCGGGCCTCGCGGGCCAGGTGCTGGCGCTGCGGTTTCTCGGCGCGCTGGTAGCTTCGCTGGTGGTTCCGGCAGTCTTCCTGCTGGGGCGCCAGGTCTGGGGCGATGGCCGCATTGCGCTGGGATGCGCGGCCATCGCGGCGGCGATGCCCGGGTTGGCGTTGGACGTGGCGCGCGTGGGTAACGATTGTCTGGCGGTGGTGCTGTTCACCCTGCTGACCTGGCTTACGGTGAGGATGGCCGGGGAGGGCCCGACTCGCAAGCTCGCGGCCTGGACCGGCCTGGCGCTGGGACTGGGGCTGCTCACCAAAGCTTACTTTCTGACGGCCGTTCCCGCCGTCCTCGCGGTGGTGGTCTACGGCTGGTGGCGGGCGCGCGGCGCGCGGGCGGCGGCGGACGTTCCCTGGGGCCCTGTCGCGCCCGTGGCCTGGAGGCGGGCGCGCGGCGCCCGGGCGGCGGCTGGGCACGCGGTGCTGCCGTTTGCCATCAGCCTGCTCGTGGCGGGCTGGTGGTACCTGCGCAACGTGCTGAATACGGGGACGTTGTCGGGGCTGAGCGAGTCGGTGGCGCTGGCCGGCGTCGCGCCGCGGGAGATGCTGCGGCAGGCGGCCGGAATCGGTTGGGCCAAGGCCATTGACGCCATCTTTTTCTCGCACCTTTATTTTGGAGGCTGGAGCTCGCTCACCGTGCGGAGCTGGATGTATCACGTTTTTTATGCGGCCATCCTGGCGGCTGGGGTGGGGCTGGCGCGGGCGCTCGTGAGCCAAGGCGCCGGCGCACCGGCGCGGCGGCCGGCGATCCGCGCGCTCCTGCTGGTTTATCTGGCCTTCTGGCTGGGACAGCTTTACAACGTCACCCTTCTTTATGTGAGCAAAGGGCTGGCGGGGTCGATGGGCTGGTACATGTATGCAGTGGTTGGGGCGGAGGTCGTGCTGGCGGTGGCGGGTTTGCGGGAATTAGTGCCCGCCCCGGCGGACGGGTGGGTTGCGGCGGCCGGCGCGGGGATGTTCGCGCTGCTCGACCTCTACACCGTGCATGGTGTGGCCATTCCTTACTACACGGGGATGATCCGGCACAAGGCCAACGGCAGCCTGGGCGCGCTCGGCTGGGCCGGATTCCACGGTGTGGGCACGGCCGGCGCGGTGGAGCGCCTGACGGCATTCGTTCCCGCGCCGCTGTGGATCGGCCTGTGGCTGCTGTATCTGGCGGCCACCGTGGGGTTGGTGGCTTGCGCCGCCGAACGCACCGGCCGGAGATAAGGAGGGTGCGGTCTACTCCCGCTTGCCGGACCCGGGCGGGGCCGCCGGCGCACCGCGCGCGGCCGGGTCCGGCCGCCGTGGAACATGGACTCCCGGCGGACGGCGGAGCGGGACCAGGGGGGGCGCGCCAGCCCGTAGTATGCCCGGCCTCACGCCAAGCCCAACGCACAATCTTCCCCAACGACCAGGACGAAAGCTTGGCAGGACGTTCCCTTCCCCCAGGAACCTCGTTTTGGATGCCTACGGACGAGCCCGATCTTTCAGCCGCAAGTGTTCGCAGAAATGGCAACGGCGAGCCCGCACCATCGAGCACCCCATTTTTGTGGTGCTTCAGCAACCAGTACGGGGATTCCCAAACTGCCTTCGCCCCGCCGGCTAAGGTGTTTGCCTGGCCACGCCGGGTGAGGTGGCGCTCCACCGGGATCGGGTATTCCCCCGATTCAGGGAAAGTGAAAAACTTCCGATAGAGTGATGTGGTGCTCTACTGAGGGAAAAATGAGACCATTCGGTGTGAAACTATTGACGCGGCGTAGCAGCGCATGGTTAAATCGGGCGAGATCTAGTTTTAGATGGTTCTAAGCTGGTAGGCGTGCCGTTCGTCACGGAAGTGGATGGAATTGTCTTGACACGGAATGCGCAATCGGTTATGACTATGTTTTACCGCGTCCAGTTGTAGTGTGTGTTTTTTTGGTTTTGTACCCGATGAGCACGGAAAGATAAGAAAAGACACGTGCCTCGGGTAATGTTTTGCAGCAAATTCCGGCGTCCGGCTTGGTGGCCGCTGGAAAAACCTCTCCGCCCGACACGGAGAAGTTCCCTAGGTGAAAGAAGAGTTTTGAGACGCATTTGAGGCTCAGGTTGAACGAGGACTTCGACCGATTCAATTTCGTACTTTACAAGGAGAAGCAAATGGCAGATTTTCGCAGATGGTTTATCGCGCTAGCTGTAATCGCCTTGATGGCGTTTGCCGCCAGCGCACAGGTTGGTGTAGCAAACGGAGCCGGGTCGAACAGCGCATTCGCCTGCAACGCGACCGCTGCTGGCTCGCCCCAACTCCGGCCGGAAGGCTTCGCGGAGCTGGTTGGTGACATCGTCATCAGTTGCACCGGCGGCAACAACATGCAAGTCGGAGCCGCAATTCCGACCACCAACATCACCGTGTACCTGTTTTCCGTAAACGCTCTCACGAGCCGTTACATGAATTCCGCGGGCGCGTCCGACGCGCTCCTGATCATCGACGAAGCGGGTTCCGGCATCGTCACCGGCGCACCCGGTTACGGGCCGCAGGCTCCGCAGACGCTTTGCACCAATGCCCAACAGCAGAACCCGGGCGGCAGTTCCTGCCCGCAGTTCGTTGGGGTTTCCAATACCACTCCGCCTTATCAGATCGCGGTGAACGCTGCTCCGGTCTTCACGGGCGGCGTCCCGTCCACCGGTGGCACCCCGGCTGCCAATGTCTACCAGGGCAAGATCGGTGACTTTGGCGCCAATTCCGTGACGTTCTATGCCGTCCCGGTTATGCCTCCGTCCACGACTGGCGTTTCGCGCACCTATCGCATCACCAACATTCGCATTCCGGCTGCCGCCCCGCTGCCCGGCCTTGCCCAAGGGCAAACCGTGCCGGCAATCCTTTCGACCAACGGACCGACCACCCTGCCGGTTTCCGGTACGGGCATTCAGGTTGCCGTTGTCGGCAAGCCCTCGGCTGCTGCCGTCAAAGTTTCCGGGAATAACCCGTTCCAGCAGTGCGTCGGCATCCCGGTCACCACGCCTAAGGTATCGGCTAACCTGATCTTTACCGAGGGCTTTGCAACCGCCTTCAAGACCCGTGTCGTACCTGGCGGCGCCAACAACCAAATCCCGATTGGTCAAGCGGGTCAGGTTAACGCTCCTCAGTACGCGGCAGAAGCAACCAACACTCAGTCCGGGCCCTATCAGAACAATCAGAACATTCCGGGCGGTCTGTACGGCGGCTTCGCGCAGAACTCCGAATCCGGGTTTATTTTCCCGGCTCTCACCACCAGCACCTCGGCCGGCAACTATGTGGCCGGTCTGGCCGACTACGGAACCCGCCTGAAGGCCGTGTTCACCAACGTACCGTCCGGCCTCACGCTCTTCGTGTCGGTCACTTCTACGGGCACGGCTCCCGCCGTCATCGGTGGGACGTCGCTCACTCCGTACGCTGTCCTGGTATCCACCGGCAGCGGCGAAGCGAACCCCGACAACTCCCCAACAGCCAGCTTCACTCCGGTCGCTCCCACCGCCACTGGCGCCGACGGTTACGGGGTTATCGCCCTGTCGCCGAACTCGTCCGGGGCATACACGGCCGTATGGGAAGTCACCAACTCCAACCCGTCTGCCACGGACACGTTGACCTTTAATGCGTACATTGCCTATACTCCGCAGTCCACCACTGGTGCGGTAGGTTCGGCGACGTATTACGGGCTGCCGGTCACTGGCGTGCCTCCGGGTACTCTGCCTCCGAATTCGCTTGTCAACAATGTTACGTTGACTCTGGCTCCGGAGCCTCTCGGCGGAACCTTTACCGCCGCCACTGCCGCAGGGCCCATCCCGCGCTTCAGCACCGCCCCCGCAGTTAGCGGCTGGTTCACGGAAGTCAGCCTCTGCCAGACCACCCTGCTCTATCCGTTCGTCACTGGAGCGTCGGGCTTTGACACCGGCATCGCCGTTGCCAACACTTCGGCGGACCCGTGGAAGACCACGAACCAGACAGGGTCCTGCACGCTGTATCCTTATGGCCTGACGGTTGCGCCGCCTTCCAGCGTCAGCGGCATCACCCCCGGCACCACGGTATACAGCAGCACCCCGATCAGCGGGTGCGACCAGGTCTCCAACCCGATCGCCGGCACGAACTGCTTCCCGATCGTCCCCGCAGGACAGATCCAAGCGGTGCAGGCCTCGGCGGTTCTGCCAAACTTCCAGGGATACGTAATCGCCGTCTGCAACTTCCAGTTCGCTCATGGATATGCAGCGTTGACCGACCTTGGCATCCACAACATCTTCTCCAGCTATCTGGCTCTGGAGCTTGATGACCCGATTCTTGGCATTGGCGCCTGGTCTCGCGGTACAGCTAACGGTGGAGTCCAGGGCGTCGAAGTTCTGGCTCACTAGATTCCGGTTTGAATTCCTTTCAGAGGGGGGCTTCGGCCCCCCTCTTTTTTTGTGCCCTGAAGGCACTGTCCGAACGCCGCGAAAAGTGTTAAACTACAAGTCTCTCCGCGTCCATTCAAATTCCATTCCCGTTCCCCGGAACCAGGAGGTAGTTTTGCCAAGACTCAATACCCTCGTATTTGCCGGCTTGTCGATAGCCCTGTTAGGGGCGCATCTGGCGCCGGCGCAGTCCGCGCCGACGCAAAACGTGGCGCTTTTGACCGTCCAGGCCGGTAACGGCCAGGTGGCCTGTGAGTGCCTCAATTCTTCTCTGCAAACTTTCCAGCCCATCTCCGTCAAGGCAACCGATAGCAAAGGCAATCCGGTGTCCGGTGCGACCGTCACCTGGACCGTGACGGGCGGCCAGATGACCCTTGGCGCCAACCAGGCTGCGACTTTGACCACCACCACGGGCAGCGATGGCACAAGCACCACGAGTATCAGTCTGGTTGTCATAGACGACTTCACGACGGGAGAGACGTCCTTCCTGGTGAATACCGTCCAAGCCTCCTCCAACAACAACAACGTATTCTTCACCGAGACGCAGTCGCTGCTCACCTCCACGGGGAACGCGGCGATCGAGGTGTCGGGCGGCCCCACGTACAACGGCGGGGATCTCTCCCAGGCCACGCTGAGCGCGCCGGTGACCACCATCCTTTCCACTCCCATCGTGGTGCGCGTGGCCGGCCTGGAGCTGGCCAGCGGCGGTGTCGGCAACGTCGCGGTTCACATCATCAACAGTCAAACCTCACCCACGCTTACCTGCAGCGGTGGTAACGCCTATGCCGATCCGGGTTCGGTGCTCACGCTGGCAAACGGCAACGCATCCTGCTTCCCGCAGTTTAACGGCAGCGGCACCGGAACGTTCTACATCACCGTGGGCGGCCCGCCGGCAGCCAACATCGGCTCCGCGCTTTTCCTGCAGTCCTTCGGACCTTACACCTTCACGTCCATCGCCGGAGCTCCGGCTGCGATGCAGATCGTCAGTGGGGACTATCAGATCGGCACGGGGCTCAATCCGCTGGTCGCCAGAGTGGTGGATTCCAACGGATACGCCGTGCAGAATCAGGCCGTGACTTGGGCGGTCACACCCGCCGGCGCGGCGGCCCTGACCAACGAGCAGACGGTAAGCGACAACAACGGGGAGGTCTCGCTCGATGTTTCGCTCTTTCTGCCCGCCGCCTCCGGAGCCCTGATCACGGTTACGCTGCAGAGTAACACCGCGATCTACGCGGTCTTCCAGGAAACCCTCGCCGGGCACATCACCGGTGTGACCAAAGTCAGCGGAGACACCCAGAGCGCGCAGCCGGGAACGAATTTCCCCTACCCCCTGGTGGTCCAGGTAAACGGTACCAGCGGCCCGGTAGCAAACTATCCGCTGCAGTTCCTTACCAGCGGGCCAGTGAGCCTGCCCGGAGGCACGACGGTGTACACCAATGCCAACGGGCAAGTCTCACTCACGGCGAAGGCCGGCGCCACCACCGGCACGGCCACGGTGACGGCCGTGGCGGGCACCTATAACGTGGCCTTCACCCTTACAGTCTCGTCCACGCCTAGCGTAACGCCCAACGGCTTGTCGATAGTGAGCGGAAACCCGCAAAGCGCCATGCTCAACACGAGCTTTCCTTCGCCCCTGGTGGTACAGGTCAATAGCACCAACGGAGCCGTGCCTGGCTACGTGGTGAGCTTCTCCGGATCGGGCCCCATCAGCATCTCCTCCGGCGCCGCCACCACCGGCAGTAACGGGCAGGCGCAGATCACTGTGCAAGCGGGCGGCACGGCCGGAGCGGCCACCGTAACGGCTTCGATACCCGGATACACGGTGACGTTCAATCTCACGGTAGTCCCGGCGGGACCGGTGCTCACCGCCAACAGCTTCCTGAATGCCGCCAGCCGCGTGGTAGGTTCCATCTCTCCCTGTGGTCTGGCCATCATCAGCGCTCAGGGCCTGACTCCGGACGGAAACAGCGACTTGAGCCTGGCCCCGGTATTCGGCCGCCTGCCGCTCACGGTTCACGGCCTGAGCGTCACGTTCGGCGGATATTCCGCGCCAATTGTCAGCGTGGCGATGGGCGCCGTCAACCCGGAGGTCACGTTGCAGGTGCCGTGCGAAGTCACCCCGGGATCGAGCGTTCCCGTCACGGTCAACGTGAACGGCGGCGGAAACAGCAGCATCAATATTCCGGTGCAGGCGGTGAGCCCGGGCATCTTCCAGACGACCATGTCCGATGGGGTGCTCCGCGCGGTAGTGGTTCGGGATGACGGAACATTTGCCGACGTAGGCGGCACGCCACTCAATCCGGCGCGGCGGGGCGAAAAGATCCGCATCTATGCGACCGGTCTCGGGTCCACGGCTCCGTTTGTCGACACCGACAACATTCAGGACCCGAATGCGGACCTGATTGGCTTCGACGCAACCGTTTCCGACGTGCTGCAAGTCGGCATCGTCAACTACGGCGGACTGCAGATTGTCAGCCAGCGGCAGGCGCCGGACCTGATCGGCGTTTACGAAGTGCAGGTCCAGTTGCCCAACGACGCACCGACTGGGAACAGCGTGCAAATCGCCGTCGCAGCCGTGCCCCCGGGCGCCAGTTCGGCCGTATCCAGCATCGCCGCCCTGATCCCCATCCAGTAAGTTCCCCGTTTCGCGTGGGGGCAGTCCGGCAATACCTGCCGGAACCTGCCCCCAACCTTCCCGGGGCCTCTCCATGGGGCCCCAGAATTGGCCCCTGGTCCTGCCGTCCTGCATCCTGCGTTTACGTCTCCTCGGATCGCGCTTCGAGAGCGGCACCCGGCTTGGCGGCCTTGCTATCCTGGTTGCCGGGCGAGACCGCACAGGACCATTGCAGCGAAACATGAGAACGGCGTCTTCAAGCCACGCGAGGACGTGAAACTCACCGAAGGCACCAGGGTTGAGGTGCCTGTGCCAGACGATCGCCCGCGGTGGCCAAAGTCCGTCCGCGAGTTCGCAGCCTTTGGGATGTGGGCCGCGCCGCGCTATTGACTGCTCGCGACTTTGGCGGCCACGCGCGGCAATGCCAAAGCCGCCGGTTTCCACAATGGTCGCAACGGTGCTTGCCTGCTTTCCATCACGGCACTGGAATTCATCGGCGGCACATTAGCGTGCGCCTTCATCGGGTAATACGCGCGTCGCGCGACATCGGCAGCCGGCGGGACCAGGTCGTACGCCGAGATCATGAGATCGCGCGCTAGATCCCGCGGGCTGCGCACGCCCGGTTCATTATCGCCGCGACTGCACTCGAAGAAGGGCTGACGCTCGCCACGAAAAACCGCAAGCGCTTCCGGACGATCGGCGATCTGCCCGGTAGGCGCCGATCGCGATGGTATACCCCATGGCGTCACGTACGTCAAGCGCGTTCGACAGCCGCGCCATGGGACCACTCGCGCCGGTGACGGCCTTCCCGCGGCCGCGATCCGCCGCCGTGGACGCCGCGCAGGCTCGGACCCCTCATCCGGCTATTGTCTATGCCGTCCGCGCGCCGATCAGTCTCTGCTGTTTCAGCCAGCGCAGGCGGCCCTGATACTCCTGGTAGATCGTGCCGAAGCCGGCCCAATAGTAGCCGAATACGAAGAGCGCCAGGAAGGGGATGGCGAAATAGTTGTAGGTGTTGATGGCAAAGGCGATCATTCCCAGGAAATACGTCCCGACGGCGATCTCCGCATAAGGCAGCCAGCCGCTTCGGCCCCGGTACTTCTTCACTTCCAGGTTTACGGGACGATCGCCAATGGCGAACTTGGCGGTGCGCGCAAAGGCGGTCCTGATGCCGAAGATCGCCTCCAGAACCGCGCGCGTATTGATGATGGTCAACCCCACGCCCACCGCCATCAGCATGGGCAGCAGCAGGACGGAACGGCGCCAACTGCCGGGGTGCAGCTCGCGCTGCGCGATCACGTAGAACGCCGAGATGGACCAGAACGACGCCACGATCAGCGGCAGGTCGATCAGCGCCATCTCCCACACCCCCATGTAGAACCGCACGATCATCACCGGCAGCATGAGCGCCGAGACCACGATCATGAGAGGGTAGGAAATGTTGGGAGTGAGGTGCAGGAACGCCTCCAGCTTCACGCGCTTGGGAATGTCGGCTCTGAAAATCGCCGGCAGCAGCTTCCTGGCCACCTGCGTCAGTCCTTTGGCCCAGCGCGATTGCTGCACCTGGAAACCGTAGATCTCCACCGGCAGTTCCGACGGGCAGTCCAGGCCCGGCAGATAGACGAACCGCCAGCCCTTGAGCTGCGCGCGGTAGCTGAGGTCGGAATCCTCGGTGAGGGTATCGTGCTGCCAGCCGCCGGCGTCGGCGATCATAGTCTTACGCAGGATGCCAGCGGTGCCATTGAAATTGAAGAAGTAGCCGGCGGTCGACCGCGCGCCGTGCTCCAGGATGAAATGGCCGTCCAGCAGCATGGCTTCCACTTCGGTG
>Ga0181529_10007920_pt1 | contig 10478 bp, 7 predicted proteins | sample PEATcosm2014_Bin_36_FD_119763 | JGI IMG/M metagenome (GOLD analysis project Ga0181529, IMG submission 119763) | Peatland microbial communities from MTU Mesocosm Facility, Houghton, MI, USA - PEATcosm2014_Bin10_30_metaG | ecosystem: Environmental > Terrestrial > Soil > Wetlands > Peat | place... | reverse complement strand
CCCAAGTCGTCCACCTTGCAGGATTACTACGCGGCCGACATGCACGGCGAAACGATTCCCGAGGAATACGTCACGCAACTGGCCATGTCGGACCTGCAAGGACTCGACAACATCTCGCCGAAGTTGTCGGTTCCGGTCGAACTGAGCGGCAAGAGCTTCACGTTGACCGGCATTTTGCCAAAGAGCGAGTTTCAAGCGAAAGCGGCCTGGGGCGGCGCCGGGATATTCTCGCGGCCCATCGGCTGCGGGGCGGCCTCGATCGGCATGATGGGGTCGGACGACAAGAAAACCCTCGCTCGCAAACGGGTCATTCAGACGCTTACCGACAACGAAGCTCTCGTGGGGGCCGACGTGGCCGCCAAGCTCGGACTGAAGGACGCGGATTCGCTCCAACTACTTGGCAAAAAGTTCCGCGTTACGGCCGTGTTGCCCCAGACCGGCACCGTGGACGATTCCCGTATCTTCGCCCACCTGCACGTCGTGCAAGACTTGGCAAAGAAAGGGCCGGTCATCAACGCCATTGAAGTCATCGGTTGCTGCCAGGAAATCTCCAAAGGCTTGGTGGCGAAGATCAACCACTTGCTGCCCGATGCCAAGGTGGTCACGATTACTCAGATCGCCGACGCGCAGATCAAGATCAACCACATGATGTCGAACCTGTCGCTCATGTTTCTGGTGATTATCATCTTCGTGGGCGGGGCGAGCATCGCCAATTACATGTATGCGAACGTCTTCGAGCGGCGGCGGGAAATCGGCACGCTGATGGCGCTGGGCGCCGACTCGGGCCTGGTGCTGCGGATCTTCCTGCTTAAGGCCTTGATTTTGGGAGTAGCAGGCGGGATCGGTGGCTACGTGCTGGGCACCATCCTAGCCGTGACCCTCGGCCCGAAGTTGGCGGGCGTCATCGTCCTGCCCATGCCGGTACTGGCCGTGCTGGCGGTCGGCATTTCCGTGGTTCTGGCGCTGGTGGCCAGTTTCTTTCCCGCCCGGCGTGCCGCCCGGCTCGACCCTTGCGCCACCTTTCAGGAGGTTTGAGGCACAAAGAGGCACAAAGGGGACAGGTCCAATTTGCCGGAACGGCCCGGAGGCTGCTTCGCACAAATTGGACCTGTCCCCTTTTTCCCCGGAGGATTGATCCATGTTGAGAATGGAAAACGTCAGCAAGACTTACCGCCATCGCGGGCATTTGGTGAAGGCCCTCGATGGCGCAACGCTGCATATTCCAGCGGGCGATTTTGTCTCTCTCGTCGGCCCCAGCGGGAGCGGCAAGAGTACGCTGTTGTTGATGCTAGGCGGAATGCTTTCGCCCTCCGAAGGTCGCGTCCTTCTCGAAGCCAGCTCGGTTTACGACCTAAGCGCGAGCGAGCGGGCAAAGATGCGGCGGGAGAAGGTCGGGTTCGTCTTTCAAACCTTCAATCTAGTGCCGTACCTGTCGGCTCTGGAGAATGTCCAGGTTCCGCTTTTCCTAGCCAAGGTGGACGAGAAAGCCCAGAAGGACCGCGCCACGGCCCTCTTGGAACGCGTGGGATTGGCCGATCGGCTCGATCACAAGCCGGGTGAGTTGAGCGTCGGCCAGCAACAGCGAGTCGCCCTGGCCCGCATGCTGGCCAATGATCCGTCTGTCATTCTGGCGGACGAGCCTACGGGCAATCTCGACCCGGAGACCAGCCAGCAGATCATCGGCTTCTTGGAGACGTTCAACGCGGAGGGGAAAACCATCGTCATGGTGACGCATGACCCCCGCGCAGCCAAACGTGCCAAGCGAACCTTGCGGCTGCAAAACGGGGCGATTACCGCCCAGAGGGCCGGCGAGGACGACTGTTGCCAGCCTGATAGTGCCGTGGCGTAAGTTTAGCGGCCATCGGCACGACGGCCCGTTTGCCGTCGGGTGGCCGTGATAGCTTGCTATCGGGGTGGCGAAGCCACAAGAGGTTTCGCCTGTGTCCTCTTGCCGCTGACGCGGCCCGGATAGGCGAGCTATCCTGACCACCCGAGGTCTGCGTTCTACGAGTTCGCCACAGTCCTTCACCGCCACCCTCGCCCCCCCCTGCCCTTGACGGCAACCTTTCTGTTGGCTTAGAGTAACGATACTATGAGTCCCAAGCCACGCTGCTCCAACCACAGTTCCGCTGTTCTTTGTATGCCGAAGACCGTGCAGAGCGAGGCACAGGATACGGTGGACGCGATGTTCCGGGCATTTTCTGACCGGACCCGACTGCGGATTCTTCACGTTCTGCGGGGTGGAGAACTTTGCGTGGGCGACATCGTGGAGAGCCTTCGGGCTCCCCAGCCTCGTATTTCCCGCCATTTGGCCTATCTGCGGAAGGCCAAACTGGTCCAGGTCCGCAAATCGGGCCTCTGGAGCCATTACTCCTTGGCACCTGCCAAGACCCCATTTCACCGCAAGCTGCTGGAATGTTTGGGAAAGTGCTTCACCGAGGTGCCCGAGCTTCAGGCCGACGAAGGGCGTGCCGCCAAGATCAGAGCTTCCGGCGGTTGTTGTCCGTCAAGTTGACGATCTATCTGTCGGCGATCGCCGCAGAGGGGTTATCGGCCACGTTGGCACCTGCCCGCATCGACCGATCGGTGCAGCCGTACGCAGGTTGACAACCGGCCCCACGACGAGCCTGCAAGTACCGATTGCTCGCCGCCCTCAAAGCTGCACCAGATGGCACCTAGATCAAGGGGGATTGTGCTCCCAATGGGCTAGGCTAAAATGACCGCGTTCTCATGGAGTGGCTCTTCGCCCAGGTGATTGTCTTGAAAAACAGGCTCTCGTTGTGTCTCCGTTCGCTCTTAACACAGGAGAAGAGATGATGAGCGTCTTTGCTGATTGCCGGGTAAACTGTGATCGTCGTGGGCATCGTGCGTCTCGTAGGGGTTGGGGTCGCGTCGGAACCTACTTGACGTGCTTCTTGGCAGCGGTTGCCTTGTGTCGGCTGGAATCAACGGCGGTTGCGGGCAGCGGCGCCCCTCCCGCCCGCACCAAGGACGTGTCGCCATTCGTGGACACGGCAAAATTGCTGGCCGCGAAGTCCGACGATCCGCCAGTTCGGGCACATCACGCTTCGAAATCGAAGGCTGAAAAGACTGCCCGTTCCGGATCCCTTTCCACGGAGCCGGAGAACCCGGAAGAACTCAAGAAAATCTCCGCCGAATCGCCCTATCCGCCGACGGCTGCTCCGCAGAAACTTACGCTCGAGCAGCTTGAGGCGATTTCCAAGCTCGCGCCCAAGGCGAGCCGGGACGGCATGAGAGTCCATCCGGCCTTGATCCCGCTCTTTAAGAGCATGGTTTTGCATTACACCGGGGGAACTTACACGGATGCCCCGATCCGCTTCCGGCTTCACACCCCGGAACCTTGCCAAAAAGGCAAAAAGTATCCGCTGGTCGTCTGGCTGCACGGGGCCGGGGAATGCGGCCCGGACAATATCAACCAACTCTCGCATCTGCATCATATTATCCCGTATCTGGTCGGTCCGAAGAAACGGGATTTCTTCCTGCTCGTGCCCCAGTGCCCCCATTCGCACGTGTCGTGGGAAGCCCCCGAGATTTGCTCGACGACGGTCCGCGCAAATGGTCGCGTCGAGTGCCACGTCGTCGATGATCCGGTTGCCCTGGGCGATGCCCCGCTCGCCTTCACGCTGGCCATGATTGATGCGGTGAAGAAACAGTTTCCGGTCGATCCAGACCGCGTCACCGTGGCGGGCCTGAGCACCGGCGGCGATGGCACGTGGCGGATGCTGGAGCGGCGGCCGGATCTTTTTGCCGCGGCCGCGCCAGTCGTCAGTTGGCAAGCGATGCAGGAAAAATCGCTGCGCGAGAAACCGCTGCTGAAGAAGATCCCCATTTGGGCCATCTACAGCTCGGACGACCGGGCGATCGATTTTGCCCGCAAAGAGTTCGAACGCATGAAAGAGCGTGGTTGCCATGTCTCGAAGACCGAGTTCGGCGTTTGTGGACATCGGGCCTGGACGCCGGCCATGCTGCAAGGGGACGTTTTTGGCTGGCTGATCTCTCGCGCCAAGAAGGGCGATCGATTTTTTGCCGCCGAAGCCTCGCCAACCAGTCCCGAAAAGCTCGGCATCTTCGCCGACGTGACCGATGGAGACCTCAAGCGAACGCCGACCAAGGCCACGCGACCGATGCAGGCCGAGGCGCCGGTGGTCCAGCCTTTTTCCAGTAGCGCCCCGCTGTCATCCGGCCAAGTCGTTGTCCAACCAATGCTAAGGCCGTTCCCGACGACCACGGGCAGCGCGTCGACTCCGGGCGTTCCGTACGGCGTGCCGACCGCGTACCCGTCGTCCGGTTACCGGCCCCCATCGAGCGGATACGTGGGCAGATACGTGCCGTCGTCCCGGTACTACCCACCGGTCGCAGTGACCGTCGAACGATTCCGCTTGGAGCTGATTACTGGCTATCTCGCTGCAGGCGAGGTAAAAAAGGCGCTGGCGGTGGCCGACAAAATCAAAAACCGGCAAGCGGTTGTCGCGGTTCTGTTGCACCGTCACGCGGAAGTGTTTCCGGAAGTGCTCAACTATATCGAGCGAGAACTCGATCGGATGGAACAAAACGGTGAAAAGCCCGGAGCGGCGGTGCCTTACCCGGCCGTTCCCTCGTCAAGGTCCTATTCTGGCTCCAAGGAAGAACCGACCCTCCAACCGATTGCCGCCGGCAAGCAGACCCCCATGGAACAGTGCGGTAAAGAATGGGCCATGTCGACGGAAAACCTGTACGGGCTGTTTCCCAACGGTTGGGACCAGGAGGCAAACCATGTTCCCGACTACGTCGTCAACGAGACGGGCAAGCAACTCCGTGATCGTTTGGCCAAGGCTTTCACGAACAACGATCTGCCCGCCATGAAAGAGTTTTGCGATTCGTTCATCCGCCTGGACGACATCCCGCTTGCCAGCCCGTGGTTCGATACATCGGGCGGTCGCCTGAAAGGCCGCATCAAGTATACGCTGAACGAAAAAGCCAAGCCGGTCGTCGAACTTCTGCGGGAGATCGCCGCGGTCAAGGCGGAATCCAAGAAGGAGTTCGTCGATTTTGCCCAAAAGTCCCTAAAACGCATTGACGCGATTACCAACCCCAAAACCAAAGAGTGATCAGTCATACTCCGTTTCCGGAAGTCCGTCGATGCGGAACGTTCCCTTAGCGCTAACAGCGACGTTGCTACTTTTAGCCGGCTTGCCCGCCGTGTTGGCACGGCGAATGGCGCGACGGGCAGGCTCTTCGGCTAAACAAGTTGGCGCCAGACCGCTACCAGCCGACCACCAGGCCCGCGAAGGGGCCGTGATAGAGAATGCCCCCGCTGTGGTTCAACTGGGCCGGCCCTTGGGTGAGAATGTCGATGTTCGTGTTGAGGTTGTCGGGGGCCAAAGCCATGCCGGTCAGCCAGAGGGCCTGATAGCCCAGCCGCGTGCTAAAGTGAGGCGACCAGCGGTAGACGAACGTCAAATCCAGTTCGCCGGCAAAGGACGTGTGATTTTCCTCTTCGCTGCCCGAGAAATCGTGGGCGAGCCCTTGGCTATCCACGTTATGGTAGGTGGTCGATTGGTCGGCCCGATTGTTCATCACGGCCGCTTTCATCTCGAAGTTCACCCACCAGTGGTTTTCGGCGTAGAACTCAAACCGGGCCCCGATCTGCGGACCGATCAGTTGGTTGGTTGTGGCCACATGGATCGAGTTTATCGCCCCATGCGGCGTCGGCACGTCGGACTGCGTGTCATAATAGAAATCTTCGGGCATGCCCACGTAGCGAACCCCGAAGATAATCGAGGCGCTCAGCTTCTCGGGCGGCATGGGCAGTTGACGACGGATGTTCAACTCGCCAGTCTGGAGCGAAGAGATGTAGTGGATCTCGGCAAAGTTATTGTAGTCGAGGCCGGCGATCGGGTTGGCGCCGAAGCCGCCGAAGGGGGAAAAGAGATTCCCGGTGCCGCCTAGCGCGTTGGGCGAGGAGTCCCGCACGGCGGCAATATTCTCGCTCTCGCCAACGGCCGTGTAGGCCCCTTCGAGTTGAAAACACTCGTCAAAGGTGCGTCCGATAAGGATATGCCCCGCCCCGGCAAAATCGTAGTTGAAATCCCGTGTCGAGAGGACGATGTTGCCCGGCGTTGAACCGGTGGGCAAGACCTCGGTGGCGGCGAAATCCACGCCGCGCGTGGGATTGCGACGCAGCGCCACCCCATCGGCCTCGACATACAAGCCAAGTCGTGGGGGCACGAGAAACAAGTCGTTCTTTTCCGGGCAACACGACCGCGTCGGATCGTACGATTCGCTCGCACAGCACGGCGGCGGCCAGCACTGGGGAGAAAGAGCCAACGGCGGAACGTTTTCACCGCGCGTCGCGCCCGCCGGTGAAAGGTTCGACAAATTGTCGCTTGCCGGTGCGGGGCAAACCGGGCGATTCGGCGGCGGCATCTGCACAGCGTCCTGGGACATCACCGATCCCGCCAGCATTATCCAGAATGCCAGCATTCCCAAGGACAGCTTAAATAGACCACCAAAGCTACCCATTATGTCAATTCCGACAGCTCCACGTGGTTACACAGCGCGGCCACTTTGGCATTGCGGCTATCCTTAGACAAAGTCGGCTTTCCTGAGCCTTACGATCAGAATATTCGGAATATTCGCTAGAGTTTGGCTTTCCGGTGCCGCGGTCTTGCCCTTGCCGGGTCCCCGCGCTCCCTATAATTCCTTAGGGACATGGACCGGGCAACCTAACAACGCAACCGAGGATTTGGCGATGAAGATCAAGACTATTAGCGCCACGAATGCCCACGAGCTGCTCAGGACGGATCCGGCAGCGGTTCTCGTCTGCGCATACGAAAAGGAGGATGATTTCCGGCAAAACGATTTGGAGGGAGCCATTTCTTTGAACGAGTTTCGACGCCGGATGACTCAGATTCCCAAGGACGAGAACGTGATTTTCTACTGTGCGTGCCCACATGACGAAGGGGCCGTGCAGCAGGCCAAGGATTACTTCAAACAGGGCTTCATCAGCGCCCAGGTTCTGCAAGGAGGCGTGGAGGCCTGGAAGGGTGCAGGCTACGCTCTGGTGGGGCAAGGCGTGTGATGGAGCGCGTCTAGGTGGCACAGCCGCCCTTGGCTGTGCGAATTACCCAAGACGGCCGATGGTGGCTGTGCTACACAAAACATTGGGGCGACAGGGTAACTGCCGCCCCAATGTGTCTACGGGATTTAATGCCGGGCCCCCAAGGGAGCATGTGGCGTTAGAACGGCAATCGCGGCGTGTACAGTCCGGGCACACCCTGGTTGGCATGATACACCTTCATGTCCAGGTAGTTGCCGAACGCCTCCCAAAGCACGTTGGCCACGTGCGTCTGCGTGATGGCCACGTGATGCGGGAAGTAACGCAACAGCACGTCGCGGTAAAGCTGCTGGAGGTCCGGGATGCGACACCAGCCGTAGCCGCCGAAGGTGACCGCCGGGTTGTCTTCGAAGTTACCCTGGGCCAATACGGCGTGCCAGCCCGCCTCGGGGTCTTGGGTAACGCGGAACAGCGTCAACGGCGACGGCTTGGCGACGAACTCGACCACGCCCTGCGCCTGTTCGTACGGCGCGCCGCCGCAGGAGACGATGATCTCGTGGGCGGCCAGTCTCGGTTTCGACTTGGCAAACGAAGCGGGAAACACGCCGCAGTGCCAGATGTTCGCCAGTTCATCGTCCTCGTTGTGCAGATTGTTCCAGTCGGCCAGTCCGGCCGGCAAACCGCTGGCCAACAGCGCCGCGTGCATCGACAGCGTGCCCAGGATGTCCGACTCGCAGGCCGCCGGCGTGCCCTCGTCGCCCAACCGGCTCATGGCCGCACAACTGCACACTCCATAGTTCGACTGCATCGAGGTCCAGCACTGGACCGAGAAGGCGTCGATCTGGTTCTGCTCTTGGAACCGCCGCAAGAACAGTTCCAGCTTGGCGCTGCGCAACACGCCCTCAGGCGTGACGGCCGAGGTGTCGGCATAGCGGCCCGTGGCGGCCACGAGCTTTTGCACCTCCGGATCATCGTCTGCCATGGCTTTGGCGGCGCCCAGGGCTTCCGAAAGATCGAGCACCACGGCCGTCGGACCGAGACGCTCGAGTTGTTTTTCGCTGTAGCGGCAGGTCCAAAAAGCGTCGGGCCGGGCACCAATCTGCGCATAACGGGCGCTGCGCACGCCGTCGACCACGCGGCAGACGCGAAGGAACCAATCCAGGTCGGCCGCGAACGAGGCGTCGGAGGGGAAGCAAATCGGCCGCTGCCCCACCGAGTATTTCGCGCCGATCTGGCGCAGCACGTCGCCGATCGACAGCAGCCCGCAGAAAGAGTCCCGCCGCACGGTCTTCCGCGTGAGCGTCTCTTCTTCCTGGCAGCCGAAGATCATGATGGGCACGTTCAGGCCGGCCTTGCGGACAGTCCACGCCACGGCCTGCTCCTCGCCAAAGTTGCCGGCGCCGACCAAAATGCCTTGCACCCGCTGTTGGCGGAACAGTTCCGCGCAGGTCTCGGCCTCTTGGAGCGATTGCACGCAGCCGGCACGGGTTTGCTGCTCGCTCGGCACGACCACGCGGACGCCGGTCTTTTTGAGCGCGTCGAGCGTCTCGCCGCGCACCTTGGCGGCCAACTCCGCGCTAAACGACCCGCGACTGGCGGGAATGAAGCCGAGGATGGTTTCTTTCAGAGGGAAGCTCATTTAGTTACTCCTGTCCGTAGCGATGTTGATAACGTTCGTGCCATTTATCCACCTCCGCCGGCGGGATGGCCGTTGGTGTGCCGATTTGCATGGCCAGATGCACCGTTTTGGCGACGTCTTCGGTCATCACTGCCGCCTTCAGCGCCGCGGTGACCGAACGGCCCCAGGCGAACACGCCGTGATTGGCCAGCAAGATGGCCGGCGCACGGCTGCGATGCTTCAGGATCGCCTGGCCAATGTGGTCGCCTTCATTGTCCACGTAGGGGCAACAGGGAATCGCGGCCCCGAACTCGTCGGCGATGGCCGTCAGGCACAGCGGGATCGGGCTGCCCACGGCGGCGAAGGCCGTGGCATAGTTGCTGTGGGTATGAATGATGCCGCCGAGGGCCGAGAGACTTCGGTAGAGAAACAGGTGATGCGGCAAGTCGACGCTCGGTCGCAGCCCCGCGCCGATCACGTGGCCGGTCTCCAGGTCGACCTCCACCAAGTCTTCCGGCCGAAGCTTGTCGTAGTCGACGCCCGAGGGCTTGATGACCAGCCGGCCGCTCGACCGGTCCAATCCGCTGGCATTGCCCGAGTGCATGGTCACCAATCCGGTTGCCGGCAGCATCCGATTGACGTGACAGACTTCTTGTCGCAAGGCGGTCAAATCCATTATCACACCGCGACCCGTGGGTCGCGTTCCTATTTTCGGGCCCGATCGCGAATGGCGATCAATTGTTTCATCACGTGGCTGAGTTTTCCGTCATGTCCTTCGGCGCTAAAAGCGTCGTGCAGCGTGCGATACAGTGCGTAGAGGTCGGCGTAGACCGCGGCGGCCGCCTTGTTGGGGCGATAGACCTGCGGCTTCACGCCGGTCATCTTCCGCTGGGCCTGCTCGACTTTCTTATAGGCCCCGCCCACCACGGCGCCGAAAGCGGCCGCCCCCAGGGCGCAGGTTTGGGCCGAGCGGCTGACTTTCATGGGCCGATTGCAGACGTCGGCATAGATCTGCATGACGAAGGGATTCTTTTCGGCGATGCCGCCGCAATTGACCACTTCGCGGACCTGAACGCCGTACTCCTCGAAGCGATTGATGATCGTCAGAGCGCCGAAAGCCGTGGCCTCAACCAGCCCCCGATAAATCTCCGGCGCGGTGGTGTGCAGGGTCTGGCCCAACAGCAGGCCAGAAAGCAGCGGATCGACCAAAATGGTGCGGTTGCCGTTGTTCCAGTCGAGGGCCAACAGTCCGCTCTCGCCGGGCCGGAGACGCTCGGCGGCGCGCGTCAGGTTGCCGTGTACCTCGCCATTGGCCGTATGGGCGGCGGGGGCCAGGTATTTCACGAACCAGTTGAAGATGTCGCCCACGGCCGACTGGCCGGCCTCGAGGCCGTACATGCCCGGGATGATCGAGCCCGGCACGATGCCGCACAGGCCGGGAATATCGGGCAGTGCGTCGGCCAGCGGGGCGACCATCATGTCGCAGGTGCTGGTGCCGATGATTTTCACCAGCGTGCCCGGCTTGATGCCGGCCCCGACCGCGCCCGTGTGGGCATCGAAGGCCCCGACGGCCACGGGCACACCCGGCGGCAGCCCGATCTTGCGGGCCAGTTCGGCCGTGAGCAGCCCCGCCCGCTGATCGGCCGGCAAAGCTGGCTGGGCGTAGCGCTGGGCCAGCGGGACCAGCGACGGATCCAACGATCGCAGGAAACTTGCACTCGGCAGCCCGCCCCACTGCGGGTGATACATGGCCTTGTGTCCGGCGGCGCAGACGCTGCGGGGAAGTTTTTCCGGATCGAGGTT
>Ga0181529_10007918_pt1 | contig 10480 bp, 11 predicted proteins | sample PEATcosm2014_Bin_36_FD_119763 | JGI IMG/M metagenome (GOLD analysis project Ga0181529, IMG submission 119763) | Peatland microbial communities from MTU Mesocosm Facility, Houghton, MI, USA - PEATcosm2014_Bin10_30_metaG | ecosystem: Environmental > Terrestrial > Soil > Wetlands > Peat | place... | reverse complement strand
CCCAACGCTGTGTCCCGCCGTGCGATTGAGGAGGTCGACGATGTCGATCGAAAAGGCGAGAAGCAAAAGCGCAGCATACACAATCCCCACGCTCAGCAGGAACTGGCGCGCCAGATAGCGGTATAGTGTCCACGACCAGCTCACGCGGCGACCTCCGGGGCCCGGCTTTGGGCTGCGGCAGGCTGGGGAAAGCCGCCGGCGAGCACGGCCAGCGCGGCGCCGGCGCCCAGCAGAGGGATCACATAGAACAGCACGCAGAGTATGGCGTTGCTTGCGGCCAGCCCTTGCACGCCGTAGCCCACGATCCTGATGGCGGTGACGGCGGCCGAGGCGATCGTCATGCGCAAGGCATTGGCGCCGCGCGCGCGTCGTCCGCGGGTAATGGCGGCCAACGCGATCAGTCCGAACGCGATGCAATAGAGCGGCTGCGAAAGCCGGTTGTGGGCCTCCGCGAAATAGGCGCCGCGGATACGCGGACCAAGATTCGGATCGGGCCAGAAAAGCTCGCTCAGGTAAAGCTCGGTTGTGGCACGGTTGATGACGGGGGTCGGGCCGACGAATTGATCGAGATCGAAAACGTAACGCTGGAACTTGAGCATCGAAAGGCGCGCTCCACCTTTGGTGCTCGACTCCACGGTGCCATCGACCATGATGAGGCGCGCGCCGGCCGGGGTCTGCGCCAACTGTCCGCTTTCCGCCAGATAGGTGATCGCGCTCTTCGGATTGCGGTTGTCGTGCACCAGCACGCCGCGGATTTGGCCGTCAGGATCGATTTCACGGATGAAGACTGTGAGTCCCTTGGTCGGAGTGTTGAAGGTGCCTTCGTTGAGCAGCGCCGCGCCGATGTCGGCGCGAATGTCGACCTCTTTGTCCTTCATGGCGCGCTGACCGGCCGGCATCAGATAAAGCCCGCACAGATAGGTCAGCGCCATGACGATCCCCGCCGCGATGAACATCGGAACGGAAAGCTGGGCGCGGCTGAAGCCGGCGGCGGCCATCACGACCAGCTCGCTGTCCGAATTAAGCTTGGACAGGGCATAGAGCGTGCCGAAGAAGAAGGCGATCGGCAGGATGATGACCAGCAGGCTGGGCAGCATCAGGATCGTCAGATAGACGAACGTCGGCGCCGACTGCCCGCGATTGATGACGAGGTCGAGCAGGCGCAAGGATTGCGTCAGCCACACCACGCAGGTCGCCAGGAATGCGAACAGCGCGACTGGCCCGATCAGCTGCTTGAGGACATAGAAGGACAGTCGCGTCATCTGGCTTTATCCGGCTATCCGGTCGGCGCGGGCGTCTTGCCCCATCGGCGATTCGATTTAAACTAACACTCCCCTCTTTAGCATTCCCATCCGGCTATTGGGCAACCGGACTTTCCAAGCCAAAGAAACGGAGAAAACGATGCAACTCAGTTTTGTCGCACCTTCGGCAGTCAAATCCGGCGTTTGGGTCGTGGGGGCCGTGGAGGGGCCAGCCCTGTTACCGGCGGCGGAACGGGCGGACAAGGCCTGTAGCGGCGCGATCGGCCGCGCCCTCGCGGTCAGCCGATTCACCGGCAAGAGCGGACAGGTGCTCGAATTGCTGGCGCCGGCCGGCATCAAGGCTTCGCGACTCCTGGTGGTTGGCCTGGGCAAGCCCGAGGATTTCGACGCAAACCGGGCCGAAGCGGCCGCCGCCGCCACCATAGGGCGGCTTTCGGGGACGACCGAGGCTGAAATTGCCTTCGAAATCGACGCGCCGAAGGGGGGGAAAGCAAGAGGGGCGAAGCTTGCGACCCATTTGGCGCTGGGCGCCAGGCTCAGATCCTATGCTTTTAATCATTACCGCACCAAGGATCTGGCCGAGCACGAATCCAAGCTCAAGAAAGTGACCGTTTTCACGGCTGATCCGGATGCGGCCAGAAAGGCTTGGCGCCCTTGCGAAGCGGTCGCAGATAGCGTGTTCCTGGCGCGCGATCTGGTGAACGAGCCGCCGAATATTCTTTCGCCGGTAGAATTCGCCCGCCGCGCCAAGGCGCTTTCCAAGCTCGGGCTGAAGGTGGAGGTGCTGGGCGAGGCCCAGATGAAGAAGCTCGGCATGGGCGCGCTTCTGGGCGTGGGCCAGGGCAGCGAGCGGGAAAGCCAGCTTGTGGTCCTGCAATGGCATGGCGCGAAGAAGAAGGCCGCCTCGCCGGTCGCTTTCGTCGGCAAGGGCGTCTGCTTCGATTCCGGCGGCCTCTCGCTCAAGCCTCCCGCCAGCATGATGAGCATGAAGGGCGACATGGGCGGCGCCGCCGCCGTCGTCGGCGTCCTGCGGGCGCTGGCGGTGCGCAAGGCGAGGGTCAACGCGGTGGGCGTGATCGGGTTGGTGGAAAACATGCCCGACGGCAAGGCCCAGCGCCCGGACGACGTGGTCAAGTCGATGTCCGGCCAGACCATTGAGGTCCTGAACACCGACGCCGAAGGTCGCTTGGTGCTGGCCGATGCGCTGTGGTACGCGCGGACCCATTTCAAGCCGAAATTCGTCATCGATCTTGCCACGCTGACCGGCGCGGTCCTGGTCGCCTTGGGCGTAGAACATGCCGGCTTATTCTCCAACGACGACAAATTGTCGGAGCGGCTGGCCGAAGCCGGCAAGGACGTGGGCGAACCGGTGTGGCGCCTGCCGCTCGCCAGCGCCTACGACAAACTGTTGCGCTCCAAGATCGCCGACATGAAGAACATCGGCGGACCGAACGCCGGCTCGATCACGGCGGCGCAGTTCCTCCAGCGCTTCGTCGAGAAGACGCCTTGGGTGCATTTGGACATCGCCGGCGTCGCCTGGCAGGACAATGAGCACAAACCGCTGATCCCGAGCTGGGGCACCGGCTGGGGCGTGCGGCTTCTGGATCGGTTGGTGGCGGATCATTACGAGGACTAATGGCACTCCGGGAGATGGCCGATCATGTTTAGCGCACGTACGCTATTCGGAATCGCTAGCGGCGCTTATGCAATATGGCTGTGTGTCCTGGACATACAACAGGGGCACTGGTTCTGGCTTGTGCTGCCGGTATTACTGGGGGCGTTCGCGGCATGGCTCATCGCCGCGCCCCAAAAAATCACACCGGCACACGCGCGATTTAGGACATATCTGGATGCAAATCCGAACGCCAAGAAGCTCGACCGACTGTCCAAATGGCTTGGCTGGGCCGCTATACTGCTCACAATCGCGTGGGCATATTTTGCCCTCGTTACATTGCACATTTGGAACATCTGGTGGTTGCTTGGCGTGGCGCTCGCGCTTAATGCGCCGAGCGTCGTACTCTCGACTATAGTTGTCGTCCGTTTCACGAAAGACGCGCGCGCAAACTTTGAGCAGAACAACGCGCCATGACCGAAACTCTCTTCTACCATCTCGAACGGCGCGACCTGGACGATGTACTTCCCGGGCTGATCGAGAAGACACTGGAGCGCGGCTGGCGGGCGCTGATCCGCACGGAATCCGCCGAGCGCGCCGACGCCATCGATACGCGGCTGTGGACCTTTAACGACGGCTTCCTGCCGCACGCCCAAACCGGCGACGGCGATCCCGTGCGCCAACCGGTGCTAATCACGGTGGAAGAGGGCAATCCCAACGCCGCGAACGTTCTGTTCGTGGTCGGCGGTGCGTCACCCCCCGCCTGGGACGGCGCGGAGGCGAAAGCCCTCACCCGCATTGTTCTGATGTTCGACGGGCGCGACCCCGCCGCCGTCGAAACCGCCCGCGCCGCCTGGAAGGACGCCAAGGCCGCCGGCCACGATGTCACCTATTGGAAAGAAAGCCCCACGGGAAAATGGGAGAAGCAGGGTTGATTTGTCCGCCCCTCAGCGCCTATCTCAAGTTGAGGCTCCTGGCTTGGATTTGAACCGGTGTTTTTCGGATTCGGATTTATTCTCATCATACAGCTCGCCTGCGCGGCGCATCTGATCCGCTCGGGGCGCTCGATGCTGTGGTTCCTGCCGATCATTTTCGCGCCGCTGATTGGCTGCATCGCCTATGCGATTTTCGCCGTCCTGCCGGACATGGCGGGCAGCAATTCGGCGCGCCGCTTCGCCGACAATGTCGCCAACGTCGCCGATCCTGGCCGTGCCTATCGCGAGAAATTACGCGAGGTAGAGATGGTGGGCTCGGCCGACGCCAAGCGCGCGCTGGCGGCGGAATGCATCAAGCGCGGGCGCTTCCAGGACGCGGTGGATCTCTACCAAAGCGCCATGGGCGGTCCGCTGGGCGACAGCGATACCGTTCTGCTGCGCGGCATGGCGCGCGCCAGGCTGCTGGCCGGCGACGGCCAGGGCGCCGTGGAAGCGTTCGAACAGCTCAAACGGATGGAAAAGACCGCGTTCGACGCCGACGTGGAACTCGATTACGCGCGCGCGCTGGCGCTAGCGGGCCACACGGACGACGCGCTGCGTCAATACGAATCCGTCGTGCCGCGCTATCCGGGTGAGGAGGCGCGCTGCCGCTTCGCGCTTCTGCTGAAATCGCTGGGCCAGGTCGACCGCGCGCACGCGCTGTTCCAGGAAATCGTCAAATCCATGCGCGGCGCGCCCGGTTATTACCGCAGCCGCCAGCACGAATGGGTCCGCATCGCCCGCGAGCAATTGAATGGGTAGAGCGCGATCAGGCGAAGTGTGTAGCGGTTCGCCGTAAGATCGCGCGACAATCAAAGAATCTAGCACCCATCAGGCCTGCGTTTAGAGAAGTCCCTTGAAACTCTCCGCATAGCCGTTTGCCTCCAGCCATGCGGCAAGGTGGGTACGGTCATAGCCTTCGCGGAGCCATGAAGAAATCGGGGCGCCGTCCGCTTGGCGCTTCGCATAGTCCAAGAAGTGGCGCAACCAGCGCTGGTTTTGTCTCGGAAAATGCAGATAGGGAAATCTGGCGAACTGCGCGCATGCTTCGTCCATTGCGTTCCAGCCGTTGCGCTGAACGAGATACAACGCCGCGGCAAAACTGGTGCGGTCCTGCCCGCCAGAGCATTTGATGAGGAACGGCCGGGGCGCCGCCTCATAGGCGTCGATAAGCGCGGTCAGCAGCGCCCGACTAGGCAACTTACGGGAGTTGAGCGGCGTATCGAAATGAACGATTGCGTTCTCGCGGCAGGCGCGCGTTTCGGCGCGCCACCAACCCAAATCCGGATGTGCCCCGCGCAGATTGATGACAGTCTTGATTCCGTTTGCGACAAAAAACGTCTTCCACAATCCGACATAAGGTTGCGCGGAACGCGCGGCGTCCCCTTCGATGATCCAGTGAAAATTGTATAGGACGTTGAGCGGCGCAGACATTTTCATCGATTTTGTCGCCATGATTCGAGTTACCGCAGAAACGCGGCGAAAGTCAATGAATTGGCCCTGGTTTGGAGGCTCGGCATTCGAAGCATCCGTATACTGTCGTTACGGACCATCGCTTGGCCGCAACGACGATCCGGCTTCAAGCGCTTTTTCATACGTCTCATGCGCTTGAAGCCAGCTTGTTTCGGCAGCGGCAAGTTTGCGCATAGCCTCGGTGCGTTTCTTCGACACGGCCGATCCCTTTTTCGGGTCATGCACGAACAAAAGCGGGTCCGCGAGCGCCGAATCGAGCTTGGCGATTTCCGCGTTGAGCGCAGCGATTTGGTGCTCCGCCGCGTCGATTCTATCCTTGAGCGGCTTCAGCTGATGTCGCCGTCGCGCGGCTTCACGGCGTACTTCTTCCTTGGATAGCTTCGTCTCGGCGGGCGCGTGCGAAACGGGCACGGGCTCGGCGGCCAGCAGGAAGCGGCGGTAATCGTCGAGATCGCCGTCGAACGGCGCGACCTGCCCGCCCGCAACCAGCAGCAGACGGTCCGCCGTCGCTTCGATCAGGCGGCGATCATGGCTGACCAGCACCACCGCGCCGTCGAAATCGTTGAGCGCGTTAAGAAGTTCGCTTCGCGCATCGATGTCCAGATGGTTGGTCGGTTCGTCCAGGATCAGCATGTTGGGTTTGTCGAGCGTCGCCAGCGCCAGCATCAGCCGTGCGCGTTCGCCGCCGGAAAGATTGGCGACCTTGGTTTGCGCCTTGTCGGCGGAAAAACCGAATCCGCCGAGCTGCGTGCGCAGTTCCTGCATCGTAAGGCGCGGCCGCAGATGGCCAAGCGTTTCGATGGGCGATAGCGCGCCGTTCAGTTCCTCCAGCTGATGCTGTGCGAAATAGCCGGGCACCAGCTTTTTCGCGCGCACCAGTTCGCCGGACATCGGTTCCAGCTTGCCCGCCAGCAACTTCGCCAGGGTCGATTTGCCGTTGCCGTTCTTGCCCAGCAGCGCGATGCGGTCGTCGGAATCGAAGCGCAGGGAGAGCTGGCTCAGCACTGGCTTGCCCGGCTCATAGCCGACCGAAGCCTTATCCATGGTGATCAGCGGTGGGCTTGCGGGCTGTGCCTTGGGCAATCGGATCGGCGCTGTGTGTTCGTCGAGGGGAACGTCCACCTTCTCCAGCCGCTCCAGCATCTTGATGCGGCTTTGCGCCTGGCTCGCCTTCGACGCCTTGTAACGGAAGCGGTCGACGAAGGCCTGCAGATGCTTGCGCTGGGCATCCTGCTTCTTGGCGAAGGCGGCATCGAGCGCTCGTTTCTGCGCCCGCGCCTCCACAAACTTGTCGTAGCCGCCAGTGTAGAGGATCAGCTTGCCGTGTTCGAGATGCAGGATGAATTCCGCCGCCGTGTTGAGCAGGTCGCGGTCGTGGCTGACGATCAGCACCGTGCCGCGATAGCGCCGCAGGAATTCCTCCAGCCACAACACACCTTCGAGGTCGAGATAGTTCGTCGGCTCGTCCAGCAACAGCAGATTGGGCGCCGAGAACAACACCGCGGCCAGCGCCACGCGCATCCGCCAGCCGCCGGAGAATTCCGAACAGGGCCGAAGCTGCTCTTCCGCCGGAAACCCCAGACCCGCTAGAATCTCCGCCGCGCGCGCCGGCGCCGAATAGGCGTCGATGGTGTGCAGACGCGCGTGGATTTCGGCGATGGCATGCGGATCGGTTTCGTGCTCCGCGCGCGCCGACAGCGAGGTGCGCTCCTTGTCGGCGGCCAGCACCGTGTCGATCAGGCTCTCGGAGCCGGAAGGCGCCTCCTGGGCCAAGGCCCCGATGCGCCAGTCCCTGGGGGTGCTGACATCGCCGCCGTCGGAAGCCAGCTGGCCCAGAATGACCCTGAGCAGCGTCGTTTTGCCCGCCCCATTGCGTCCGACCAGGCCCACGCGCCGTCCGGCGGGCAGGCTGGCGCTTGCGCCCTTCAGGATGTCGCGGCCCGCAATGCGGACGGTGAGATTGTCGATGACCAGCATGGCCGCGGCTTTTAGCACGCCTTGCGCGGCTGCAAAGGGCATGGCTATAAGGCACGCGATTTTCCAACCCTGGAGCAGGACATGGCCGTCGAGCGCACGCTTTCCATCATCAAACCGGACGCGACGCGCCGGAACCTGACGGGCGAAATCGTCGCACGGTTCGAAAAGGCGGGCCTGCGCGTTGTCGCACAGCGCCGCATCCACCTCTCCCAGGCGCAAGCGCAAGCTTTCTATGCCGTCCATGCGGCGCGGCCGTTCTATAAGAGCTTGGTCGAATTCATGACTTCCGGCCCGGTCGTCGTGCAGGTGCTCGAGGGCGAAAGCGCCATCGCCAAGAACCGCGAAGTGATGGGCGCCACCGACCCCTCCAAGGCCGCGCCGGGCACCATCCGCAAGGATTTTGCCCAATCCATCGAGGCCAATTCCGTGCACGGCTCCGACGCCCCGGAAACCGCTGCCAACGAGATCAAATTCTTCTTCAGTGATCTCGACATAGTCGGGTAGCATCGCCTCCCGATTCAGAGGAGGCGCGCATGCAGGGTAAAACCGTCGTCATCACCGGAGCCACGTCAGGCATCGGCGAAGTTGCTGCCGTCGAACTGGCCCGTCAGGGCGCGCGGATCGTTTTCGTCGCGCGCAATCCTTTGCGCCGCGATACGACGCTGGCGCGGCTGTCGGTCGTGAACGACAAAGTCAAGCACACGGCTTATCTCGCCGATCTGTCGCGGCTTTCCGAAATGAAACGCGTGGCGGGCGAGATCGCCGCCGCCGAGCCCAAGATCGACGTGCTCATCAACAATGCCGGCGCAGTGTTCACCAAACGCGAGACGACGGCGGACGGTCTGGAGATGACCTTCGCCACCAACCATCTGGCATATTTCGTGGTGACCAATCTGCTGCTCGCGAATCTCAAGGCCACGCCGGGCGCGCGCATCGTCAGCACCTCGTCGGATGCTCACAAGAGCGGCAAGCTCAACTTCGATGATCTGCAATCCGAGAAAAGCTACGTCGGCTTCCGCGTCTACTGTAACAGCAAACTCGAGAACATCCTGTTCACGCGCGAACTGGCGCGGCGGATTGCGGGCACGGGTGTGACCGCCAATTGCCTGCATCCGGGCTTCGTCGCCAGCAGCTTCGGCGACAACAACGGCGGCTGGACGGAGTTCGCCTTTGGTCTCCTGAAGAAGATCGCGGCAATCTCGCCGGAAGACGGCGCCAAGACCATCGTCTATCTCGCTTCGTCGCCCGATGTAGCGGGCCAGAGCGGCGGCTATTACTATAAATGCGCGCCCTCTACGCCGACCGCGGCGGCGCAAAACGACGCCGACGCGAAACGGCTGTGGGAAATTTCCGCGAAGATCGCAGGGGTAGGTTAGATGGATAAGGGTCGCCGCAAGGAAATCGCCCGTACCTATAAGGAACGCATGCCGCAGCAAGGCATCTTTGCGGTGCGTTGCGCCGGTCGGACATGGGTGTCGGCCTCACGCCATCTCGATACGCAGCAGAACCGCCTCTGGTTCGGGTTGCGCCAAGGCGGCCTTCCCAACGCCGAGCTTCAGGCGGCATGGAATGCGCACGGCGAAGCGGCCTTCGTGTTTGAAGTGCTGGAAAAAGTGACCGACGAGAATTCGTTGCTGATCGATTCGCTGCTGAAGGAGCGCGAGAAGCATTGGCGCGCGGCGCTAAGCGCGGACAAGGTGTTGGGCTAGACGAGCACCGCTCGTCCGTTTTGCAGCTTCACGCGCCCTTCTGCCAACATTTCCAATGCCGCGGGATAGAGCTTGTGCTCGGCTTGCAGCACGCGCGCGGCAAGAGCCTCGGGCGTGTCGCCCAGCTCCACCGGCACCGCCGCCTGGGCGATGATGGGGCCCGCGTCGAGTTCCGGCACCACGAAATGCACCGTGCAGCCCGTCACGCGCACGCCGGCCTGTAGCACCTGTTCGTGCACGCGCACGCCCTTGAACGCGGGCAGCAGCGAAGGATGGATGTTGAGCAGCCGGCCTTCCCATTTGCGCGCGAACCAGTCGGACAGGATGCGCATGAACCCGGCTAGGCAGACAATCTCGATGCCGGCTTCGTTCAGCGCCGCATCGATGGCCGCATCGAACGCCTCGCGCGAAACAAAGGCTTTGTGCGGAATGACCCTGGTGGCGATGCCCGCGTTCGCCGCGTGCTTCAAGCCTTCCGCGCTTCCGACGTTTGAGATCACCAGAACGATCTCGGCAGGAAAGGCGGGGTCGGCGGCGGCGGCGATCAGCGAACGCATGTTGCTGCCGCGTCCTGAAATCAGAATGGCGGTGCGCACTTTCACAGTTCCAGCGCTCCGCGGTATCGCACCTTCGCTTCGCCTTCGCCCGGAACCAGCTTGCCCAGCCGCAAGGCCTTGTCGCCATTCTCTTGGAAGGCGTCGATCACCTGGCCGGAGGATTTCTCGCTCGCCACCGCGATCAATCCGATCCCGCAATTGAAGGTGCGCAGCATCTCGCGCTCTTCGATGCCGGCGGATTTCGCCAGCCAGCCGAACACGGGCGGCGGCGTCCACAGAGCCAAATCGATCTCGGCGTCCAATCCTTTCGGCAGGGCGCGCGGCATATTCTCGGTGATGCCGCCGCCGGTGATATGCGCCAGCCCCTTGACGCCGCCGGTGCGGATCGCCTCCAGCGCGCTTTTCACATAGAGCCGCGTCGGTGTCAGCAGCGCCTCGCCGAGCTTCTTGCCGGTCGCGAACGGCGCGGGCTCGTCGTAGATAAGCCCGCTCTGCTCCACCACGCGGCGCACCAGCGAAAAGCCATTGGAATGCACGCCGGAAGACGCTATGCCGATCAACACATCGTCCGCGCGCATGTCTGCGGTCTTGGGCAGGATCGCGCCGCGTTCCACCGCGCCGACGGAGAATCCCGCCAGATCGAAATCGCCCTTGGCGTAAAGGCCCGGCAGTTCCGCCGTCTCGCCGCCGATCAGCGCACAGCCGCATTCCTTACAGGCACGCGCGATGCCTTCGATCACCTTTGCAGCGTCGTCCACGTTCAGCTTGGCGCTGGCGTAATAGTCGAGAAAGAACAGCGGCTCCGCGCCCTGCACGACGATATCGTTGACGCACATCGCCACAAGGTCCTGGCCGATGCCTGCGAACAGGCCCGTGTCGATGGCGATCTTGAGCTTGGTGCCGACGCCGTCGGTGG
>Ga0181529_10007916_pt1 | contig 10482 bp, 9 predicted proteins | sample PEATcosm2014_Bin_36_FD_119763 | JGI IMG/M metagenome (GOLD analysis project Ga0181529, IMG submission 119763) | Peatland microbial communities from MTU Mesocosm Facility, Houghton, MI, USA - PEATcosm2014_Bin10_30_metaG | ecosystem: Environmental > Terrestrial > Soil > Wetlands > Peat | place... | reverse complement strand
GTGGCCCATCCTTGACGCAGTTGTATCGCGGCAAGGGTGGGGTGCTCAACCGCTCCATTGCCGGGTGGCCCTCCGCCTTCGGGACCTGGGAAAGCACAAGAGCCTCTGCGAGCGATGAGCTAGCGTCTGCCCCACCGCAGGTGGTTTTTCCGGGTTTCAAGAGCAGTGATAGTCCTATATGCGCGGGCCGGGAACCGGTATTTTCCGGCCCGCGAACGGCCTTTCTGAAATCCCGGCAAGTTTTGCGGATGTGATTTTTGTGCTTCAAGCGCCATTCGGACGGGCCATCGCCTCCAGCCGGGCAAACGGTCGATTCCGGCACGGTACCTAAGTCACTATGCGTTCCGCTCAAACGTTTGACTAAGCTCGAAAGCCGAAAATTCCGCGCTTAACGCTAACTTTATCATCGTTTTCAGCCCCAAATCGTCCCCAAAACAGCCCTTAAGTCGCCCTGCAAGGCCACCATTTTCGCGTTTTGCAAAGCGACCGTTTTGTCGCCGTAAAGGGCCGCATTTCCGCCATGCTGGAGACTCTCAGCCCTCAACCGGCGCCGTCGAGGAGCGCGTGTTCCGGTAAAGCTCTTCCAGCGCGTCGCACGCCGCGCGCACCCCGTCCTCGTGGCTCAATTGCAGCGCCACGCTTTGCGCGCGCCGCGCCAGCAGCGGCTTGGCCAGCATCGATCGCAGCCGCCTAGCCACCCGCAGAGGCATATACTTGCCACGCTGAATTACCCGCGCCACCTTCAAACGCCGCATCCGTCGCCCGTTGTCCGGCTGGTCGTGCGAGTAGGGCATGATAAGCATCGGCTTGCCCGCCCGCAAACACTGCGCGGTCGTCCCCACCCCGCCCTGATGCACCACCATCGCCGCCCTTGAAAACAGCGCCGAATACGGCGCGTATTCGGCCACGCAGATGGTCTCCGGCAGCTTCTGCCTGGGCCGATTGCGCGCGTCCGGGCCGATCAACAGAACCGCGCGCACCCCCAGCTTCATTGCCGCCCGCGCCGAGAACTCGTAGAACCGTCCCGCCGCCAGCACGGCCGCCGAACCTAGCGTGAAGACCACCGGCGCCGGTCCCGCGTCCAGGAATGCCGCCAGATTCGCCGGCAGCGCGGCATTACCCGCATCCGCGTCGTAGAAGCAGAATCCCGTGATCCTCGTATTCTCAGGCCAGTCCTTCTGTTCCTGGCCCAGAACCCGTGAAAACAGGGCCAGCACCAGATATGGCGAGTGCTTCGCGTCGAACAGCGGGTTTGTACCTCTGCGCAAACCCAATTCCCGCCGCAACTCGTAAATCGGCTCCGCCCACTTCCGGCTCACAAACCGCGCCAGTCGCTTGATGACGCGCCCCCAGCCGGGCACGGTCCTGTCCGCCCGCGCCAGGCGCGGATACATCGGTAGCACCGGCGGATCGAATGCCGAGAAAAACGACAGCGGCGCCAAAACATAACTGGCCCAGGGAATCCCAGTCACTTCGGCCACCAGTGGACCCGCATAGTTCAACTCGCCCAACAACAGCAGATCGGCCCGCTCCGGTTTGGTGGCCGCATCCAGCAGATCGGCGTAGGTCTGGCGCAGGGCCGGAAAGAGGAACTCGCGCAGTCCCACTTCGGTGCCCTTCTTCACGTCGTAGACCATCTCGACCAGCAGGGAGTTGGTGGGGTCGATATCCGGGCGCACGGCGTGAAACTCCAATCCCAACGGCGCGATCTTGGCCTGGTAAACGGCCGGAACGGCCATCAGCGGCGTATGCCCCCGCCGCTTCAGTTCCAGTGCAATGGCGATCAACGGATTGATGTCGCCGAAGGTTCCAATATTCGATAGAACGATGCGCAAATCGGAGTCCCCAGGGCCTTTCCAGTCCATCTACGAGAGTAATCCATCGCCCCCGCCCCCGGCTTATGCGCGGAACTCGGTGAAAACAGACTTGAGCAAGCGATAAGTTCGCATCGGAAGCCGCGAAGAACGCAAGCGATCCATAGGTTGGCTCTCTTCCGCAAGCGGATGAAACCGATCCGCGAGTTGAGCTTTTCGAATCCGTCGAAGCTATCGCGACTGCCAGGTCTTGTCCTTCGACACGCAGAGCGGTTCAAGATTGCAGCGGTCGCATTTGGGCTTGCGGGCGGCGCAGACTTGGCGTCCGTGATGGATGAGCTGGTGGGAGAAGGCGATCCAGCGGCCCTGGGGAATGACCCGCATCAACTCCCTCTCGACCTTCGGCGGCGTGTCGCCTTTGGCCAGGCCGAGTCGCAGGGCGATGCGGAAGACGTGCGTATCCACCACCACCCCCTCGGCCTTGCCGAAGCAGACGCCGAGCACAACGTTGGCCGTCTTGCGCGCCGCGCCGGGGATCGCTATAAGTTCTTCGAGAGTTTGCGGAACCTGGCCGTCGAACTCCTCGATCACCTTGCGCGCCGCGCCAAGAATCGACTTGGCTTTGTTTCGGTAGAAACCGGTGGAACGGATAAGGGCTTCCAACTCCGGCAGAGCCGCCCGCGCCATCTTCTCCGGCGTGGGGAAGCTGCGGAATAACTCCGGAGTTGCCAAGTTGACGCGAACGTCGGTGCATTGCGCCGAGAGGATGGTGGCCACCAGCAGCTCCCATGGCGAACGATGCGCGAGGGCGCACTCGGCGTTTGGATAGGCTTCGTCGAGACCCTTCAGGATGGCGACGATACGGTCGGGAGCCAGTGAACCGCGCAGTGGTTTCATCCGCTTTGCCGTGCCGGAGTCCGGGCGTCCCCGCGGAAGAGAACGCCTTCGAGCGGGAGCGTCTTCACCGACCCGGAATCGAACTCCGCATTCCAGGATGCCTCGATCTCCCCATCGCTGGAGCCGTCTTCAGCCAGGAGCCGTTCTTCGACAAGGCAAACGCGGTCGAGCGAAGATAGGGGTCGCACATTTTCGAGAACTTCGGCGGCGGCGCGTTGCATAGCTATATTGTATTGCGGAATCCAGTGCGAATCCACCGCCGCGCGCCACCGCGAACTCATATCTCGAAGTCGATGCGTGTAGGTCGAGATGACGATGCGGGGAATGACGTTTGCGAATCGGGCCAGCGACGCATTCGACCTGAAGCGATCGCACCTGGCGTATCTCGTCGCCGGGGGGCGCGGATCTCGATGCGATAGGTTATGCTTGCATTGGTTGCGTGCCCAAAGACAAAGCGTCTCGCAAGCGACGCATTTCGACTTTGCGCTCCACCGGTCGGCTAACTTCCAACTTTTCGTCAGGCTTCTCCTACCGTGCATCCAGTCCTTCTCCATTTCGGACCGATTCTCATTCCGTCGTATGGCGCCGTGGCCGCGCTGGGAACGGTTGCGGCTCTGTTTCTATCGCAACGAACGGCGCGCCTAGCGGGAGTGAATCCCGCGCGGGTGTGGAACCTCAGCATCTTGGCCGTCCTTGCCGCGATGGCGGCCGCGCGCCTGCCGCTGGTGGCGCTCAACTGGGCCAATCTGCGTCTTCATCCCTCATGGATGTTGACGCTAGCCATGATTCACCATCCGCTGTTGGCGGCGGCGGCGTACGCGCAGAGACAGCGGATGCCGCTCTGGAGCGCTGCCGACGCGCTGGCCGCGCCGCTGGCTCTAGGACTGGCCTTCGAGCAGTGGGGAGCGCTCTTGGCCGGTTCGGAGTATGGAAAGGAGGCGGAAAACGGGTTGGCCGCGCGCTGGGCGGTCACCTATACCGATCCGCTGGCCGCGCGCTGGAGCGGTACGCCGCTGGGCATTCCGCTGCATCCGGCGCAGGCTTACGCGGCGCTGGCGTTTTCGCTTCTCGCCGTTCTGCTTCACTTCTGGCTTCCGAAGCGGCACCAACCGGGCGACGTGGCCGGAGCCGCTCTGATGGGAATCGGCGTGGCCGTGTACCTCACGGAATTCTGGCGCGACTCGGAGGGCCGGGGCGCGCTGCTGGACGGCGCGTTGGATGGACCGCAGGCAGCGGCAATTGCGCTGGTGGCAGCCGGCGCGCTGGCGCTGCTCGAACGCAAGAAAACGCTCGGGATCGATGAGGCGGCGCATGAGTGAACCGCGCGCTATCGAAGTGCCGCTGGAGGCAGCCGGGCAGCGGCTCGATCAATTTCTCGCCGCGCAACTGGACGGGGTGAGCCGTTCGCGGGTGCAACTGCTGCTCGATCAGGGCGATGTGCTGGTCGATGGCGAGCGGGAGAAGGCTTCGCAAAAGCTGCGCGGCGGCGAGCGAATCGTGATCGTCGGCGAACCGCGTCCCGCCCCGCTCAAGGCCACGGCCGAAGATATTCCGCTGGACGTGGTTTACGAGGACGCCGATCTCGCCGTGGTGAACAAACCTGCCGGGATGATGGTCCACGCCGGATCGGGGCAGAATGAGGATGCGCGCAGCCGCGGCACACTGGTCAACGCGCTGCTCCATCGCTTCAAGGCGCTCTCCTCGACCGGCGGCGATCTGCGCCCCGGCATCGTGCATCGGCTGGACAAGGATACCAGTGGCTTGATCGTGGTGGCCAAGAACGACCGCGCCCACGCCGCGCTGGGGGAGATGTTTTCCAGCCGCCAGATCAAGAAGACCTACATAGTGCTGGTGCAGGGCGCGGTGGAGAAGGAAAAGGGCACCGTCAACGCCAGCGTGGGCCGCGATCCGTTGCGCCGCACCCGCATGACCGCGCGGCCCGGCGGCGATGCCCGCACCGCCGTCTCGCACTACCAGGTAACCCAGCGGATCGCCTCGCGCTTCGGCAAGTTCACGCTGCTCCGGGTTCGCATCGAGACCGGCCGCACCCACCAGATTCGCGTACACATGGCATCCATCGGCCATCCGGTGGTGGGCGATACGCTCTATGGCGCATCGGGACAGTTGACCGATCAGGTTGCCTCGCAGGTCGCACAATCCAAAGCGGCGCGGCGCAAAACTCCGCCCCAGCGCTTTACTCTGGGCAGGAACTTTCTTCATGCCGCGCGGCTGGAGTTTGCACATCCGTCATCAGGCAAGCTGATCGAACTCGAAGCGCCGCTGCCGCCGGAGTTGGCCGCGTATCTGGCTCTGGTGGAAGACGGCCAGCCCGCGCCCCTCAAAGCTCCGGCGGCAAGTCGCAGCGCAACTCGAAAACGATTGATGAAATAGCTCGTTCTTCCGCGCAATTCGCGGGTAGCGCGCCTTGGAAGCGGCTTCGCTACCCACACATTCCGCGGAAGAGCCAACTGTTTGCATACTCCTCGAAAGCGGCAAGACGAGCGCCGCTCCCATCGGAGTTGCCGCAACCCCATCAGACGTTCAGGATGGCGTCGATGCGTGCCAGTTCCTCGGCGGTGAACGCCAGATTGGCGAGCGCGGCCACGTTCTGCTCGATCTGCTCGACGCGGCTGGCGCCGATCAGAGCCGACGTGATGCGGCCGTCGCGCAGCGCCCAGGCCAGCGCCGTCTGCGCCAGCGATTGCCCGCGCTGGGCGGCCACTTCTCCCAGGGCGCGAATCTGGGCAAGGCGATGCTCGTCGATGTCTTTCTTCTTGAGGAAGCCATGCGGCTTGGAGGCGCGCGAGTCGTGGGGAATTCCGTGCAAGTAACGATCCGTCAGGAGGCCCTGCGCCAGCGGGCAGAAGGCGATGCCGCCGATGCCCTCTTCTCCCAGCACGTCCAGCAGGCCGTTTTCGACGGTGCGGACGAACATCGAGTACTTGGGCTGATGGATGAGGCAGGGCGTACCGAGTTCGCGCAGAATCTTGGCGGCGGCCGCGGTCTGGCCGGCGCTGTAGTTGGAGATGCCGGCGTAGAGCGCCTTGCCCGAGCGCACCGCCCGATCGAGCGCGCTCATCGTCTCTTCTACGGGAGTCTCCGGATCGGGGCGATGGGAGTAGAAGATATCGACGTAATCTAGACCCATGCGCTTGAGGCTTTGGTCGAGGCTGGCGAGAAGATACTTGCGCGATCCCCAGTCGCCGTAAGGGCCATCCCACATCGTATAACCGGCCTTGGTGCTGACGATCAGCTCGTCGCGGTGCGGGCTGAGGTCCATGCGCAGTATTTTGCCAAAGGCGATCTCCGCGCTTCCCGGAGGCGGGCCGTAGTTGTTGGCAAGGTCGAAATGTGTGATGCCCAGATCGAAGGCCCGCCGCGCCATGGCGCGGCCGTTCTCGAAGACGTCGACGCCGCCAAAGTTATGCCATAGGCCGAGAGAGATGGCGGGCAGTTTCACGCCGCTCCGGCCGCAGCGGCGATAAAGCATGGAGTTATAACGAGTTTCGTCGGCGAGATACAATGCGGTTCTCCTTGAAATTCCGCGCGACCTGACGGGCGGGAAATGGGCGCTGATAGAGATTCTACGCCGCCGGACTCAAGAGCGAAGCCGCCAGGTCTTTGTCAAGGGCGGCCAGCGAAAGGCGTTCGCGCATGACAAGAGCCAAATAGGAGGCGCCGTAAACGGAGAGCTTGCATCTTCGAGAAACATCGATGGCTTGTGCGCCCTCGTCGAATGAATCCATCTCGACGGAAAGCCGATCGAGACTCAGGAGAAACTGATTGGAATCGTCCGGCGCGATTCGATTCCGCCGCTCATGCAATGCCAGTATGTTTCTAACTTAGGGCCTGTCAACGCTGCCTCGGGCGGTGGCGTTGTGTGCGCCCCCCAGAGGAGGCGGAGTCCGCGGGGTTCGGTGGGGCCAGCTTGGGGCGCGCATGGCGTTGTTGCGAAAGGCCCGCGGCTGAAGCCGAAATTTCATCAGGCCGCATTCAGGGGCCTGAAGGCCCCTGCTCCCTCCGGCAAGGCGAAGAGGAAGCATGGAGACAACCGACGATTGGGGTTCGAGTTATCCCAGTTCCGAAAATCCAGACATGGGCAACGGCAACCGCGCCGTAGGCGCAGTGGTTGCCAGCCCCGCGCTTCAGCGTGGGGTTGACGCGCCCACCCAGCCAACCGGAGTCCCGTAGGGACGGCGCAACTCCCAATCACCCAAACACATACCGTTCATCGTAAACGATTCCGCAATTGCGCAAAAGAGCAACAAATTCCCGTTCAAAATCGCGTTTGCGGTGATGTTCTTCCTGGTTCTGAATGTACTCCTTCACTACCTCAATCTGCGAGGGACTGACGCTGAAGGCTCCGTATCCCTCCTGCCAGGAGAATCCATCTCCCATCCACCGGGAAGAACTTCCTTTAAGCTTCTGCACCGCGTGAGCAAGGGAAGAAGTTGCAGGCAAGTCGAATAACAGATGAACATGATTGGCCGTTCCGCCCGCGGCGATGAGCGAAAAGCCCTCACCGCGCGCAATGCCGCCCAGGTAGGCATAGAGTTCGGCGGCGCGGGCGAGCGGGATGAGCGAGCGGCGCCCTTTGGCGCTGAAGACGCAATGAATGAATTTGCACGCGTACGTGTGGGCCATGAGCACCGTCCCTACAGGACTCCCAGTTTACAATCATGGCTCCTCACCCCACGCTGAAGCGCGGGGGTCATTAGCCCCGCGCTTCAGCGTGGGGTTGTCTGGCCCCACCAACCCGCCGGAGTCCCGTAGGGACGGCGCAATTCCCACTCAAATTCTAGCGCCGTCCCTACGGGACTCCGGCGGTATTATGGCTGGTCCTTCCCCACCGTTAAAACGGTGGGCTAATCACCGCTGCGCCTACGGCGCGGGCGGAAGACTGACCCATGACAAGCGGGCGAATAGAAGCCAATGTAGACCGTTTCATCCCCTGCGGGTCGGCGAAAGCCGGTGGATGACTGTTACAAGGCGGCCGGTTCGGGTTGGTGGTTCATTGACATTTATCAGTATTCCAGTTTTAATACATTCATTCACCAGCAAGGCTTTGACTATGAATGATCAACGGATTGAGCAAGAACGTCAACTAAGGGGTATTTTTACGCAATTGCGTACTCAACCCTCGTCAGTCGTGGAGTCAGAGACAATAGAGATTAAAAGTTGGTGTAGAGACGGGAAGCAGTTAGCCGAAAAGGCTAGTGAATCCTCAGCTTGTTTAGCCAACTCTCACGGCGGCGTCGTACTTCTTGGCATTGAGGACGATGACAGAGGACACGGGAAATTTTCAAAATGTAAATATTCGAATGTGACTTGTGATTGGATAGTTCAACGTATTCAGGACAGCACGGTTCCACCAGTTGAGATTAAAGTAGTGGACGCCAGTCAACTACTACAGGAAACAACGGGCGTAGTTGGTGCAAATTGTTTTGCTATTTTCTTATCAAGGAGCAAACGAATCGGTGGTCATCAAACAATAAGTGGACATTCAAAAATCAGGAGTGGTAAAGACTGCCGCCCATATTATTCAGCAGTAGTCGATGATAGAAGCAAAGTCCCTGTGATCGGCGCAAGTGTCTGCGATTTGTCAAAGCCATCCATTGTATGGGGAATGCAGCAGCACAAAAAGAAGTTTAATATTGCCAGTTCATTGGGGGAAAATGATATTGATTTTTTGGCTCAAATTGGCTTATTAGAATTGAATCCAGAAGAAGAAAACTCCATCTCGATATACCAGATTAGCTTGGCAGGGTTACTTTTATTTGGAACAGTAGATGCTCTGAAGCGTTATTGTCCTGGCCTTGAAACTATCATCGAAACTCCTTTAGAGACAAAGCGGATAACTAACAACATCGTCGAAACGTATAAACAACTTTGTGGTTCCAGTTCCTCTTTGCTTCCGTCGCTCTGTCCTTACATCCCAGACCGTTGCATAAAAGAGATTCTGATGAATTCTTTCGTGCATAGGGATTACCGCAACTATTCCCCTATAATTATTCGCGTATCTGAGCAATCTCTTGAGTTTGAGAGTCCGGGATCATTATGTTCAGGGCTTTCCGTAGAGTCCCTTTTATACTGCACACCGGTTTACAGAAACTTCTTAGTCGCCGAAGGCTCACGATACCTAGGACTCTGCGACAAAGTTGGACAGGGAATTAACTTGGTATATCAAAGTGTCCTACAGAAAGGACTTGGATTCCCTATCTTTGAGAATGGAGAGAACCACTTTACAACTCGCATCTCAGTTATACACAACGGAGAGTTTCAGGAATTTTTGAAGCGGCGGGTTCAGTCTCTGACTCAGTTGGATGAGATCATTGTACTGAGATTCCTCCTTGATCGTGGGACAGCATCGTTTCGTGAATTGTGCGCTGTTATGCAGCGTGGTACTCAGGCTGCACACAAGATCCTAACCGAAATGAAAGGCAAGAATATGATTGAATCGAACTCTGCTCTGAATACTGAATGGAAGTTATCGCAGATTCTTCAAAACGATATCCAAAACATTTTTAGGGATGATCAGTTTAGCTTCGGATTCGGCAATTTGTATGGCGATAATTGATTTCAGACTGTCGGAAACCTAATACAAGAAATGATTTGTTTCTTTGGCATCCCACCTAAGGCGCGTAATAAAAACGTACCGAAGGTGGGTGTGCCTGACGGCCAGTCCTACTTTTTGTCGTCCACGTCCACGTACTCGGCGTCGATTACGCCTTCGTCTTTCTTGGGTTCGGGTGCGGGTTCGCCGGCTGTCGCTCCTGGGGTTGCGCCGGCGGCGGCGTTGGCTTTGTAGAGGACTTCGGCCAGCTTGTAGCTGGCTTGGGTCAGCTTCTCGTGCTCGGATTTCAGGTCAGCCGATGACGGGGTTCCTTCGAGCAGCTTCTTGGCGGAAGCAAGCGCGGCCTCGACCTCGGTCTTGTCGGCGGCTTGCACCTTCTCGCCGGAGTCCTTGAGCATCTTCTCGATGTTATAGACCATTCCATCGAGCGAGTTGCGCGCGTCTATCTCGTCGCGCTTCTCCTTGTCCTCGGCGGAGTGGGACTCGGCCTCCTTGGCCATGCGCTCCACCTCTTCCTTGCTGAGGCCGGAACTGGAAGTGATGGTGATGCGCGTGTCCTTGCCGGTGGCGTTGTCCTTGGCGGTCACGTTGAGGATGCCGTTGGCGTCGATGTCGAAAGTCACCTCGATCTGCGGGATACCGCGCGGCGCGGGGGGAATGCCGCCCAGCTTGAACTTGCCCAGGGTGCGGTTTTGCGCGGCCATGGGGCGTTCGCCCTGCAATACGTGAACCTCGACCTCGGTCTGCGAGTCGGCGGCGGTGGAGAAGGTCTCGGTCTTCTTGGTGGGGATGGTGGTGTTGCGCGGAATCATCGCGGTGGCCACGCCGCCCAGCGTCTCGATGGAAAGAGTCAGCGGGGTTACGTCGAGCAGCAGCAGGTCCTTGACCTCGCCGGCCAGTACTCCGGCCTGCACGGCCGCGCCGATGGCGACGACTTCATCGGGGTTGACGCCACGATGCGGTTCCTTGCCGAAGAGCTTCTTCACCATCTCCTGAATCTTGGGCATACGAGTCTGCCCGCCGACCAGCACCACTTCGTCGATCTGCGCGACGGAGACCCCGGCATCGGTGAGCGCCTTCTTGCACGGTTCGAGGGAGCGGTCGAGCAGGTCCTCAACCAGTTGCTCCAGCTTGGCGCGAGTCAACTTGCGGACCAGATGCTTGGGGCCGGTGGCGTCGGCGGTGATGAAGGGCAGG
>Ga0181529_10007914_pt1 | contig 10484 bp, 7 predicted proteins | sample PEATcosm2014_Bin_36_FD_119763 | JGI IMG/M metagenome (GOLD analysis project Ga0181529, IMG submission 119763) | Peatland microbial communities from MTU Mesocosm Facility, Houghton, MI, USA - PEATcosm2014_Bin10_30_metaG | ecosystem: Environmental > Terrestrial > Soil > Wetlands > Peat | place... | reverse complement strand
TGCGCGCATGGCGGCGATCTTCAGATCGCGACTGTAAACAGCTCGGGACAAATCCATTCCTCACTCCATTCAATGTATTTGTTCCCTTAACTCGCTGTCTCAGTTTTGGGGTTCACTCCAGAAATGTCACTGTTCTCGTTCTCCCTTCCCCTCTCCTATCGGCGCGGTTCGAGCCGGCCTTGAGTCAGCCAGTGTGCGTTTGAAGGGGGTGCGGCTGACGATTTTTGGGGGTAATCACTCAAGCTCTCGCTGGGACTAAGGGGCTCAAGACCTCTTGCTGGAGCGAAACGACCTAGCAAGCCGTTTTCGGCGAAAACCAAGCTGAGAATGATGCCCAGGATCGGGCACTAAAGGATACGGATGACCGGCAAAATGCGAGTCCTTTACATTCACGCGACGCCAGTACCGCCTCCGCTTGACAAGCGCAGCGACCGGTTCTTCCTACTTTCGGAGACGCTCGAAGGCGATGTCTTGCAGCCGGTTTGGTTTCGAACGCCGGAAGAAATTGAAGCGGAGTTCGGCGCCGGCTACTTCCCGGTCTATGTGTCGGGGCGATTCCGCTATCACTGGTTTCTGGCGTTTCTTCCCGATGGGCGAAACCGATCGCGCCTGGCGCAGTTCTGGTTCTATATTCGCAAGGGATTGGAACTCCACAGGAAGCAGGCTTTCGATTGCGTGATCGCCTATTCCCACATGACGACGGGGCTGATGGCGGCCTGCGTGAAGCTGCTGACGGGCGCCAAACTGATCATCGAGCTGGCGACCAACCCGCAATTGGCCTACCTGACCCAGCGCGCCCGGCCAACCATGCGCGACCGCCTGATGAAGCTCTATTCCGACGCCTGCCTCTATCTGTCAATGTGGGCGGCCGACCGGGTGCATCTTCTCAACACGGGGCAACTGGCGGCCTACCCGCTGCTTCGCAAAGTGAACACTTCGGTGTTTCACGAGTTCGTTCCGGTGTCGGCGATCGCGGCTCACACCGAAGACCAAGAGCGGTACGTGCTGATGGTGGGTTCGCCCTGGTACCTGAAAGGGGCGGACCGATTGATTGAAGCATTCCAGCGGATGGCTCCCGATTTTCCGGATGTCAAACTCAAGATAGCTGGCTGGTACCTGAAAACGGAACGCGAGCAGTTGGAGGCGCTGGCAGGAGGCTCGAAGCAGATTGAACTGGTACCAGCAGCACCGAACCCGCTCATGCTGCAGATCATCAGCCGCTGCCTCGTGTTAGTACACCCGTCGCGTTGCGAAGGGGGCCCCAGAACCGTGATTGAGGGACTGGCGGCTGGCGTTCCGGTGGTCGGTTCCGACGTCGGCTTGATCCCCGAGCTGATCCATCAGGGGGAAAACGGATTCGTCGTTCCGGATGGCAACGTCCGGGAATTGGAAGAACGGCTACGCGAGTTGCTGGCCGATCCAGAGCTGCGGTGCCGGATGGGTGCAAATGGTTACGAATTGGCGCACACGCAACTCACCGAGGAGGTTTACGTGGCCAGGTTCACCGCGATGGTTGCGGCCACCTTGGTCGGGCGGCCCATGAGATCGAAGCGACCGGACAAGGTTCGCAGCCTGGACGAGACGGTGCCGGGACGGCTGGCTTGGTCCAAGAGCGCCAAGTCGGCGACACAGTTCTTCACCTGGTCATCGACTCTGATCGCGGCGCGTCTTCTCTCGCCTGGCCGTGTTCGACTTGGTCAGCATGCCCCAACGCTTCAACGGTCTGGCGGGCTTGCAGGCCGAGTTCGGTTTGGTCCAGGCGGTCTTGCCGATGCCCGGCGTGGGCGCCGGCATGGTGACGGAATAGAACCCAGCTCGCTCGGCGAGCGCGAAGAGGCATCTGTCGGTCCCGGCCGATCCACTTGAACCGAACTGTTTTCCCAGCCGGTTTCTTGCGTCGCTTGCGGAGTAGGTACTCGATCACACCCAGTGAAGCCAGGACAAGCGCAAACGTCACTGGTTTCATACTCACTTCGCGTCTTCTATCGGCGCGGACCCGGCCGGCCTCTAGCGGCCAGAATGCATTGGAAGGGGCGTGACTGGCGGTTTCCTGGGAAGGGATCGACCAAATTGTTGCGGGAACAACTGACTTAGGTCCTTCTCCCGCGGATAAGGCGCCCACACAAGAGCCCGGTTCGGCCAGAGTGCGACTCAAGAATGGCGTTATCCTGTCGAAGTGACCGCCGCAGATCGGAACACTTGGCACGGTGGAGTCCGCAGCCGGGGCTACCGAGGAGGCGATTCCGCAATATGCTTACCAGCATTCAATATCGGATTCTGAAGTGGATCGCTCCGCAAGCCCCGGATTGCCGGGGCGATTGCGCCGGCGAGAGCAAATCGCAACTCGCGATCTCGATGGGAGCCGATTTCATTGCCAGGATCGCCGGGAAGGCGATCGTCGACTTCGGCTGTGGCGAAGGCTCCGATGCGGTGGAGATGGCAGTGCAAGGCGCCGGGCGCGTGATTGGCATCGACATTCGCGAGGACGTTCTCCAGACCGCGCGGCAGAAAGCGCTCCGTGCCAGCGTCCAGAATGCCTGTGTCTTCGTGTCTTCCACTAAGGAGCTTGCCGACATTGTGGTATCCGTGGACGCTTTCGAGCATTTCGACGACCCCGCCGAAGTCTTGCGTATCATGGACACCCTCCTGCGCCCGGCAGGCGAGGTGCTCGTCAGCTTTGGACCAACCTGGTATCACCCATTGGGCGGCCATCTGTTTTCCGTTTTTCCCTGGGCGCATCTGATGTTTTCGGAGAAGGCCCTCATCCGTTGGCGCTCCACGTTCAAGACGGATGGCGCCACGCGATTCGGGGAGGTGGCCGGCGGCCTCAATCAAATGAGTATCGCCAGGTTTGAGCGGTTGATATCGGCCAGTCCCCTACAGGTCGCCAGCCTCGAACTGATTCCGATCAAGAAGCTCCGGCATTTTCACAATCGCTTGACCCGCGAGTTTACCACCGCAGTGGTACGCTGCCGCCTGGTCAAACGAACATGAGCCGAGCAATGTAGCGGGGAACGTGCACCGGTGGAACCGACACCGTGAGCTTTGCTTTCTCCTTGCGCCTACAGCGCCTGCAACAGAGCGAACGGGCCGAGCATCATAACCGCCTCCGACAAAAGGTCCCGGGCAGCGGCGCCACTCCTATAGGCACCTCTCAGGCTGTCATCCGGCTTCTTGTGTGGTTTGCGAAGGGACCTGCTTCGGTCAGTTGACGGCGCGGTGCGGCTCCGAGCCGCGCGCCGGCTTTAGCTCGTAGACCCCAACCCCGGATCCGTCGGAGTAGACCGATTCGTAGCGGTCCCGCAGCCGGCTCTTGATCTCGCTTAGGGCCGCGGTATCCCAGGAATCCGTGGTGCCGGAAATCGCCGCATCCCTGCTGTCACCAGAATCCGGGGCTCCGGACGCCGGCTCCGCGGGCGTGCCGGGAATCGCTGCAAAAATGCCCGGCAGCATTCCAGGCTCATGCCGATATTCGAGGATAAACTTCGGGCCCACTCGCTCCACATCGCCGAGGGCTTCTGTAGCTTGGGCACGATAGGACCGCACGTCCAACATTGCCGCGGCATGAAAGAACCGGGATGCTGGCCTTCTTCCCAGCCGAAACGGCAGATCGCCGAAGCCGTTCCACGCGAACACGCGGTCGGAAGGTGTGGTTCGTTCTCTAACATACCGCACGACGTTGGCCTGCTGGTCATTGAACTTCACCACCGCGTTTCCAAATTCCCTCGCGCTGTCCAGCGCCGACCCGGCCAATAAGACCGTGCAGGCGCCGCAAAATGACCACACGGCAAATCGTTGCAAGCCAATCGCATCGCTGCACCTCTGAATGAACAGCCCGGCCATCACGGTCACCGGAAGAAGCCACATTATGAAATAGTGCTCATAGGCCCTCCCGGACACTGCTGAGCCCGCCACCTCCAGCACAAACAGCGCCAATACCAGCATCGCGAAGCGATCGCGGAAGTTCGTCCAGGAGGGCCGCGCCGCCACCACCACCGCCGCCGTTGCACCGGCAATAACACTGCCACCGAAGCGGGATATCTTCAACAGGCCAACCGAAACTGCGTATACGTGCATGATGGCCGGTCGCATAGTCGAGTACTGACTGCCAAACCGAAACACCGCAGCCCAGTACTGGTGAAAGCAGCCTCGTTCGATGATGGTCCACAACACCGCCACATTCCCGATCGCAAACGCGGCGACGAAGACGGCGAAGCTCACCACCAGCCGCCGAATCTCGCGGCGGCGAATGCGCTCGAATACGCTCGCGATGATATACAGCCCGATGACAGCCGTGTTGTTTGCACGCAATTGGAACAAGGCTGCCGCGAGCAGTCCCTGCAGTGCCGGGTAATAGGGCTGCGAGCCATCTTCTGCCTCTCTACACAGCAGGAGAAAGGAAATCGCCTGAAAAGGAAGCGAAAACACCTCAGTAATGTTGGGGCAGAGCATCACCTCCGGCAGGAGATTCACTGCGAGGAGCAGCGCGAACATCGTCGGGTAATTCCCAACCTGGGGTCGCAGCGCCGCCCACGCAGCGATGAAAAATGCGAGCACAAACAGGTACGCCAGACAGACAATGCCTCGGGCCGAACCAGGGGTGAACCGAAGAGCGAACGCGTTCAACCAGAATATCAGCGGCGGCTTGTCCTCCCAGGCATCCGCGTACGGTGTGAGGCCGTTATTGACCTGCTGGCCGATGTAGAGGTTTATGCTGGAGTCGCCAGTCAGGGCAGACAGGCTGCCATGAGGTGCCCAGCGCATGAAGAACAGCAGCAGCAACAAGGCAACAACTGTCAAGATGCGCCACGGCCCTAAGCGGAGACCCGTCAACATAACGTGTCGATGTTAGCGAAGGTTGCCTGGGACGTCAACCGGGCTCGTGCGGGAACGTTCGGCCCGATTCCGGTTGCACCAACCTGCCGCCAGACGCGGGGTTTCGAGCGTTCACACGGTTCCGACGCACGCTGGATTTGGCGGAGCCAACCGGAGCCCACGCGAACTGCGTCATCGGGTACCCTGGGAGGGAACACGCAGCTCGGATCAAACCGGCAAGATGCGAATCCTGTATATCCATTCGACGCAAGTGCCGCCTTCGCTCGACAAGCATACCGATCGCTTTCATTTGCTGTCGGAGACGCTGGAAGGCGATGTTTTGCAGCCGACCTGGTTCCGCACGCCGGAAGAAGTCGACGCTGAGCTCGGTCCAGGTTCCTTCCCGGTTTATGTGTCCGGACGGTTTCGCTATCACTTTCTTTTGGCGCAGTTCCCCGACGGGCGGCTGCGGCCGTGCCTGGCCCGGATATGGTTCTATCTTCGTAAGGGTGTCGAGCTCCACCGGCAACAAGCATTCGATTGTGTGGCCGCCTACTCCCACATGACAACCGGCCTGCTGGCAGCCGCGTTGAAACTCCTGACCGGCGCGAAGCTAATCATCGAGCTCGTGACCACACCACATTTGGTCTACATCACCGAGCGTGAACGCCCGACTATGCGCGACCGCTTGATGAAGCTCTATTCCGATGTGTGCCTGCATCTGTCCCTGTGGGCGGCCGACCGGGTTCATCTTCTCTACCCGGCTCAACTCATTGGCTATCCGCTGCTCCGCAAAGTGAAGACATCGGTGTTTCACGAGTTTGTTCCGGTATCGCTGGTCCCGCGTCACGAAGACGGCGAAGAACGGTACGTGCTGATGGTGGGATCGCCCTGGTACCTGAAGGGCGCCGACAGGTTGATCGAGGCATTCCGCCGGCTGGCTCCCGATTTTCCCGATGTCAAACTCAAGATACTGGGCTGGTACCAGCTATCGGAGCGCGAGCAGTTGCAAACCCTGGCCGGCGACTCGAAGCAGATCGAACTGGTTCGGGCGACGGCGAATCCGATTAGCTTGCAAATCATCAGCCGTTGCCTGGTCCTGGTACACCCGTCTCGTTGTGAAGGGTTGCCCAGGGTGGTGATTGAGGCGTTGGCCGCTGGCGTTCCCGTGATCGGCTCCGATGTAGCTGGGATTCCAGACCTGATCCGCCAGGGGGAAAACGGATTTGTCGTCCCGCAAGGCAACATTCGCGAATTGGAGGAACGCATCCGCGAACTGCTGGCCGATCCCGAGTTGCGCCGGCGAATGGGAGCCAACGGCTACGAATTCGCGCACACGCAACTGACCGAGCAGGTTTACGTGAAACGGTTCACCGCGATGGTTGCGGCCACCGTCCGGGGCGGTCCATGAGCACGGCCCAACCCCACTCGGTTCGCAGCCTGGATAAGGCGCTGGCGGGCGGCATCGCTTGGGCCGCGGGCGCCAAATTTACCACGCAGTTCTTCACCTGGACATTTACCCTGATCACGGCGCGTCTTCTTTCGCCGGCCGACTTCGGCCTGGTCAACATGGCCGGTATCATCGGCGTTTTGACCAGCACGCTGGCCGAGTTTGGCATGGGCCAAGCCGTGGTGCAGATGCCCGAGTTGGAGGCCGGCACAGTGGCGCAGTTGAACACCGCCTGCCTGGCGATCTGCGTGGGTGCATACGGTCTGCTGGTACTGGCCGCGCCGCTGATTGCCGCGTTCTTCCGCTCCGAACAACTCCGGCTGCTGGTGATATTCAACAGCCTCGGCTTGGTCGTCACCGGGTTTCAATCGGTCCCGAGCGGGCTGCTCGAAAGGGATCTCGACTACCGGCGCCTGTCCGTGGGCGAGTCGGTCACCATTGTGGTGCAGGCGGCGGTCACCGTGGGATGCGCGCTGAGGGGATTCGCCTACTGGTCGCTGGTGGCAGGCGCGATCGCCGGCAGAGTAGCGGGAGCCGCGCTGAACTACTACTGGAAGCCGGTGCCGTTCGCGCGGCCGCGGTGGAGCGAGATCCGGGCCCCGATGCGGCTGGGGGCGCATGTGGCGATCAGCAGAATTGCGTCCACAGCGTACGCGATGGCGGATTCCGTGATTGTGGGCCGAACCCTCGGCGGAGCCGCGCTGGGGGCCTATCAGATGGCGATGTCGCTCGCCAATGCGCCCGCCGAGAAGGTCGGGCTGCTGATGATGCGGGTGACGGGCCCACTATTTGCGCGCGTTCAAAAGGACCGGGAATTGGTGCCGCGCTATTTCCGCATCATCAGCGAGTCCCTATCGCTGAGCGTTTTCCCGCTGCTGGCCGGCCTGGCCGTGGTCGCGCCGGAAGCCGTGCACGTGTTGTTAGGGCCAAAATGGAGCGCGGCCGTAGGGCCGATCCGCTGGCTAGCCGTTTTCATGTGCGCTCGAACCCTGGCCACACTGTTCAGCCAGGTGCTCACCTCGCTCCGGTACACCCGTTTCAACATGGTCGTTTCGCTCGTCACCTTCGTGGTCATGCCGCTGGCGTTCGTCGTGGCGTCCCGCTGGGGCACCAGTGCAGTTGCCGCCAGTTGGCTGATCTTGGCTCCGCTGACGGTTCTTCCGTTGGCGGTGAAGTTGCTCGGCGTGATCGGAATGCGATATCGCGACTACTTCGGCGTGTTGCTGCCGGCGCTGGCCGGATGCGTGGTGATGGTGGCCGCGGTTCTGGCCGTCCACATTGGGTTTGGCGGCGGTCACGCGCCGGCTGTAGCCAGGCTGTCGGTTCAGGTGGCCGTTGGAGGCGCGGCCTATGTCGGATTCCTATGGATCTTTCATCGCGAGAAGTTGAACCGGTATGTCCGGTTTCTTCAGGGTCTGCGCCGCGGAGGTGCCGCGTCGAGTGAAGTTGAATTGTGAGCCCAGCGGGGGCTGCCTGGCGCGAGCTCGAGCGCCCGTTGAAGAACGGCGCGCCCCAGGGCCATTGCGAGATCCGCGTGCGTAGCTGATCGCGCTAGCGGACGGTTCGGCTTCAGGCAGCCGGCACGCACAGCCAGTTGCAATAGACCTCGACTGGAACGATCTCGCTTCGCCTTTCCAGGCCGCTGTCAGTGATGATCTGAAATCCATACCCGTGCTTCGACAGGATCTCCGTTATTGCGGTACCAGGATCGCCGGGATTCGCTTCCAGCACGATGCGCGGACGAAACTTACTAAGGGTCCGGCTGGCGCCGCTCAGGACCGCATGTTCGAAGCCTTCCACGTCGATCTTCACGAAATCGGGCTCGATATTCAGTTCCTCGACAATCGAATCCAGCGTTCTGCACTTCACCTGGATGACCTTGCCGCGTTGGCCCTGGTATCCATCGACTGCCAGACTCCCCATGGTCGAATCCTCCGCCTCATGAAAACGGACCGTTCCATTCGAGTCGCCAAGAGCGACGTTGAGGATCGTCACTCTGGAATCGAATCGATTCTTTGTGACGTTGTTTGCGAGCGCCGCGCAAACCGCAGATACGGGCTCGATAGCCACAACGGCGACGTTTGGGTTAACTGTGCAACCCAAAACGGTGTAAATGCCGCAGTTTGCGCCCACGTCAATGAAGCAGCGGGCGCGCCGGATATTCTCGAGGATTATGGGAGAGGTCTCCTTTTCCCACTCCCGCAGGCCAGACCAGAATATGCGGTGGCCCACCGAGTCGAACTCGGTGGGAAACCACCGGCACTTCCACCCAGCTCCGTGTATCGTAAACGGCTCCAGCACCCAGCGCCATGGCAAGAACCTCTGCACCCCAGACGACAGAAGGCCGCGCTGGCATGCCCAAGTAATCGACCCACGCACGGGGTGCAGGAGGAGCGGTAAACCGGCTGCTTTCAGTATTGCACGCAAGCGTTGCAAGTCAGTTTCCTCGCCCAATACTTTACCAAGCCATGATGCGATGCGCCAGAGAAATGACGGGACAGCTATCGGCGGCGGTGTCTCACCCGGCGAGGGTCGCGCTCCGTTGCGGACTTCTCGGTAGGTATCGACGCAGTCCACACAACCCGGGGTGAGCCGCGCTTGAAGCCGGGAGGCTTGTCCCGGTACTCGTCAATGGGGAAAATGCATGAGCGACACGCCCGAGACAAGACTTGTGACAAGACTGCCGTCCCATAAGGCTGTACGTTATACTAAGCTGGCCGCTGCATGAGCGGGCACATTTCGATGCGGAAACTACGCGTACACGCGGCCTGCCGATGATGCGAAGGGCATTGGTTTTCAGCTACTACTTTCCGCCCATGAACGGGCCCGTGACCCAGCATCCTACCTGGTTTTTTCGTTATCTGCCCCTGTACGGCCTGGAGTCGCACGTGATCTCCAGTTCCGTCTTCTTTGGCGAGAGTCTGGGTGCGCCGTCTCTGAGCGGCAATGTGCACTCCGTTCCAGCCGGCCGGCTCGCTCAGCGGTGCGCTTATGGACTCTGCCGCCTGGAATTCCATATCCAGGCGAGGTTGCGTATCTGGGAACACGGATTCGCATGGGCCCGGGCTTATGGGATCGGAGAAGCCTGCCGCCTGATCCAGGCGGGCGGATTCGACGCGGTCATTTCGGTTTCGCCCTCGATGGCGAGCCATTGGGGGGCATACAGAATCAAACGGCGCTTCCCTGCCCTGACATGGATCGCCGATTTCACCGACCCCTTCCTCGGCAACCCCCTCCGGAATTCCGCGAAATGGCTGGTCCCTCACGAGAGGCGTTTCGAGCAATCTCTGTTTGCCACCGCGGATTATCTCGGCGCGAACACCGCACCCGCACGCGATCTCTGGCGCGAGCGCTATCCTCAACATGCGAGCAAGTGTGTCGTGATTCCAAACGGATACGATCCGGAGGAGGCGATCGCCGCCCTGCCTCTGCCTCCGCGCTCCGCGCCGGTTCTGGCGCACGCAGGAGGCGTCTATGGCGGCCGGATACCGAACGCGCTTTTCGAGTCGCTGTATGAACTTGCCCAGGCGGGACAAATCCGCCCGGGCCAGCTCCATGTCGAGTTCCTAGGCCTTGGCGATTTCAGCGCCGTCCGCCGGCCGGAGCAGTTCGAATTCCTGTGTAAGTCCGGATTCGTCACTGTGCGAAACGATTATGTGCCGCGTCAGCAGGCGCTCCGGTATACCGAAGAGGCGGATTTCCTGCTCGTACTGGACATCACCGCGCCGCACAACACGAAGCTCCAGTTGCCCTCCAAGGTGTTCGACTACCTTCGGATTGGCAGGCCCATACTCACGTTCACCGCCGACGGATCTCCGACGGCGCGGCTGATCGAGCAGTCCGGGATTCAGCACGTGATTATCCCGAATGATGCGCCGCCCCGCGAGGTTCAGGATGGTATCCTTCGCTTCCTCTCTCTGCCGCGTGGCCCGCGGCAGTGTTCCGATTGGGTGATCCGGAATTTCGATGCGCGCAACATAGCTGGCCGCGTCGCAGCGCTAATCCAGGGCGATCAGCCGCCCGATATTCCGCAATGGTAATCTCCCGGCGGGAATCGCGTGCCGTGTCCATCCCTGCGGACTCCCCACGGAGCGCCGTAAGCGTGTGGTCCCGGCCGCATTGACTCTCGGGGCGGTTGGGAGCAGGTCGGCTAAGTGTCCACTTACGATTTAGGTGGACACTTAGCTTCGTGTGGGTTTCACTCCGCCTGGGACCTGAC
>Ga0181529_10007912_pt1 | contig 10485 bp, 7 predicted proteins | sample PEATcosm2014_Bin_36_FD_119763 | JGI IMG/M metagenome (GOLD analysis project Ga0181529, IMG submission 119763) | Peatland microbial communities from MTU Mesocosm Facility, Houghton, MI, USA - PEATcosm2014_Bin10_30_metaG | ecosystem: Environmental > Terrestrial > Soil > Wetlands > Peat | place... | reverse complement strand
GCGTTGGCGGCTACGGCGCGCTAGCATAACAGCTATGAAGAATCTGATTCGCCTGGCGGCGATGGGCTGTGTCCTGGCTGCCGCGCAGCCGGGGCCCATCGACCCGCAACATATTCGCGAAGACGTGAAGTATCTTTCGAGCGATCTGCTGGAAGGGCGCGGGGTGGGAACCAGGGGCGGCGACCTGGCCACCGAATACATCGCGCGGCAGCTCGCCGGAGCCGGGGCCAAGCCGGCGGGCGACGACGGCACGTATTTTCAGAAGGTGCCGCTGGTGGGCGTCACCACGCAACCGGAGACGGAGCTCTCCGCGACGGCCGGCGCGAAGAAAATCGACTTCAAATTGCTCGACGACCTGGTGGCGATCGACATGAGCCAGCGCGAGAGCACGACCTTCGACGCCGACGCGGTCTTCGTCGGCCACGGCATCACGGCGCCGGAATGGAACTGGGACGATTTCAAAGGCGTGGACTTGACCGGCAAAGTGCTGGTTCTGTTTACCAACGAACCCACGTCCGACGATCCGAAGTTTTTCGATGGCCGCGCGCTCACTTATTATGGCCGCTGGGTCTACAAATACGAGGAAGGGCTGCGGCGCGGCGCGCGGGCGGTCCTCATCATCCACACCACGCCGACCGCCGGTTATGGCTGGGAGGTGGTGCGCGGCAGTTGGGCGCGCGAGCTGCCCTACGTGAAGCTGGCCGCGGGCGAGCGCGCGCTTTCCTGCGCCGGCTGGCTGTCGCGCGAGGCCGGCGAACGGCTGCTGGCGATGGCGGGCAAGACGGTGGACGAGCTGCTGGCCGAATCCGAAAAGGCCAGCTTCCGGCCGATCGAGCTGGGAATTCGCATTCACGGCAAGATGGTCTCGCACGTGCGCGAGTTAAACACGCGAAACGTGGTGGGCCGTGTGGAGGGCAGCGATCCGAAGCTGAAGGACGAAGCGGTGATTTACACCGCGCACTGGGACCACCTGGGGATCGGCACGCCGGTAAATGGCGATTCGATTTACAACGGCGCCATCGATAACGGTACCGGCTGTGGCATCGTACTGGAACTGGCGCGCGCATGGGCGGCATTGCCAGTGAAGCCGCGGCGCTCGGCGCTGTTTCTTTTCGTGACCGCGGAAGAAGGCGGGTTGAAGGGCTCGGAATATTACGCACGGCACCCGCTGGTTCCGGCCGCGAAAACAGCCATCGATCTCAACTTCGATGCGGTGCCACCGTGGGGCCGCGCCAAGCAAATCAACATCAGCGGCGCGGAACGCACCAACGTGCTGCCGCTGGCCGAGAACGTCGCCAGGCGGCTGAAGCTCGAAATCCAGCCGGATGCGCAGCCCGGGCAGGGCCACTACTTCCGGTCCGATCATTTTTCCTTCGCGCGGGCCGGCATTCCGGCCTTTTCGATCGGCCTGGGAACCGAGTTTGAGGGCAAACCAGCCGGCTACGGCCAGCGGATGTGGGAGGAGTACAACCGGATGCACTATCACCACCCCTCCGACGAATATCACGAGGATTGGGATTTCACCGCGGACGCGCAGGCGGCCGAGTTCGGCTTCATCCTAGGCAGCGATATCGCCAACCAGGACAAGCTGCCCGACTGGCGTCCGGGCGATCAATTTCGGAGGCAGTAAAGGGCGCGGGTGTTCGCAGGCGAACACCTCGTCGCGAAATGGGACAGTGGGGCGAGCCCAACAGGCGCTAGCGTAACAAAGGCCGTTTTAGCCCGGAGGGCGAAAGAAAGTAGCCCACGGCGCACTCGCCGTGGGTTGAAGTCCCGCCAACCCAGCCCCCGCAGGGGGCGAAAGAATCCTGTTAGGGCAGTCCTTACGCCCCGTTCCGGGCTTCGGCTGTTGATGCCTTTCCCAAGGCTGACGCCTTGGGCCATATTCTCTCGCCCTCCGGGCTCAGGAAGGTGCCGCGCGCCTGCCCAGCGCACCAGCCACGACTCTGGCTATCGGCCCGAGGATTGCACCGCGGATGGGGAATGACCCTCTCTCTGCGCAGTCCGTTCCGCGTCTGCTCTCTGGTTTTGGCGCTGGCGTGGCCGGCTTTGGCACAGCCGTCCAACATCACCATCCTGCCGCCGCGTCCGCGGCCGCTGGGCTTTTTGACTCGAGCCTACCAGCAGCGCGCGGTGCCTCCGGTGAACCTCACGAACTCGGGGCGCCTCGGCATGCTGATTCGCGCCGGCAGCCTGTACCTGAGCGCGCGCGACGTGGTGGCGTTGGCGATCGAGAACAACATCGATATCGAGATCCAGCGTTACGGGCCGCTGATGGCGCGCCAGGATATCGACCGCGCACGGGTGGGCGGCGCGCTGCGGGCGCCCTCGACGGCGATCGCGCCGGGACCGCAATCGGTGAGCCTGGCCGGCATCAACGTAAGCACGACCAGCCTGGCGAGCGGCAGCGGCGTGGGTTCCGGCGGCGGAATCACGGGACTGATCGGCGCGCCCATCCCGTATACGGATCCGGTCCTCACTGCATCCGCGTCTTTCGGACATGTCTCGCAGCCGGAAAGCAACCAGGTGCTGTACCAAACCGATTCGCTGGTGGAGGATTATCAAAGCTTCAACGCGGGATATAGCCAGCAATTCATGAACGGGGCCGCTTTCAGCGTCAACTACGGCAGCACGCGGGCCACCGCAAACGTCCCCACGCTGCTGCTGAATCCTCTGACACAGGGCAGCCTCAACCTGAATATTTCGCAGAACCTGCTGCAGGGGTTCGGCGCTTCGGTCAACAACCGGTATATACGGATTGCGCGCAACAACTCGCGCTACTCCGACCTGCAACTGAAGCAGCAGGTGACCACCACGGTTTCGGCGGTGCTGAACCTGTACTGGGACCTGGTGGCGTTCACCGAAGACTTGCGCCTGAAACGGCTGGCGCTGGACGCGGCACGGCAGCTTTACGAAGACAACAAGAAGGAGCTGGCGGCCGGCGCGATCGCGGCCATCGAAGTCACGCGCGCGCAGGCGGAGATTCCGGCGCGCTCGGAAGACGTGCTGATCGCCGAGACCAACCTGTTGCAGCAGGAGATTGTGCTGAAGAACGCGCTCAGCCGCCGCGGGATGGAAGATGCGGCGCTCGAGGATGCGCACATCGTCACGCTGGATCCGATCCAGGTGCCGGAGCAAGAGGGACTGGCGCCGCTTAAAGACCTGGTGAAACAGGCGCTCGACAAGCGGCCGGACCTGGAGCAGAATCGCATCAACATCCAAAGCCAGCTTCTGGTGCTGAAAGGCGACCGCAGCGCACTGAAGCCAAGCCTGCAAGCGTTCGCGTCATTCACCAATCAGGCCCTGGTGGGCGCGCCCAACCCTCTCAATACGATCCCCGGCAACGTGCCCGACCCGTATTTCTATGGCGCCTACGGCAGCTTGCTGGCGCAGATTTTCCGCCGCAACTTCCCGAATTACACGGCTGGCTTTTCGCTGACCATTCCGATTCGCAATCGCGCCGCGCAGGCCGATTTCGCAACCGACCAGTTGCAGATGCGCCAGCAGGAATTGCAGCTCGAAAAGAGCGTCGCGCAAGTAAGCGTGGATGTGCGAAACGCGCTGATTGGCGTCGAGCAGGCGCACTCGCGTTATGAAACCGCTCTCGAGACGCTGAAGCTGGCGCGCGAAACGTGGGAGGCGGAAAAGAAAAAATACGCATTCGGAACATCGACCAACGCGCTGGTCATCCAGGCGCAGCGCGATGTGGTGGCGGCGGAGAGCGAACAAGTGCAATCGATGGCGAATTACACGCACGCGCGCATCGCATTGGACCAGGCGGTCGGAATAACGCTGGAACAAAACGATATCGGCATGGCGGAAGCGGTCAGCGGGCAGGTGGAGCGGCATTCCGCCCTGCCGGCCACCCTGCCGGGGAAGAAATAGGAGCCGCCATGCGAAGGACACCAACATTCATGGCCGGTTCGACTGCGGGAGCGAACAGTTGGCAGGCGGAAGCGCCTGCCCCACTCGCCCGCAGGTCTTTGGATGACGCAGTGGGCCAGACGCCCGGACTGAGTGTCCGAAGCGGACTTCCGTCTGCCAACCCGCGCATCCCCGCGATCTTCCCAGCGCTCCTCCCAGCCGCGGCCTGGCTAGCCCTGGCCGGCGCGGTGGCCGCCCAGGCGCCACTGCCGATCGCTCCCATCAAGCCGCAGGGGATGCCGTTCGTCCGCTCTTATAAGCCGGTGACGGTGCCGCCACTGCGGCTGACGGGCTCCGGCCGGCTGAGCGGCATGATTCAAGCGGGCAACCTTCACCTGACCGCGCGGGATGCGATTGGGCTGACGCTCGAAAGCAGCCTGGATCTCGAGAGCGATCGCTACAACCTGGTGATGGCGGATTGGGCGGTGCAGCGCGCCGAATCGGGCGGCGCGCTGCGCGGCGTCACCGGAGCCAACTCGCAATCGGTGACGCTCGGCAGCGGCCAAGGCGTCGCCGGCAGCCAGGGCGGCGGATCGCTAAGTTCGTCCGCATCGTCAGGCGCGGTGCTCATCCAGCAAATCGGTCCCGTGACGCCTCAACTCGATCCCGTGTTTTCGATGACCGACGCCTTTTCGCACCAGACTTCGCCGCAATACGTTCTCGTGCAGAGCGGCGTGTACTCGCTGGTGGACAACGCGCGTTCCTACAACTGGCAGACGTCGCAGGGGCTGTTGACCGGAGGGACGGCGCGCGTGAGTTTTAGCGACTCGTATCTGAACGAATCGGTGCCGACCGATATTCTCGACCCGACCTCGTTCACCAGCCTGGGAGTCTCGGTTTCGCAGAACCTGCTCTACGGCTTCGGCGAGCGGGTGAATGGGCGTTTCATTCGCATCGCCCGGCGGCGGGTGGGTGGTGCGGACGAGACATTCCGCGCGCATTTGATAGCCGTCGTGAGTGGCGTCTTGAATGCCTATTGGGACCTCTCGCTGGCCGCCAACGACTTGCAGTACAAGCAGCGCAATCGCGACGTGGCGGCGCAGTTTCTGGCGGACACGCGGCGGCAGATCGCAGTGGGTGCAGCGCCAGCGCTCGACCGGATCAACGCCGAGAGCGCCGCGGCGTCGGCCGAACAGGCGCTGGTGGTGGCCCGCAACAGCGTGGCCGTGCGGCAGAATGCGTTGAAGGACTATCTCAGCTTCCGCGCCGTGGCGGACGATCAATTGGCCGCGGCGCAGATCGTCGCCATCGATCCGCTGAATGTGCCGGAAACCGACGACCTACCCAGCCTGCATGAGTTGATCGCAGGCGCGGTGCGCAGCCGTCCGGAGGTTGCGCTGGCTAATCTCCAGGTGGAACTGGCGGGCATCACGGCTGATGGCACCGCCAATGGCGTCCTGCCAAGCCTGGGAGTTTGGGCCTCGGCCAGCAATTACGGCCAGGCCGGCAGGGCCGTCCCCGGCCAGGCGCCCTCGGCCAATTTCGTGGGAGGAGTAAGCACTGCGCTGGCGCAGACGTTTCGCCGCGATTTTCCCAATGAGAGCGCGGGAGTCAACTATTACGCGACCCTTGGCAACACGCAGGCGCAGGCCGATCACGCGATCGACGTGCTGAGCCAGCGGCAGGCCGAACTGACCGCCGAGCGCACGCGCCAACGTCTGGCGGTCAATATATCCAGCCAGGTTCTGGCGCTTCAGCAGGCGCGCACGCGCTATAAAGCGGCCGTCGAAAGCCGCCAACTGACGGAGCGGCTGCTACAGGGCGAGGAGAAGAAATGGGTGGCCGGCACTTCGAATATCTCCACCGTGGTGCAGGCGCGCCGCGACCTGGCCAACGCGCAATCGGCGGAGTTAGCCGCAGCGGGGGCCTACGTACATGGCCGCATCGCGCTCGATGCCGAACTGGGCCGCACGCTGGAAGTGAATCAAGTGTCGGTGGAGGATGCGATTGGAAAGTAACGTGGCGCACGCACTCGTGCGTGCCGCGTCGGCACTCTTGCCGACGCTCGGCGCCGGTGGCGAAGCCGTGTCGAGATAGAGTCTCGACACGGCACGCACGAGTGCGCGCGCCACAACCGCAACGGAGCCGCGACCGAAGGGAGCGGTCGGTGACTTCAGGAACTCCAGTTGGGTCGCCGCTCGCCCTCGGCATCCCAATCAACCGGCCGGATGGGGCCGACGCCGATCACGTAACAGGCGGCTCCGCAGAGCGCCACGGCGGCCGCCACCAGGAAGGCCAGATAGAATTCGCCGGTTCGCTGGACGATCCAACCGGTGAACCAGGGCGCGGCAACGCCGGACAGATTGCCGAATCCGTTTTGGAAACTGGTCCACTTGCCCGCCGCGCGCGGGCCGGCGAGCGTCTGCGTGATGGCGTAGATGTTGGAGCTGAACAGGCCGTAGCAGGCGCAGGTGAGCATAAGCATCGCCATCGCGGCGGTTTCATTGCGGATGATGGCCACCGGCAGAATCAGCGTGGAAAGCGTGAGGCCCAGGCCGGCGAAAGTCTTGCGCACCCGGTTGGGCGTGTGGCCGCGCGCAATCCAGATATCCGATAGACGGCCGCAAATGACCGCGGAAAAGGCAATCAACAGAAAAGCAAGCGATCCGACGTAGGCCATTCTGGTTTTCGAAAAGTGCCGCTCCTTCTCCAGGTACGGTGGCAGCCAGGTGAGCAGGAAATACCAGAAGTAGTTGGCGCAAAAGAGGCCGAGCGCGGTGAAGAGCGCCGCCCGGCGGCGGATCACGTCGAAAATGGAGGGCGCGGAGTCGGCGGCATGCGACTCATGGAGAGCGGCCGTGCCGGGTCCGCGCGGCATCCAGATCAACCAGGGCACCAGCCAGACCAGGCTGGCTCCGCCCAGCGCCAGGAAGAACGAGCGCCAGCCATAATGCGCGATCAGCAGGCCTCCGAGTAAAGTACCGAGCGCGGGACCGCACTTGGTGCCGGCATCGATCAACGCGTTCGCCAGGCCCCGGTGATGCTCGGGATAGTGGTTCGCCAGGATGCGTGAATAAGCCGGATAGGCGATGGACTCGCCGGCGCCGAGCACCAGGCGCAGCGCGAACACGACCGCGAAGGCGTGAGCGGCTCCGGTGATGGCGGTGGCGCAGGACCATAGGAAAAAGCCGGCGGCGAGAACCCATCCCACATGGAAGCGGTCCACCAGCCAGCCGGAAAGGCCCAGCAACTGGCATGCGGCGTAGGTCCAGAAAAAAGCCGACAACAGCAGCCCGAGTTCGTAGTTGCTGAAGCCGAGGTCGCGCTGGATGTTGGTAGCGCCTGCGGAGAGATTGGCGCGGTCGAAATAATTCAGGAAGCCGGAAATCACCAGCAGCGCGAGGATGCGCCACTCCTTGCGGGATAGCGCCGTGCGCACCGGAGCGGGAACCACCGTCACAGGAGGCTATTCTACCTTGGATGGGGCATCGATGATCTCGGCGCAATCGGCCCCATTTTCCATCGCTAGGTGATAGCCTGACAGCGATGCGACACACAGGCCCAAAAGAGTTCTCCGGCCAAGACGCCTATACCGAGAGTGGCTAGATAAGAATCCAGATGGATACGTGCTCAATATCGGCGGATTCTTAATCCATGATGCCCGTTGTTGGCTCATCCAGAACCGGAGCACGACGAAGCCGTGGGGCAAAGTCTGTGCTCGGAGCCGTGACGCTCTCAAGAACTGGCTGAGAAAAAAACACGGCAGCGCGGCGGAGTTATGTGGATGCAGGCACGCCTGAGCAAGTCGATGCCGCAATCTGTCCCGTCGCGATAGAATGGGCGCCAATGCCGGCGAATGGCACATATCTGGTCCTGCTCACGGCGGCTTCCATCGGGCTGCTGCTGTTTCTGATTCTGGGCGCCAAGCTGCACGCGTTTCTGGCGCTGCTGATTTCGAGCATGGCGCTTGGCCTGGCGGCAGGCATGCCGCCGGAAAAGGTGCTCAAATCCATTCAGACCGGCTTCGGCGATTCGCTGGGGTTCATCGCGGTGGTGGTGGGGCTGGGCGCGATGATCGGCCGCTACCTGGAGGCTTCGGGCGGCGGCGTGGCGCTGGCCGACTGGCTGCTCGATCGTTTCGGGCGGGAGCGCGCGGCCTGGGCCATGCTGGTGGCCGCGTTCCTGGTCGGGCTGCCGATCTTTTTCGAAGTGGGCTTCATCATCCTGGTGCCGCTGGTGTGGAACCTGGCGCGCGAGACCAAGCGGTCGGTGCTTTTCTACGGCTTGCCGATGGCCGCGGCGCTCACCATCACGCACTCGATGGTGCCGCCGCACCCGGCGCCGGCGGCCGCGGCGCAACTGATGGGCGCCGATATCGGCCGCACGATTCTGTATGGCATCGCCATCTCGATTCCGGTCGCGGTGGTGTCGGGCATTTTCTACGGCCAGTGGATCGCCAAGCGCATCAACGTGGGCGTGCCGGAGATCGCGTCGGCAGCGCCACAGAGCGAGAAAAGAAACGCGCCGCCGGTGTGGATGGTGGTCCTGCTGCTGCTATTGCCGGTGGGGCTGATCTTCGGCGCCGCGCTGGCCACCATGGTCAACGTTCCGCTGCGCGGCGTGGCGGTTTTTCTGGGGCACCCGTTCACCGCGCTGACGATTGCCGCGCTGGCGTCGCTATACCTGTTCGGTCTGCGCCGTGGCGTTTCGCGCGAGCGGGCGATGAAGATGGCGGCCGATTCGCTGGCGCCGATGGGCGCGCTATTGTGCATCATGGGCGGCGGCGGCGCGTTCAAGCAGGTGATCGTGGATTCAGGCGTGGGTGCGGTGGCGGGAAGGCTGCTGGTGACGTCGTCGGTGTCGCCGCTGCTGGTGGTGTTCGCGATCGCGCTGGTATTGCGGGTGGCGATGGGCTCGGCCACGGTCGGCATTATCAGCGCGGCCGGCATCGTGGCGCCGATCGTCAAGGGCATTCCCGGCTACAGCCCGGAGATCATCGTGCTGGCGCTGTGCTGCGGCGGCTCCGGCCCTTCGCATGTCAACGATTCCGGCTTCTGGATCGTGAATCAATACTTCGGAATGACGGTGCCACAAACCCTCCGCTCCTGGACCGCCATGAAGATGGTGGGCGCATTCACGGGCATTCTGATCGTGCTGGCCGCGCACGCGCTGGCGCGGTAACGCCGGCGATCTTGTCGCCGGTGATTTGGCTGGACTCCCGGGTTTTCGAGCCGGTTTTTTCCACCCTCTCACGCCCCCATCCAGCCGCACCCTTGAGAGACGGCCAAAAAGGACAGACGACAAACACCGATCGTCTGCCCTGCCTCTTCTATACTGGTACCTATGCCGATTCCGATTCAAGGCGTGGACCCCACGCAAAACGAATTCCTAGGCCATCTCGAGGGCAGGTCGAAGAAACCCAACGCCTTCTTCCGAGCCATGGCGCACCGGCCGGAAGTGCTGAAGAGTTTCGTGCCGCTGTACGGCGCGATTGTTGGCCCGGGATCGGTAAGCCAGCGAGTGAAAGAGCTGGTCTACCTGACCTGCTCCTACGCCAACCAGTGCGCTTTCTGCACGGCGGCTCACAAAGCCAGCGCTCCCAAGGCCGGCGTCACCGATGACGAGATGCGAGCGCTCCAGGCCGCCGATGAGCAGCCGTTTTCGGCGGCTGAGCGCGCGGCGATTGCCTATGCACGCGACTTGACGCGCACGGCGACAGCCACCGAATCGCGCGAAGCGCTGTTCGCGCATTTCACGCCGGAGCAGATTGTCGAGATCACGCTGGTGGCGGCGATGGCCAACTTCACCAACCGGTTCAATAACGGCTTGCAGATTCTTCCGGGAGCCTGATGCCAATTCTGAGCGGGATTCATCCGGTGGCCGAAGCGCTGCGCGCCAAACATCCGCTGGAGCGGCTGCTGGTGGCGCAAGGCGCGGGCGGCCCGCGTTTGCAGGAACTCATCGACATGGCGCGGCGCGCGGGCGTGCCGGTGCGCTTTGAGCCGCGTTCGGCGCTCGACCGGCTGGCGGCCAGCTCCGCGCACCAGGGCGTGATCGCGATGGGCGCGGCACGCCAATATGCCGAGCTCGAACAAGTGGCGCGGGTCGAGCTGCTGGTGGTGCTCGATGGCGTCGAGGACCCGCACAACCTGGGCGCGGTGATTCGCACGGCACACGCGGCCGGAGCGGGCGGAGTCATCATCCCCGAGCGCCGCGCCGCCAGCCTGACCGACGTGGCGGCAAAAGCCGCGGCCGGCGCCATCGAGCATCTGCCGGTGACGCGCGTCGGCAACATCAACCGCACGCTCGAAGATCTGAAAGAGCGAGGCTACTGGATTTACGGCCTGGACGAGCGCGGCGCGGAATCGTACGATCAAGTGGCGTATTCGCTGCCTACCGTCATCGTCCTGGGCGGCGAAGGCAAGGGCCTCCACGAGCAGGTGAAGAAGCACTGCGACCTGCTGGTGCGGATTCCGCTGGCCGGGAAGATCTCGTCGCTCAACGTCTCCGTCGCAGCCGGCATCGTGCTGTTCGAATGGAAGCGGCGTCGACCGGGGGACTGACAACACTGTCCCAAGGCGCCGCTCTTGCGCCGCGTGGACAGTGCTGTCTGTCCCCCGC
>Ga0181529_10007908_pt1 | contig 10487 bp, 9 predicted proteins | sample PEATcosm2014_Bin_36_FD_119763 | JGI IMG/M metagenome (GOLD analysis project Ga0181529, IMG submission 119763) | Peatland microbial communities from MTU Mesocosm Facility, Houghton, MI, USA - PEATcosm2014_Bin10_30_metaG | ecosystem: Environmental > Terrestrial > Soil > Wetlands > Peat | place... | reverse complement strand
GGCACGACTGAAGTCATGCCCTGACACGTTCCAATAGCATACACCAGCTATAATCGTTAGTCCTGTATATTATTCGTGGCTTATGACGGATATTTACCAGCCATTCACCCCTCCCGGAGGGAGGGGACGAAAATAGCCCAGGATGAAATCCTGGGTCATCAACCCATCAAAACCGCCGCGCCCCGTAGGGGCGCATCGAAACCTGTTATTTCGCCCAATCCTTATACGGAATCTTTCGGATCGTCTTATCCATCGGCTTGCTCGGTTTGTTTATCCCTTGACCAAGCCGCTGTCCCACTCGCCGCGCGCGCGCAACAACGCAATCTCCGCGCGCGCCATCTCCTGGGCACACACATAGTCCGGCTTGACCACGCGGTTCAGCGGCATCTGGCCGGCCTCCAAAATGATCCAATGCCGCGGCCGCATATAGGAGGGAAGCGAACGCGCGTGCCGATCCAGCTCCTGGCGGCTGAGTTCCACGCTGGGCCGCTTCTCCACCACCGCCACCGGTGCCTCGGAGACCACCTCATGCGCCACGCCCACCACCACGCAGTTCGCCACCTTCTCCGTCAATCCGCAGATATGCTGCTCCACGTCGCCGGGAAATATCTGGTAGCCCATCGACTTGATCACCCACTTCTCGCGCCCCGTCAGATGCAAGCCCGAGGCGTCCTTCGATCCCAGATCACCGGTGTATAAAAATCCATCGCGCGAGATGGCCTTTGCCGTCGCCGCCGCATCGTTCACATAGCCCAGAAAGGTCTGCGGTCCGCTGAAGCAGACGTGACCAATCTCGCCCGCGGGAAACTCCTCGCCCGCAAAACCGTCCTCGCGCATCGGCTGGCGAATCGTACACGGATAGATCGGCATATCCACGCCCAGCCCCGTGAGAATCGTCTCATGATCCTCCGCGCTCGCCTGCACATACGTGCAAAATCCCGCGGCTTCGGTCAGCCCAAGCCCAGTTCCAATCACCGGCGCCATCGCGGCCAGCCGCTCCACAAAGGGTCGCGCCACCGCATTGCCTCCGTATGCGGCAAACTTCAAGCTGCTCAAATCGTGGCGCGCATAATCCTTCAGCATCCACTCCAGGTTGAACATCGCCGGAATCTGCCCCAAAATCTCCACGCCGTGCTCGGCAATGGCGCGCAGCGAGCGGCCCGCGTCAAAGAGCTCCAGCAGAATCGCCGTGCCGCCGCCGAAGAGCGTCGTCATCAGAACCTCCGTCTGCCCGCCCACGTGCGAGGCCGGCAGATTCACCAGCGCGCGCGCCCCGCTGTCTCCGCCGAAGAACGAGCCGCTCAAGCACATATTCTGCGCCGTGATATTGCGATGCGAGAGCAGCGCAGGCTTGGGCGAGCCGGTCGAGCCGGTGGTGAAGATCACCAGCGCGCCGTCGTTCTCGCTCACCGTCACGGCAGTCGGCGCATCCCCACTCTCAGCTTGCATCGCCGCCTCAACCAGCGACGCAAAGGAATGTGTGCCCGGAATCTCTTCGTCCGAATCCACCACGATGAAATGCTCAATCCAGCCGCACTGCGCCTGCACTGCGCGCCACAGCGGCCTCAGATCAAGCGCCCCCTTCACTCCCAGCGCAACAAATCCCCGTGGCCGCAGAATCTCCAGCGCCCGCATCACCTCGGCCAACGTCAAACGCAAATCCAGCGGCGCAACCACCACGCCAATCTTGAAGCAGCTATACTCCAGCAGCACGTGATCCATCGACATCGGCAGCAGCGTCACCAGGAAATCACCCTGCGCAAAGCCCCGCCGTTGCAGCTCTTGCGCCAGCGCCGTTGTCGTCGCGTCGAACTCCCGCCAGCTCACCGCGCGACCGCTCTCGGCGCTCAGCAGCGCAGCAGCATCCGGGCGCGCCTCGGCCCACTTCGCCACCACAGCGTGCAGCAGATGGCGATCGGCAAATTTTCTTTCGTAATCGTCCAGCGTAAATTGCGGCACGCGCATCGCTTCTGGCTCCATGAATCACCTACAGCTTCTTCAGCCTCTCCTGCACGTCGGCAATCATACCGCCGCCAACCTCCGGCTCCAACTTCCTTGCCGCCTCCAGAGCCGCCTTCCATGCCGTGCGAGCCTCGTCTTTGTGCCCAAGCCGCGCGGCGATATTGCCCAGCGCTCTTTGCGCTCTGACTCCAGCCGGATCAAGCACTGCGGCTTCGTGTGCCATCCTCAAAGCCTCTTCTGGCTGGTGCGCGTTCATCAATTCGTATGCGCGCTGCACTCGGCCATAGGCAGCGATCTGGTTGACGCGGAATCTCCCGTGGTAAACCAGAACGCTGTCGTCGATCATTTCGTCGTAGGTAAGCGATTGGAAGTCCGTGTAGGGATTCAAGCGGCTGCTCACAATCTCGCTGCCCATCAGGTCACCGGCGCTCAGTACAACATATCCGCTAATCACCGGCGGAACCAGATCGGCTCCGCCCAGCCATCCGGTATCCTCATTGGGCAGAACGTGGCAGCGGATGCCGTAGACGGCGGGGTCGATAACCGGAGAAGCAAAGTAGGCAAACCAGCACTCCTCGCCGGGATGCCGATCCTGCCACTCCTTGACCTGATAAAGCTGTTGGCCCCAATCTTCATTCGAGTCGCTCAGCAGCTTGTACACATTCTTAGGCCCGCCCCAGGCCTCGTTGGCGTAGGCCATGTAATTGGGAAAGACGCTGAGCGCGGAAGCGATGTGGGCGAGGACGAGCGCCGCTCCCACCCACACCCACCCGCGGTTGCGGGCAGCCAGTGCGGTAATACCCGCTGCGGCCAGTATCTCGGCCATTGCGTATAGCGGCAAGATGTGGCGCGCTCCGATGTTCATTCCCCAGATCATGGAAACAGCCAGATAAACCGCTCCCGGCAGCAACAGATAGATCACTTCCCTGCCCTTGCGCAGACGGCGGGAGACGATGGCAAAGGCCGTCAGCGCCAGAAGAGCCAGCAGCCCAAGCGTGGTCTTGATGAGAATGACAACAGGAAAATACCACCACACTCCATGCGCGTAGTTCTTGCCGAGAACAAATGTTGGGCACCACTGCGCCACCAACTTCACATCCACCAAGCCCATCAAGTAAGACTCCGGCAGCAGATGCAGATGCGCGGCCCACAGCACCGCGGCGGCGGTGAAGCGGCTGAGTGGAGAGACATAGTTCTCAAGCGAGGTGCTGAGCACAAGACCCGCCGGACGCGCGGCGTAGCGGAAGCCGTAAAAAGCCCAGAGCATCGTGACGCCGATAACGGCAATCGCCACAAAGGCACCGCCGAGGCGCAAAGCCGTGCGCGCGTGCGTGCCCTTGGCAGCAAACGCAATCTCTCCGCCGATCAGCAGCAGAAGAATCGGTGCCATCAATATACCCGAATGTTTGGTGGCCAGCAGCAAGCCCGCAGCCACGCCGACCAGCAACAGGCGCACCAGCGTGGGCCGTTTGACGTAGCGATAAAATCCGTAAATGCTGGCCAGATAGAAGAGCGAGACGCCAATATCCGTGGTCACCAGCGCGGAGTGCGCCAGCAGGTTGGGGTCAAAAGCGGCCAGCGTCAGCGCAACCAGCGCGGCGGGCGTGCCGAACCACTCGCGCGTGGCAAAAAAGATCAGCAGCGAAAGCGCCAGCGCCAGCAGCCCCGCCGCCAGCCTCATGCGGAAGACCAGCCGCTGGCTCGCGCCGTCATTGCGCGCCAGCCACTCGCGCCCGTCCAAATAGGCCTCGGACTTGAACTCGCGCCCCTGCAGCGGCGGAATCCATAGCTTCTCGCCCAGCAGCGGCAGCGTGGCCAGCATCTTCACCAGCGGCGGATGCTCCGGATTCAGTCCATAGTCGCCGGTCTTCCACATCATGTAGCCGGCAAACATATGATCGTCTTCGTCCCAGGTCAGCGATTCGCGATGAACTACGTAGGCAATTTGCGTTGCCTGCACGGCCAAAAGAACCGTCACTGCCAGACCAACCCATCTCTTTCCTATCGCCATCGTGAGCTTCCTTGATCGTGCGGTTGCCTCCATTGTAGTGGAAGGCGGAGTGATCGAAGGCTACTGTTTACCTGCCCGGAGGCTGCCAAACAACGATAATTATCAGACAAAGCCGCACCATCGCGTGCACCTGGAATTATGGGTTCACCCCAAAACCGGCCCGCCAGCTCTTCTCGCCCAACTCAAACGGATTTTTCTTGTCTCCACCATCCCCTTTCACGGTACAATCGCCGCCAGAGCCAACTATGGCTGAACGAGGCGAAATATGAGCGATATAGGAGTTCAACCGGTGGCCGAGCCTCTCGGCCTCTCTCAGTGGCAGCGCGTCATCTACACCTTCTCCGCGCCCTCCAAGACCTTTGCCGACATCAAGCTGGGCCGCAATAGCTGGTGGCTGCCCCTCATCCTGATTTCGGCAACCACGTACATTCTCTTCGCGGTCATTGCCTTCCAAATCGGAATGCAGCAGGTGGTAGAGAACCAGAATCATCTCAATCCAAAGATGGAAGAGAAGATGGCGCAAGCGCCGCCTGCCCAGCGCGAAATGACCAACAAAATTTCTCTGTATGTAACAGAAGGAATTTTCATTGCCAATCCGGTCTTCACTCTCGGCTGGTATGCACTGTTGACCCTGGGTCTATGGGCCACCATCAACTTCGGCTTCGGCGGCAAGGCAAAATACGGCAGCATCCTCTGCGTTTGGCTCTATTCACTCCTGCCCGCGATCATCAAAACTCTGCTGGGGATTGTGGTAATCTATGCAGGCGCTGCGCCGGAGTCCTTCAATATCAAGAACTTTGCGCCCACCAACATCGGCGCATTCCTGAATCCGCTGGAAACCAACACGGCACTTTATGCCTTTGTAACTTCTCTGGATGTGATTCAGATTTGGTGTATGGTTCTGCTGGCCATCGGCGTCGCCACCGTGGCCGGAGTCAAGCGCACCTCCGGCTACATCGCCGTCTTCGGGTGGTGGACGATCTTCGTGCTCTTCGGCGTGGGTATCGCGGCCATCACGGGTTGATGCAAGAATTGGATATGAAACGCCAACAGCGCGAACCCAGTCCGGATTCGCGCTGTTGATTTTTTGTAGCTGATAGCTGACGGCTGATAGCTGCTTACTCCATCCAGCGCCGCATGATCAGCGAGGCGTTGATGCCGCCAAAGCCAAAGGAATTCGACAGGGCGATGTCAAAGTTATGAGCAACGGCCTTGTTGGGCACGTAATCCAGCCTGCACTCCGGATCGACATTCTCCAGGTTGATCGTCGGCGGCAGCATCTGGTTCACCAGCGACAGCACCGTGATGCCCGCCTCCAGCCCGCCCGCGCCGCCCAGCAAATGCCCGTGCATCGACTTGGTCCCGCTCACCTTCAGCTTGTGGCTCAACGCGTGCTCGCCAAAGACCGCCTCAATCGCCTGCGATTCATTGCCGTCGCCCGCCGGCGTCGAAGTGGCGTGCGCGTTCACGTAGCCCACCGCTTCCGGCTTGATGCCGGCATCCTTCAGCGCGGCTCTCATGCTGCGCTGCGCTCCCTGGCCTTCCGGAGCGATGCTGGTGATGTGATACGCGTCGGCGCTCATCCCATAGCCGATGATCTCGGCCAGAATCTTGGCTCCGCGCGCCTTGGCAAACTCCAACTCCTCAAGAATCAGAATGCCCGCTCCCTCGCCGATCACAAAGCCGTCGCGGTCTTTGTCAAAGGGCCGGCTGGCACGTGTCGGGTCGTCGTTGCGCGTGGAAAGCGCGCGCATCGAGGCGAATCCCCCCACCGCCAACGGCGTCACCGAGGCCTCCGCACCGCCGACAATCATCACATCCGCGTCGCCGTGCAGAATCATCCGCGCCGAGTCGCCAATCGCGTTGGCGCTGGTGGCACAGGCCGTCGCCGTAGCCGAAATCGGCCCCGTGGCTCCGTATCGGATGCTCACCTGTCCGGCTGCCATGTTGACAATCGCCGCCGGAATAAAAAACGGCGAAATCTTACGCGGGCCGCCTTCCAGCAGATTGGTGTGCTCGCGCTCGATGATCTCAAAGCCGCCGATGCCCGAGCCGATAAAGACCCCCACCCGCTCGGCGATCTCCGGCGTCACCTGGAATCCCGATTGGGTCATCGCCTCATGCGTCGCGGCAAGGGCATAGTGGATGAAGCGCGCCATCTTGCGCGCCTCTTTTTTGTCCACGAACTCCAGCGGGTCAAAGTTCTTGACCTCGGCGGCAAAGGTGGTCGTGAAGCCAGTGGTATCGAAGGCCTGGATCGGCCCCATGCCGCTGGCACCAGCCATCAGCTGACGCCAGACTTCGGGCGCGGTATTGCCCAATCCGCAGACCAGCCCCAGGCCGGTGATTACAACTCGGCGCGTCACTGGCTACTTGCCGCCTTTCCCGTGTTCTTTCGCGTTTTTCTCGATGTAGTCGATCGCGTTCTGCACCGTCTTGATCTTCTCCGCAGCCTCGTCGGGAATCTCAATGTCGAACGCCTCTTCGAACTGCATCACCAGCTCGACTACATCCAGCGAATCCGCGCCTAGATCTTCCTGGAAGCTCGCGCCGGGGGTAACTTCCGCTTCGTCCACCTGCAACTGATCGACGATGATTCCTTTGATTTTCTCTTCAACGGGCATAAATCTTCTCCTCGTGATTTTTGAATCTTGAAAATCTCTCCGGGGGCGTCTCGACGTACCCCGCCTGATTACCATACCGGCTGGCGGCTAGGTAAGACAACCGCTACAACAAAAAAATTCTCGCGGCCCCGAAATTCAAGTCTATCGGGCGGATGAGAGCCTGTAAAGGCAGGAGAGGTTGCTCTCAAGGAAAATCTGCACCAGCGTGTAAAAATCTCTGGCTAACACCGCCCTCTGCACATTAGAAAGTGAAAAACTGCCTATTTTGACGGCTAACCCACACCCGCAAGGCGTATATTAAGCGAAAGGATACTCCCGTGGATAGCTTTGCCCTCATCTTTGCGCTGCTTGCCGTCGCCGTTTTTTTCTTCGGCCTTTGGATCGGATTTCGTCAAGGCCGTTCCAGCGTCCAGCTTCTGCTGAAAAACGAGGAAGAAAAGTACGCCCAACTGAAGACCGGCCTGGACTCTGCCTTCAAAGGAGCAGCCGCAGATGCTCTGCGCGCCAACACCGAGTCATTTCTATCACTTGCCAAGCAGCAGATCGGCGGGCAAGCCAACGAGGCAAAGCTGACCCTGGACGCCAAGGAACTGGCGATTAAAAATCTGCTGGACCCGCTTAAGGGGCAGATCGATGATTTCCGCAAGAAGGTGGAGGAGGCGCAGAGCGACTCGAAAACTGGCGTTACGGAACTCAGAACCTTGATCGGTACGCTTGGAAATCTCAATAAGGCACTCACGGAAGAAGCGCACAATCTAGCAACGGCTCTCCGCCGCGATACCAAAGCCCAGGGCAACTGGGGTGAGACCATCCTGCGCAATATTCTGGATAAATCTGGCTTGCAGGAGGGTATCCATTACAGCTTCCAGCAGAGCTTTACCGAATCAAACGGTGAGGGTGAACCGATACAGCGGCGCCAGACTGACGTGTTGGTCAAGCTACCTGGTGGCCGCCATCTGATCATTGACTCAAAGGTTTCCCTCAATGCCTACAATGATTCCGTCAATGCCGAAAATGAAAACGACAGAGTCGACGCGCTCAAGAGACACTTATTGAGCCTGCGCAGCCACATCAACGATCTGGCTGGCCGTAACTACCACACCCTGGCGGGCATAAGATCGCCCGAATTTGTAGTAATGTTTGTGCCCATCGAGCCCGCATTTCTGCTTGCCCTACAGAATGACGAAGCCCTTTGGCACGACGCTTATTCAAAAGGTGTGCTTCTCTCTGGTCCAACAACAGTCCTTTTTGTTATCCGCATCGTAGCTGATCTTTGGCACCAGCAACATCAAGCCGATAATGTTGAAATGGTGATGAAACGTGGAACAGAACTCTATGACAAGTTTGTGGGATTCGTTTCGAATTTGGAGTCGGTCGGAAGTTCGCTCCACGACGCACAAAATGCTTACGAAGACGCCTACAAACAACTCTCCACCGGACCGGGGAATCTGGTCCGCCAAGTCGAGATGTTGAGGAAGCTTGGCGTCGCACCCAAAACGAAGAAACAAATCCCTGCCAAGATGCTTGAAGCTGCTGAACTTGAAAATGATGAGCCCACTTTGGCCTTAGCCGCAGAAGCAGAGAGCGAGGAAGGCTAGCCTTTAAGCTCCCCAAACGCCTCTCTCATCCTCCGCCAAGTCGTCTCCAGTTCCTCCGGCGGGATACTGCCCAACCGTGGCAAAAATTCGGTCTGGAAGCGCACAGTAGCGGGATTGCCGTGCGCACGATTCTCGTGTACACTGCATATATGAGAAACATCACCTTCAGCGCCAACGAAGATTTGATCGATCAGGCCCGCCAGGTCGCAGCCGACCAGCGCAAGACCCTGAATGACGCCTTCCGCGATTGGCTGGCTCAATACGCATCTTCGCGCTCGGACGCGGCAGGCTTTGATGAGTTCATGAGCCGGATCAAGCCGATGCGGGCGGGCCGCCGTTTTACGCGGGAAGAGATGAATGAGCGATAGATTCTTTTTGGACACCAACATCTTCGTCTACTCCGCAACCGACGACGATCCAGCCAAAGCCCGCATTGCAACCGGACTGATCCGCAAGGCGCTCACCACGCACAAAGGCGCTGTCAGCTACCAGGTGGTTCAGGAGTTTTTCAACCTCGCCCTGAAACGTATTGAACGCCGCATGAACTTCGAGGACCGCCATGAGTACCTCGCGCGCGTCTTTCGCCCGCTGCTCAAGATTCACTCCAGCATGGCTCTCTACGAAGAGGCGCTGCGGCTGCACGCGGCCCACAATCTTCAGTGGTATGACGCGCTGATCGTCGGCGCAGCCCGCGAATCCGGTTGCGCGATCCTCTACTCGGAGGACTTGCAGCATGGCCGGAACTTCGGCACTCTGAAGATCGTCAATCCGTTTCTGTAAGCTTGCGGGGATGTGAGTTCCCGGATGCACGCTACTCCGCAAACGCCTCTCGCATCCGCCGCCAAGTCGTCCCCAGCTCCTCCGGCAAGATGCGCGTCTCGGAGATCGTCGTCATGAAGTTGGTGTCGCCCAGCCAGCGCGGCATGGCGTGCAGGTGCAGGTGTCCGGCAACCCCGGCCCCCGCCGCCTGTCCCAGATTCAAGCCGAAGTTGTAGCCTTGCGGCCTGTAAAGCCGGTCGAGAGCCGCTTCGGTCCGCTGCGCCAGATCCATCATCTCGTGCGCGGCCTCGGTGGGCAGTTTGCACAGCCGGTCCAGATGCGCGTACGGCATCACCATCACATGGCCGGAGGTATACGGATAGGCATTCAGGCAGACAAAACAATCCGCGCCGCGATAAACCAGCCCGCCCGCAGCCTCGGCCGCCTCCGCGCTCATCCCGTTGGCAATTGCGTAGTCGATGCAGGCCATCAGGTTGCAGAAGACGCAGCCATGATCGCCCTGCCAGCTCGCCAGCGGCTCCGGCACGCCGGGGCGGCCACGGCGCGCTGCCGACTCGTCGATTCCGGTGATGTAGGCATAGCGCCACGGTGTCCAGAGATAGTCCATAAGTGACTCCGTCTGCATCAGTATAGAGGGTTGGCAACGCGAGCGGCTGCGAAGCGCCTCCACCGAGCATTGCAACCGTTCATCATTGACGGTAAACTGATCTTGGGCTGGTTGCCTTCTTTCGCAATCCACTTGGCAATCGGCAGCCTCCATATCAAGGCTTTCCTCGGGAGTACCGGACACTCTGCAAGCCTTGGCGATAATGAGCATCAAACAGACGGAGAGGTGGCAGAGCCCGGTTGAATGCACCTGACTCGAAATCAGACATAGTCGCAAGGCTATCGGGGGTTCGAATCCCTCCCTCTCCGCCAAGACACCTTCCAGGAACATCCCAAGACATCCAATAAAAAGACGTAAAGCCTAGCAAATGCTTGGCTTTACGTCTTTCTTCGTCCAGATGCATCCAGGTGCAGCCACGTTTGACAGGGGGTACTTATGGGGGTATTTTTATTTTTAGGTGGGGGTATTTTCCAAAAACGGAGGTTCTGGACGAAATGGCGCTGACCGACACTGAGATCAAAAAAGCTAAGGCGAAGGAAAAGGCATACAGCTTGAACGACAGCGGAGGACTTTACCTCTGGATTACGCCAGCAGGCGGAAAGCTGTGGCGTTGGGCATACAGGTTTGGCGGCAAGGAAAAGCTCATGTCCCTGGGCAAGTATCCAGACGTTTCGCTGGCGCAGGCCAGAGACCGCCACGCCGAGGCCCGCAAGCTGCTGGCGACCGGCGTTGACCCGATGGCGCAACGGAAGGCCGAGAAGACCGCAGAGAAAATCGCGGTCGAGAACTCCTTCCAGAGCATAACCACACAATGGCTGGAGCACTGGCAGGAGGGGAAAAGCCCACGTCACGTAGACACGGTCCGGCGGCGCATGGCGTCTGATATTCTGCCCTGCCTTGGTGCG
>Ga0181529_10007906_pt1 | contig 10488 bp, 8 predicted proteins | sample PEATcosm2014_Bin_36_FD_119763 | JGI IMG/M metagenome (GOLD analysis project Ga0181529, IMG submission 119763) | Peatland microbial communities from MTU Mesocosm Facility, Houghton, MI, USA - PEATcosm2014_Bin10_30_metaG | ecosystem: Environmental > Terrestrial > Soil > Wetlands > Peat | place... | reverse complement strand
GCGGCCTCGGCGGCGCTGGTGCGGCCCATTGAGTGGGGAGCCGACATTGTGGTGAACTCCGCCACCAAGTTCCTGGGCGGACACGGCACCTCCATCGGCGGCGTGATTGTGGATGCGGGCAAGTTTGATTGGGCCGCCAGCGGCCGCTTCAAGGAGTTTACGGAGCCCGATCCCAGCTATCACGGCCTGGTCTACACGGAGGCCTTCGGCCCTCTGGCCTTCATCCTCAAGGCCCGCGTGCAGGGGTTGCGCGATACCGGCGCGGCGCTGTCGCCCTTCAACGCCTTCCTGCTCCTGCAGGGCATTGAGACGCTGCATCTGCGTCTGGAGCGGCACAGCCAGAACGCGTTGGCCGTGGCCAAGCACCTGGAGCAGCATCCGGGCGTGGAGTGGGTCAACTACCCTGGCCTGGAGTCGAGCAAGTACCATGCCCGCGCGCAGAAGTATCTGCCCGACGGCAAGGGCGCGCTGGTCACCTTCGGCATCAAGGGCGGATTCGAGGCCGGCAAGAAGGCTCTGAATGAGTTCAAGATTTTCTCGCTGCTGGCGAATATCGGCGATGCCAAGTCGCTGGTCATCCATCCGGCCTCCACCACCCACGCGCAGCTCTCGGTAGAGGAGCAGGCGGCAACCGGCGTTACGCCCGAGCTGATCAGGCTTTCTGTCGGCATTGAGGACGTGCGCGACCTGATCGCCGATCTGGATCAGGCCATCAAGACCGCCAACGGCCTCTGAGGCATTGCCTGCAGCTGACGCACTCGAAAATAGAGTGGTCATCTTTCTATCCCAGGTCTCAAAATCGAGACCTGGGAGCCTCTTGCGAAATTGCCTTCAATTTGAAGATATGCGTCAGGGCACGACTTCAGTCGTTGCCGCAAATGCCCATTGAGATTCCGGCTTTAGAGCGTTTCTCCAATAAATGTAGCCCCTGCAGAGATAGTGCGAGGTAGCTTTTTCTTAAGGAAAAAGCTACTCAGCGGTTGTGGTTTCGGGGTATAGCAATTGGAGAAACGCTTTAGCCGCTGCGGAATAGTAAATAGCTAAAAACACAAAGGAACAGGGGCTAAAGCCCAAAGTCCTTTTGATCATCTTTCGGCACCCTTCGGCTGCGCTCAGGGCAGGCTCTGAAGTCGTGCCCTGACGCTTCTTGCCACCGCAATGAATTTTGCAAATGGCTCCTGGGGCACCCAGCCACCTGCGGTGGGGCAGACTGCTTCACCGTCTTGGAAACCAAGCCCCAGGGACTGCCGCATGCAATGCCCCCACCGCAGGTGGTGGGTGGCAGGACCCCAGCCCTATGCGGCAGAATAGATGGATGATGTCTGATTCGTTTAGCCGCAGTGGCGGCTCTCCGCCAGCGTCCCGCGCGCTGGAGCCCACCTACGAGGGGGATTTCGTGCTCTCTGAGCCGCTTCTCCTCGATTGTGGCCGCACTTTGGCCAATCCCACGCTGCACTACGCCGTCTATGGCCGGCTCAACGCCGCACGCGACAACGCAGTGCTGGTTTGCCACGCACTCACCGGTTCAGCCCTGGTGGGCTCCTGGTGGCCAGAGATCTTTGCGCCCGGCGCGGTCCTGGCGCTGGAACATGATTTTGTGATTTGCATCAACCTGTTGGGCTCCTGTTACGGCTCAACGGGTCCGGGATCAGTGAATCCCGCCACGGGCGAGGCCTATGGGCCCGAGTTCCCCCTCCTTTCGATTCGCGACAATGTGCGCGCCCAGGCCCGGCTGCTGGACTCGCTCGGCATACGGCAACTGCGCATGGTGCTGGGCGGCTCCATCGGCGGCATGCAGGCTTTTGATTGGGCCATGACCTACCCGGAGCGGGTGCGCCGCGGCCTGGTGATCGGCGTGGCCCCCATCTCCGCCATGGGCATTGCCCTCAATCATCTGCAGCGGCAAGCCATTCTGCAGGACCCTGAGTGGCTGGGCGGCCGCTATCTGCCTACCCAGCCTCCCAAGGCTGGCCTAGCCCTGGCCCGACAGGTGGGCATGATCAGCTACAAATCCACAAAATTATTGGAGGAGCGCTTTGGCCGCAAACCCAACCGCGCCAGACCGAACCAGCCCGCGGAAGATCCATGGTCGGCCGATGCCGGCCTGGTTGGCGGCCGCTTTGATATTGCCGGCTATCTCGATCACCAGGGCCGCAAATTCATTGAGCGTTTTGACGCCAATGCCTACCTAGCCATTCTGCGCACCATGGACACCTGGGACCCCCTGCGCGGCTATGCCTCTGAGCAGGAAGCCTTTGGCGGCATCCGCGCGCGCTTGAGCTTTGTTGGCATCAGCTCCGATTGGCTGTTTCCGGCCGATGAAGTACGGGCCTTTGCCCACCAAGTGCGGAGGTCCGGCGTCGATGCCGATTATCGCGAGATGGTCAGCGATCATGGCCACGATGCCTTCCTGGCCGAGCAGACGGAATTGGTGCGCTTGTTGCAATAGGGCCAGGGCTTCACGAAAGGATGGGGCCAGCAGTCCCATCTGGTGACGCATCTACCCCACAAACCCGGCCGCGGGCGACAGAATAGAGGGGGAACAGGAGAGAAGATGGAGCGTACTTCAAGGCCGCCGGGCGGTAGTTTTACCCCTCCTGCCCCCAAGTTTTCCCAGTTGGTAAACTTTCCTCTTGACGTGGCTTGTCACAGCCAGCTGAGCTTTCTATAATCCATCCAACACCGTTCTGGAACTCCGTGGTATCGTTTTACTCGTCGCCACGAGGGTGGAACAGCGGAATGTAGTTGCGGAATCCGATCGAGTGTGCGACTTTTTAACCAATTTGGCATTTCCCAGGAGTTTTGAATGAAGAAGCTTGTTTTTGCATCGGTTCTGGCCGGTCTGTGCCTCACCGCCGCGCTGCAGTTGAAGGCGCAGGACAACATCACCATCAAGGATCCGGCTGAGTTCAACGCTTTCCAGGTCGCCATGGGCATGACGGACCCCAGAGGCCAGGCATCGGCTCTGGAAGGCTTCCTGACCGCTTATCCGCAGAGCGTGGTGAAGAAGATGGTCCTCACCCAGATGATCGACGCCTACCAGGGCGCTGGAGATCCGGCCAAGGAAGAGATTTCCGCTGATCGTCTCCTGCAGATTGATCCGGCCAACATGAAGGCCATCTACATCGCCGTGGCCCTCAAAAAGGCCAAGTGCGCCAAGACCAGCGACGCGGGCGTCTGCGACGACTCCGCTGCCCTGGCCCAGAAGGGGCTCACGGTTGCCAAGCCGGCCGATACCTCCGACGACGACTGGAAGAAGCTGACCGCGGGTACCTACCCCTCCTTCCACTCCGCCATCGCCCTGGCCGACATCCTCTCCAAGAAGGACGTCAAGGCTGCCATCGACGAGTACCGCACCGAGCTGATGCTCTATCCGCTGGCTTCCACCACAGGTGGCCCGGCCCTAGTTGACACTCTCCAGCTGGCTGAGGCCTATGCCAAGCCCGACGCTCGCGACATGGTTCTGGCCGTCTGGTTCTATGCTCGCGCCTGGAACTTTGCGCCGCCGGCCTATAAGGCCCAGATTGCTCCCAAGATGGAGTACTGGTACAAGCGCTACCACGGCAAGCTGGACTCCGGCCTGGACGACATCAAGGCCGCCGCTGCCCAGAGCCTCTTCAAGCCCGACGATGTGAAGATCAAGGCCGCCCCGACGCCGGCTGAGATCGCCCACGACGCTCTGACCAGCGGCGATCCTGCCAAGCTGGGCCTTGAGGACCGCGAGTTCATCCTGGCCAACGGCGTGCAGGCCGATGTGGACACCATCTGGGCCTTGATGAAGGGTCAGACCACCCCAGTCCCGGGAATCGTGATCGAGGCCTCTACCACGGTGATCAAGGTTGCCGTTACCGGCGACGCCAAGGAAAACAAGACCGCCGACTTCATCGTCAACTTGAAGAAGCCGCTGGATGAGAAGGACGTTCCTGTCGCTGGTACCGAGTTCAAGGCGCAGCCCGCTGCTGAGCTGGACGGAACCATCGACTCCTTCACCCCGGTTCCGGCCACCGCCACCCGCCCTGCCACCGCGCAGATCGTGGTGATCGACGGCTTTATCCAGGCTGAGAAGAAGAAGGCCGTAGCCCCCGCCCACAAGCCGGGTCCTGCGCACCACGCAGCTCACTAATCGGGAATCGCTCGATGCGCGGGGCGCGCCCTCAGCACGCCCCGTGCAAGTCTGAAGAACTGTTCCAAGCAGAATCCCACTCCTGGGATACTCAGGGGGCAGCCCGCAAGGGCTGCCCTTTTTGTTTCTGCCGGAATTTGCGCCGCAGCCCTGACAGAACCGCGTCCGCCGCAAAATGCACACTGTTCCCTGCCCGGATGGCTCCGCGGCAAGGAAGGGGCGCTACTGCCCCATGAATGCTGGTTGTACTCTTGCCCCGGCCAGTGAATGCTGCCTGCGTGCCCCAAGTTCCGGGGTGGTTGGCCGCACCTTTTGTGGGCAAGGGTAGGAATGAGGAGATTCCCACTCCAGCAACCTGACGGTTGCTTTATAGTCCCCACCGGCGTTGCCGACCCGCGAGGAATGAAACGTTGGATGCTGCAGCCACGGTAGAACGCCCCAGCGGGGCGCTGCGAAGATAGCCTAGGGGGAATCCTGAGCGAAGTCGAAGGGGAAACCCTGGGTTGGCGTTGTACAAAAGCCACCCGTCCCGGAGGGACGGACGAAATAGGTCTGAAAATTCTCCTTTAGCTAAATCAACAACTTGCAGCGCCCACGGAAAGTAGTTTCTTGTTAGATCAGGCCCTTAAACAGTGTGTAGATATCTGACCGTTTGATTTTGTACCAAGGATCGGGTGCCCAAGGTTCGGCGCGTCTCTGTTTTTGCGCCTAACCTGAGGTTGTATGAACTTTGAAATGAAACAAATTCCTGCGGTCAGAGCCGTAGGTATCCCACCCATTCCCGCAAAAAACGCGGAAATGGATGGGGCACGGTGGGTCTGTTGGAGGCCGGGCTATGGCCTGGGAAATCCCTCAACTACTCGCCTAGCTTGATGCGCTGGATGCTGGTAGCACGGCCGGTCGCGGGGTCGCAGTTGACCAGGGCCGCGCACATCTGCGGATTGCCCTTGGCGGCCTCGAACTTGCCCGGTAGACCGGTCAGGAACTTGTTGACCACCAGCTCGGTTTCCACGCCAATCACGCTGTCGTAGGGCCCGCTCATGCCCACGTCGGTCTGGTAGGCGGTGCCCTGGGGCAGCACCCGCTCATCGGCCGTGGGAATGTGGGTATGGGTGCCCAGCACCGCCGTCACGCGACCATCCATGTACCAGCCCATGGCCACCTTTTCACTGCTGGCTTCGGCGTGGAAGTCCAGCACCACGACCTTGGCCGTAATCTGGCTCAGCAGCCCGTCCACGGCATGGAAGGGATCGTTGGGCGTGTTCATGAAGACCCTGCCCTGGGCCTGCACCACGGCAAAGGGAGTGCCGCTTTCCGTCTCGCCCTCATACCAGCCCCAGCCGGGCAGGTTGGGTTGCAGGTTCACCGGGCGCACGATGCGGCGCGGCCGGTCGTGGCTGTCGGTGGGCACGCTCTTCATGTAGTCGCTCAGCTCGCGCTTGTCCCACACATGGTTGCCGGTGGTCAGCACGTCCGCGCCCAGGTCGAACAGCTCTTCGGCAATCTGCGGCGTCAGGCCAAATCCTCCCGCGGCGTTTTCGGCATTGATGATGGTCAGGTCCACGTTGTGCGCCTGGCGCACGTGGCCAATGTGTTCACGGACGATTCTCCGTCCCGCGCTGCCGAATACGTCGCCGATAAAGAGGATGTTCAAAGTTGCTCCCGAGTGGTAAGTGGACAGTGATCAGTTATCGATTGTTTCCCGCGAAGATAAAGCAGGAAATAGCAGGGATACTCAGGGTATTGCACGACGGCGAGAGATTGGAGCTGCGGGATTTCAGCTTGGTTCCGGCAATGAGCATCGTTGAGACTGTTGCAGCCAGAACGAACGTGCTTTTCCGTCAAACGAACTGACATCAAAGTGGTCAAGCGGTTACTCCTATGCGTTTTCGGCGCCGGGCTCTGACCCTTGTTTTACGGCCTTTCGCCGCGCACGTAGAGTACCGGGCCGCCTGGCTTGAGGCCCTCTCCAAGCTTTTGGATCAGGGCGGGGCTGGGAGGAATGAACGTTGCCGGAGCTGCCAGGGCGAACTCAATCTGCGCTTCCGCCGGTATCCGCAGCTCAGGCCCAGGGCTGGCGGCGGCAACCATCGTACCCACTCCGGCTCCCGCCGCGGCTCCCACGGAGGCGGCGATAGCATGGGTTGCCGGGGTTACCTGTCCATTGGAGTAAGTTCCGCCGCTGACGACCGATCCAACCACTGCGCCCACGGTCGCTCCGGCCAGAACCTTCCGCTCCGTGGGGCGGGTCTTGCTGGTACCAACCATGCGGAACTGGTAGGAGCTGATGGGGTACACGCGGCCGCCAAGGTCAAGCTCGGTCAACCTCAGGGTCAGCTCCGCAGCGCCGGTCAGGGTTCCGGTCCGCCGGGCGTGGACTACGATGCCGCGCACCACGGCTCCGCGCGGAATGGCCACTACCTGGCCCACGCGCACATCTTCAATCACGGTGAAGGTGAGCGGGGTGCCCTCGCGCAGCTGGTTGCTGTCGAGGCCGGTGGACGTACGCACCGCAATCGGCGTGTCTTCCATCACCGTGACGGCTTCCTGCTTTGCCGTTGCCTCGGGAACAACCGCGGTCTGCTGCGCCAGGATCACGGGGCTAACCACCAGCCCCGCCGCCATTGCCGCAACCGCCAGCCAAACACCTTGGGAGGAGTGAAATGCTGCCATGCGCTTACTCTCCAGTCTTAGCTTCTGTCGATGTGCCGTCTGACCCCTGATCCCTGTTCCCTGATCCCTGCTCTTTGTCCCCTGCCCCCGCCCGCATCAGCGGGAAGAGTATCACGTCGCGGATGGACTTGGAGCCGGTCAGCAGCATGGTCAGGCGATCCACGCCCATGCCTTCGCCGCCGGTGGGGGGCAAGCCGTAGGCCAGGGCGCGAACGTAGTCCTCATCCATCTGGTGGGCCTCGTCGTCGCCTGCCGCGCGTTCCGCCAGTTGGTCGGCAAAGCGCTTGTGCTGCTCCACCGGATCGTTCAGCTCGCTGAAGGCGTTGCCCAGCTCAAAGCCGCCGGCAAAGAACTCAAAGCGCTCCACGTGCTCCGGATCGTCCGGCTTGGCCTTGGACAGGGGCGAAACCACGGTCGGGTAGTCGTAGATGATGGTGGGCTGAATCAGGTAGGGCTCCACAACCGCTTCAAACAGGTGGTAGACGCTCTTGCCGATGGGAATCTGCTCGCCGCCTTCCTTCACCATGTCGTAGTAGATGGCGGAGATGGCGGCCAGCATCGTCTTCAGGTCCACAATGCGCTCCGGCGTATGGTGGGCCGTCTCGCAAATCGACTTCTCCAGCGAACTTATGGCCGCATGCATCCGCGCCTGCAGCACCGGGATCGACTCGAACGCGGTCGCTGCGGGCTTGGCCCCGGCCTCTTCCGGCCAATACTCGCGGATGGATTCCTTCATCGAAAGCCGTGTCCACTTGCTCAGGTCGATGGTGTTGCCGTCGAACTCCACAATCGGCGTTCCATTCACCTCGCGGGCCACAAACTCCACCACCTCTTCAGTAATCTGCATCATGTCCAGGTAGTTCGCGTAGGCCTGATAGAACTCCAGCATGGTGAACTCGGGATTGTGGCGGACGCTGACGCCTTCATTGCGGAAGTTGCGGTTGATCTCATACACGCGGTCCATACCGCCCACCACCAGCCGCTTCAGATAAAGCTCCGGCGCAATGCGCATGAAGAGGTCGACATCGAGCGCGTTGTGGTGCGTCTTGAAGGGCCGTGCCGCCGCGCCGCCGGCAATTTGCTGCATCATCGGCGTTTCCACTTCCAGATAGCCGCGGTCATCAAAGAACTTGCGCAGCGCGCGCAGAATCTTGGACCGCTTGACGAAGACCTCGCGGCTCTCCAGATTGGAGAACAGGTCCACATAGCGCTGCCGGTAGCGCAGCTCTACGTCGGCCAGCCCATGATATTTTTCGGGCATGGCCAGCATGGCCTTGGCCAGGAAGGTGAGCCGCTCCACGTGGATGGTGAGCTCGCCGGTGCGGGTGCGGAACAGGTAGCCGGAGACGCCGATGTGATCGCCCATATCCAGCAGCTTGTAGAGCGCGAAGGCCTGCTCTCCCACCGCATCCATGCGGACATAGATCTGCAGCCGCTGACCCTCCTGCTGCAGGGTGGCAAAACCGGCCTTGCCCTGGGCACGGATGGTCATGATGCGGCCAGCCACGGCCACCATCACCCGGTCGGCCTCCAGCTCTTCGCCGGTTACTTCGCCAAATTTGGCGCGAACCTCGCCCAGCGTCTTGGTAAAGGGGAACTGGTTCGGATAGGCCTGCTGGCCCAGCTTCTCAATCTCTGTGAGCTTCTGCTTCCGCAGCTCAAACAGACTGCGCTCAAATTCGGAATCAAACACGGCGTCATCCTTCCATTCCAGGGGAATGGGCGGAGCCCGTATCCCCAAAGAAAAGTATACCTTTCGGGGGACTACTAGGGACTAGGGACTAGGTGCTTCCGCAATCCGCGACCAAACGCAAGAAAGCGGCCCCCTTGAGGGCCGCTCTTGCTTACAGATGGTTTGGCTTAGTTCATCTTGGCAAAAACGATGACCAGCGTGAACAGGGTCAAGGATTCGATGAAGGCCAGGCCCAGAATCAGGAAGGTAAAGATGCCAGCGCGCGCGCCGGGGTTGCGGGCCAGAGCCTCGACGGCCGAGCCAACAGCCTTGCCCTGACCAAGACCGCAAAGACCAGCGGCCAGACCCATGCCCAGACCAGCACCGATCGGAATCAGGTTGAGAGCGGCGGAGCCGGCATCGGCAAATACGGGGGTGGCCAAGAGCAGAACGGCCAGAGCCATGAAAATGTACTGAAGCTTCTTCATTGTGTGTTCTCCTGCTTCCAGAAAATGTACCGCCAGTGGGTGGTTGAGGCTCACCGTGCTGGCCCCCTCACGCTTGCGGTCACCGTTGGTCCGGAACGGAAGCCCCTCCGGACGGAATTTTTTCCTAGCCTCTAGCTTTCAGCTCCTACGCTTCTAGCCCGTCTTTCCTGATAACGAAGAGCTTGGCTCTCCGGAGGTGGGCTAGGAGCTAGCAGCTAATAGCTGAAAGCTGCTTTTTAGTGCTCGTGCGCCACGGCCAGCGAGAGATAGATCATCGCCAGCAGGGTGAAGACAAAGGCCTGGACCAGGGACACAAACAAGTGCAATCCCAGGAAGACGCAGGGAATGGCCACCGGAATCAGGGAGAAGAAGACCAGGGTGACCAGATCGCCGGCAAACATGTTGGCGTAAAGACGGATGGTGAGCGACATGACGCGGGCGAGGTGCGAAACAATCTCGATCGGGAACATGAGCGGCGCCAGAGCCGGCATGGGACCGCAGAAGTGCTTGATATAGCCAAAGCCGTTCCGCTTGAAGCCCATGAAGTTGTAGAGCAGGAAGGTGGGTACGGCCAGGCCCAGCGGCACCACCGGCGAGGTGGTTGGCGCGGGAATCCCGGGGATAAGCCCTAGCAGATTGTTCAAAAGAACGAACAGGAAGATGCAGGTACAGAAGGCCTGAAAATGGCTGGTGTCGTGTCCGAGAATCGGCTCTGCCTGCCCGCCGATAAACTCGTGCAACAGCTCCGCTATATGCTGTATGCCGCCCGGCTTCTCCACCGAGAGCGAGGCGCGCACCACGGCAAAAAAGGCGACCAGCAGCGCTGCAACCAGCAGCTCAAGGGCAAAGGCGTCCGTAATTACGGTCTTCGGATCGGCCTGGATGCCAACTGAGTGGAGTACCGGCGCCACAGCACCGCCCACCAGCGAGTTCAACACACGCGTCAATGCAAGTTGCTCAACCATGAACCGATGAATCTTTCTGCCCCAGGGTGAATTCGACGGTCGATGCCGGTCAGTCGCGCAGCAGCTTCAGAACTTGCCAGCCGATGGTGATAACCGCCAGCGCCAAACCGCAAAGCAGCGCTGCAACAGAGCCCCGGAGACACTTTAGGCTACCATAAATGATCCCGGCATAGACCGTGAGCCGCAGCACAAAGAAGATAACCACGATGGGAGTGGAGGCGGCTGTCCGCTTCTGATCCATTCGCGCACTAATAATTCGTACCAGACGCTGCCACTCCAGAATACTGGCCGCGGAGATCCCAGCGCCCGCCGTCAGCATCAGCGCGTTCCGCCAATTGGAGCCGATCCACACCGCAGCGGAGCCGGCCAGGCCCAGGGCCACCGTGGTCCAGAAGGCTTTACGCAGCATCTGGTCCAGACTCTCGGTGGTCAGCGTCTCCAGCGGATGAGGCTCGGGCGTTGCGGGGGCGGGTTGGATTTCGTCGTTCATCTTTTCAAGGTATCAGGTCGCTCGGCGGCTGGGCATTCCTGGTGAGCTTGGCGCCAAGGCAAACGCATCTTAATCTC
>Ga0181529_10007905_pt1 | contig 10490 bp, 6 predicted proteins | sample PEATcosm2014_Bin_36_FD_119763 | JGI IMG/M metagenome (GOLD analysis project Ga0181529, IMG submission 119763) | Peatland microbial communities from MTU Mesocosm Facility, Houghton, MI, USA - PEATcosm2014_Bin10_30_metaG | ecosystem: Environmental > Terrestrial > Soil > Wetlands > Peat | place... | reverse complement strand
TCGTGCAGGTGGAGATTCCGGGGATGGACCGAAGGCTGCGGACTGCCGTTCGGAAGCCGGCGAGAGCACGATCGAGATCCGCCTTCGGCTTCAACGGCGCGGGCTTCCAATCGTCGACCGGCGCGCAGTTTCCATGCCCGAAGTTTTCGGCATCCCAGAACGATTGGCACAGGATGCGGGTTGGATGGCCGATGAAGACGCCGCGCCATCCGGCGCCGGCTTCGGCGTCCCGCTCGAGCGCCGCGACGAGGCGATCGAGATTACGCTGCGCTCGCTCTTCGTCGTGATAGGCGCCGTCGTCGAGCGAGTAGTCCTGCGGATAGGAGAGAATGCCCTCGCAGCGGTGCGGGCCGCCGCCCGGAACGCAGGTCTGTGCGTAGGCCAGCGCCGGCACGCCGAGGCTGCGAAGCGCCGCGGAGATCTGGAGACCCCAGGTGTTTCCGGGACCACCCCAGCAGGAGGGCCGGACGCCGAACGTCTCCTCGATCGCGAGCACGCCCGGCGCCTCTTTCAATATCGCCTCGGCAATCCCATCCTCCCAGCCGCAGGGCGCGAGATACTCGAGCACCGTGGGAGGAACCGAGTGCGAGTAGGTGTGGACGCCGATGTCGTGCCGCCACAGATCCGCAATCACGTCCGAGCGGTTTCTGCGCGCAAGGAGCCGCGCTTTGTAGCCGACCACGCACATCGTGGCCTGAACGTTCTCGCTTGTCAGGATATCGGCGCACGTCGCGGCGATGTCGTCCGATTCCGGCGCAATGATATCCTCGACGTCCATGAACAGCGTGATCAACATGGCCGGGCAACTCCCGTTCGAATGCGAGGATCGGCGCGGCTGTCGTAGCCGCCGGCGTACGACGGCGAGCGGCCGCCCGGATTTCACTTCCGAGCGGCCGTAAATCATCGGTCGCGGCAAGGCGTTATTCCGGTATTCAGTCCTCGAAGGCGCCTGCCGCATTCGGGCCGGGCGGAGGCGGCTCGCCCGGCGAGCCCTGCGCGCCGGATTCGGACGCCCCGGATTCGGACGCTCCGGATTCGGGTCCGCCGGCCCGCCGCCGCCACCTTCCGCGGCCGCCTCTGCGCCGCCGTCGCCTGCCGTTGGCGCTGGGAGCGGCGCTCTCCGCTGCGGCCTGCGGCTCCGTCTCGCCGACCTCTATCAGGCCGTCGATTGTGGTTACCTCCAGCTCGGCCGCGTCGAGCTCGCTCTTGTCGATGCTCAGCACGGCCTCGAAGATCTCCTTGTCCGTGCGCGGCCGATCAGCCGGCGCTTCGCCCTTCGCCTCTTGCGGCTGCGAGAGGACTATGCGCTCGCGGCCCTGTTCCGGCAGCGTCGCGTTCGGAAGGCCAAGCGCGATGAAGCGCGTCGCCGATCCCAGGCAGAAGGTCCGCGTCGAGCCGAGACGCATGAAGAAGCGGAACTCGCGCGCCTCGTCCGCAACGAACCTCCGCTCCGTCATGTCGTAGAGGCCGACGCCGTGCGGCAGTATCAGGGCGCGGTGGCCGTCCCTCGCCGCATGGATCGTCACCCAGCCGTTGCGGATCGAGCAGACGTCGTCGCTGTTCGGCGTCCAGACGTGCACTCCGGCGTAGCGACAGAGGCCGCGCAGAAGCTCGAGCGGCAGGACGGGCTCGCCTATGAACACCGACTTCCAGCCGCCGAACAGCTTGACCGCGACGGAGGGCAGGCCGGAGCCGTGGTACTCGGCAAGGACGGTTGCGTCGCGATCCGCCACGTAAAGGGAGGGGTTGAGGCGCTCGCGGACGCCCAGGTCGCGCGTACCCATCCTCTCCGTAAGCGGATGGTAGGGCTCCGTGATGCGGGAGCCGACCTCGGAGTTCCACTCCTGCTCCTGCAGCGTGAAGCCGACCTCGGTGTGCGCGGCCTCGTCCGCAAGTCCGGCGGCGCCGGGATATTCGAAGCAGACGCCCGGCGCGTAGAGCCAGGCGAGCGTCTTGTCGTCGCGGTGCAGCTTGCTCCGGATTGCGGCGCACTGCTCCTCTGTGAGTCGATAGGGAGTGGCGAAGATGTAGAGCTTGCAGGTGCTCGGAAACCTGGGCGAGGTGACGTCGCTCTGCAGATAGACGCCGTACGAGATTCCTGCGCGCTGCAGGATATCTCTCAGGCCGTTCGTGAGTTTTCGGAAGAAGGGCTCGCCGCGCTGCACGTGCAGGAGGCTCTTTTCGTCGATCAGAACGGCTACGTCGGGCTCCTCCGCGCGCGATTGTGCGGCAGGCAGGCTGCGCGTCAGGCTACACAGGTCGCCGATGCGGTCCCAGATACGCGAATCGTCCAGCCATCCCTCGCCCCAGAGATCCATCCAGGCGATGCCGGAGATCTGCGATAGCGAGCGGCCCATAGCGCGAGCAAAGGCCTGCTCGGTGACGTACCGGTCTCCCAGGCGCGGATTGAAGTCGTCCGGCTGCTGAACTGCCGGCGCGAGATAGGTCTTCGTGTCGTCCTCGGAGAGCCAGAGCTTGCCGTGCAGCGGCGGCGAATCGACCGGCGACGGGAAGGAGGCTGCGCCGCCTGGTTTGCGGTCGCGATAGGAGGGCGGGCCGGCGATGATGTCTATGGCGCTCGATGCCTCGAGGATCGCCAGCGCGAGATGGCCGCTGGCCGGATGGCCGAACTCGAAGGTGTAGCCGTAGCAGACCGAGACGAGAGCGCGATAGTCGGACGCGCGCTTTACGGCGCGAGCGAGCAGCACCAGGCGGCGCGCCGTGCTCTCGGAGGTGAACTCGTTGAAGTCGATAAGGCGGCGCTGGCGGCGCGACTCGTAAAAGGCCAGATTGGGGCTGGGTTTAGCGGGCGGCGCCGGGATGTCGACCGTATTGAACTGGACTTCGCCGTCGTGCCAGGAGGCGCGAAGCGCCACGACGTTGTCGCGGTACTTGTCGCGCAGCCAGTCTCGGAAGGCTTCGCGGTTGGCGATGCTGCGGTCGAAGCCCTGCTCGGCAGGATGGAACCACTCGCCTCGCTCCAGGTGATATCCGCATACGCGCCGTCCCCATGGCGTCTCGCGCAGATGGCGGATCATGCGCTCGATCGAGCGCTCTGCGCCCTCCCAGAAGAGCTCGCTCGTGATCGATGGGTCGCCTACGGAGCCGTCGGCGTAGGAGGAGAGCTCGGAGTGGTGCTCGCGTCTCCAGCCGCGCGCCGGCGCGAAGACGATACGCGGCATGATCCAGCCGTCGGGATCGGCGCTCAGGATGGCGCGCAGGCGCTCGTCGATCGCCTCGAGGGCGTCGCCGGAATCGGGCGGGGGACAGGGGAGCTCGACGAGGGTCGAATGGAGATGCACTCCGCACTCCGCCGCCTTGGCCACCTCTCTCTGGACCACCTCGCGGCTTTCGGCGGTCTCCATGTTGCCGAAGAAGAGTATGGGGGCGTGCGCAACCGAATCGATGTGAATCTCGGGCAGTCCGCCCTCGTTCCATACGAGATGCGCTCCGACCGTCGTGTCGATGGGGAAGGGAGGCTCGGGATCCGGGCCGGGCAAGCGCCCGACGATGGGCAGCGCCGCGGGCGCGGGCTCTTCCGCGTCCACTTCGACGGGTACGCGGACGCGCCTGGCCCGCTCGCCCCGCGCAGGCGTGCGCGCAGGGGGCTCTGCCGGCGCTTCCTGCTGGGGCGCAGCGTCGGCGACCGTCTCGGCGGCGGGTGCGGCCGCCGCATCGTCCCGTGCGGAATCGGGCTTTCCTCGCCGGCCGCGGCTGCCCCGGCGCTTGCGCCGGGAAGTCTCCGCGCCTGCGGGCTCGGCGCCGGCGGCATCGGGCTCAGCCGCAGCGGGCGCCTCGGCCGCTTGCGCGGGCTCGGCTTCCGCCGCAGGCCTCTCCGCTGCCGGCTCGCCTCGATCCGCTCCCCTGGTGCGGCGCGACCTGCGCCTGCGCGGCTTTGCGACCTCTTCGGCCTGCGCGGCGGGCGGCTGCGGCTGCGGCTCTGCGGGCGGCGGCGCTTCTGCGGGCTGCTCCGGGCCGGCGGCCTGTCCTTCGGCGGACGCAAGCCTGGCGTGCTTTAGCGGCGTGCGACGATGGCGTGGCCTTGCAGCCTCGGGCGGGGCCGTTTCCGGCGGGACGACATCCGGCGTCTGTTCGCCGGGCGCCGCGGCAGCCGCGGTCTTGCGCGCGCGCTTTCGGCGCGGCGCTTCGGGCTGCACATCGGCATTCGGCGCTTCGGCGGATGGTGCCGGTTTACGCATCGATCGGCGGCGAGACCGTACGTTCGGCTGTGATTGCGCTTGAGAACTCTCCCGCGTGGGGTCGGCTGTCTCGTCTTGCGGCGCCGACGGCTCCGCGTCGAGCGGGAGTTCGTCGTTGCTCATTCGGCGGCTCTCCTGGGAATGCGCGAAAATTTACATTTGGCATTCGCTGCACTAAACATGGCGCGCGCATTCGCTCACCAGGCCGTTGACATTATACTCCGATCACGCTCCAACGGTCAATCAAGGAGGGTGCCGAAGGGTCTGTTCGTGCGAATGCACGCGGCGGCGATGCACTATGGTTCTACGCAGAGGGTTGCTGGGCCTGCGTCACTATCGGAATCTTCGTGCGCTGCCGGTTCTCCCAGACGCAAACGTGGCTGTGGCCGGCGTCTATGGCGGTCCGCGCGAGTTGCGCATAGCCGTGCGCGATCTCCTCCGGAGTATGCGCGTCCGAGCCAAACGCGATGAGATCGCAGCCGCGCGCTGTGTAGATTGCGAGCGTGCTCGGGCCGGGATAGGTCGTCTGGAGGCCGTGCCGGGTTCCGGCCGAGTTCAGTTCCAGTGCGACGCTGCGATCGGCCATCAGGTCGAAGAGCTCCTCCAGTTCGTCTGCGAACATCGCCGGGTCGTACGGTCCCCAGGCGTCCGAGCCGCGCCTGTTGGCGTATTCGAGGTGGCCCACAATGTCGAAGAGGCCGGCGCGGACCGATGCGCGCACCTCCTCGAAGTAGTCTTTGTAGGCCGTCGATCGATTGCGGGTCCGGCGATACTCCTGCGACGTGACCACGACTCCCCGAATCGAGTGGACGCTGCCGATCAGGAAATCGACCGGATGGGCATCCAGGTAGTTGGCGATCCTGTCTTCAAGCCACTGCTGGTAGTCTATCTCAATTCCGGCCCGGATCTTGAGGGCGCCGCCGTAGTGGGCGCGGCTGGCATCGACGTCGGCCATGAACGCGTCGTAGTCGAAAAAATCGACGACGGGGTCGTCGGGATCGAAGTCCTTGTGCTCGGCGAAGCCGATCTCGGAAACTCCAATCTCATAGGCCCGGCGGCACATATCGGCGATCGACGCCGCGCAGTCGTGGCTTCTCGACGAGTGCACGTGGTAGTCTACCGCGCAGAATCCGTCGATCATCGCCTCCTCCGCGCGTTGAGCGGGAGCCGCGTGAAGGAGCCTGTGCGCGGACGCGCGCTGCCTTCAGTCGCCAAATCCGTCGAGCTGCGGGCCGGTGGTGGTACCCTGTACAATTCGCCACTCCATAGCGTGGAACATTCCGAAGAGCCGGGGCACCTGGACTCGGCGCGCGTGGAGGGTCACGTGGCCGGTGTAGTCGGTTGCGTCGGTCGTCGACAGTCCGTTCTTGATAGTGACGTCGAAGTCGATAAACGTGTCGTCCGTGCCGCTCGTCACCTGAAGGTTGGAATAGTTAGCGTCGATTTCTCCGGCCTGGCGGAAGAAGTTCGCGAGCAGCGCCCGTAACTGCCCCGGCGTGATGCCGGCGAGTCGCGTGTCGGAACGCTCGTCGATATACCGCATGATGCCGTCGACATTCTTGTCGTGCATCGCGGCCCTCATTGTGTCGAGCATCCTGGCGGCTTGCGGTACCGAGAAGGTCTCGGGTTCGGACCTCGTCTCGAAATAGCCCAGCGCCAGAAACCCGATGAGCACTGCGCAAAATCCTACGATCACCCATGATCTACGCGCCACAGCAGTCCCTCCCGGCAGTTAAGCTCGACTTGCGTCTGCGACTGCCCGGTCATGTGGAGCGAATCGGGGTTGCGTCGCAAAGGTTCATAGAGATAACCGAACAGCGCGCCCGACAATCGGCACGGCTCGGCAAGCGATTCTACAGCGTGCGAGCGCCGGCAGTCAAGTTAGTGGCTAGTGGTCAGTGGATAGTGGCCGTCGACTCGCGGCTCTTCACTAGCCACTAGCCACTGACCACCAGCCACTGTCCGCCGGGCAGGTTCCTGCGGAGGATGCGGTGAACCCTGCTTGCACGACGCGCAACTAAACAGGTGGCAGCGCTTCTATGCGCGTTCCGGGCAAGTCCGCCGAAGCGGACCGGGACATGCGCCGCAGCGGCGCTTCCATCGGGGCTCTGTCTTTGCCGATGACACATGCAGGCATCCGGACAGCCGGCCGCGTGCGCGTCCTGGAGGGTACGAGCGCGAACACCGGCGACTCACGTCTGAGCGCGGTTGCGGAGCGGGAGCTCGTGAGGCGAATCGTCTCGGGCGACCGCGACGCGTTCGCACGCCTGCTCGACGCATACGAAACGCGGGTTTACCGGCTGGCGCTGCGGCTTACGGGCGCCGTTCCGGACGCGGAGGACGTGACGCAGGAGATATTCCTGGCCGTCTATCGCAGTCTGCCGAAGTATCGCGGCGATGCCGCACTGGGCACCTGGATCTATCGCGTAGCTATGAACCACTGTATGGAGTTCCGGCGAAGGAGGCGCCTCGACACGGTACCGTACGACGCAGAACTCACCGTTACGAGCACGGATTGGCGGGAGGATCCGCAGGCGTCCGCCGTGCGCGCCGAGACCTCTGCGCGCATCGGAGCCGCCCTCGACCTCCTCTCGCCGTTGCATCGGGACGTTGTCATCATGCACGAGCTGCATGGCCTTACTTATCAGGAGGTGGCGCAGGCGCTCGACCTTCCGGTCGGCACTGTGAAGTCGCGCCTCTCGAACGCGTTTCGGCGCCTTCGGGAGCTGCTTGGCGCCGCCGCGTACGAAGGAACACTTACGTCATGAGCGATTTGCGCCCATCGGGCGCCGCGAGAGATCCCCTGCGCGGCGAGGGCAAGGCTGCCGAAGAGGCCTACAGGGAGGATCTGAAGGCCTTTGTGGATCGGGAGCTGCCGGCTCTGCGCGCGGTCATGCTCCGGCTGCACCTGCGCCGGTGCGCATCATGCCGGGAAGAGCTGGCCTGGATGCGCAGGCTGACGCACGACATGGCGGCTATCGAAGAGCCGCTGCCGGCTTCGGAGCTGCGCGACCGGATCCTCTCGAACCTGCCGCCGCCTGAGCGCGCCGCAGTGCGAGCGAGGCCGACCTATCGCCGACCCATCGCCGGATTCGCTCTCGGCGCGGCCGCCACGGTCGCCGTTGCCGCCGGCCTGTTCGCGCTGCGCGGCGGAGGAGACGGCACAACCATCACAAAGCCGGCGCAGAGCGCCAATCCGATGTCCGGCGCGGACAGAAACCGCGTCGCCGCGAACACGCCGCCCGGCGCGGGCGGGATCGGACATAACGGGACGTCCGCGAGCGGCGGACTCAGGGCAGGCGGCATCGAGCACGGCGGGATCGTGCGGGCCCGCCCGCCGGTCGAGCAGCAGCAGCGAGTAGCGGAGGCGCAGGCCGAGCCCGGGGACGAGGTGAGCCGGCGCGCCGATGAGGCGTTCAAACAGGATTGGAGCAAGCGCGCCGAGGCCGAGGCCATACCGGGGCAGAGCCTGCAGGCGCGTCCCGGACCGGGACGCGCGGCTCCGGCAGTGAGCGGTCCGCGACTCGGGGCACCGGCGGCGAGCGGTCCGCGGCTCGCGGCTCCGACGGGGGTCGGTCCGACGCACATGAGCGACTCGGCCGGCGTTTTGCGGCTGCGACAGCTCCACGCAGGCCCGGCCATCGTTAAGCCGGCGCCGGTGCAGATCGCCGAAGTGCAGATCGACGTGACGGTGGATAATACGGCGGCGGCGAGGCGGAATCTCGGTAAGATCGTCGCCGGCATTCCGGCGGAATCTCAGATTCGGATCGAGGCGGGCACGGCGCCGCGTCCAGTTGAGGCGCCCCTTACGTATGGGGCCGCGGCTGCTCCATCGGTACGGCAAAGAGCAACCGGCGAGCCGGCTAACGGCGTAGCGGCGGTGTCGCCTGCGCCGCCTGCCCCCGCGTCTGCGCAGGCCAAATCCAACCAGGAAGCGATCGTCGTTCTGCAGGCAAAGCCGCACGCGCCTGCGCCGTCCGCAGGCGCAGCTTCCGCAGGCGGCGCGCCGGATCTCAAATCGGCGGACGCCGGTCTCTCGGAGACGACGGCGGACAGGAACGATAAGTCCAGAAGCGCGGCTGCAGCCGGCTCCATGATGCGCACGCGGCGCAGACCTTCCAGGGTCATGGCGCGGCCCCGCAGTGGCGGCCCGATCAAGGTCGAGGCAGGCTCCTCCACCGGCACGCCTGCGGAGAGCGCGCCCGGCGGCGCGGCCGACGGATTACGGGACGTTGCAACGATCACACTGCGCGTCGCCGAGGGCGAGCTTCCTGCGCTGATGAGGGGGCTGAAACAGATCGGGAGCGTTCACATGGCGCCGGCCGTTCCCGTCGGCGTTGAGGCGGCACGCTCGCCCGGCGAGACGAGCTCACGGCCGGCGGGGGGGACGAGCGGGGGTCTGCTGAACAAGAGCGCCGGCGGTCTCTTTGGAGGCAATCGCTCGGCCGCCGGAACGGAGACCGGCCGGCAGGAGCAGCGCCTGATAACGGTTCGGATCCGGATACTGCGCTCGACAAAGCCGCCGGCCCAGGCCAGGTGACGAAGCGCTCCGCGCGCCGGAGCGGGGTCGCGGGCTGCGATCGCACGGCGTGAATAGGGCGCGCCTTCCGCTACTTCTCCTGGTCCGGCCACGATCCGTGGATACTCGTCAGCTCGTTCGGCACGCTGCTCATGGGAGCCTTGCTGCGGCGCTTGATGAGGCCGATCGACGTGAAGAGGCCGCGGACGGGATCGAAGTAGTCGTCGGCAACGCGCTCCTTCAGCGGGATGATTGCATTGTCGGTGATGTGGATCTGCTCCGGGCAGACCTCCGTGCAGCACTTGGTGATATTGCAGAAGCCCACGCCCGCCTCGCCTCTCAACTGCTCGCGGCGGTTCAGGCCGTCCATCGGGTGCATCTCCAGCGACGCGAGCTTCACCATCTGGCGCGGCCCGAAGAAGCCGTCCTGGCGCTCATGGTCCCGCAGGACGTGGCAGACGTTCTGACAGCAGAAGCACTCGATGCACTTGCGGAACTCCTGGATTCGGTCCACGTCCTCCTGCTTCATGACAAAGGGCTTGCCTGCGACCTCGGGCCTGGGCGTAAGCGGCGGGATCCTGGCGGAGACGCGATAGTTCCAGGAGACGTCCGTCACGAGGTCCCTGATTATCGGAAAGCCGCGCATGGGGCCGACGGTGATAACGCCGGAGGGGTACTCTTCGACGCGCGCGCGGCAAAGCAGGCGCGGCTTGCCGTCGATTTCGCCGCTGCAGGAGCCGCATTTTGCCGCCTTGCAGTTCCAGCGGCAGGCCAGCGTGGTATCCAGCTTCTTCTGGATGTAGTGGATGGCGTCCAGGACGACCATGCCGGGAACCAGCGGAACCTCGTACTCCACGAGCTCTCCGCCACACCTGTCGCCACGAAAAACGCGTATCTTGACTTTATCCATTTCGATCGGTACCTGACTCCTGTTCTGTTTGCGCCTCAGCAGTCTCTGCCCGGCTCAAATCAGTGGGTGTCGGAGAAGAGCGCCCGAAGCTCCTGCGGCATCTCGGGAAGCGGGCGCGTCTTGATCCGCACCATCTCCACGTCGCGCGTCGCTATCAGGTTCTTCTTGCCCCAGCCGGCATCGTCGCGGTCCGGATAGTCGAGGCGCCACTGGGCGCCGCGGCTCTCTTTGCGCTCGAGCGCGCACCGGATTATGATCTCCGACGTCTGGAGCATGAATCGCACGTCGCGCGCAGCGTGCCAGCCGGGATTGAAGACGCGGTCGCCTTCGACGTGCAGGCTGCTCCCGCGGCACTGCAGCTCGAGGATCTTCTCCAGCGCCTCCAGCAAGCCCTTTTCCGTGCGGGCGATCATCACGTACTTCTGCATCGTCTCCTGCAGCTCGCCATGAATCACATACGGATTCTCGCCGGATGAAGATACCAGCGGATCCATGAGCAGGTTGAACTCGTCCTCGATCTGCTGCGGGTCGATATTCCCGAACGAGGCGTTCTTTGCATAGGCTGCCGCGCCGTCGCCTGCGCGCTTGCCGAACACCATGAGGTCGGAGAGCGAGTTGCCTCCGAGGCGGTTGGCGCCGTGAAGGCCGGCAGCCACCTCGCCTGCGGCGAAGAGTCCGGGGACGGTCGTGGCGCCCGTCTCCGGTTCGGTTCGGATGCCGCCCATCGAGTAGTGGACCGTCGGATAGACCTCCATCGGCTCCTTCGTGATGTCGATGTCGCCGAGCGCGAGGAACTGGTCGTACATGGCGGGCAGCTTGCGCTTGATCTCCTCCGCGCCGCGGTGCGTCACATCCAGATATA
>Ga0181529_10007901_pt1 | contig 10495 bp, 8 predicted proteins | sample PEATcosm2014_Bin_36_FD_119763 | JGI IMG/M metagenome (GOLD analysis project Ga0181529, IMG submission 119763) | Peatland microbial communities from MTU Mesocosm Facility, Houghton, MI, USA - PEATcosm2014_Bin10_30_metaG | ecosystem: Environmental > Terrestrial > Soil > Wetlands > Peat | place... | reverse complement strand
GAGCTCACCGAGGAGGCGTTCCTGCAGGAACGCCTCCTCGGTGAGCTCGATCATGAAGCGACGCGCATGGCCGCTGGCGGCGAGCCGGTCGACGAAGGCGCGCATGAAGCGGACGTCGCCCGCCTGTTGCGCGGCGATGTTGAAGCCGAGCCGCAAGTTCGGCGCGAAGGTCGCGTCGATGGCGTCGAGCGAGGCGATCGTCTCGTCGAACAAGAGGTTGGTCATCTCGTTGATCAGGCCGACGCTGAGCGCGAAGGCGATCGTGTCGCCGGGCGAGCGCGTTTCGTCGTTCTCGTCGCGCCAGCGCAGCAGCACCTCGAGGCCGTCGAGCGCGCCGGAGCGAAAATCGACCTTGGGCTGCAGCGCGCAGAGGAAGCGCCGATCGCGCAACGCCAGGCGGACGCTCTGCTCGAGCCGAGCGCGCTCCTGGGCGCGAACCGCGGTCGCCGGGTCATAGACCCTCGCTTCGCCGCGGTAGCGCCGCTTCGCCTGCGTCAGCGCGGCGTTGGCCTTGAAGATCAGCGGCTCCGGCTCGGCGTCGTGCAGCGGGAACAGGCTCGCGCCCGCCGAGGCGGCGATGAGGATCTCGATGCCGTGGACATAGAAGGGATCTTTGAGCCGGGCGAGCAGCGCCTCGACTTTCGCCTTGACCGCGTCGGCGTCGCTTCCTTCGGCGATCAGCAGCGAGAATTCGTCGCCGCCGGTGCGGGCCGCGAGGTCGGCGGGGCCGATCAGGGCGCCGATCCGCCGCGCCGCTTCGGCGAGCAGCTCGTCTCCGACCGCGCGGCCGTAGAATTCGTTGACGGCGTCGAACTGGTCGAGACCGATCGCCGCCACCGCGAAGGTCGGCTTGACCGCGGCCTCGCGCGCCGCCTGGGCGACCGCCTGCTCGAACAAGCCACGGTTGGGCAGGCCGGTCAACGGATCGAAATAGGCGCGCTGGAACAGCTCGTCCTGAAGCTTGCGCTGGTCGTCGACGTCGATCGTCGCGCGCGTCCGGTAGGCGCGCCCTTCGGCCGTGAAGGCGCGGCGCTTGACCAGCGTGGCGCGGCCGTCGAGGACGAGCGTCTCGCTTTCCGCTCCGTCCTCGGCGAGCGCGGCGGCGCGACGCTCGGCGGTCGGATTGGCGAAGACTCGGCGGCCGTCGGGCGCGAGGATTTCGACGCCGATCGGCAGCGCCGCCAAAGCGCCGCGCAGGACCGCGTCGGACGCTTCGCTCGAAGGCCCGCGGCCGTCGTCCCCGTTCGCCATCGCCGTCGCCTATTCCCGCGCCGCTTGACGGCGCCGTTCAACGCTTGAGCAGTTGCGCGCGAATCTGCTCGATCCGGCTGGCGACCGGCGCGGCGACGGCCGGCTCGACCGCGGCGACCTTCGCCGCGCCGTCGTTCTCGCAAGCCGCCGCCTCAATCGCCGAAGGCTTCGGCCCTGTCGCCCCGCGCCAGCGCTCCACCACCACCCTGACGAACGCGCGCTCGTCGCCGAACTCGCCCGGCGCGTCGGTGCTCGGAAAGGCCTCGCTGCGCGGAATGCGGTCGGCGGCAAGCGAGCGGAAGGTCAGCCGGGTCGGCAGCGGAAAGCCTTCGCCGAAGCCTATCAGCTCCTGGGTTCCCAACGACGGAACGAAAGCGAGCAGGTTGGCGGCGGCGTCGGTCACCGCCGAGCGCAGCAGCGCCTGATCGCGGTCGTTGGCCATCCGCATCGCGAACAGCGTCGAGCACTGGGAGATGATGGTCGGATCAAGCTCGGCGGGTCGTTGGGTGACAAGGCCGAGGCAGACGCCGTACTTGCGGCCCTCCTTGGCGATGCGCAGCAGGGCGCGGCGAGTCGGGCCGAAGCCGGCCGCGCGATCGGCGGGCGCGTAGCGGTGCGCCTCCTCGCAGACGAACAACATCGGCGCCGCGCCGTCGCTCCACAGGCCGAAGTCGAAAGCGAGGCGGCAGAGCACGCTGACCACCGCGTCGACCGCCTCGACCGGCAGGCCGGCGAGCTGCAGCACGGTCATCGGCTGGCCGGTCGGCGCGAGGCGGAACAGGTAGGTGAGGATTTCCGCCATCGTGTCGCCGCCGACGTTGGCGTTCTCGAACATGAAGGCGTAGCGCGCGTCGTTGCGCAGCGCGTCGATGCGCGTGAGCAACCGATTGTGATGCAGGCGCGAGGCGCGGTTCTCCAGCTTGCCCATGCGCTCGTCGATCAAGGCGACGAGATCCTGGATCATGTAGGGAACCGGCGTGTCGACGGTGTAGCCGGCGTTTCTGGGATCGATCCGGCGCGCGGTCGGGCGGTCGGCGGGGGCGCGGTGGACTTGGTAGAGGCCTTTGGCGATCGGGATCTGCTCGGCGAGGATGTCGAGCTCCTCCTCGACGCCCGGACGGCCGTAATAGATCGCGTCGACCAGCTCCTCGAAGTTGAACAGCCAGAACGGCAGCTTCAACTCGCCCGCGCTGACGACGTTGGCGCGCGGGCCGAAGCAGCGCCCGTATTCATTGTGGCCGTCGAGCAGGAAGATGCGCAGCTCGGGCCGGACGTCGAGGATCTCGTTGAGGATCACCGCCACGCCGCTCGACTTGCCGACGCCTGTCGACCCGAGAACGGCGAAGTGCTTGCTCAACAGATTGTCGGAATCGACGCAGGCGGCGATGGTTTCGTCGCTGTGCAGCGCGCCGATGTTGATCGCCCGCGCGCCCGAGGCGCGGCAGGCGAGCCTGAGCTCGTCGCGCCCGATGATGCGGGCGGGATCGCCGATCGCCGGATAGCCCGAGACGCCGCGCGAGAAGCGCTCGACGCCATGATCGTCGCTCTTGATCTCGCCCATCAGGTCGACGCGGGCCACCGCGCCGCTTTTCCTGCGCTCGTCGCCCGCCTCGTCGCTCGCCACTTCGGTCACCACCCCGATCAGGCGGCGGCGGCCGGCGGCGATGGCGAGGAAGGAGCCGACGGTGGGGCGCAATTGATCGCTAAGCGCCGGCGCTGGCAGGCTCACGCAGGCTTCGGAGCCGCGCACGCTCAGAACGGCGCCAAGCGTCGTCGTCTCCAGCGGAGTGGCCACTGCGGCGCCTAGGTTGGGATCGTTCACGATTGTGGCCTTATTCGCGCGGGCCGTGGCCCGAAATCGCCAGGAAACTAGCCGAAAGAGTCTTTCGTCCGAGTTAAGTCTTTCAATCTTGCGCGCCAAGTCTATTGCGCGCCGACTCTTTTTGCGTTCAAAGCGCAGCGCGCGCGGCGGAAGGCTTGAATTCGCTGCAATTCGCTGACTTGCTGCGCGCTTCGCGCGGACGGCGCAGGCGCCCGCGGAGGCGACGATGGAGCGCGACGGCGGCGCGGCGCGGCTTTTCTGTTTCGGCCTCGGTTATTGCGCGCGCCGGGCGATCGCCGCCCTGGGCGTCGAGGCTAGTGGCGCGACGCGCCGCGCCGAGGCTGCGGCCGCGTGGCGGCGGGAAGGGGTCGCCGCCTTCGCCGTCGAGGCGCCGGGCGACCGGGAAGGGCTCGCCGCCGCCCTCGCCGAGGCCGAGACGCTCATCGTCTCCGCGCCGCCCGACGACCGCGGCGACCCGGCGCTCGCCGGCTTCGCGCGCGCGCTCGACGCGGCGCCGCGTTTGAAGCGCGTCGTCTATCTCTCGAGCGTCGGCGTCTACGGCGATCGCGGCGGCGCCTGGGTCGACGAGACCAGCGCGCCGGCGCCCGCTTCGCCGCGCGCGCGGCGGCGCCTCGCAGCGGAGGAGCAGTGGCGCGCCTTCGCCGCGTCGCGCGGCGTCGCGCTCGAGGTCCTTCGCCTCGCGGGAATCTACGGGCCCGGCCGCAACGCGCTGGTCAAGCTCGCGGCTGGCGAGGCGCGGCGCATCGTCAAGCCGGGGCTGGCGCTGAGCCGCATTCACGTCGACGACGTGGCCGAGGTTGCGCGCCGCCTGATCGAGGCCGGCGGGCCGGGCGGGGTGTGGAACGTCGCCGACGAGGCCCCGGCGCCGCCGCAGGACGTGATCGCCTTCGCCGCCGCGCTGATCGGCGTCGCGCCGCCGCCGGAGGAGAATTTCGCCGCCGCCGCGCTGTCGCCGCTGGCGCGGAGCTTCTACGCCGACGATCGCCGCGTGTCGGTCGACAAACTGCGGCGCGAGCTCGGCTACCGCTGGCTCTACCCCACTTATCGCGAGGGACTCGCCGCGCTCGCCGCGGCGGGCGAGGGGCGCCGGGCGACGGGAACGCTCGCCGGCGCGGCCGAAAGGGAGTAGAATTCGGCCCGTCGGCGGCTGTCGCTTCCGCGCCCGAGTGGAAAGACAAATCCGTTGATCGCCAGTGACCTGATGACCACGCGGGTGGTCACCGTTGCGGCTGACGCGAGCGTCCGGGCGGCCGCGCGCGCGATGCTGGAGAACGGCGTCGGCGGCGCGCCGGTGATCGACGCGACGGGGACGGCGATCGGCATGGTCAGCGACGGCGACCTGCTCGGCCGCCGACCGGAGGACAGCCATCGCGCGTGGTGGCTGGAGATCCTCGCCGAGGCCGCCGAGCCGGCCAAGGAAGTCGAGGCCGCCCACCAGCGCCCGGTGCGCGAAGTGATGAGCTGGCCGTTGATCTTCGTCGCTCCTGACGCGCCGGTCGAGGAGATCGCCGCGATTCTCAAGCAACGGCGCATCAAGCGGCTGCCGGTGATCTACAACGGCCAATTGGTCGGCATCGTCAGCCGCGCCGACCTACTCGCCGCGGTCGAGGAGCTCCGCCGCGCGTCCGAGAGGCGGAGCCGGCCTGCGAAAGGGGTTCTGGGCTTTCTCGCCTCGCTCGCCGGCGGCGCCGATCTGTCCGGCGTCGGCCGGGGCGGAAAATCGGCCGCCGCGCCGCCGCCGTCAGCGCCGATCGCCGACCGGGCGGACGCGGCGCGGGCGTTCTCCGCCGCCGCCTTTCGCGACGAGGCGAGGACATTCGTCCGCGACGCCGTGCAGCAGACGGCGGCGGCCAAGCAGGCGATGCGCGAGGAGCGGCGCCGCCAGGCGCAGGCGCTTCTGCACGACCATGTCAGCGACGCGGCGTGGCGCGAGCTGATCGGCGGCGCCGAAGCCTCCGCCAAGCGCGGCGACAAGGAGTTCCTGCTGTACCGATTTTCCAGCGACCTGTGCTCCGACGGCGGCCGCATGATCGACGTGGCGGAGCCGGGCTGGGAGAAGACGCTGCGCGGCGCGCCGGCGGAGATCATCGAGCGGTGGCGGCGCGAGCTGAAGCCGAGGGGCTTCGGGTTGTCGGCGCGGATCGTCAGCTATGAGGACGGCGTGCTCGGCGACATCGGCCTGGTGCTCACCTGGGGGCGCGACCTTTAGGCGAGTCGATCCGAGGGCGGCTCGAGGTTAAGCGCGTTGTCGATCGAAACCCGAATCGGCGCGCGGGACGCGGCCTCTTCGGCTTCCCGCTCCGGCGTCGCCTCGCGCGCCGGCGCGAGATAGAGCCGCTTCAACAGCTCCGCGCGCGACAGCACGCCGATGACGGCGCCGCCGCGCATCACCGGCACGCGGCTGACGCGACGGCGGATCATCAGCTCGATCGCTTCGGCGAGCGGAGCGTCCTCGCCGACCGAGACGACGTCGCGCGTCATCGCCTTGGCGACGAGTCGGCCGTGGCGGCGCGCGTAGAGATGGGCGAGCCTGCCGCCGTTCATCAGCGACTCGAGCCAGCGCGGCTCGCGGCGCTCCGCGCCGAGCTCGCCGCGACGCATCAGGTCGCCTTCGCTGAGGGCGCCGACCAGGGCCTTGCGTTCGTCGAACACGAAGAGAACGCTGACGCGGCGGCGCGACATGCGTTCGACCGCTTCGGAGAGCTGCGCGGTGTCGCGCACCCCCTCCACGTCTGGCGTCATCGCATCCCGAACGCGCATCGCAGTCTTCTCCGTCCACCCGGCCCCGCGACTCGCGCCACTCTACGCGAGGACCAAGGCAGTCCCTTGACGCTCCGCAATCGCGCCGCGTCTGACGCTGGAGTCGCGCCGCAAGCTTCGCTATGGCTGCATAGCGCGCCGGCGCGCCGCGGATTCGCCGGACTGACGCTAGCGAGCGAGGCGATGCCCATGGCAAATCCGATCGTGGTTGAGGTGACGCGCGGGGCGTTGGTTGAATCGACTCATCGCGGCGCGGGCGCGGTGGTCGACGCGCAGGGTCGCGTCGCATTCGCATTCGGCGACGTGGGGAGCGCCGTGTTTCCGCGTTCGGCGGTCAAGGCGTTCCAGGCGCTGCCGCTGGTGGAGAGCGGCGCGGCGGACAAGCTCGGCCTGACGGACGCGGAAATCGCGCTCGCCTGCGCTTCGCACGGGGGCGAGGCCGAGCATGTGGCGGGGGTCGAGACGATGCTCGCCAAAGCGGGCCTTGACGCGCGGGCGCTCGCCTGCGGCGTCCATTGGCCGCTGAACGGCAAGGCCGCGCGCGCCTTGGCGCGGGCCGGCGACAGCCCGACCGCCTTGCATAACAATTGCTCGGGCAAGCACGCTGGCTTTCTCTGTCTCTGCCGCGCCAGCGGCTGGAGCGTCGAGGGCTACGTCGCCGCCGACCATCCGGCGCAGCTCGCGGCGCGGGCGGCGATCGCCGAGCTTGCCGGCGCGCCGCTCGGCGCCGACGTCTGCGCCGTCGACGGCTGCTCGATTCCCACCTACGCCCTGTCGCTCGAGAAGCTGGCGCTCGCTTTCGCGCGGTTCGGCGCCGGCGAGGGGCTGGCGCCGGCGCGCGCGGCCGCGACGCGCCGCATCCGCGCCGCCGTCGCCGCCCATCCGGTGATGATCGCCGGCGAAGGACGGTTCGACACCGAGGCGATGACGCTGTTCGGCGAGCGTCTGTTCGTCAAGGCGGGCGCCGAAGGCGTCCATTGCGCGGCGCTGCCCGGGCTCGGGCTCGGTCTCGCGGTCAAGGCCGACGACGGCGCGGCGCGCGCCGCGCAGGCGACGATCGCCGCGTTGATCGCCCGATTCCTGCCGATGAGCGAAGCCGAGCGCGACCATTTCGCCGAGTACGTCGCGCCGCGGATCGCCAATTGCAACGGCCTCGAAGTCGGTGGGATACGGCCGACGGCGGCGCTCGGCTGAAGCGTGTCGCGGGCCCTCGGCTCAGTTCACGCTGTCGAGGTAGGAGACCAGCATCAGCGCCACGCCGGCGATCACGGCGAGGATCAAGACCCCGATCACCGCGATGCGGTCGCCGGCGGTGGCCGGCTTGGGCGCGACCGCGTTCGGTTCGAGCGGCTCGGCGAGTTCGCTCGCCGGCGCGCCGAGCGTCGCGGGCGGCGCGGCGGGCTTCGGCTGGGCGGCGCGCCTCGCCGGGCGTGGCCGCGGCGGCGCGGGCGCGGGCGCGGGCGGCTCGGCGACGAGGCCGCCCGGTCGGCGGTTCAGCCAGACGAACGCCGCGGCGAGCGCCGGCGCGACCGCGACCAGCCCCGGCGCGTTGACGTTCGCCCAGCTGGCGACCAGCGGGTCGGAGACGGCCATGCCGCCGGCGATCCAGCCGAGCAGGGCTGCGCCGATGGCGATGAGGTCGGGGGCGTTGCGCAACAGCGAGAGGAAAATCAGCCCGCCGTAGGCGAGCACCGGGATCGAGAAGGCGACGCCCGCCAGCAGCACCCAGAAGTTGCCGTTGGCGATCGCCGCCAGCGCGACGACGTTGTCGAGGCTCATCGCCGCGTCGGCGACGACGATGGCCATCGCCGCCGACCACAGATCGCCGCGGGCGGCGACGACCGGGCCGGTTTCGGCGCGGTTCGGCCGGCGTTCGGCGACGACGTTGAGGGCGATGACGATCAGCGCCCAGGCGCCGATCAGCTTGACCAGCGGCACGCCGAGCAGCGAGGTCGCGACCGTCGTCAGCGCAAGGCGCAGCGCGATCGCGCCCCCGGCGCCGAGAAAAGTCGCCGCGCGCGCGTCCTCGGGCCGGAGCGAACGGCAGGCGAGCCCGATGATCAGCGCGTTGTCGGCGCCGAGAAGCAGATCGACGAAAAAGATCTGGATGACGACGCCGATCCAGCCGGCGCCCCCGCCGAAGTCCATCGTCAGCCCCTGCGGCTCGCCGCGGCGCGCGCGGTCACTTGGCGCTCTCCGTCGGCTCGGCGGCAGGGGCGGGCGCCGCGACGGCGGGGCCCGTCTGCAGCGCGCGCAGGAAGTCGGCGTCGGGCGACAGCACCAGCGTCGGGCCGGAATCGGCGAGCGCTTGGCGGTAGGTCTGCAAGGCGCGATAGAACCGGTAGAACTTCGGATCCTCGCCGAAGGCGTCGGCGAGGACGCGGTTCGCTTCGGCGTCGCCCTCGCCGCGGCTGATCGTCGCCGCGCGCTGCGCCTCGGAGAGGAGGACGGTGCGGTCGCGATCGGCGCGCGACTGGATTTGCTGCGCCCATTCGACGCCTTGGGCGCGCAATTCCTTGGCCTCGCGCTGCCGCTCCGACTTCATGCGGTCGTAGATCGCCTGGCTGGTCTCGAACGGCAGGTCGGCGCGATGGAAGCGCACCTCGTCGATCTCGACGCCGAGCGGGCGCGCCTTGGCCGCCACCTCCGCCTTGATCACGTCGACGATCTCGCCGCGTTGCGGCGTCAGCAGCGTCAGCAGCGAAATCTGGCCGAGTTCACGCCGCACAGAAGAGCTGACCAGTTGCGTGAGCTGCAGGCGCGCCTGGTCGAGCGTCCGCAGCGCCTGATAGAAGCGCAAGGGATCGACGATGCGGAAGCGGGCGTAGGGCTGCGCCTCGAGCCGCTTCTGGTCGCCGAGGATCACCTGCTCGGTCGGCGGCTCGAGCAGCATCAGCCGCGTGTCGTAGACATAGACGCTGTCGATCAACGGCGCCTTGAGCTTCAGGCCCGGCTTGACCACAACGCCGATCGGCGCGCCGAGACGCGTCACCAGCGCCTGCTCGCCCTCGCCGACGACGTAGAGCGAGGAGGCGAGGAGATAGATCGAGAGCGCGGCGAACGCGCCGAAGCCGACGAGCGCGCGCGTCTTCATGGCGCGGCTCCCTGCGCCGGCGCCGGCGCCGGCTTGGCGGCGGGCGCCGGGGCCGGCGCGAGCGGCGGCGGGGCGCGCGTCTCGGTGATCGGCATGTAGGGCACGACGCTGGCGACGCCTTTGCCGGAGGTGTCGACGATCACCTTGGTCGCTTTCTTCAGCGCCGCGTCGACGCTTTCGAGATAGAGCCGCCAGGCGGTGACCTCCTTGGCGTTCCGATAGCTGGCGTAGACGGCGCGGAAGGCGTCAGCCTCGCCTTCGGCGAGGTTGACGACTTGGGTCTTGTAGGCTTCGGCGTCCTGGCGGATGCGCTCGGCTTCGCCGCGCGCGCGGGGGAGGATATCGTTGGCGTAGGCCTGCGCCTCGTTGCGCGAGCGCTCCTGGTCGGCGCGCGCCCGCTGAACGTCGTTGAAGGCGTCGATCACCGCCAGCGGCGGCTCGACCCGCAAGAGCTGCACCTGGGTGATCTGGATGCCCGCGCGCTCCGAATCGAGCAACGACTGCAGGAGCCTCTGCGTCTCGTCGGCGATCTGCTGGCGCTTGTCGGACATCGCCGCCTGGATCGGCGTGCGCGAGATCGCCTCGCGCAACGCGCCTTCGGCCGCGACCTTCACCGCGTTCTCGGGGCCGTTGACGCGGAACAGGAACTCCCCGGCGTCGCGGATCTTCCAGAACACCGTGCAGTCCGCCTCGACGATGTTCTCGTCGCCGGTCAGCATCTGCCGCTCGGGGCCGCTCGGCGTCTGGCTGGCCGGCGCCTGCGGGAACGAAACCGGCGCGGGCGTCGCCGGGGCCGCCGCGCCGAGCTGAATCTGGTTGATCTGCGTGACCTTGGGCAGCAGCACGGAGTCGATCGGGTAGGGCAGATGGAAATGCAGTCCCGGCTCGGTGGTGGCCACCCACTTGCCGAAGCGCAGCACCACGCCCTGCTCGTCGGGCTCAACGCGGTAGATCGAGGTCGTCGCCCAGGCGACGACGACGAGCGCGACGAGCAGCGCGCCACCGCGGCGGCCAAGGCGCGGCAGCCGCAGGAGATCGACGAGGCTGTCGCGCAAGATGGCGAAGACGCCGTCGAACGGCGGGCGCGGCGTCTCCTCGTCGAGGGGCGTTTCGCTCATCGGCGTTTCTCGCGGATGCGCTCGGCGGGGTCAATCTTGGCCAACGGCGAGGCTCTCCTCCATCATCAGACGCGCGCGGGCGCGCAGCTTCTCGGTCTCGCTCTTCAGTTGCCCGCAGGCGGCGAGAATGTCTCGCCCGCGCGGCGTGCGCACCGGGCTGGCGTAGCCGGCGGAGAAGACGATCTCGGAGAAGCGCTCGATCGCGGCCCAGTCGGAGCATTCGTAGGGGCTGCCCGGCCAGGGATTGAAGGGGATGAGGTTGATCTTGGCCGGCAGGCCGGAAAGCAGGCGCACCAGCGCCTTCGCTTCGGCGGGCGAGTCGTTGACGCCCTTCAGCATCACGTATTCGAAGGTGATGCGGCGCGCGTTGGAGGCGCCGGGATAGTCGCGGCAGGCGGCGATGAGCGTCTCGATCGGATACTTCTTGTT
>Ga0181529_10007897_pt1 | contig 10496 bp, 5 predicted proteins | sample PEATcosm2014_Bin_36_FD_119763 | JGI IMG/M metagenome (GOLD analysis project Ga0181529, IMG submission 119763) | Peatland microbial communities from MTU Mesocosm Facility, Houghton, MI, USA - PEATcosm2014_Bin10_30_metaG | ecosystem: Environmental > Terrestrial > Soil > Wetlands > Peat | place... | reverse complement strand
CCACTACGACACGATCATTTTGGACGAGGCCCACGAGCGGTCGCTCAATATCGATTTTCTGATCGGCTACTTGAAGCGTCTGCTGCCCAAGCGGCGGGATCTGAAATTGATCATCACGTCGGCCACCATTGATGCGGCCCGCTTTAGCGCCCATTTTGCCACGCCCTACGGCCCCGCGCCGGTGGTCGAGGTTTCCGGCCGCACGTTTCCCGTCGAGGTCCGCTGGCGTCCGCCGACGGCCGACGAAGACGGCGACGAGGCCGACTTGCAGCAGGCCGTGCTGGCGGCCGTCGAGGAAGTCGCGGCGGTCGACGGGGGCGACATCCTCATCTTTATGCCAACCGAGCGGCACATCCACGAGACGGCCAAGACGCTCCGCGGCCGGCCCCTGCCCGGCGATCCGACCGGCCGGCAGACGGAAATCCTGCCGCTCTACGCCCGGCTGTCGCTGCGCGAGCAGCAGCGGGTGTTCCAGCCGGGCCCCCAGCGCCGCATCGTCATCGCCACCAACGTGGCCGAGTCGTCGCTCACGGTGCCGCGGATCCGCTCCGTGATCGATCCGGGCACGGCACGCATCAGCCGCTACTCGCCGCGCAGCAAGACCCAACGCTTGCCGATCGAGGCCATTTCACGGGCGTCGGCCGACCAACGCAAGGGCCGTTGCGGACGGATTGGGCCGGGTATCTGCATACGGCTGTTTAGCGAGGAGGACTACGCCGCTCGTGACGCCTACACGCCGCCGGAGATTCAGCGAACCAATCTGGCGGCCGTCATTCTGCAGACCAAGGCCCTGCGACTGGGCCCGATTGAGCGGTTTCCGTTCCTTGACCCACCCAAGCCCGAGGCCGTTCGCGACGGTTACCGAACGCTTGTGGAACTGGGTGCGCTGGATGCCAAAGGCGAATTGACCGAGGTCGGACGTCAGCTAAGCCGTCTGCCGATCGATCCGCGCTTCGGACGGATGATTCTGGCCGCCGCCGAAGAGGGCTGCTTGCACGAGGTGCTCATCATTGCCGCGGCATTGGCCGTGCAGGACCCCCGCGAACGGCCGCTGGAGAGACAGGAAGCGGCCGACGCCTGCCATGCGTTGCGGACCGATGAGCAGTCGGATTTCGTCGGCTATCTGAAGGTCTGGGACTTCTATCATAAGCTGAAAGCGGAACTTTCGCGCAATCAGCTTCAAAAAGCCTGTCGGCAGAACTTCTTGTCATCCAATCGAATACGGGAGTGGCTCGACGTCCATCGCGAACTGATGGAGTTGGCCAGGCAGGCGGGCCTCGTCGAGGACCAGCAAGCGGCGCTGCCCCCCACGGCACACCGCGTCAAGCAGGGCCGCACCGATCGCCAGCAATACGACAATATTCACCGCGCCATCCTCCCAGGGTTGCTTTCCAGCGTAGCACTTCGCGGCGACAACTACGAGTATAGCGTGGCCGGCGGCGGCAAGGCCCACGTTTGGCCCGGCTCGGGCGTCTTCCAATCGAAGCCCAAGTGGCTGGTGGCGGCCGAGTTGGTCGAGACGACGCGGCGTTACCTGCGAACCTGCGGACGGATCGATCCCCGCTGGATCGAGCGGATTGCCGCGCACCTTATAAAGCGGACCTACCACGGTGTCCACTGGGCGCCCGCACACGCCTCGGCGATGGCCTTGGAGCGGATCACGCTCTTTGGCCTGACGATCGTCGGCGGGCGGCGGATCCATTATGGGCCGATCGATCCGGCCATGTCGCGCCACCTCATGATCGAGCAGGGCCTGGTCGAGGGCCACATCGAGCCGAAGCCCACCTTTCTCGTGCAAAATGAAGAGTTGCTGGAAGAGTTGGAGCGGCTTCAAGCCAAGCTCCGACGCCGCGACCTGTTGGTGGGTAATTTTGCACGGTACGGATTCTATGACTGTCGCGTGCCGGCCGACGTCTACGATGGAGCGACGCTGACCAAGTGGCTCCGCGTCAATCCGCACGCCTTGACGATGACCAAGTCGGACCTGCTGCGCGAAGGACTGGGCGATCTGGGCGAGGAGCATTTTCCCGACACGATCGACGTCGAACATCTCAAGCTGCCGCTCGAGTACCAGTACGAGCCGGGTTCGCAGTACGACGGCGTGACGCTCCGTGTGCCTATTGAGGCTCTCAACCAAGTCGCCCCGGAGCCGCTGGGTTGGCTCGTGCCCGGCATGCTGGAGGAAAAGGTGCTGGCGCTGATCCGCTCGCTGCCGAAGTCGCTGCGGACGCGGTTTGTGCCCGCCCCGGACACCGCGAAACGTGTCGTGCCGGCGCTCCGCTTCGGTGACGGAGATATCCACGCCGCGGTGGCGATGGCGTTGAGCCGCCTGGGCGGCATTCCGGTTCCGCCCGACGCGTTTCAAGATGATCGCCTGCCCACGGAATTGCGGATGAATGTCCGCGTGACCGATACGGAAGGCAGACAGTTGGCCGCGGGCCGCGACCTGGAGGTCATTCGCCATGAACTCGGGCAGCAAGCGGCAGAGAGCTTTTCGCGGGTTGAGGATCCTCGCTGGAATCGTGACGGTCTGACCGGGTGGGACTTCGACGATCTGCCGGCGGAAATCGAACTGCCGCGGGGGCGACTTTCGGTGAAGGCCTATCCGGCACTGATCGATCGTGACGATTCGGTCGCCTTGCGGCTTGTCGATTCGCCGCAGCGGGCGGAGTATGAGACCAATTTGGGACTGCGGCGGTTCTGTCTTCTTGCCGCTCAGCGCGAGCTAAAAGCGCAGGTGGATTGGCTGCCGAACGTTGCCACGATGGAGCTTTATACGGCGACGCTCTCGGGTTTCGATCTGCGCCGGCAACTTGCCGAACTGCTGGCCGACCGTGCCATGGTGGCCGGCCAACCCGTGCCGCGAACCAAGGACGATTTCGAGCGGTTGCTCGTCGCCGGCCGCGAGCGAATCACCTGGGCCGTGCAGGAACTCGTCGCCGTGGTGCGGCCGATTTTCGAAGGTTACCACGAGGCGAGCCTTTCTATCGAGGAGTTTTGCGGCGCGGTTGGCCGAAGGGGCGCGCCGGCCTTACGCATCGCGGAGCGTGACGCGGCAAACGCACCTCGTTGGCAATACGCCATCGACGACATCCGCCAGCAACTCGCGCTGTTGATGGAGCCGCAGTCTTTCTCGAAAACGCCCTGGGAGTGGCTGCGGCAATATCCACGGTATTTCCGCGCGATCGGCTGCCGGCTGGAAAACCTGCCGGGCGGCGTGCCGCGAGACTGGCAGAACTTCCAGGAATTCCAGCCGCGCTGGCAGCTTTACGTGGAACACGCTCGGCAGCATCAGGCGCAGGGCGTCATGGACCCGGAATTGCGGCACCTGCGCTGGATGCTTGAGGAGTACCGCGTCTCGCTTTTCGCCCAAAAGCTGGGCACCGCGGTCTCTGTCTCGCCAAAGCGGCTCGAGCAGCAATGGGCGAAGCTGCGAGCATGAAGACCTCGCCACCCCGTGCCGGCGTTAGTCATGGAGCACCGGGCAAAGGCCAGCGTCTCACGTTTGCGACGCTCCGACGCATTCGCCATGGCTTGCCCCCTCCAAAAGACCACGAGGATATAATTTCATGCTATTAGCCACTATTGGTGGTGTCAACAAATATTCATAAAGGGGGGGGCACGCCGGTTGGCGGGTAGCGACATCTGGAAAGGCACTAAGGAAACGTCGCTAGCGGGCGGGGCAAACGTGTCTATTGGTTCCGTGGTTGATCGTGGCACACTTTCAACGTTCTCGACCGGGGAAAACGGGCTCGTTTCACTCGCCCTCGTTCCGGTACCAGCGCAGCACCCAATTGATGCCGTTCCTGCTCGCCGCACATCAGGCAACGCGACCGCTCCGGCGGTTTGTCGGCAAGGGAATCCCATCTTGCCATTTTGGAAATGAAAACGCCGGCGAGCCCTAGCAGCGGGTCGATGGAGATCGCGAGTCAAGCTGACGGCGCAGCAATCCTTCGCCCTCACCGTTCGTTGAACGAACCCGGGGCGATGGAGATCGAAAGGCGAACGAAGGACCGAGCATGCGTCGCGAAGCCCTCCCCATAACCCTCTCCCGGTGGGCGAGGGGACCATTGTGGACAGGCCCTTAAGTCCACTTGGCCATGCCGCAGTTCTGCCCGCAGCACTCCGACGAGCCGCAGACGTCGCGGGCGGGGCAAGCGGGCTGGCTCGAGCCGGCGACGTGGGCCGATGGCACGCTCATTTGCTTCTCCACCCGCTGCGCGCCGCAGGTGGGGCAAGCCGGTTGCTCGTCGCCGCGCACCAATTCCTCGAACGCTTGACCACATCCCTGGCAGGTATATTCATAAATCGGCATGCAATTCTCCGTGGATCGGGCCCCGCACACCACTATTATACTCGCGGCGGTAGACATTAGAATAGCGGCGTGGCAAGATGGCACAAACCCAGGGGGGCGGAGATCATGTCGTTGCTTGCCTTCACTCGCGAACAATCCCGACGCGTGGACCAACTGGCCCAGCAAGAGTTCGGTTTTTCCGGGCTGGTTTTGATGGAGAATGCCGGCCGCGGCGTGGCCGACGTGCTCTGCCAACTGGGCATCTCCGGCACGGTGGTCATTTGCTGCGGCAAAGGAAACAATGCGGGCGACGGCTTCGTTATCGCCCGCCATCTCGATCTGCGCGGCCACCCGGTCCGGGTGCTGCTCTGGGCCGAACCGGAGCAACTCACAGGCGACGCCGCGATAAACTACCACATTCTTCAAAAGACCGACGTGCCAATTGAAGTTTTCGGCGCCGGCGACACTCCGGACCGGGAAAAGGGGACAGGTCCAATTTGCCGGAACGGCCCGGAGGGTGCTTCGCACAAATTGGACCTGTCCCCTTTTCCCGTGCGACTGGCGAAGCTGCTGGAAGGCGCGGCGTGGATTGTCGATAGCCTGTTGGGCACCGGCGCCCGTGGTGAACCGCGCCCGCCGCTGGATATGGTGATCGATCAACTCAATGCGGCTGCCGCGCCGAAGCTGGCGGTGGATTTGCCCAGCGGGCTGGATTGTGACACGGGACAGCCCGCTTTGCATACGATTCGCGCTGCCGAGACCTGCACCTTCGTCACCGCCAAAGTCGGCTTTCTTGTCCCGGCCGCTGCCAGCTATGTAGGGCGCCTGCACGTGCTCGACATCGGCGTCCCAGGCAAGCTCATCAATCGCATTGCGTACGAGTCCCTTCCCCCACCGGGAAAAGGTTAGGGGGAGGGAGGGCATCCGACGCGGGTAAAGCGGCTCACCTCGCCCGCGCCCCGGTCCCTCTCCCCGCTTGCGGCAGCGGGAAGGCACGGTTGGCTGCCTGAGGCACGATAGACAATTCAGTTAGATTTTCCACCGCTCTTTGCGTTCGCGAGGGTGGCACGGGCGTCCCGCCAGTGCCGACCGGAACACGGGCAAAGATGTCTGTGCCACCCATTGGTTCAGCCGAGACGGGCCAATAGCTCGGTTCACGGCTCGTAGAGCCGCTTCACGACGATCGGATTCTCCTTGAGCCGGGGATTGATCAACACCTGGGGCTCCGAAGCCAGCGTGCGCGCCACGTCGGCCACGCGAACCGACGCCGGCAACTCCTTGCGCCAGGCCAGGTCAAACCGGAATTCCATCACCCCATGACTGTCGGCGACGAAGTTGGTTTCCCAAAAATTGTCGAAGATCATGGCCAACACGCGATGCATGCCTTGGGGAGGGTCCGACAGCACGGGCGACATCTGCGGCACACCGCCGAAGCTCACCAGCGGCGCATCGCGGCTCACCCAAATCCAATGGCCTTCCGGCGTGGCGTAATGAACCCACCCGTCAATGCCGTAGTAATCGCGGCATGTGCCCGGCAGTTGGTCGCGAATGGGGACGAACGGCATGTCGCCGCAAGACGTTTCGGGCAAGGCCGATTCGCAGGGGAACGGAAAGACGACGTAGAACGTCTCCGGGGCCTCGGAGGAAGTCCGGTTCAGCCGCAGCGTAAACTTCGCCCGCGGCTCCCCCTTCCACACTTCGAGTTGCCGTGTGGCCCATTTCAGCCGGGGATGGCCGAGCGATTGGGTGAAGACCAGGGTATGGGGGTTGTCGTCGACCTTGGATTTCTCGTTGGCCGTGGCGTTGGTCGCTTCAAAGACTTCGCGACGGAGCTTTTCCCGCTGGGCAGGGGCGGCCGTGGCCCAGAACCGTGCCGCCATGCGCGGGACAAATCCCTTGGCGCGGACCGCCACAAAGTCACCCAGCCCCGGCAGGCAGAGCGGCTTCGTCATCCCCGGCCAGATGATCGCCATGGGCCAGCCTTGGGCATCTGCCGTGACCTTTGGCCCCGGCGACGGACGATCGTCGCCCACATCCTTGGTGCTTAGTTTGAGCTTGCGGACGCTTTGGCCCGGCAAAGCTTCGGCCCAGAACTTGACGAGCTGTCGCGGGGCGTTGTCGGCCATGGTGGCGTCCGGGTTCTCGCCCGACAGTTCGCTAGCGTCCTTCGGCGGCGTGAACTGGGCGAAACCGCGTTCGAAGTACATTTTCGTTCGGCCGCCCGACTTGGCATCTTCCAACGAACGATCGTCCTCTCGTAAGGCACTGCTTCGCACGCGGATCCAGCCGCTCCACGGCAGGCGCGTGCTATTGGCCACGAATAGCCCTTCGCCTTCACCCACCAAACGGCTGCGAACGCGCTGGCCCAGGAGCCATTCGGCCCGAACCATGGGCCGGAAGGCCAGGGCGGCCTTTTCGTTGAATTGCCCTTGGGTGTCCAGCCCGTAAGGCAGGGCCACGCTGTCGGCCGCGCCCCACGTGTGCTCGTCGAAAAGGCACAGGTCGCGGAGCAAGGCGTCGACCGTGCGGCGGCCGCTGGCGTTCCACGGTCCCCAGAGGGGCGACTGGGCGGTCTCGATCAGCCGCTTGGCGATGCGGCTGGCCGCCACTTCTCGCGGTGCCGATGCCGTGCCGAAGGACCACCAATCGGGCCATTCGCCCTGATATTCCGTTGCCTGGGCGCCAATCTCATCTTCCATTCGCTTCATCGCCACGGCGGCCGTTGTCATCCGCAGTGTGGGCTTCAACTCCAAGCGGTTCCACGTGGCCACGAAATCGGCCAAGGCCGGAAATGGCGGATCGTTATCCATACGCCACTGGTTGGTGATCGGCAGCAGCAGTGTGGGGTAGTGATATCCTTCCCCTTGCAAGTCGCGAAGCCGCGTGAGCAGGTGGCGGTGTGCCTTCCGCACCGAAGCTTCGTCGCTGCCGAGGAAATCGCCGGCCCGCGGCGGTCGAAATCGGGTGTCGCCGGCCTGGGGCACCGGCCCATGCCGCCATTCCACGGGATCGAAGAAAAAGTGCCCCGACGGATAGCAATAGCCCAGGTAGACGAACAGCCGGCGGCCGTCGGGCATCTTCCACCAAATGGCCGATGGTCGCACCAGCGGAGGCAGGAAGGCCGGGACGTTCATTCCCGTCAGCAGCCGGTGAATGCCGCGGTCGAGCAGGGCCACGGCACCGGCGCGGGGAATGCCGTTCACGTCGTCTTGCATGGCCACAGTGGGGTGGACCCGCTGCCAAACGTCTTCCGGCAGCCAGTGAAGCATCTTGTGCCACTGCTGCCCGTTCAAAAAGGCCGTGTTGTTCATGGCGATGCCGGCCACGGCCAGTTGGCCTGAGTCGACCGCTTTGAGGAAGTCCGCCCGACGTTCGGGCGTCGCCGACTGCCACCAGTCATCGACGCCGACGGTGCTCTCGGCCGTCCAGCAGAACCGTGCCGATTCGGGCCGATCGCGGGTGGCCAATACCGCGTCGATGGCGATATCCAGGTACCGCCGCTGCAACTCCCGGCAAATGATCGGATGGTCGGTGAACCCAACGTCGGTGTGCGAGAGATGGACCATGTCGATGTGTTGGATGGTCGTGCCGCCCTGCTTGGGTGCGGGCCCAGCGTCCGCGGCCAGCGCGGGCGGCAGTGCCGCGAAGCAGAACAAGCCGCCCAATGTCAGGAGTGTCACCAGAACCAGATACCTAGTCAAGCGTCGGACCCGCAACGAGCACATGGCATTACTCCTGTAGAAGGCATCTTGTCGTACAGCCAGCCCGGGCGGTGGCTGTTGTAGTTGCGGCAGCGGCCAACATTATACGGATGAGGGCGGCTACGCCACATTTCCGAGGGCGGCCGTGCTGCACTCGGCCACTAATCGGCCAGCTCTTTCGGCAGTTCTTTCAACCCCCGAACGGTCACTCGAACCACCGCTTCCCAGGCGATGGCCGTCAGCGATATTGTGCCGTCTGACTCTTTGGCAGTAAATAGGCCCTGGCGGGTTTGTTGCGAGAGCCTCTTGAGGAACTCGTGGGGAACGATGGTCTCGCCATCGCGCAGGTAAAGCTTGATCGACGCGTCCTTGGGCCGCATCTCCCAAAGGCGGGCGAAAAGAACGTGCATGTCGTGACCCGCCAGCGACCGACTGGAGATGGTTGTCGGCATGGCGCTTTCCTCACGTGTCACCACGCTCTCGCCAGGCGGCGCCGGGCTCTCCTTCGATGCCGGAGGCGTCGCGCCGGCGAGGGCCTGTGGGCCGACGTCCGAACCCTCACGACCATCGACGCGGCCCAGGCTAATCTGGCTCTCGGCCTCTTCTTCAGCCGAGATGTCTTCATAGGTGGGGATGCGAAAGCGGGTACCGCAATCGGGGCACTGGCCGGGCTTGCCCTGAAGACTGGCCGGACCGTGTAGACGATGTCCACTGGGGCAAAGGAACTCGATCTGGGCGCCCGGCTGCACCGTAGCGGCGGCGGCCGGCGACTTCTTATCGGAAAGTGCCGGGTCGCTGAACTCAGGCCCCGAGACTTTCGAATCGGAACCGGTCGCGTCCGAGGCCGTCACCTCGGCAGCTTCCGGGATGCGAAATTTCACCCCACAGCGGGGGCATTTGGCCGCGCGGCCTATCTGCACCGCTTGGCAACGAATGCGGTGACCGTTCGGGCAAAGAAACTCGATCACGGGCCGCTCCTGTAGTGGGGTGCCGATCGCGCAGACGAGCCTTCCTTGATCCTACCTTACGAACGTCGCTATGACAATTGTTTTGATGGGGAAGAGGCGATCCTTGACAGTCTACTCGCGTGTGGGAAACTAGGGGATATGCTATAAAGCCGCGATTGGTCGACCACGACCACTGCTTGCGGCATTGTGTCACACGCTCCTAAAGCGGAACAGCAGAGCCGGCCCCGTCGCGAGTCACCGCATGTCGATCATCGTTGTTTGTCCCGGATGTCTCAAGAGCTTCAAGGTCAGCGACAAGTTCGCCGGGCGCACCGGGCCGTGTCCGAGTTGCAAGCGGACGCTTAAAGTGCCCGAGAAGTCCGAAGAGGTCACGGTCCACGCGCCGGAGGCCTTCGCCGGCGGCGGCCGCAGCACTAGCGGCAAGCTCGTCATCGAGCCCGTGGCTTTCCAACCGACTAAACTCGAACCGGTGAAGGCCGCACTGATCGTCGCCGCGGTGTTGGTCGTTTTGGCGCTCACTTGGGTCGGCGGCCGGACTGGGCTGTTCCAGAGTCTACTGGCGAGCACTGCCGGTTTGCTGGTGGTTTCGCCGCTGCTGGTCGTGGCGGCCTATACGATCCTGCGCAATGACGAGTTGGAACCGTATCGCGGCCAAGCGCTGTACCTGCGCTCGGCCCTGTGCGCGCTGGCCTATGTGGCCCTATGGGGTCTCTTCGCCCTGCTGGCGGCGCGGGGCGTGATTTTCGGAGAGTTGTGGATTTGGCTCTTCGTCGTGCCGCCGTTTGCCGTGGCAGGCGGGCTGTTTGCCATGGCTAGCCTCGATCTGGACTTCGGCGACGCCGTGTTCCACTACGGCTTTTATCTCGTGGCGACTTTGATCCTGCGCTGGGCGGCGGGCATGAAATGGGTGTGGGACCTCACCAGTTAACATGACCAGCATTCTCACCCTACCCGAAGTCATCGCCCTGGACACCCGCCGCGGATTGGTGCGGATTCCGCCCGAGGTTGACGTGCCGATGACGCCGCGAGTGCGGCAACTGATCGACACGGCCGACTTCCGCCGCTTGGCTCATGTCAGTCAACTCGGCCTGGTGTCGCTGGTGTATCCGGCCGCCATCCACACGCGTTTCGAGCACTGCCTGGGCGTGTACCGCCTGGCCTTGCTCTATTTGCAACAATTGGCCCACGACGAGCGCTTCGCCCGGGTCGTCCGCCCGGAAGACGCCGAGGTGTTTTTGGCCGCCGCGCTCTTGCACGATCTGGGCCATTGGCCGTTCTGCCATCCGATCGAAGACCTCGACTTGCCGGGCGTGCCGAGCCACGAGTTGTTCGCCAACAGTCTCCTCCTGGAGGGCGAAGTGGGCGACGTGTTGCGGCACGACTGGGGCGTGAATCCCCGCGACGTGGTCGCCCTGCTGAGCGAAAAACCTCGCGGCCAAACGTCGCGAATTCTCACTAGCATGCTTTCCGGGCCAATCGACATCGACAAGATGGACTATCTCTTCCGCGACAGCCTGCACGCCGGCGTGCCCT
>Ga0181529_10007896_pt1 | contig 10497 bp, 11 predicted proteins | sample PEATcosm2014_Bin_36_FD_119763 | JGI IMG/M metagenome (GOLD analysis project Ga0181529, IMG submission 119763) | Peatland microbial communities from MTU Mesocosm Facility, Houghton, MI, USA - PEATcosm2014_Bin10_30_metaG | ecosystem: Environmental > Terrestrial > Soil > Wetlands > Peat | place... | reverse complement strand
GGCTGAACCATCCCGAAGCGGTGGCGCTGATCACCGATTTCGTCGTCGAGGGCGCGCGCGACGGCCGCTCCGTCGCCGACCTGATGCAGCACGGCGCGCAAGTGCTGACGCGCGAACAGGTGATGGAAGGCGTGGCCGAGATGATCCACGACGTTCAGGTGGAAGCCACCTTTCCCGACGGCACTAAGCTGGTGACCGTGCACGAACCGATCCGCTGACCGGAGCAACCCCCATGATCCCAGGCGAGATCGAGACGGTTGCCGGCGACATCGAACTGAACGCCGGCCTGCCCCGCACCACGCTCACCGTGGCGAACACCGGCGACCGGCCGATCCAGGTCGGCAGCCACTACCATTTCGCCGAAACCAATCCGGCGCTCACCTTCGACCGAGCCGCCGCGCGCGGCCAACGGCTCGACATCGCCGCCGGCACCGCCGTGCGTTTCGAGCCGGGGCAAACCCGCGACGTCACGCTGGTGCCGTTCCAGGGCCGGCGCCGCGTGTTCGGCTTCCGCGCCGACGTGATGGGAGACCTGTAGCGCCATGGCCCGCATTTCCCGCGCCGCCTATGCCGACATGTTCGGCCCCACCACCGGCGATCGCGTGCGCCTCGCCGACACCGATCTCTGGGTCGAGGTGGAACGTGACCTGACCATCTACGGCGACGAAGTGAAATTCGGCGGCGGCAAGGTGATCCGCGACGGCATGGGCCAGTCGCAGGCAAGCCAGGCACAGGGCGCCGCCGATACCGTCATCACCAACGCGCTCATCATCGACCATTGGGGCGTGGTGAAAGCCGACGTCGCCATCACCAACGGCCGCATCGCCGCGATCGGCAAGGCCGGCAACCCCGATGTTCAGCAAGGTGTGGACATCGTCATCGGACCGGGCACCGAGATCATCGCCGGTGAGGGAAAGATCCTCACCGCCGGCGGCATCGACAGCCACATCCATTTCATCTGCCCGCAGCAGATCGACGACGCGCTGGCCGGCGGCGTCACCACCCTGGTCGGCGGCGGCACCGGTCCGGCCACCGGCACCCTGGCCACCACCTGCACACCCGGCCCCTGGCACATGCAACGCATGTTGCAGGCCGCCGAGGGCCTGCCGGTGAACCTCGCCTTCGCCGGCAAGGGCAATGCCTCGCAGCCCGCGGCATTGGAGGAAATGATCCGCGCCGGCGCCTCGTCGCTCAAGCTGCACGAGGACTGGGGCACCACGCCGGCGGCCATCGACTGCTGCCTCGGCGTCGCCGACCGCTTCGACGTGCAGGTGATGATCCACACCGACACGCTGAACGAAAGCGGTTTCGTCGAGGACACCATTGCCGCTTTCAAGGGCCGCACGATCCACGCCTTCCACACCGAGGGCGCCGGCGGCGGCCATGCCCCCGACATCATCAAAGTCGCCGGGCTGGCCAACGTGTTGCCGAGTTCGACCAATCCCACCCGGCCCTACACGGCGAACACGCTGGACGAGCATCTCGACATGCTCATGGTGTGCCACCACCTCGATCCGTCGATTCCCGAGGATGTCGCCTTCGCCGAATCCCGCATCCGGCGCGAGACCATCGCGGCCGAGGACATTCTGCACGACCTGGGCGCGCTCTCGATGATCTCGTCCGACAGCCAGGCGATGGGGCGGGTCGGCGAAGTGGTCATCCGCACCTGGCAGACCGCGCACAAGATGAAGACGCAGCGCGGCGCCTTGCCGGGCGACGGCACGAAGCACGACAACGCAAGGGTCAAACGCTACATCGCCAAATACACCATCAACCCCGCCATCGCGCAGGGCCTGTCGCATGAGATCGGCTCGATCGAAACCGGCAAGTTGGCGGATCTGGTGTTGTGGTCACCGGCTTTCTTCGGCGTCAAACCCGATCTGGTGATCAAGGGCGGCGGTATCGCGCTCGCGCCGATGGGCGATCCCAACGCGTCCATTCCGACGCCCCAGCCCGTACACTACCGCCCGATGTTCGCCGCCTTCGGCCGCGCCTTGCCGGCCTCCTGCATCACCTTCGTCTCGGCGGCCGCACTGGAGGCGGATATCGGCGCGCGCTTCAACCTGCTCCGCCCACTGTCGGCGGTGCGTAATACCCGAGGCGGCATCGGCAAGAAGGACATGATCCACAACGATGCGACGCCCGTCATCGAGGTCGATCCCGAAACCTACGAAGTGCGCGCCGATGGCGTTCTGCTGACCTGCGAGCCGGCCGTCGTGCTGCCGATGGCGCAGCGCTACTTCCTGTTCTGATGCGCAGCTCCGCGATTCTTCCAGCGGGTACCTGGGATCCGGCGACCGCGACCGATCGGGTCGAGCTGGATTTCGACAGCCGGCACCGCCGCCGCATCCTGCTGCGCACCGATGCCGGACACGACGTTCTGCTCGACCTGCCCCATGCCGCGCGGCTGCGCCATGGCGACGGCCTGTTGCTGGACGAGGGCGGCGTGGTGCGCGTCGAGGCGCGCGCGGAAACCCTGGCCGAGATCCATGTCCATGACGCGGGCGATCTGCTGCGCATCGCCTGGCACCTGGGCAATCGTCATCTGCCGGTGCAACTGCTGCACGACCACATCCGCATCCGCGCCGATGCCGTCATCGAGGCGATGGTGGCGGGGCTGGGCGGTCACGTGGAACGCATCGCGGCGCCGTTCGACCCCGAGTCCGGCGCCTACGCCCACGGCCATGAGCACCCGCATGATTGACGCCGCCCTGTTGCGCCTGTTGGCCTGGCTGTCGCCGGCTTTTCCCACCGGCGGCTTCGCCTGGTCGCAGGGCGTGGAGTGTTCGGTGGAGACGGGCGATATCGCCGACGAAGCTTCGTTGCGAGCCTGGCTGGAGGACGTGCTGCGCCACGGAGCCGGCCGCGCCGACGCCATCCTGCTGCGCCACGCCCACGCCGCACATGACGACTCGGCGGCGCTGGCGGAGATCGCGCAATTCGCTCGCGCGATCCAGCCCGCACGCGAGCGCCTTGCCGAGACGCTAGGCCAGGGCAACGCTTTTGTTCTCGCCGCCGCGCCATGGGGGGCGGCGAACATTGCCGCTCTTCGCGACCTTCCCTATCCGGTCGCGGTCGGCGCGCTGGCAGGCGCGCACGCGATCGCCGCCGATGCCGCGTGCGCGGGATTCCTGCAGGCCGGGACTGCCAACATGATTTCCGCCGCGGTGCGTCTGGTGCCGCTCGGCCAGAGCGCCGGGCTGCGCGTGCTGGCCGCGCTGGAACCCGTCATTCTCGCCGTCGCCGAACAAACGCGCGGCGCGGCGCTGGACGATGCCGGCGGCGCCTGCTGGCGGGCCGACCTCGCCGCCATGCGCCACGAAACCCAGTACACGAGGCTGTTCAGGTCATGAAATCTCCCAACGGCCCGTTGCGTGTGGGCGTCGGCGGACCCGTCGGCAGCGGCAAGACCGCGCTGATGGACGCGCTCTGCAAATCTCTGCGCGACCGCTACAGCATCGCCGCCATCACCAACGACATCTATACGCGCGAGGATGCGGAATTCCTGACGCGTGCCGGCTCGCTGCCACCCGAACGCATTCTCGGCATCGAGACCGGCGGCTGCCCGCACACCGCGATTCGCGAGGACGCCTCCATCAACCTCGCCGGCGTCGCCGAGTTGCGGCAGAAGTTCCCCGATCTGGACATCATCCTGATCGAGAGCGGCGGCGACAATCTGGCGGCGACGTTCAGCCCGGAACTGGCCGATCTGACGATCTATGTCATCGACGTCTCGGCCGGCGACAAGATCCCGCGCAAGGGTGGCCCGGGCATCACCCGGTCGGATCTGCTGGTCATCAACAAGATCGACCTGGCCCCCTTCGTCGGTGCCAGCCTGGAGGTAATGGACCGCGACTCGCGGCGGATGCGCGGCGAGCGTCCGTTCGTGTTCACCAACCTGCGCGCCGGTCAGGGCGTCGAGGCGATCTCCCGCTTCATCGAGGCGCGCGGCGGCCTGATGGTTAGCTGACCGCCTCCGCGTTCTCCAGCATCTCCGGCACGGGCCGGCCCTCGGCCCGCAGCGCCGCCGCCAGCCACGCCGGGCCAACGCGCTCGATCAGCTCGAACGGACCCCAGGTCCACCCAAGGCCCAGCCGCATGGCGGTATCGACAGCCTCGCGACTGTCGACGATGGCGGGCACCAGCGATGCCGCATAGGACAGCGTGTCCAGCAGCACCGCGCGCGCGTAGCGCCCGCCGTGATCGGGATGTTCGGCCAGCGCCCTGAGGTCGGTGGCGTGTGCCTCCAGGCTTTCCAACGCCACCGTTTGCAGCGGGCGGTACTCGCCGCTCGCCAGATCGAGAACGCGCCCTTCGCCGTCGTCCGCGGTCGCGTAGAAACCGCCCTCGGCGCGCCGCCCGGTGCGGCCCTCGATCATCAGGCGGGTGACGATCGGTTCCTCGCGATAGACGGCGTGGAAGGCGTCGCCCGGTGGCAGCGCCGTCAGCAGGCTTTTCGCCAGTTCGTCGATGCGGTCGATGCCCTGCTCGTCCATGTGGCCGAAAATGCCGCTCTCCGGCAGGCCGAACGGCCCGTCCGCCACCGCGTCGGCTTCCTCGACGGTCAGCGAAAGGTCGATCGCGTGGCGCATCGCGGAGGCGATCCAGAACACCCCGATGCGGTTGACGATGAAGCCGGGCGTGTCGGCGCACAGGATCACCGTCTTGCCGAGCGTCTCGCCGACAAATGCGCGGATGGTCTCGACCGCCTCTGGCCGGGTGGCGTGGCCGACCACCAGTTCCAGCAGGGGCATGGCGTGCGGCGGGTTGAAGAAATGGGTGATCAGGAAGTCCGCCGCCAGGCGCGCGCCCAGCCCGTTGGTAAGCGCCGCCAGCTTGATGGTGGAGGTGTTGGACGAGACGATCGAGCCCTCTTTGCGTACCTCGTCCAGCCGGGCGTAGAGGTCGCGCTTGGCGAAGGGGCGCTCGAAGATCGCCTCGACGATCCAGTCGCAGTCCGCAAGCTTGGCAAAATCCGCCTGCAGGTCGCCGGGCTCGATCAGCCCCGCATCGGCGTTCGGCATGGCCTCGACGGCGTGCGCCGCCGCGCCCGGCACGATGTCCAGCAGCAGGACCGGCACACCGGTGCCGGCCACCACGGCGGCGATACCGGCGCCCATGACGCCGGCGCCGAGCACTCCGACGCGCCCGATCATCGCGCCGCCTCCTTCACCCGCCGCGCGATCGCGATGACACTATCCGACATGCGAGGTTCCTGTTTCTTCCAGTGATCCGGATGGGTCGACGTCCGCTTCCCCCTGAGGGCGCGGGCTCAGTCCGCCGCGCCGGTTTCTGCCAGGTAGGCACGCATCCGTGCGTAGAGTTGCTCCACGTCGGCACGCTTCGGATGGGCCGTGCCGGTGTGCATCACGGCGGCCCCACCGCCGGCCATGCCCCAGGCGAAGGCGTCTTCGTCGCTTGCCCCGCGCGCGAGCGCCAGCACCATCGCGCCAGCGAAGCTGTCGCCCGCTCCGACCGCGCTATGCGCATCCACCCCGACCGGCGACAGATGCTTCACGCCGGAGGCGGTAGCCAGCACCGCGGAGAGGTGCCCGCGCGTCACCACGACGCGCTCGGCCGCGCCGGCGTGCACCAGCGCCAAGGCGTCCTTTTCCAACTCGGCGTCGCGGCGCATCTTGTGGCCGACCAGCGCCTCGAATTCGCCCTGGCTCGGCTTGATCAGCGCCAGCCCCTGGCCGAGCGCCGCCTTTAGCGCGCCGCCCGAGCAGTCCAGCGCGAAATGCCGGCCGCTGGCGGCCGCGATCCGGGCCACGCGCGCATAGAAATCCTCCGGCATGCCGGGGGCGAGGCTGCCGCTGGCGACGATCCAGTCACCCGGCTCCTCCTTCACCGCCGTCAGCACCGCCTGCCATTCCTCCTCGGCGACGCGCGGGCCCTCGGCGACGAAGCGGTACTCCTGCTGGCTCTTGCGGTCGTTCACCGTGTAGCTGATGCGGGTGCGCCCGGCGATGCGCAACGCGCGGCACGGCACCTTCTCCTCGGCCAGCAGTTCCAGCAGGAACTGGCCGGGGAAGCCGCCCGCGAGCAGAACGGCCAGCACGTCGCCGCCAAGCTCGTGCACCACGCGCGCGACATTCACGCCGCCGCCGCCGGGGTCCTGCATCTCGGCGGAAGTGCGCACCTTGTGGAGCGGATAGACCGCCTCGGCGCCGCAGGCGATGTCAACGGTCGGGTTCACGGTCAGAGTGATGATTCGGGGCTCGGTCACGGAAGCAGTCTCATTCCCAGCATGCGAGCCTTGCCATCGGTGACCGGCACGAAGCCGGCTGAGTTGGCGGGCGGCCCGACGATGTCGCGGTTGAACCAAAGGCAAGTGGGCAACGAACTCAGGACCTCACGCACCCGGCTGCGGGTGCACAGGTCCTGCTCATATCCGGTGTCCGTGATTAGGTGCGCTCGGTCAAGCACCTCGTTGATCTTTCCGATGTCATATTTCGTAATGCGGGTATGTGTCCCGTTATACGGAACGGCCATGGCCTCTCCCCGAGTATCGCTCCCGTTGAAAAACAGCCGATTAAGCGGCGGCGGCCCGCTCGCCCCGCTTCATCGCAGCGCCGCCAGCCTGGCCGGATCGACCGTCACCGCATGGTTCAGTGGCCCGTGCCCGCCGCCGAACCCCGGCGCCGAGAAAATCGCCGCCTGCACATAGGCCCGAGCCCGTACCACCGCGGCGCGCACATCCATCCCCTGCGCCAGCCCCGCCGCGATCGCGCTGGCCAGCGTACAGCCCGTGCCATGGGTATGCCGCGTCGCGATACGCGGGGCTCGGAACGCCTCGATCCCCGACTCGGTCGCCAGCACGTCGATCACCTCCGCCCCGTCCAGGTGCCCGCCCTTCAGCAGCACCGCGGGCACGCCGAACGTGCGCAGCGCCTCGGCGACATGGCGCATCGAGTCCACGTCGGTAATCGTCATGCCGCTCAGCGCCTCGGCCTCCGGCACGTTGGGGGTGATCAGGCTCGCCAGCGGCAGCAGACGGGACCTGAGGTGCTGCATCGCCGCCTCCCCCATCAGCTCGGCGCCGCCCTTGGCCACCATCACGGGGTCAACCACCAGAGCCACCCCGCGCGCCTTCGCCTCCAGCACGGTGCAGACCGCCTCGATCGTCGCTGCCCCGCCCAGCATGCCGCACTTCACGGCATCGGCGCCGATGTCATCCAGCACGCAGGCCATCTGTGCCGCCACCAGTGCCGGCGGCAGGGCCTGCACGCCATGAACCCCGTGCGTGTCCTGCACGGTGATGGCGGTGATGGCGGTCATGGCATAGGCGTCGAGCGCGGTGATCGTCTTGATGTCGGCCTGGATGCCGGCCCCGCCGCCGCTATCCGACCCGGCAACCGCCAGCACACGTCCGCGCATGATGGCGTTCAGTCCGCCGCTTCGGCCGTCTCGGCGGCGACCACGCCGATTTCGGCGCACAACTCGTCGACCACGCGCGCCACCAGCGCGTCGTCCTCGCCTTCGGCCATCACGCGCACCAGCGGTTCGGTGCCGCTCTTGCGGATCAGCAGGCGGCCGGTGCTGGCCAGCGCCGCCTCGGCGGCCTCGATGGCGCGCTTCACCCGCGCCGCGCCCAGCGGCGAGCGGCCGGCGTAACGGACGTTTTTCAACACCTGCGGCAGCGGGTCGAACATCCGGATCACCTCGCTGGCCGGCCTGCCGTCCTCCACCAGCACGGCGAGCAGCTGCAACGCCGCCAGCAGCCCGTCGCCGGTGGTGGCGTAGTCCGACAGGATCATGTGGCCGGACTGCTCGCCGCCCACGTTCAGGCCAAGCTCGCGCATGCGCTCCATGACATAGCGGTCGCCGACCTGGGTGCGGTGCAGCGCGAGGCCCCGGCCGGCCAGGAACCGTTCGAGCCCCAGATTGGACATCACGGTCGCCGCCACGCCCCCGCCGGCGAGCCGGCCAGCCCGGCCCCAGGAATCCGCGATGAGGGCGAGAATCTGGTCGCCGTCGATGATCGTGCCTTGCTCGTCGGACAGGATCAGCCGGTCGGCATCGCCGTCCAGGGCGATCCCCAGATGGGCGCCGTGGCGCTTCACCTCGCCGCACATGAACTCCGGCACGGTGGAACCGCAGCCGCGGTTGATGTTGAACCCGTCCGGGCTCACCCCGATCGGCAGCACCTCGGCACCGAGTTCCCACAGCACCGTGGGCGCCACGCGATAGGCGGCGCCATTGGCGCAGTCCACCACGATCTTCAGCCCGCCCAGGCGCAACCCGCGCGGGAAGCTCGCCTTGGCCGCCTCGATATAGCGCCCCGCCGCGTCATCCAGCCGCGAGGCGCGGCCGAGCTTGCCCGGCGCCACCATCTGCGGCTTGAGATCGGAGTCCATCAGCGTCTCGATCTCGGCCTCGGCCTCGTCGGACAGCTTGTAGCCGTCCGGGCCGAACAGCTTGATGCCGTTGTCCTCATAGGGGTTGTGGCTGGCCGAAATCATCACGCCGAGGTCGGCGCGCAGGCTGCGCGTCAGCATCGCGATGGCCGGCGTCGGCAGCGGGCCGACCAGCACCACGTTCATGCCCGCGCCGACAAAGCCGGCGGTCAGCGCTGGCTCGATCATGTAGCCGGACAGCCGCGTGTCCTTGCCGATGACCACGCGATGGCGATGGGTACCGCGGGTGAACCACACCCCGGCGGCCTGGCCGAGACGCAGGGCCACGCCGGCCGTCATCGGCTCGGTGTTAGCCTTGCCGCGGATTCCGTCGGTGCCGAACAGGCGACGCTTACTTGGCATGCTGGACAGGTCCTGGGACAGCGCGCTCACGACGCAAGAGCGCCTGTAACGTTCCTTTACTCTAGCCGTGGATGGCCCGCCACACCCGCACGGCCTGCACGGTCTGCTCCACGTCGTGCACCCGCAGCACCGAGGCGGCGTTCAGCAGGGCCGCCAGCCCCGCCGCCAGCGATCCCCCCAGGCGGCGCGCCGGCTCCGCCTCGCCGCCGATCCGACCGATGAACCCCTTGCGGGAAACCCCGACGACGAGCGGAAACCCAAGCCCCAACAGCACGCCGAGCCGGCCCAGCAGGTCCAGGTTGGCCGCCCCGCCCTTGGCGAAGCCAATACCCGGGTCGAGCGCGATCGCCGCCCGCGCCACCCCGGCCGCTTCCGCCGCGGCGACCCGCCCGGCCAGTTCGCCCGCCACCTCGGCCGCCACGTCCTGGTAATGGGCCAGCCCCGCCATGGTGTCGGGCCGGCCGCGCATGTGCATCAACACCACCGGGCAGCCCCGCGCCGCCACCACGGCGGCGGCGGCGGCATCATGGACGAGGGCCGACACGTCGTTGATGATGCGCGCGCCGGCATCGAGCGCGGCCGCCATGGTGGCCGCGTTGCGGGTATCCACCGAAACCGCGACGCCTTGCCCCGCCAGCGCCCGCACCACCGGCACCACGCGCGCGCGCTCCTGCTCCGGCGAGACGGCCAGCGCACCCGGCCGCGTGCTCTCGCCGCCAACGTCGATCACGGCCGCGCCCGCCTCCGCCATCGCCAGCCCGGCCTCGATGGCCGCCACGGGGTCGGCATAGCGGCCGCCATCGCTGAAACTGTCCTCGGTGACGTTCAACACCCCCATGACGGCAGGGCACTCGGCCAGCCCGGCCCAGGGACGCGGCGCGGCAATCCGCTCCAGCACGGGCCGCCAACGCGGCGGCACCGCCGCCACCGGCACCACCGCACCACCAGGGATCAAACGCGCAAGGGCAAAAGCGGCCGGCCCCCCCGCCAACCCACACGCCAACCCCGCCGCAACGGCATCGCGCGCCGCCGCCCCGTGCAGCCAACCCAACGGCTCGATCAGGTCCATGGCACCCCATCCGGAAGGAAGGAAGGCCAGGGGCGCTGCCCCTGGACCCCGCCAAGGGACAGTGGTCCCTTGGAACCCATTACTTAAGCGAGGTTGTTGAGAGAGAGGGGGGCGAAGTGATGCCGAAACATCTCCTTGCCCCCCTCTCTCTCAACAACCTTCCTAGTAGCGGGGTCAAGGGGTCCACTGACCCCTTGCGAGTCCAGGGCGGAGCCCTGGCCTTCCTTTCATCCGGGTGCGGGCGCCGGGCCCAGGCCGGGCGGCGGTTGCGGCACGGGGCGGCCGGCGTTCGGGACCGAGGCTCGGCGGCTTTCGGGGGCCGGTTCGTCCACCACCTGGCGGATCACCGGTTCGCCGCGCAGCACGGTGCGGATTTCCTCGCCCGACAGGGTTTCGTATTCCAGCAGTCCGCGCGCCAGGCGGTGCAGTTCCTCGAGGTTTTCGGTGAGGATCGTTCGGGCCTGGGCGTAGGCGTTGTCGATGATCGTCTTGATCTCGGCGTCGATTTCGCGGGCCGTCGCCTCGGAGACGTTCTTGGCCTGTGTCACCGAGTGGCCGAGGAACACTTCCTGGCTGTTGTCGCCGTAGGCGATCATGCCCAGCCGGTCGCTCATGCCCCATTCGGTGACCATGCGGCGGGTCTGGTCGGTCGCCATCTTGATGTCG